>Ga0193742_1000006_pt1 | contig 162999 bp, 190 predicted proteins | sample L2c1metaG_FD_165511 | JGI IMG/M metagenome (GOLD analysis project Ga0193742, IMG submission 165511) | Soil microbial communities from a riparian zone of the East river system, Colorado, United States - L2c1 | ecosystem: Environmental > Terrestrial > Soil > Riparian zone | place: USA: East... | reverse complement strand
GCAAACAGGAGCTTGACCTAGCGGTCACGCTCCTGAATACTAGACCCCGCAAACGACACGGCTACAAAAGCCCTGCCGAGCTACTCAAGCCTTACCTGGGTGTTGCGATTTGAGTGGGAATTCAGGTGGCGTGTCGTCCGCTGGCCTAAAAGCTGCTTTTCCAGTTCGAGATAGCGATTAAGCGCCAGCTCATCCATTTGTCCATCTGCCATGACTTTACAGCCAATAACGTAGTGACGGAAAAGTATGATTGGCCTGATGAAACTTTTCTCGTGCTTGGTAAGGGTTCTGAGTTTTTCATAGGCTGCGATGTATGGAAACACGCCTTCCAGGCCTAACTCATAAGCCACGTCCCACAGTGTGTATACCAAAGCACATTACATAGGGCGCAATTGTGAGGTCGTCAAAGTCGAGAACAGCTGTCACTACGCTGTTTTTACTCAGCACATGTCATTATCAAAATCTAAATGGCACAATCCTTTGGGAAGCGAATTGTCTAGTTCGACAACAAAGTTTTCGGCTCTGGTAATAAACCCCTGTCGTTGTGTATCAAGTGAATTGCGATCTTGTATCAATTTTATAATGGGTCTCGCGCAGCTCGGCAAGCCATTTGTTCTGGACAACATTTTTGTAACTGCTCACACCCCAAGAGATTCAAGCAAGACTTGTCGAGGGTCGCAACTACAAACGCCTCTACCGTGACCTTAAGGTTAGGTATGACGAAGTCACCGGGCAGCTAAAACAAGAGAATCAGGAACTGCGTCAGCTCCTTAACCAAGCTCTTGAGCAAAACAAAACCCAGGCCATCCAGATTGCCGAACTCCAAACCATGGTCTTTGGCAAGAAAAAACAACCGCCAACGGGAACGGTTGTTCCTGTTCTGTCAGAACCTCCAAAACAGGCTCGTACCAAAGCCTCCTACCGCCGCTCCACTCCACCAGCAACCGCCATTACTGCCGAGGTGTCTGTACTACTCCCTCAGGCCTGTGCCTGTGGCGGCAGTTTTGACCAAGATGCCATTACGAGCCACGATCGCTACGTGGAAGATATTCCGCTCCCTGAGCTGACGCCTGGCTACCAAGCAAAACTTGTCACCAGATACGTCGTGCAGCGGGGGATTTGCCTGGCTTGCGGCAAAACGACAAGCGGCCAAGACCTGGGCGGAGCCCAGGTTGCTCTTGGTCCTAATGTCCGTTTGCTGGTAGCCCACCTCATTGCCGTTGCTGGTATGAGTTACGCGCAAGCGGCTCATCTCATCCTGACCCTGTATGGCTTGGTGATCACGGATGGTGAGATCGCCAACATACTCCAGAAACAGCACCGGAACTGGCTGCCAGCCTACGGCCAGCTCAGAGCCGACATACGGGCGGCACCGGTTCGCCGCTACGACGAAACACCATGGGCTATCCAAGACCAAGGTAACGCTGGATATGCCTGGGTCATGAGTGCTGCAAACAGTCCAAACACACTGTTTCACTGTGCTACCAGTCGGGGCGCTCCACACGCCAAGCGGCTGCATGGCAAGGACAGCAGTGCTGTCCATATCTCTGACGACTACCAAGCCTACCGCACACTACAGGGCAACCAACAACTGTGTTGGGTACATCTATACCGCGCCATTCGAGATCTCCGCTACAATGCCAATCTTCCAAAAGAGCAGCTAGCCTACGTCACGCAGTGGTACGAACAGTTTGCAGCTATCTACCAAGATCTACGGTTGTATCTGGACGAGCCGTTCGAGTTGGTAGTGCGTGAGACACAAGCCCAGGAACTCTGGCAACGAGTACGGTTGCTAGCCCAAGAGCAACGCCCAAGAGCGGGTGAGCCAGACAAACTACGCAAGTTAAAAGCTCAACTCCTGCGAGCTGGCAAGGACAGACTATTGGTCTGTCTGTCCAAAGATACCCCGTGTGACAACAACCGGGCGGAACGTGATCTGAGACAACTGGTGCTAAAACGGAAGCGCAGCTTTGGCAGTAAGACACAGCGAGGCGCTCAAGCACTTGCTACGGTCTTATCTCTCTGCACCACTACGTGGCGCAGTAACCCTAAAATCTAGAAGAAATCTAGAAGACAGTCTTCTAACAGAGAGGAATGTTTGTCACGATAAGTCCAGGAGGGACTTGGTCACGTTCCTTGGGGCCCGGAATTTTCATACTATTTACAAGTTAATAACCTGAAAAGTTCCCTGAGAACAGCCACAGGCTGTTCTCACCCACGAGACCCTTTTGGCATGTCGAGGATTCGAGCCATGTGAACAACCACGAAAAAACCGCCCAAAAGGACGGTTTTTCCGTGGAGGGCCAGGAGGGACTTGAACCCTCGACACCCTGCTTAAGAGGCAGGTGCTCTAACCAGCTGAGCTACTGGCCCGTAATAGTTAGTAATATGTTGAAGGTTCGAGGTGCTGTATGATACCTAAACTTTAGTAGGTTAGAGCACCTGGTGCTTATTATTTTTTCGGCGCTATGGCGCCTGGGCAGCTGAGCTACTGGCCCGCGTCAACGTGTGATGGTGAGATAACTGTATTGCCGGCAAAACAAATTTGCCCGTCAATCCTAGTTATCTCACCAAGCCGCTTCCTTTTCAAAAGCCCAAACAGCAACAAGTTGCTTGGTTTGGTCTTTTGGGATGGCTGCATTCTTGCAATTGCAACAGGGGGATTTTAGCAAGTTACCTCTGTTTTTGCAAGGTTTTCGGCGGCTATTCTGGAATCGAGGCGGTGGGCTCTTCGCCCACGGCGGGCCCGCCTAAATCCTGCAGCTCTTGGGGTAGCTCATCCGGGGCCAGGCCCGGCATCAAGCAGATAGGATCTGCGTATTTCATCAGGTAGCGGTTTAACCTCGGCCGCAGCCGCATAGGCCTCGTCCATCTCTTCCCTGCTCCGTCCACCGCGTCTTTCAAACATAAACTCTCCTAACTTAAGCTATAGTAATAGCATATTGTACTAGGATTTTACTACTGGTGACAAAGAGATTACTGCTGGAAATTATTGGCCTTTCTACTGCTCGCGGGCGGGTGATCTTTGTTTTTACAGCAAGTGTGGTGGTGTATTTTGTGCCTTTCCGGTGGCTGGGTGGGCTGTCACTTTGGCAGCGCCTAGGGCTGGATTGGGTGCCTTCAATTGGCCTGACCCGGGCTTATTGGCTGCTTTTGCATGGCCGGCTAGACGAGGCGTTGGAACTCAACTGGCTGATTCTGCTGGTTGTTGTCCTTGCGGGAATGTTGCTAGCCAAAGATTTCTACCAGATATGGACAAGGGATAGACGTCTCAGCTACACTGAGGGAAAATAACCGCGAGGAGCAAACTCATGGACGCGCCAAAACACCCACCAACCACAGAAGTGCCTACTAACCCGGAGCAAAAAGACTTTTTGGTCGCCCTGCTGCTGTCTATTTTCCTGGGACAGCTGGGGATTGACCGTTTTTACATGGGCTACATTGGCCTGGGTATTCTAAAGCTTGTTACCTTTGGTGGCTGTGGCATTTGGTGGCTGGTAGATGTCATTCTGATTGCCACCAAGAACCTGAAGGATGCTGACGGCCGCGAGCTGAAGGGCAGCTAGAAGAAGCTACTCGCAGTTCGTACATACAGGTCCATAGACTAGGATGTCTGCTTGACCAGAGAGTTGTCGAATCTGTTGGCTAATGAAACAGAGGTCCTTTCATCCAGCTCTGCCGATGGGTTTCGCCCAACCTCACAGAGACCATCGCCGTCCCTGTCCGCTATGTCCACCGCTTGCCGCACAGGCTCATCAGATCCGAGAGAATTATATTCTGCTAAAAGTGTCTCATTTACCACACCTAGGCGAATAGTCGCCCTCACTTTGAACTGCGCATCAGTCCAGAGGAGATCCGGAATGTTATTTGTTCCGTTGGTAAGGCTTTGCATAGCTACTATAAGCGCCTGATTATCTGCCTGATCCACAGAAAGCTCTTTACCCAGGATATGCGTGACGCCCTCTGTTGGACCATACTCGCCGCACAGTGTATCGGAATCATCTGCGACCTCCGGCCCTCGCGTAGGAAGCGGGGCATTCCCTGAATTGACGGTAACTTCTATATCATCCCCGTTGGTTGTTGGGCTGGCACCCTCTTCAGAACCCTCCTTACCACCGCAGGCCAACCCGCCCAGTGCTAAGACCGCAACCCCAGCCAGGATAGGCCTACAAGCTCTTTCCAGGAATCCCTTTTCTCTGTCCATGCATCCCCCAATTTTTATCGTTCGGGCAGTGTAGCATCAGCGGCTAGGTAGAAGATGTGGAATATATTACTCTTGCCTGGACTTGCGTTTCCAGATTTCGTACCAATAAGTAATGCCGTTTTCCAGCTGCGGCGGGCTCTTTTGAGCCAGCTCAAACTTGTCCGTAAATTCCGGGAAGAATTTGGTGCAGCCAAAGTCGCCCTCCACCCGGGTCAGGTACAGCTCATCCGCATACTGCAATGTTTGCGCAAAAGCGCCGGCACCGCCGAACAGCCACAGCTTTTGGGGCGGATTTTTCATAAATGCCTCCAGGTCGGTCACGGCCTCGAACCCATCGCGCAGCGGTTCTGTCCCGTCGGTCAGTACCAGGCAGCGCCGGCCAGGTAAGGGTGCCGTGAATTCCAAGTAAGTCCGGTAGCCCATAAGCAGCGACCCGCCCATGGTCTTTTCCCGGGTGTAGGCCCGGTCGCTGGGCAAATCCCAGGGTATGCCCTGTTCGTCTGCCAAGCCGCGTTTGTCATCCAGTGCGGCGATTACCCGTATCATTGAACTCATTGTGGTTCATTATGAGCGGCCGGATGGTATTGAGCAAGAAAAACGATCCGGTTACCAGCAGGACATCCTCTGGACGCGCCAGCAGTTTTTGCAAAGCCCGGGCCGGGTCCGGTTCGAGTTCCCAGGCATGGTAGTCCAGTTCTTCGCAGGCCGCTACCAGCTTGAGCGGGTCAACGGAAAAGTGCTCGGTCTCTTCCCTGCTAAAGCCGGTGACAACACAATGTGACATATGCGGCACAAGCACAGACAAGTTGTCGCGCACCTTGGTCTGTTTGGTACGGACAAAGGCCACTGTGCAGGCAATGGATTGCCGCGGGTAGGCGTGGACGACACTTTTCATAAGCATACCCAGCTTTTGCGGGTTATGCCCGCCGTCCAGAATGAGCGTTTTACCCCTATACTTTAGTACCTCCATACGGGCCGGGATATGGACTTCTGTGCTACGGATCAATGTCTGCCGGTCCAAGCTTGTCAGGCTATCGCGCTCCGCCAGGTAATCGTAGACTCGGTGTGCCAAATGCCAGTTCCGGCGCTGGAAAAGTGGTAGGTTTTTAGGCAACCTATCAAGGCGGGGCGGCTGCAGCTCATGCAGCCTGGCCTGCTGCTGGTCGCAGACTTCGCGCAAAACGTCCATGACTTCCGGCACTTGGTTGTACGCAAAAACAACATTGGTAGGCAGGATGATGCCAGCTTTCTGAGCGGTAATGGCAGTAAGCGTTTTACCCAAGGTGTCGGTATGGTCATAGCCAATGTCGGTGATGACGCAAACCTTGTCTGATCGAGTCATAACATTAGTACCGTCCAGCAGCCCGCCCAGGCCTACCTCTACCACCGCGTAGTCTACTTTTTCCCGGGCAAACTCCCAGAAAGCGAACGCCACCAGCAGCTCAAAATACGTCGGCTTGACGCCGCTTTTGTCTACTTCTTGTAAGAAAAGGGTGAGATCACGACAAAACTTTTTCTCGCCTAACGACCGGGTGTTGATCTGGACACGTTCGTTGACCTCGTCGACATGCGGGGAAATGCTGAGCCCCACCTTTTTGCCGCCGACTGTCAGCAGCGAGCTGAGGTAATGGCATGTCGATGATTTACCGCTGGTGCCAGCGACATGTATAACTGGGTAGCTGTCCTGCGGGTTGCCCAGATAGGCCGTCAGTGCCTTCATCCGTTCCAGGGTATAGGCGTGGCGACGGGACCGGGTTTCTGACATCAGTCCGGACAAATACCGGTGCACCTCTGCAAAGTTCTGCATAGGAGCTATTGTACAGAATCAGCCTGAACAACACTAAATACGTCGATAGTCCTCAGCGGATAGGCCGCATATTCGTCTATAAATTCCGCGGCAGTCATAGGATCCTGTCTAGGCCCGTATGAGTCAAGCCGGAGAAAATCCGCCGCCCCATATGGCCCGCCGAAGCCCGGCAGGTTAGGGGTAATGGTGTATGAATGGGAGGTTTCCTCGTTAGTCACAACCACAAAACCTGACTCTTTCATAACCCCTGCATGTTGAATGGGGTTGCCGGCTCCGGTCCCTGTAGCGTGCGTATGGAGTAACCCCTGGCCTTCTAGTACCCGGGCTACAATGCTCGTCGTTTCCGCACCAAGGGTGGCCAGCTTATCAGCCTCCTGTCGCATAGCCTCCACATCACGTTGAGTAGGATTCCACACCTGATCAGGTGACTCTACCGCCTGCCAGGCACGTATGCCATTTATAAGTGCAACCGTTTGACAAGTAAGCCCACTTTGTTTAAGGGGTCCTGGCCATAGGTCACCGGGCGCGCGAACAGACGATGTGATTGCCGCCCTTACCCCATTAACCAGCAGCCGCTGACCGTCCTCGGTAGCAACCAACTCCTCAAGATCACGCCTGCTTACTAGAGCCGGATCTAGGGACGTAGGCTCTGACTGTTGGGCCGTCCAAAACGGTAAATGCTTATGAGATTCAGTCATGAGGTACTTAGCATAGTATCTTTGTGGTTATTTGTCCAAGCACGTAGGCTGGTCGGCTGCAGGACAGCCGGCGGCTATGAAATGGATTCTATGCAGTATCCGGTAAACTATTTATGGTCAATATCCTATACTACATAGAAGTATGGGACTTAGAAACGTACAACACTGGGGGAATAGAGGTTTGCGTCTTTTGGGTAAGAAAACCTTCCGCAGGGCCGCGCTGGGTGCGGCTTTACTTTTTGCGCTCCTGAATGGAGCTGTCTTTGTCCTGTACCAGCAAAAAACATATCCGAACACACTGGTAGGCAGTACCAGGATTGGCGGCATTGGTTTTGCTGGGTTGCCAGATAAAATTACCGGCCTTTCTCTGCTGCCGGCTGATGTAACTGTGTCCATCCAGGGCAAATCGGAACGGGTCAGCCTGGCACAAGCCGGCATCACGGCAGACAAAGACAAGATCACCCGGCAGGCCAGGGCCCGGCGATCCTGGCTGCCCATACTTAACTTGTTTAGTAAGCAAACTGTTCCTGTTTTTATAACCACTGACTCGACAAGACTGGACGCGGAGCTTACCCGCCTGCAGGCCAAACACCATAAAGCCGCCCGGGACGCGCGCATCGCCCTCAAAGGCACAAGCTTTTCTATAGTTGACCACCAAAATGGCTACGAACTTGATGTCCCAGCCGCCAAAACCGCCCTTATGACTGCCCTTGAAAAAAGTCAAACCACAGCTACGCTACCCACTAAAACTTTGGAACCCAAACAAACCACCGCCCGCCTGACCCCTGCCCTCCAGGACCTGCAGACCCGGCAAAAGACCGCCGTTACTTACACGTATGCCGGCAAGCAGCGAACCATGACCGCTGCAGAGATTACGGCATGGTTTGAGCCCAAAGGCACATCCTACGTCTTGTCCGAGGCAAAGATTCGCAGCAGCATTATAGGTGTGGGCATCGGCCTTGGCATTGGCATTAAAAACCTGGACCGGGCCGCCAGTGAGACCAGTAAAGCCCTGACCGCTAAAAAGTCCCTGAGCTTTGCCCTGGAGCGCGCCCCGCTCAAGCAAAAAACATTTACCTACTGCACGACCGTCCGGGGAGTACCTGCCAGTCACCTGACCGGACTCATCAGCAAACTGGCCGCCGTGTTTGGCGACAGCCGCGGCTGGGGGCTGGACGGACAAGTAGTATTAAAACGAGTCGGCAGCGGCTGCGACTTTACCGTGTGGCTCACCGCTGCTAACCAAATGCCGGCATTTGGCGCCATCTGCGACGCCAACTGGAGCTGCCGCGTCGGCCCAAATGTAGTGATAAACTTTGACCGCTGGCAGGGTGCTTCCGCCGCCTGGAACAAAAAAGGCGGCAGCCTGGACGACTACCGCAGCATGGTCATCAACCATGAAACCGGACATTGGTTTGAGTTTGGCCACGTTAATTGCAGTGGGTCCGGGCAGCTGGCGCCAGTGATGCAGCAACAATCCATAGACCTCCAGGGCTGCAAGTTCAACCCTTGGCCCCTGCCCTCTGAACGCGCCAACCTTAAACGGTCGCTAGGACTCTAGCCAATGCAAACGTATGAGCTTGTGGGGCACGAAATCGAAACCCCGCTGGTAAATGCCGCCGGTTCCATAAACGGAACAAATCCTGAGCATATAGTGCAGGCAGTCGGCATCCTGTCCCGCACCGCGATTGGAGCGATTACAGTTGGATCGTTTACCGTGCCCGAACAAAGCGGCAACGAGGCTAAGTTTGGCAGCCCCGTGTACCATCGCGACAGAGAAACAGGCACCACCTATAACGCTCTGGGTCTGCCCAATATTGGGCTGGACGGCGCCAAGGCTGTGATGCCAGAGATCTTAGCCAGAGCACACCACCAGGGTAAGCCCGTTATTGCCAGCGTATCGCCCGTGCAGCCCACCCCGGAAATCGGCGACACCCTTAACCAAATTAAGAGGTTGATCTACGAGTTTCAGCTGGCCGGCGTTGATCTGATAGAAGTCAACCCAAGCTGTCCTAACATTTTTGCGGAAGATGACAGTTGTAAACCCATACTCGGCTATGACTTGGAGGGCATGCAGCAGCTGGTAACCGAACTAGCGCCTTGGACGGGCACGATAGACAGCAAGGTTGGCATCAAGCTGCCGCCCTATATCTCTGACGAGCAAAAGCAAATGCCGCCAGAGTTGGCCAAACTGCTGAAGGAAAAGCCTGTCTTTGGGTTCATAGTAACCGCCAATAGTGTGCCTAATCAGGTTGCCACAGACGCCGCTGGCAAGCCTATCCTCAGTGTGCCAAGCGGCGTCGGCGGGATGAGCGGCCCCGCCACCAAAGAGACCGGACGGCAGCAGTTACGAATGTGGAATGACCTGATAGGTGACGAGCTTGACATCATAAGCACCCTGGGCGTAGACAGCGGACAAGAGCTGGCAGTCCGCCGCCGGCTTGGCGCTACAGCCGCTGGCGTCCTAACTTTCCTGTGGCAGCGGAGCAACTGGGGCCTGGCAGTCACAGATTTGCTCCAGGACTGGGCCACCGCGGAAGAGGAGTAGGCAGCGCTACCCGGGTCGGACTCTGACCTTAAACATATAGGGATTTGGCTAGGATTCTGGCGGCGGCACAGGCGTGGCCCTCTGGAGCAGTGTCGCCTTCAGGCCTAAGAAAGAATCGATGTCATCGGGCGGAGAAGTGTAAACTTCTGCTCCGACCAGACGGCCGAGCCCTTCGTACCGATAGGCCACTACATTCTGGTTATCAACAATCACCACGTCACCAGCCGGCAGCTCTAAGTCCGATACGTCGGACTGGCCTATCTGCAGCAACTTTTCACCAGCTGGCACACATACTCTTGCCAAGTACTCATACGACCACTTCATATATGGCGTCAGGGGTTCTTCGACGTAGTCAACACGGCACCAGCTCACACCTTCGTCCCGTTTCCGCAAGAGCATTGCAGTGTAGTAGTTGGGTTCCTCAGCCTCAATTTGCATGCATGCCCTGCTAGCTGTTTTGTCTCCCGCCATCCACGCCTGCAAGGAAGCCGTCTCCCCATCCCTTCCTTCAGAGTAATCTTGCAGTACCCCGATCTTTAGAATTTCTTGCTGCGCCCCTTCCCAGAGGCGTCGCATGCTTATACGTGTTTCGTCTTGTCCCATCCTCTCCATATGCAAGAATTACTCCAGCTCCTGAAGCACTGTTCTTAAATCCTTGTTGTCCTTTTCCAGCACTCCATGAAAATCCCAAACAAATAATTTCATATGTATACAAGTCTCCAAAACCGGCACTAAAGCCTGGACGGCTCAAAGGCCTCCCTCACCTTAGGGCGTGTCAGGTAGACAATCGTTGCCAGTGATACCAGCGCAGTGGAGCCAAGCTTAAAATAGGTAAATGAAATCGCTTTGCCGGCCTGTTTTTCCTGTGCAGCGAGCGTCATACTCATGGCCTCCAGCAGTTGTTTTTGGTTTGAAGTTAAGCGCGATTGATCGATCCGGTTCACCGCCGCCTCGTAGTTGGCTTTGTTCTGCCGTATCCTCTGCTGCAAACCAACAAGCAGTACTATGCTGACAATGGTAAGCACCAGCAGCACAACTGAATATCCAGTCATGAACTTTCTGGCTGCCTCCATACGCAGAACAAGTCCGATTGCAACCAGCAAACTTACCAGCATGGCAACCGAGTAGATAACGCTGGTCTGCGAACTATCAAAAAAGCTGGCCAAAAAGCTCAGCAGGGTAAATCCGGTCAACACGTAAACCCCGACTGGCAGCTTTTTCTTTTCCAGCTGTATTTGTGAACCGGTCAAAAACACAGGGGTTACCGGCACTGGGACGTTATGTCCTTGAACAATATTCTGCGGAGTAGCCTGCGGTGCACCGGCAGCAGTACCGTCTGTAGACAGAGCCACACCATTGCCAACTGCTTGCGGTTCTGGCGGCTCATTGGGAAGCGGGTCAGGTTGAGTACCCGTGTACTCATGCCGTGTGTCGTTGCTCATTTGTGCAAGTATAACAAAAACAGAAGCTGCCTGCCTCTGTTTAAGCATACGTGAAAGAGTGCGTCGCTTCTAAGTTAGAACGATTCTCACTGCTCAAAGAGCTCGGGCGTAACTGCGCTTACTGCGCTGTGCCTAAAATCTTTTATATTGCGTGTAATGATTGCTGTAGCGTTGCACACCAGAGCAGCTTGTTCAATAACTGCATCTTCGTAGTCAGTTATACGACTCCTGGTTGCACTTTTAAGTATGTCACCTGTCGTGGAAACCACTAAAAATGTTTGCAATAGCCAATTGATATGCCGCAGAATTTCTGTCTGTGGCACTTTAGCACGTTCAAGTAGGTGTGCGAAGGTTGTAACGATATGCCCGCTTACATACACGTTATATGAATTGGATACCTGCAGTTCCAGGACTGACTGCGACGCTTTAAACCCTCGGCGCTCAAGCAAAACGTCTAAAATAACGTTGAGGTCAACGAGAATATTTTTTGGCATAAGCTGCGCGAATAGCTTCTTTTGAGTCGTCAACAGCATAGTGTTTCAGAGAGCCTGCCATGCTGGCAATACTTGGCACGGCTACTTTGTCTACCTGTGCTCTGCGATGTGTCAGAAACTCCGAAAACATACCTGAAACGGATTTTTTATGAGCACGTGCCTGCTGCCGTGCAAACTGCACCAGATCTTGGTCAACGCTCAGTGTAAGTTTCGTTTTCATACGTATACTTTAGCAAATCATACGTATGAATGCAAATTACTTATGCTTACTACCCCTATTTTTATAAGGTTTTATAAGGTCTCACCTTGAGAGGTGTTATTTTGTGTCATATGAATTTGGTACAGCAGGATATACAAAATAGAACCATCCTGGTCTCTACTTCAACCAGCCAAGCCTACTAAAAAGTTCAACCGACGGCGGAGTGAGTTTGGCGTCTTTTAGCCTAGCGGAGTCGACCCAAGACAGCTTCTCTATGTCATCACCAGGTTTAACATCAATATCTTCAGCATTTTTATCAAAGTCAATTTTGTATACAAAAAACTTCATTTTAACTTTCACTACTTCGTAAGTGTCCTTCAGCTTCTTTTCTGATTCGCCTTCGCCTTTATCATCAAGTAATGTAACTTTTGCTTTCGAAGTATCAAGTCCCATTTCTTCCTGCATCTCTCTTGCCAGCGCTTCGAGTTGAGTCTCTCCTTCTTCAATACCACCTCCAGGAGTATGCCAACAGTCGGCATAAACTCCGCCACCTTTCGGATCTTTCATGCCGAACAGGAACTTGTTGTCTTTGGAGGCTACTAAACCGGCAACGATATCGCGATAGATAGTTCGCATAAGTACATCATATCAAACAAAAAAACCTAAATCTGATAGGTTTAAACATAAGCGAAATGGTACAGCGCTTTGGCACAGGTTAGAACTTTATTTCTCAGTTGTGCTTATAGTTAGAGGAGGCTTCTTTGCTATATTTAGAGAATGATTGAGCTTAATGGCGGTATTAATCCAGATTTGCCCGATGCAACTTTTGATTTGGACGGCACTGTTTTCAAAATGACTGTACTCGAAGCCTATACAGATTGGTTATCACAACAATCTGTATTTGATCCAATGCCCTTTGAAATAACCGCAGCCAAGCAAGAATGGAAAAACGACAATACCGAACAAAAATATACTGCCCATTTAGGTCAACTCGTTCGTTTCTTTATTGAACAGGTACCTGGAAAATCGGTAAGTCAACTAAATGAAGCAGCTCGTATTGTTGCAAATCAGCAACGACATAGGCGTTGGAATATAACCACAGCAATTATAGAAAAACTGCACGCAACTCATAATGTAGTTTCAATTTCACTTATGCCAGAGTGGCTGATGGGTCCATTTACTGAAGATTTGGGTTTTGTGGCATTAATGGGAAGTACCTATGTAGCTCGTGAAGGACTGTTCACGGACGAGGCTCATAGTATTGATAAAGCAACTGAATACGCAGATGCTCGAAATGGCGATACGAGCCATCTTGATGTACACATGGGTGATACAGTTGGAGACAGCTCATTGTTTGTTCTAGCTAAACGTCCAATACTCTTTAATCCAAGCTGGACACTCTATCAGCAAATGCTAGGCGAAAACTTGACCATGATATCAAGTCACAAAGATGTGACAACAGTCATTAATTCAGGTAAGGCTGCAACAGTTTGGGGGCCACCTTTTGACGCAGAAGCGGTATTGGAATCCGTTCAGTCAAAATAATTGACACCTATCGAGATTCGAACTGAATAACAGATAAGACTTTGAAATGAGTTTAAATTCTCGAACTAATGTAATCTGTTGCGTTGAAATGGTACAGCGCTTTGGCACAGGTTAGAACTATTCTGGCCGCTCCAGCAGTTTCTTAATTGGGTCAAAATAGTAATCTTGCCAGTCAGTAATGTCTTTTTGTTCATCAAGAATATCGCCGGAGTATGTCAACTTAACATTTGTGACCTTATCATCGCCTTCAAACTCAAATACTACGTTATATTTCCAAGCTGGATTGTCATGGCCGTACCAGTCTTGCTCAATTCTGGTATTTGGCTCAAGTTTCGTAAATACACCATGAATATCTCCATCCCAAAAACTATATTCACCACCCACGGTCGCATCAATTTTTGCCGGACCTGCGCCCCATTGTTCTGCCGTGGCAGCGTCTGTGAGGGCTTGCCATACTTTTTCAACCGGTGCATGAATGATGTATGTCTGTTCAAGTTGTTTCATATAAGCAATTGTATCAAAGAGCAATCGGGATTCGAACTAAAATAACAGATGATGCAAACTATAGAGTGATAGAACTAGAACTAAAACAATCTGATGCGTTGATTTGGTACACCCGATAGGATTTGAACCTACGACCTTTGGTACCGGAAACCAACGCTCTATCCAGCTGAGCTACGGGTGCGCGTCGAGGTGTGATGGTTCGGCAGCTGAAGTGATGGCAAAACAAGTTTGCCCATCACTTCTAGCTACCCAACCAAGCCCTCTCCTCTTCCGTCGCCCAAACAGCAGCTAAAGCTGCTTGGTTTGGTCAACGGGACTGGCTGCAGTCAGAGTAATTATAACAAACAGGGGTGATATCTGGTACAATAACTCGTGCATCACTTGCCCGTGTAGCTCAGTGGATTAGAGCGTCTGCCTTCGGAGCAGAAAGTCGTAGGTTCGAATCCTACCACGGGCACCATTTTGCTTATGTTTCAAGAGGCTTCGTTATAAGGTTTTCTTTGCTATAGTTGGCATATGAACTTACTACTAATCAGTAGTTCGTACTCAGGAGATGAGGAATACCTGGAGCATTGTCGGGCAACCGTAAAAGAGTTTCTGGATAGCTGCCCGCCTGGTCATGTTTTGTTTGCCCCATACGCTGAGTACGACTTGGACGGCTACGCCGATACAGCTCAGGCGTTCTTTACCGGACTTGACCCGACTGTCGGCGGGACATTTATTTCTTTGCATCGAACGCCTGACCCTCGCAGGGCCATAGAGGCGCATGACGTAAAGGCAATCTTTATTGGAGGCGGTAACACATTCCGGCTGCTCAAAGCGCTCCAGGACAACGATTTGCTTGACGCCATTAAACAAAAAGTTAAACATGGCGCTGGCTATATGGGCACAAGCGCGGGCAGCAATGTCGCCTGTCCAACCATCATGACTACTAATGATATGCCGATTGTAGAGCTTGGCAATTTTGAGGCCATTGGCTTAGTCGATTTTCAAATCAATCCACACTTTGTTTCTGGCCCACTCATAGAGGACCATCAAGGTGAACCAGGGAAGAGCGAATCAGGCAGTACCATGAAGAAAATACGCGTCCTGTGATAGGGCTGCCAGAAACAGCCTGGATACGTGCCCAAGGTAATACGTCCTTTCTAGGTGGCGCGGATGCTGTCATATTTGAGCAAGGACTTGAACCGCGCGAATGGTCTAGGGACTCCGGGCTATCTATAGCAACCCCACTGCACCTAAGCCTTCGGCAAGATGAGCTTGTTGGTTAGACCTGTAGGAGTAGGTGGAGTGGGGTGCTGGCCTCGTAACAGATGCTGGGTCATTCCCTGGTATCGTAAACTTTTTGGGCGCGGACCACCTCATCAATGTGCTGTTCGGTCCAGCGACGCATGGCGCCGATGGGCTCGGCCAGCGACTCACCCAGCCCGGTCAGCGCATAAATAACAGATATCGGCACGGTCGTAGCGTTTACTGTTCTGGTAATCAGTCCGTGGCGTTCCAGGTTGCGCAGCGTTTGGGTCAGAACCTTTTGCGATACGCCGCCCATACCATGCAGGAGTTCGCTAAAGCGGTGAGGTCGCTCGCTCAGCAGGCACAGTGCTACTGCTGCCCATTTTTTGGAAATGTTTTCCAGCACCTCACGGGTTGGACATTCAGCGTCAAAAATAGTATCTGCCATACAACCATGGTACCGATTGGTACCATATTGCACAAGGTGCCCTGGTAACTTATTGTAACCAATGTCATTGACGAACAAAAACCTTGGCAAAAATGTCGTTCAAATACCGTACGCAGTAACCCCGCAACCGTAGAAGTACCGAACCTTATTTTCTACTGGATACCCAGTCAAGCTGATATGACGTTCGGCTTCCCCGTGTCATCCCGAACTTGATTCGGGATCCAGTCAATTAAGAAATTCAACTACTGCCGACCCCCCCCTACCCCTGGCTGGGACCAGCGCCTGGACTCAGGCACTTGTGCCAGATATAACGGTTCATTCATTTCAGTTACTATACCAGATTCCTCTCCATAGACCTTCAGTTTTGGCGGACAGGGAGAATTGGATTAGCTCTCAGATACAAGCTTGGAGTAACCTTTTCTTATCTACGCTTGGGTGATCTACCCCATAAGCATCAACGCGGCAAGTACTGCGATCAGTACAACCGCTGCGACGCCGGCTATGATGATGAACTTTTTGTCCGGGACGGCAGGCTGAGCCGCTGGCGGCATGCCCGCAGCTGGCACTTGTTGATCTGTGGCAAAGGGTGTTTCTGCTACCGGTGCGGCCGGAGTTTCAGTTGGACCCGTAGGCGGGACCGGCGTGGAATCTACTGGAGCCGGTACTCCGGCATCCGGTGCGGCCGGCGGAACAACGGGTGAAGCCGGGGACACAGGGTCATTTGGGGCCTGGGGATTAGGGTTAGCGGCGTCTGGGTTCATGTACAATCTCCTTCTCATTAGTGATCTGATGTATGATCATGAAACGCTTAAGCCTATAGTACCCCTATTGGTAATAATTTCCAACCTGACCCACGGCATTTTTGACAACAAAGAGGGTATCACCAGCTGAAAGCGTCTTGAGGATAAATGTGTCTGTGGGCTTAGCTTCAGCCGTCCTGAGATGTATCGGTTTTTGACTCTGGTGCCGGCAGGAGTTTTGGTTCTTTGGGCCGCAGCGCCTTTTCCAGCGTTCCGAGGAGTTTTACGGCGTGTTCGTGGCTCATCCCCACGCGGGACACGGCCAGCGGTTGGCTACCGATGCCGTCCGACTGCAAAAAGTTAATCGTAACACCGTATTGCGTAGTGGTAAGGTGCACCATATCGGTATAGACAATACGCGCGTCCATGGGCATAACCAGCACGGGCTGGACAACAGTATCTGGTCCAATTGCGGCGTCCGCCTCATCCGGCCTGGAATAGCCGGCCATTTCCCAGATCTCTACGGCGTCTTCTTCCTTGACCGCAAAATAGCTGATGAGCAGCATAAGGATGTCTTCGCCCGGCCGTCTGACACCGCGCTCCATGTCAGACAACAGGTCAGTATCAATCTCTACCGCTCCAGAGACTTCTGCCAGGCTCTCCTGCTTTTTCTCACGCATGCGTTTGAGCCACATGCCCAGGGTTTGATAAGGATACTCCTTCTTTTGCTTCTCACTCATACGTTGCTATATGGTACTCCTGTTACTCGCAGTGATCAAGGTGTAGCTGATACAATGATCTCATGCAAATCCAGGAAAACGTCCCTCTCAGCCAGCACTCGACCATGCGCCTCGGCGGTCCGGCGCGCTACCTGGCAGACATTACTGACAGGTTTGAGATTGCCGAAGCAGTGGCCTGGGCCGAACAGCACCAGTTGCCCGTCATGATGATCGGCAGCGGCAGCAATATTATCTGGGGCGATGGGGGTTTCCCCGGACTCGTCCTGGTGAATAAAATCATGGGATTCGAACCGCTCCAACAGGACGACGCGGATATGTATGTTGTGGTTGGTGCGGGCGAAAACTGGGACGAAACCGTCCGAAAAACGGTTGACCTGGGCTACAGTGGCATTGAACAGCTGTCTCTCATTCCTGGCACGGCGGGCGCCACACCCATTCAGAACGTGGGTGCCTACGGCCGTGAAATCAAAGATGTCTTAGTGACAGTCGAAGCCTACGACACGCAGGCCAAGCAGCTGGTGAACCTTCGGGCAGATGAGTGCAAGTTTGGGTACCGCACCAGCCGGTTCAAGGCGGAGGACAAGAGCCGATTCTTCATCACGTCCATCACCTTGCATGTAACTAAAACCAACCCCCAACCCCCGTTCTACCCTGCCCTTCAAAGCTACCTGGAAACCCACGGCAGAACAAGCTACACGCCGCAAGTTATTCGCGATGCCGTGATTGCCATCCGCTCCAGCAAGCTGCCAGACCCGTCCCAGGTCGCCAACAATGGATCCTTCTTTCATAACCCCATTATCCCGTCTGACCAGGCAGCCCAACTGCTGGAAACCTACCCCGCTATGCCACACTGGGCAGTTGACGGTGAAAACACCAAGCTGTCTGCCGCCTGGCTGCTGGAACAAACCGGCTTTAAGGACGTTCACGACCCCGAAACCGGCATGGCCACTTGGGGAAAACAACCACTCGTATTAGTCAACGAACACGCCAGGAAAACCGCAGACCTATTGCAGTTCAAGCAAAAAATTGTAGGTGCCGTGCAGCAAAAATTCAACGTGACTCTCGTCCAGGAACCAGAACTTATCGCCTAAAGCCACAGGTATTATTTCCCGGATTCCGTCCCAGAGATATATGGGACGATTATAGAATTTAATACGGGTGGAGCCAGACGAAGCTGATGCAAACAGCGCAACAAAGGACGAGAAGCAGAACAATGATGATTAGACAACTATTGTTCTCCAAGTCCAAATTAAAAGCGTTTGAATAGAGAGGTAACCTACTACAGAACCAATTCCGGGTTCTAAGAACCCATCCAGGATCTCTTCCTCTGACTCCGACCACCTTTCAGACGCAATCCACCTGCCTTCTGATAGACTATCGCTCCGAAAGGTACCTTCTTACAGGTACCTTTCAAATCAAAAAACAGCCGGCTCACACCCGAAAACTGCTCTCGGCCGTGGTGAAAAGATCCTGGATAGGTTCTAAGGATTATTGAGCGGTCCGACTGGTCTATGATCCTTGTGCAAAGCGGAAAGATAAAAGCGATTGCGGACATCTTTACGGAAGCGCACTAGTACCCCGTCAACCATACTCTGACAGCTAGATGCCTTTCCAGAAGTAGTGCCAGGCAGTCTGGATGTTCCTGAAGCGTAGCCTTGGCTACCCTTCAGGGCAGCCGGGCTGTTTGGTGCTGGTTCTGGGAGGGCAGACCCGTCAAGGGATGGTTGACGGGGTACTAGGATGCGTAGTTCAATTGTTACGCGAGTTTCTTGAGCATATCCATAGTCTGTTTGTGCAATCTAGGATCATTACTCTGTAATGCGATTTCAGCCGTGCCGAACATAACGCCTTTATCTAGATAGTTATGGCTGCCGATCATGACACTGCGTTCTGTAGCGAGGACTTTTGCATGTAAAAAATCAGATTGGCTTGGCAGCTGGTTAGTAAACAAATCTGGTGATAAAGCTCTTTGGGCGGTAGCGATTACAGCACGCTGCCAGGCTGCAATCAGCGGGTTATGCTTGGCGGGGCTGTTATAAAAGGCCCTGACATGCACACCGCGCGATATAGCTTCTGACAGGTGACGAGCCATACGGCCGTTAGGGAAGAATTGACTCGTAATCCACACTTCTCGCTTCGCGGCGTCCACAAGCCCAAGCGCTCTTTGAAGAATCATTGACTGCCTTTTCAAGCCGGCATCCAATAAAATCTGCGAGGAATCAGAGATCGGGAAAACCACATCATGCAAATCCAAGGCTCTACTTACATCCTTTTCTGCCGCAATCTCCGTGGCTTGTCCGAACAACCAATCTGCGCTCGCGGCATCTTCCCATCCCACGATGCAGTCTGTGACCGTGGAGGTGGTAAGGTTGGCGCCTCCCAGGAACACAGAATTTCCCACAACGGCAAACTTAAGATGTGAGCGATGCGCGAACGGATTTACTTGCGACCTCTCCGGCCAGTTAAGTATTGAATAGTAGCCGCCAAGCTTGGCCAACTTTTGCAAGGACTGCACTTCCCGAGATCGAGCCGACGTAGCCCATTGCTTTAAATGCAATGGATACTTTGGCATGAATCCTTTGTAGGCAATAAAAGTAAGAGCGTCTACGAGCATGTACACAAAAGCACCACGTTTGCTTGCTGTGTGAAGCTCATGCATTATTCGCTGCACAAACGGGTCCTTAAGGCTGAGGGTCATAGTCGCAACAACAATACGATCACCTTTTTTTGTTTTGCCGATCTTTTCAGCTAGTGCATTGTAATAGTCGGGTCTACCATATAGACCGTATCCAGTGTCATGCTTGCCGCCAAGTGAGCCAGAAGACATACGCCTCATTTTACTTTATATCAGGACCGATACGATACTACATTAAGTAGTTTTGGTCCAAGTTAGGATACTTTTTACCAGGGGCGCAGGCTTATAAAGCGGCCAGTCGTGGTTCCCTTTAACGGTTTTCAGTACGGCTTTTGGAATACGCTTTTGGAATACGTTTGCAGTTGCGACTGGGATAATCCGGTCGTCCTGCGCCCATACTAGAAGCGTGGGAACGGAAACCTTCCGGAGCCCTTTTTCATACGATGTTTTGCGGCACGACTGACGTATGTGCTGCATGTGTGAATAGTCACCCCTATGTTTCCATATAAATTGCAAATATTCCCTCAGGAGTACAGCTAACGTACTGTAGTAGGGCGGATGCTTAAGGTAGAACGAAAGGCGACGCAAATCATGAGGGTTGGATCTTTTGTTAACGGCATGTAGCCCCGAGGAGTCTACAAGCACCAACCGGGCAACTTGACTGTTTATTGCGGCAAGGTTGAACGCGATGCCACCACCCATTGAGTAGCCTACGAGAGTAACGTCGTCCAATTCCAGTTTGTCTAGAAAGCTATTAAAAAATACCGCATAATCCGAGTATGACCACTCGCCTTTTGGGGTTGCTGAAGCCCCATAGCCTGGAATGTCCGGCGCAATGATTGTATACCGCTTTGACAACTGTTCGAGTGAACGCTTGAATGTCAGTGCCCGCACCCGTCCGCCATGCAAAAATAGCAGTGGTGTTCCGTGGCCAAACTGGTAATAAGCCACGTCCAAACCGTTGATACTTATTGTGTGCCTTGTTGTTTTCATGCGTAAGTTCAGCATACAGGCAATGGATAGTAGACGACGATTTAAGTTTTGTGTTCCCGTAAGAATCTACCGCTTCGAATAACTGATCTTACAAAACTTGTGTATACCCGGCCTTCCACGTATCGTCTGCGGAGTGATTGGGCACAAGTTTTTTCCGTCGGGCCCCAGCTAGTTTCAGGAGGCATGGCATGCAGTATAGTTTCATGCCGAAAGGCAGCTGGTGTTCATAAAATATGATACTCTTCCTTATTTTCTCGAAGTCGTAGTCTTCGGATTGTTCATTAAAATTCGAAATAATTTATTGGACATTTCAGGACAAAAGCGTATGCTAAGTGATACCTTCTTCAGGGTTCCTGCCAGGAATTTTGCCGAAGCCAAAAACCAAGGTAACTCCTTGGTTATTACAATTTCAGGAGACTATATGAGTGCAGAAAGCGGACTGGTCCACACCCTACGAGAATGTTATGGCGAATACCTTACAGACCCCGTTGCACGCGACCGCGAAGTGTGGCTTACCGCTACCGTCCTGCCCATACTTGACAAGCGCCTCGCAACGCCCACTGAGCAAGATAGGGTTGTCTCTGGATTAAATTATGTTGAATCTGTCCAGCGGGCAGTCAGACACAGGGTCGAAGCATCTGCCGAAGAGCCCAAAGTCCCCGCCGTTGTTGACGACTGGTCAGCCCGATGGACTGGTGCAGATTTTGTTCACGAAGAATTGGGGTGTCGTGCTATGACTTACGGCGCTATCTGTCACGCAGCCGGCGTGGAGGATATTCGAATTGGGGCAGAGTTCAGTGGGGCTGCTTTTGTATTAGGCTGTGGTTATATGCTGGACGAAAATGACGCCGCAACTCTTCCAGAGGTTGCGGCGGTCGTTGCCATGGATGCCCGTTACGCTGTCAGCGCACAGCTCGTCAGAGAAGCCTTCAACGTTCAAAATGACTTATAGGGGCTACAGCCTAAGTAGTATTAAGTGCTATCGCTGGGGAGCGGAAACTGTAAGGCAAAGTCGGTTACCTCACCACGGAGTTTTTGCAGCAACGTAACATCTTCATGGCGAGTAACTGCCTGGTACATCCAATCGGCCAGCTGGGCCATATGCTTTTCCTGCAGGCCGCGCGTGGTAATAGCCGGCGTGCCAAAGCGGATGCCGCTGGGCCGAAACGGCGGCAACGGGTCATCGGCAATAGCGTTTTTATTAAGTGTCAGGCCAATGGCGTCCAGCGCCTCTTCGGCCACCTTGCCGTCTATGCCAAAGGCGCCGTGCACGTCTGCCAACAGCAAGTGATTATCTGTTCCGCCTGTAATCAGCTGAAAACCTTTGGCTAACACCGCATCGCTCAGTGCCCGGGCATTTTTAACAATCTGCACGGCGTAGTCACGGAACTCAGGCTGCAGCGCCTCGCCAAAGGCCACGGCTTTGGCCGCAATGATATGCATGTGCGGACCACCCTGCATACCCGGGAAGACTGCCCGGTCAATGAGTGTCGGGATGTTTTCCAGGGTCTTTTCGACCTTCCTCAGCGGATTGCCCACTACCCCGTTACTCAGGATCAGCCCGCCGCGCGGTCCGCGCAGTGTCTTATGGGTCGTGGACGTGATCACATGAAAGCCGTAGTCAAAGGGATTTTTGGCCACACCGCCGACAATCAGCCCGGCAATATGTGCCATATCGGCCATCAATAGCGCTCCGACTTCGTTGCCTATGGCCGCAAATTTGGCATAGTCCAGTTCCCGCGGGTAGGCGCTAAAACCGGCCAGGATGATCTTTGGCTTGTGTTCTATGGCAAGTTCGCGCAGCTCGTCGTAGTCTATCTCTCCGGTATGCGGATCTTTCATCTTGTAGCGGATAAAGTTGTACAGCTTGGCGCTTCTGGTAACCGGTGCGCCGTGGGTCAAGTGCCCGCCGTGGCTGAGGTCCATGGCCAGCACCGTGTCACCTGGTTCCAGCCAGGCGCTGTAGACCGCCTCGTTAGCTGGCGCACCAGAATGAGGTTGGACGTTGGCATGATCACACTTAAACAACTGCTTGGCCCGCTCTATGGCCAGCTCTTCTATCTTGTCAGTATTTTCCTGGCCGCCGTAGTACCGCCGGTGCGGATAGCCCTCTGAATACTTGTTGGTAAACACGCTCCCCATAGCCTCCAGCACGTCACGGCTGACATAATTTTCTGAAGGGATCAGTTCCAGGCCCTCGCGCTGGCGCTTTTCCTCTGCCTGGATGAGTTTTAGAATTGTTGAATCTTTCATAGCTGGCAGCCCCTATTGTAGTAGAAGTATACCGCACCAGCCTGTCCGGGTCTGTGGTAAAATTGCAAAACTATGAGATGGCATAACATGAAGCAAACTTTGGAGGTATAGCAACCCATGCAACTTCGCGACCTTGAGGGATGCCGTCCACCGGGCGGAGTAGACCCTCTGGAGGCATATTTATCAGAAAAAGGGGGAGACAGCCAGACCGTGGCAGCAGCTGCCGGCCTGTTCTTTAGTCCGGCGGAAGTTGAAAGCATAGCGACGGGCAGAAGTGAAGCAGTAGAGCGTCAACAAGGAGTTGCCTCCTACGCTGGAGAACTCGCCCTACAACTGCAGGCAGCTGGCGTTACTGGTATGCCCGTGAGACTGCGCCAGCTGAAACATACCCACCTGACAGATCTATTTACCCGGCGCTATGGTGTACCATTAGATGAGCTTACACAAAATCACCCTGATGCCCTGGCGCTGAGCGGCAGCGTATACGGTGAACAGTCAGCCGAGGGATTTGGCCTTAATTACGCAACCAGTGCTTCCGGTGAAAGCACCTTTTGGCAAATCTTCGGCGACAACCACGGATTTGTAAATATGCACTGTGTTGGCCCCCCAGGGCCGCTGAGAGGAGAAGGCAACATCGCCTTTATACCTGGTGTGGAAGAGGCGCTGAGGAGAGACGTAGGTCTCTTGATTGAGGCTGTTTCTGCAGACGAATAGCGAACTTATAGACATCACACTCTGACTTGCCCCAATCTGACTGCCCTCACTGACTAAAACTGCTCTTTACTCCTTCAACATATCTATGGATATGCTTCAGTCGCAAAGAGCAGTTTTAGTTCAGCGATCATCAGCCAGCTCTGATGGCAAGACAAAGTGTGATGTCTATAGGTCCAGGATAGTTCTCTGCCCGGGCCAGACGTGAACTGCTTAAACTGGTATACTATCTGTAACAAAACGGAGACCCGCACATGCCAGAAAGAGAGCCCACTATCAACGTAACCGGCATGGACGGCCTGCATACAGTGGTCTATGATGCGCCGGCTGTACCTGCCGAACTGTGGCGTCCCCTCCAAACTGCTCATCTGGAATCTATAATGTCCGACTTGCCCCGGAGCGAATGGGACCGGGCCGAGGTGATTGTGAACCGAAAAAATTTGTCAGCCTACCAGGAGTCCCGGGCTAAGCCCCAGCAGCTGGTAGGTGCGGGCTGGAACAAGGATCAGCTGCATCGCCAACCCCAGGTAGCTGTTACTTTTGCCGCAAATGGCGACGCTATCAGCGGCGTGCTGACCTCTAACAACACCTCAGCCACTCATCTCAAAGGACCCCTCGCGCCTATAGAATGCTGGACCAAGATGTTGGTTCCCCCAAAACGAGAGCTGCCCGCACCAATCGGCCGCGCCATCAGCCACAGACGGTACGTCCATTTCCGCGAAGGGTATGTCATGCCCAATGTCCAGGACAGGGTTGATACCGAAGATGGCGTGCCACAGGTAAGTGGCATTATTCTTGCAGGACTCTACCGCACTTTAGAGCAACGTCACCCCGCCCAATATGTCTCATCCCACATACTGCCGGACGACCCGGCTGATGCAGTGATGGTGCGCACCACTGAAGCCATTGGCGCCAAGCCGGAAGAAGAAGATGAGGGCGGACCCCACGACCTGCCGGGCTATAGGCCGGACTCACGCCTGCTGCGCGTCCAGACGGGCGCTGCTTTGGCTTTGGCCAGAATCGAAAGGTTGGTTGGCCCGGAGACCATTACCCAGGTTCCTTCCAGGCGGTACACAACCAAAGAAGCAGCCAAAGACGTCATGGCCGAATTCCGCCAGGAACAAGCTGATCTCAAGCAGGAATTCAGGAAATATAAAAGATAAATCTGAAAAAGGCGGACTCCGCCTTCACACTTCGTCAGCTTCTTTGGAGGTGAAAAAGTGAGGACCGGACAGCTAAAAAGTGCTTGTTATTTATATCATGGAGGGTATAATCTTTCTTGCAATGAACACAACAAACGAGAAAATAGGCCATCTAATTCATCAGATAAGACAAGACAGGGGCCTTACCCAGGCAGAGTTTGCCCGCAAACTGGGCACCAGCCAATCCGCCGTCAACCGTATAGAGCACGGCAGACAAAACCTCAGCCTGGAAACGCTGGGACGCATCAGCGACGTGCTGAAAAAGCCGCTCATCAGCCTGACCGGCAGCGCCGTAAACTTGCGCATAGAGGGCGGGCATGAACTAAAAGGGACCATTAAGACCCGGGTATCCAAAAACGCCGCGGTCTGCCTGCTGTTTGCCGCCCTGCTGAACAAAGGCACCACCCGGCTCAAGCACATGCCGCGCATAGAGGAGGTCAACCGCATTATTGAAGTGCTGGTCAGTATCGGCGTCGGCGTCAAATGGCACGACAATAACGACCTGGAGATCAAACCGCCGGAAAAACTGCAAATGGACAAAATGGACAAGCAGGCCGCCCGCCGGACCCGGTCCGTCCTGATGATGCTTGGCCCGCTCATGCACCTGTTCCCGGAGTTCAAAATCCCCTACGCCGGGGGCTGTAAACTAGGTACCCGCACCGTTCGGCCGCACCTGTTTGCCCTGGAAGAATTCGGCGTAGACGTTGTGGCCAAAACCGGCCACTATAACGTCAAAATCGCCAGGAAAAAGCCCGCAGAAATTGTGCTGTACGAATCCGGCGACACGGTGACCGAAAACGTCCTGATGGCCGCCGCCAGATTTGAGCACGAAGTAACCATCAAAATGGCCAGTGCCAACTACATGGTCCAGGACCTTTGCTTTTTCCTTCGCAAACTCGGGGTCAAAGTCGATGGCGTAGGCACTACCACGCTGCGCATAAAAGGCGTACGGGACATCAAGAAAAACGTCACCTACTACCCTGCCGAAGATCCAGTAGAAGCCATGACCTTCATCTCAGCGGCCATAGCCACCAACTCTCAGCTGACTATTGCCCGGGCACCGATTGAGTTTATAGAGCTGGAGTTGACCAAGCTCAAGCACATGGGGCTCAAGTACAACATCAGTGAATGGTACAAAGCGGACAACGGCCACACCAATCTGGCTGACGTCACCATCCGCAAGCACGACGGTCAGCTCATTGCGCTGGAGGAAAAGATCTATGCCCGTCCATACCCGGGTCTCAATATAGACAACCTCCCCTACTTTGTGCCAATTGCCGCGGTAGCCAAAGGCCGCACACTCATACACGACTGGGTATACGAGGAACGCGCGTTGTACTACACCGAAATGCGCAAACTGGGTGCCAATGTCACCTTGGCCGACCCGCACCGGGCCTACATTGACGGCCCGACCAAGTTCAGCGCCGCGGACATCGTCTGCCCGCCAGCCTTGCGCCCGGCCGTACTGCTGCTGATCGGCATGCTGGCTGCGGATGGCATTTCTATACTCCGAAACGTCTACTCCATCAACCGCGGCTATGAGGACCTGGCCGAACGCCTCAACTCCGTCGGCGCCCGCATCACGGTCATGAATGAGCTATAAGCTTTAAGAACTGGCGTTGGCGCGTTCAGGCGATATCCAGCGACCAACGGTTTCTACTTTGCCAAGTACCTTTTTGTAGTTTCGTATGCAGCGGATGACAGCTACGATCTGCACGGCATTCATGATGTAAAAGGTAAAGTACATAAATGGTGCAATGAAACTGAAGCGTATTTTGTCCCGCAGCGTCAGATACTCGTCCGGCCACAGCGTCCACAGTACGTACAGGGTAATAGTGGCGTAGGCACCCAGCAGAGCCTGCGGTGTCATATGCAGCACGCTGAGGTAGATGATGTAGCCCAGCATGACCGGTTCAATCATCAGGATTACTTCGCCCAGAAAAGCCATAGGAATACGATACATGGTCAGCATACGGCTGTACTTTTTGTCCCGGTTACCGGTCAGCGCGATATTCCTGAACAGATTCTGCAGCATACCCAGCTTCCAGCGATAGCGCTGTTTGAAGAGGGCTTTGTAGGTCTGCACGCCTTCGGTGCCAGCCACTACATCGGCGGCGTAGACAATGCGCCAGTCGCGGTTGCCTTTTTGGGCTACGATCTTCATGCTCAGGCCAATGTCTTCGGTCAGGGTGTCGGTGTCATAAAAGCCGACTTCCTTCAGTACCTCTGTCCGGTAAGTCGAAGCCACGCCGCCCACGATGAATTCGCAGTTGGTCATAGTGTAGAACTTCTTGGACCGGTAGCCGATCATGTGTTCGATCTTTTGCAGGATGCTCAGGGCAGTATTGCTGCCAGCCACCCGGACATTCGCGGCCACACCAACTACCCGCGGGTTTTCAAAGTAGCGTACGGCATTGCCAATGGCGTCTGACTGTAGCATAGAGTCGGCGTCCAGTGTCATGATAAGGTCGCCATGGGCGTGGTTTTTGACGCCGTTATTAACCGCTGATGCTTTGCCGTCGTTATTCTGCGTCACCAATATCATGCGGATGCGATCCACCTCTGCCCGCACAAACCGGCGGCACAGTTTAGCACTCTTGCCATAGCGTTTCACGTAGGAAGAGGTTTTAAAGCCCGGCAACGCCTTGATGTACTCGCGTACCACCGGGGAAGTCTGGTCGCTGGAACCATCATCCACCACGATTATTTCAATCTTTTTATAAGAACTGGCCCGCACTGAATCCAGCGTACGGGTAATGTTGTACTGCTCGTTATAAGCCGGAATGATCACGCTGACCAGCGGTCGGCGGCGGTGAGGCCGCGGAATTTTTGCCAGGCGGGCACGGCGGCTGTACTGCCATATATCATAGATATTGGCGCCCACAATATAGAGGCCCATATGAATTGTATACAGCAGGCTGAGAGCCATAAAAGTGTAGAAAAATGCGTCTGCAACCATGATTATTTCACTCCTACAAATTCAAAGGTAAAAAGCTGCCGGTGCTGGAAGAAAACTCCCGTACAGGTCTGCAGTACCAGGATGGGTGGTCCGTCGTACTCAAACACCGACACATCTGCCGGAGAAGTCGTCCGGCTGTCCTTGAACCGGTAGCGGAAAGTGTGGCCGTTCTTGGTCTTTATGACTGCCTCTGCTCCTGGCTGTATCTGCGGCAGGCGGGCAAAGACCTCCGGGCGGTTATGCCCATACAGAAAGGTAACGCCCCGGCTGTCATTGGGGGTATGAGTTATGATGGCATGCTGCACTTTGTCCAGCGTCAGGGTCCACTGTCCGTTCTGGCTGTTAAAAACACCAGCTATAACTGAGTTTTTTATGCCCAGACCTGGAATAGCCAGCTCAGCCGGTTCACCCTGAATCACGTTTTCTTCAGTGATTTGTGGACGGACACTGTTCTGGGCGGTAATTTGCGGCTGCGCCTGGACACGCGCATTTGCACTACGCGCATACATGCCGTACAGCACTACCACTGTTCCGGCCAGTACCAGGGTACCGCCGATAAGGTTTATAAGTCTCGTTATTTTCATAGTCAAACCACCTTTTTCGAATAAGCTTCAAACAATTTCAAACAAAAAGGGAGGTCCGAAACGGATAAACCGCCGCGGTCCTCCCTCCCCGTATCTTCGTCTGTCTCTATTTAGGCCTTAGTAGCCCGCTTAGCGACAAAACGAACTGCCGATGTAAGCAAAATTGCTGCGCCAACAACAATGCTGGTGTAAGCAGCTACCATAAGCACGCTGTTTCCGCCTGTGTTAGGCAAAACAACTGCACCGGCAACAACGCCTGAGGCGCCTAGTCCGTCTTGGTACATCCCATTACTCCTTAGATCGGTTAATAAAATAAAGGACCCGATGTGACCCCTGGAAGGCCGCCAAAGCGATCAACCAGAAGATCATCGAGATCCCTCTAACTTATATATTACTACTTTTATGTTATATTGTAAAGCTTATTTTATCATATTACTTTAGCCCCTTTGGGCGACAGGTTCGTGCCGGGTACCAAGACCCGGGGTCCCCCTGAAACCTGTTTCATGGGGTATAGGAACATAAAATAAAAGTCCCCGGCTTGGCCGAGAACTTCTATGAACCCATTTCATATCTCGCTCCCGATGCCAAAATTGATCCATTTCCTTTAGAAAGCAAGCAGCGATTCGTTCCAGTTTTCCAGAGCGTACCTGTAGGTACGGCCGGGAAGCTGGGGCGGATTGACGCCGGAATGGGCGGTTTTGGGATGGGATGGAGATATGAGATGGGTTCTAAATGTGGTGCGACGCCTTAGGCGCTTAACCACTTGATACTGTCCAGGTAGGCAGTAATGCCAGAGTTGCCTGTCAGGATGACCTGCAGGCTCGCCTGAGCAACTGCAGCCGAAGTAGGCGTGTAATTGAAGCTGACGTTTACCGTACCAGCGGTACGGCGGGCGTACAAGTACTGGCCGCTGATCCAGTTGCCGGCGGTGTCGTATTCGTCTACGTAGAAGGCTACTTCGCCGCTTGCCAACTGCACAATATTCAGATAGCTCTCAAGGGTGTAGGTAGTGCCTACGCTCACGTTCACGTTTGGTGAAAACAGCTGAGCGTTAGCAGTACCAGATACCAACTTGACAGAGTGCTGTGGTTCGTCGGCAGCGCCGTTACCAGCTGCGTCTGCGGTAATGGCAGTCGCAGTATCGGTGTGCCAGCCATCGGCAATGCCGTTAGCAAAAGCAGTCTCTAGAACTGTCGTGGTTGGTGTGGGCGCGGGTGGATCAACAACCGGAGGAGGCGTGCCCTGAGGTGCCAGGAACTGAACCTCATCCAGGTAGCCGTTGATGCCGGAGTTGCCGGTCAGGATGACCTGCAACTGGGCCCGGGCTACGTTACTTGAGGTAGGAGTGTAGGTAAACTCTACCTGCTCTTCACCTTCATTGCGCTTTGCAAACAAGTACTGGCCGCTGATCCAGTTGCCGGCGGTGTCGTATTCGTCTACGTAGAAGGCTACTTCGCCGGTGTTCAGGGTCAGGATGTTCAGGAAGGCTTTAACAATATATGTCGTGCCGGACTGTACATTTACCTTTGGCGCAAACAAGTGGGCATTGCCAGATGCAGGTGCCGTCAGCTTGACAGAGTGCGAGGGGCTGGCCGGGCTGCCGTGATTGGCGGTGTCGCTGGCTATAGCTGCAGCATTGTCAGTTGTCCATCCATCACCTACGCCGTTATTGAAGCCACTATTAGGGAGCAGGTTAAGGTTCGTAGGCGTGGGGTTAGGATCTGGGTCGGCAGCAGCGTCCAGGCCATACCATTCGACGTTGTCAATGTAAGTCGTGATACCCGAGCCAGCGGTGACAATTACTTGCACGCTGGCCTTTTTAACCTGCGCAGAGGTAGGCTGATAGATAAACGAAGCGTCTTTGAACTCCGGCACCGTCAGAGCTTGCTTATACTGGCCGCTGATCCAGTTGCCGGCGGTGTCGTATTCGTCTACGTAGAAGGCTACTTCGCCGCTCGTACGAGTCACTGTATTTACGTAGGCAGAGAGCCAGTAGCGGCGGGTGGGGTCTATATTGATAGTCGGCGAGAACAGGTAGACGTTCTGATCGGCGGCGGCAGTCATAGCAACAGAGTTAGCCGGTGAAGCCACGGCGCCGTTGCCGGCGGTGTTGGCTACGACGTTAGCGGGAGTGTTGGTCTTCCAGCCACTACCGAGGCCGTTAGCAAAGCCACTGTTAGGCAGCAGGTTACTCTGGCCAGTGGTCAGACCTTCGGTCACGTTGACATTTTTGATATTCTGGGCCTGGGCATAGGCTGCAACAGCTTCCAGGTTAGCAGTACTAAACTGATAGTCTTCAGGGTCACTGCTAGGGTTGTCCTGTATATCGTGGAAAACCAGCACCAACCAGGTGTTGTTAGCCTTGGCTTGATCAATATAGCCCTTGACGGTGGCAACACTCACGCCGGCCTGAACCTGCTGTACCTGCAAGAGGTAGCGATTGGCTGGCCAGGCATTGTAGCCGATGTCATGAAAACCACGGTGTGAGGTGTAGTTCCTGGCAATGGCTGCTACTACTGAACTGTTGTAGTCGCCATAAGGTGTGGCAAAGGCTGTCGGTGCCAAACCATGCGCCGCAAAAGCTTGATTGCTGGCAGTAAATTCTGCCTCCAGCTGAGCTGGCGTAATTTCGGTCATAAGCGGGTGGTTGGCAGTGTGGGCGCCAATTTCCCACCCATAAGTATTCTTAAGTGTCTGCACCTGGTCCCAGGTCAGGTACTCTGCGGCCGGGTCAACGTTCTGGCGGCAGGTTCCTGTGCCGTCAACACAGCCGGTTGACAGGTACAATGTGCCCTTCTGGTTATGGGCCGCCAAAGCTGGAGCCGCCTTAGTGGCAAAGGTAGAAAACCCGTCGTCAAAGGTAAAAGACACCTGTCCGGTAGGTGCATTTGGCAATACAGCCGCAGTCACAGTCGCCTGGCGGACCAGTGAACTGCCCAGGGCAACCAGTGTTAACAGGGTCATCGCCAAAAGACCATTAAATTTAATGCGCTTCATTCCACACTCCTCGCACCACCCGTTAATATAGCTTAATCTCTCAAGTTCCTAAAACTAAAACTTTAGTTTAGATAATATCCTAAATAACCCTAAAAAGCAATAGCAATACAATTTATACAACGCTTTGTCGACCTGAATCTCAAAACCTCCAATCGTGTCATACCGGGCCAGACCCGGGTATCCAGTCAATAAAGAAAAGTTAATTACTTGTATCTACTGGATTCCTGGGTCTAGTTGGGAATGACAGTGGAGGGTTGGGGTTTTGAGGGTCAGGTTTTGTCGCAAATAGTATGTAGCTGCTATGAAGCCGGCCGGCTCACCCTCCTATGCGTGTTTGTAAAGACCGTTTCGCGCGGTTAATTTTTGCCACAGGGTCAAAAATTAACCCGGCTGCACTTCGCTTGGAGCCTTTAAAACACGCATAGGAGGGTGAGCCGGCCCCTATATATCTATATCTATTGGAGAATTTCCAGCATCTTGGTGACAGCTGCAATGGGGTGCATAGCTTTGTCCCACAAAAAATCCTCGCCCTGCTGCAGGGACCCGTCATCATCCCGCCAAAAGTTATACCTGTCCGAAATCCCCCATGTAGTAAAGGAAGCACAGCCAGGTTCGGCGACGCAAGCCTGCAGGACCTCGGCATACTGGGCAGCCTGTACCTCTGGACCTTCGTCACTGTAGACATCCATCTCGGAAATCCGTACTTTCAGCCCCAACTCCTCCAGTATCCGAATACGGGACCTTAGCACCCTGGTGTCGATCCGATCCTCCGGCGCATAGACATGGGCCTGAAAACCCACGCCGTTAATCGGCACCTTCTGGTCAAGTAGCCGCTGGATAAGTTCCAGGAAGGCATCCCAGCGTTCGGTGTCTTCGTCGCCCACGCTTCCCTCCAGCCCGTATTCATTCATAAACAACTGAGCCTTGGGGTCAGCGGCGCGGGCCGCCCGGAAGGCTTTAGCTATATAGGCCTCGCCCATAGCCTGGAACCACTTGTGTTTGCGCAGTTCAGCATCGCCCCGCTCAAATTCATCATAGTCAGCAATGGGCTCGTTAACTACATCCCAGCTGTGCATGCGTCCCTGGTACCGGCCGACAACCTGTTTGATATGGTCCAGCATGGTCTTTTCCACGTCGCCAACCGGCAGGTCCTGCACCCAGCGCGGGTTAGCCTCGCCAAAGACCAGAGTGTGCCCATGGACTTTTACCTGATGTCTTTCAGCCAGGGCAACCAGCGCATCTGCCTCCTGGAAGGCGTACTCATCCGGTTTGGGGTGGACAAACTGCCACTTAAGCGCGTTTTCAGTGGTGAACAGTCCAAACGTACCGCCCAGCGCGGTCCGGGCGTAGGCCGGATCAGTAGTAAGCGGCCCTAAAGCTGCAGCCGTGCCAATCAGAAAATCGGAACGTTTTTTTGCTACCGCTGCCTGTAGACCTTCGTCTCCCTGTGCGGACACCCTAAGCTGAGAGGCATCAACCTGGACCAGCTCTGACCCGTCCACGCCCCGGGCTTCCAGCCGGGACAGCAGCCAGCTGTCGGTGCCGTCCAAGCCGATCCACACCTTCTTGTCCGCAAACACGTCTGCGGCTGCCAGGGTGCCAAGCTCTTTGCCATCGACCCAGAAGGTTACAACGCCTGCTTTATATACCAGCTTCAGGTCAACTGATGACTGCTGATCAGGTTGCTGATCAAAAGCAAAAGACTGCGTGGCTGCAGGCTGCTGGCCGGCACCGTTCCACCAATCCGCCTGCAAGGAGTTGGATGACACCGTCAAACGAATGCTTTTTCGCTCCACCCGAAACTCATCGGCAATAACCGGTGCCTGGCCGTACAGCTGAATGATCCCTTTGTCTTTGAGGTCTTCCAGCCTGGTGTGCATAGTAAAGTCTGTTACCTCTTCCAGGTGACTGCCAAACAAGTTCACAGGCGGATTAGCCTGACCGCCAGAACCATCCTGCTCAACAATAGTGAGCTTCGTTGGCATGATTCGCAGACCCTGGTCATCATGAGTAACCCCGGGCATGAAGGCCCACTGGCCATCAAGCAAATCCGGCTCGTAAGATGATACGCCTTGCGTCACACCATCTGTGCCGGTATCAATAAACATGTCTTTCATAGCGTTAAAAGAGAGTATACCCAGTCCTATGACGCCAAGCACCCCCACGCTTAGAAAAGTTTCGCGCGGAACGGTAGGCAGTTTGCTCCAGAACTTCACCCTGTTTTCCCCCTCATATACCCCTCTTATCCTTAGGACCCTATAGTAGCATGAATACCAGTCCGCCACAGCAGGCTTCCGTCAAGACTTATCCACATATTAAAGTAGTTTTTGCAACACTTAAGCCATTAAAGTTCTTATTATGAAATAGCTATGGTATTGTACGAATCAGGTAAGTTGGGGATCGCTTTAGGGTGTTTAAATATGGGAACAAAGTATGCAACTTCTGTCTATAGTTAGTGCCACGTATGTGCCAACGCATTCTTTTCGGGCACTGCTGGTGTTTTTAGCAATCGTAAGTATAGGGAGCTGGAGCATGGTCCTGGCTACAGCCTTCATGCGGAGTGCTGTGCGGATGATGTACCACATGCGTACCAAAAAACTGTCCAGATCCGGCCAGTTTCCGCCAGTCACCCAAATAAGTACGTGGAATAAACCCCGGGCCGAGGAGCAAACTTGATATGGATGGGGGCTTAATCCTTTTCTATCTTTTTGCAGCGACCAGCGCCATGTATGTTATGCATTTTGGCATGTACCTGGTGGGGGCCAATTTTTACGACATGTGGCAGTTCAAGCGGCGGCATCATCTGGCCGCTGCCCGGCGCCATAGCGCACATGCTGAACCGCTCGTTTCCCTGCTCATCCCCGCCCACAACGAAGAAAAGGTTATTTTGCGCTGCCTGCAATCCATACGGGCTGGCAGCCACCAGAACCTCCAGATTATCGTCATAGATGACGCGTCCAAAGACAACACCTACAATCTGGTCCTGGAATACAAGCGGGAACACCCTGACACTGATCTAAGTATTGTCCGTCGGTACAAAAACGTCGGCAAGGGCCAGGGGCTGAACTACGCCCTGCAGCACCGCGCCAAGGGCAAGCTGGTTATGACGCTTGACGCCGACTCTATGTTAGAGCATGACACGATCAAGAACGCCGTGTCATATTTTGACGACCCTTCTATTGTCGGCGTGGCAGCTAACGTGCGGATTATTGAAGAGCCCACTATACTCGGCATCCTGCAAAAGTTTGAACACATGATCGGTTACCGTTCTAAAAAAACTTACTCGCTGACTAAGAGCGAATTTGTCATTGGCGGCGTAGCCTCGACCTATCGCATGGAGGTCCTCAAGGAAGTCGGCTTTTATGACACCGATACCTGGACTGAAGACATTGGCCTGAGCATCAAGATCATCAGCAACATGGGGAACCGTAACTACAAAATTATCTATGCCGCCGACGTCACCGCCCTGACAGAAGGTGTGGCCACCTTTCGGGGCCTGCTCAAACAACGGTTCCGCTGGAAATACGGCAGCCTGCAAAACGTGGTGAAATATCGTCACCTGATCTTCAACCTGGACAAACGCTTCACGCGGCGGCTTACCTGGTACCGGCTGCCTATGGCTATTATTGGCGAGTTTGCCATTCTATGTGCGCCCCTGCTCTGGGGTTACGTCGTCTATATCAGTCTTGCCACCCACAGCCTGCAGCTGTTCGCAGGCGCCTACCTGACTATCACCATCTATACGCTTCTGACCCTTTGGTACGACGAACACCTCCCCAAGCTGTACTGCTTGCGTCTCAGTTGTTATACGCCGTTTCTGTACTTTATCTTCTACCTCATGGACCTCATCCAGTTCATTGCGGTCGTCAAATGCCTGATGCGCACGCACCGCCTGGTTGGTCAGCAGGACCAAAAGAGCACCTGGGTTTCACCCCAGCGCGTGGGCCGGCAGGTTGTTACAGGCTGACCTGACGATTCAGGTGACGAGTACAGCTTCTGGCATTCGGCGTGCTAGAAATATAAGCCCGAGTGCGATGATCAAAAAGACAGCCAGTATAACTGTTCGGTGCCATTCTTTCATGGGATTGCTCCTTCCGTCGTCTCATCCAACGGCGTTGCCTGGATAACCAGCCGGTCCCGGGCTGTCAGAAGTGGTGTACAAGTGTAGATAGTCAGGCGCTCCCCGCCCACATCTGCTTTTTCTATGTCGGTCGCGCTGGGCGGCACTACCAGCACCTTTTCTACTGTATATGCATGTCTTTTTTGCTGCCAATACAGCACAATCTGATCGCCAGCCCGGACCCTGTCCAGGTGGTAAAACACCGCCGGGCCGCCGTAGGTAAACCGATGCCCGATCAGCACCGTGTTTTTACCCCGGCCCGGCGTGCCGCTCTGGGGGTGATGCCAGATGCCTTTGTTAAGCGCCGGGTAGCCGGTCTGGCTTTCAAAAACGGTCTGCTGTAATTTCATACGCGGCACGACTAAGGTGTTTTCTTTGGGCGGTGGATCTGGTCGCTTTGGGCCAACCTTCTCTTCTGCCACAACCAGAGGCGGAGCATCCTTTAGCCGCAACGTTGCCTGCGGCCACAGCGGCGCCAGCAGGATATAGAGGCACAGTCCAATGACCAGTAGACTCAATCCGTTGTTTACCTGCCGCAGCGTAGGCATTTTCATATAGCCATAAGTATAGCCGATCTCACTCATGGGGTACCAAGGCGGATTATAAAAAAGTTGAACGAATAACTCAATAATGTATGATTGTCAAAGCAATTATGTAGCATTGCGAAGCGAGCCGCGTTTTGTTATCCTAAGTGCCTATGAAACAATTCGATTCACCATCGCCAGAAGCAGAAGCACCGCAGCAAGGCCAAGGCCCTATTGAAACAAAACGTAGGTGGCCGAGGCTCCTAGCAGGCGCAGCAGTAACAACAGGCCTAGGTTTACTAGCAGCCTCTTTTATAATGGATGGCGACGAAGGTCCGCTAGACTGCGAAGCTAGTCAAGTTGGTGCCGCACCGATAGAAGGCGATGCCGAGTGGGGATTCAAGCCAACTGCATTGATGTTTACCGGTGACGTACGTGTACAGGGCGAGATGGTCAAAGGAGATCCAGATGCCGAATACCTGGATTTAGAAGATACACCTACAGCCGTAGTTATGACAGTAGATAAATCTCTGTATTCCGATGTTGAGTACGCTGCAATTATTTATGACAACGGCGGTGATAACGATCCGTCACCAGAGGCAGGCATTCTTCCTGTCGACGAGCTCCAGACCAATCCATGCAATCCCGATGAGCTCATAGTTGCCGTACATCAGGGCGATGATAACACTTGGTATGGCCTAGGTACTGTCCGGCGCGACCATGATGGCAGCTTCAAACAAATTACCACCCAGTACACCGATATTGCCTCTATGGATGCTAGCGATGTTGCTAGCCACCAGATTGTTTTCCGTTAAACAATCAAGCTAGAAAGCATAACAGCATGGACCACATTCCCGCCGAGCCACAAGTAGACGAAGGCCGACGAGGCTTTCCTATAGGTCGTCGTGGCATGGCTGTTTTGCTGGCTGCCAGTATCCTTACCGTGTCATGTTCGTCAGGAGGTGGGTCAGGCACCGAGCAAGACCACCCGGAAGGAGAGACACCTATGCAAGCTGAACTCGACCCCAAAGGCCCAGAAACCAACCTCCTGGATGAGGCGAACTGGAGCTTCACGCCAGGTGTAACATCAGAAAACGGCACCCTTACCGTAGCCCATACCGGCCTTGCTCTGCGCAAAGAACAGGGCGCCTGGGCGGACCCAGACACACCAGAGTATTTCCCTGTCACCCCCGGTAATCCCTGGACGCACGTAGAAATGAGCCAGGCAGATGGCAATGTGGGTGTTCGGGCCCGGTTAAGCGACATATCCGGCCGGGCTTCGCTGCAGGTCCTAAGTGGACCCACGCTCCGCTACGATGAGCGCATCTACCAACAAGCAGGTATGGGCGTCACCGTAGAGGGCTCTGTTATAACCGCCAACTTGTGGTATGGCACCGGTGAGCAGCCGGACGAGACAGAGGCAATCGACCTAGGCACGCCGATTGATGCGGTCGAGCTAAGGCTAGAGCAAACCGCCGGCGGACTGGTGGTCCACGTCAATGATGATCAAAAGATAGAGTTCCCAGAAGCCAAAGTCTTTGAGTCCGGCCAGTTGTGGTTTGGCATGGACGCCGCCAAGCAATGGAATGTCGTGGAACTAACAGCTTACCCACTCGGAGAAAACGAGCTTGAGGTCGTTGACAGTGCTCAAGTTAACTTGGGCGAGCTTGATCCGAATGGACTACAAGCCACCGTTGCCAGAGTACGCCCGGACCTGGTTATCAGCACAGCAATCGACCTGACCGCCTTTACCTACGACCAAAATTATGCCCGACTGGTCACTGCTAACGCTGGTGGGCTAGTACCTGAAATGCTAGCCAAACCCCAGGCTTGGCAACCAGAATCAAATGCACGGGTGTGGAGCGAGCTAGATGCTTTTGTGGACCTAGGGCGTCGGCACGGCAAGCAGCTTCACTACCACACTACCGTCTTTGGCGAGGCAAACCCCGCCTGGAAAGAAGCAGCCCTCACCACCGCTTCTCCCGAAGAAGCGCGGGCAATTATGCGCGCCGATATCCAAGAACCCCTCACTCGATACAGGGGCCAGTTCGCTACTGTAGACGTTGTAAATGAACCTTTTGACGAAGACGACTGGAGCAAATTCCGGCCCAACCTGTGGTATAACGCAATGGGTGAAGGCTATATTAGTGAAGCTTTTCGGGCTGCGCACGAGGCCGATCCAAATGCCCTGCTGTTTCTGAATGACTGGGGGCTGGAACATGATCCGGATCGTTGGGATGCACTCATCCGCCTACTCACCGATCTTCAGGCAGAAGGCGTGCCTGTACATGGTATTGGCTTCCAGGCCCACCTGGACTCGGATGACATCAACGAGCTGCTCGGCTCAGACATCCTGGCCGAGCGCTTTAAACAGTTGGAAGATATGGGGTTGAAGGTCCGCGTTTCTGAACTCAGCATAGAAGGCGCCGACCCCGACCAGCAGGCCCAGATGGCGGAAAAGATTGTGCGCACAGCACTGGGTGCTAAGAACTGTATAAGCGTCAACTTCTGGGGGCTGGCCAGCAATGAATTTTACTTCACGTCCGAACCTGACGACAGGTACAGTATTCCGCCCCCGCAATACGGCAACGACGCCCCTTGGCAGAAGAATGAAGACGGCAGTTACAGTCCAAAACCCGCAGCCGAGGCACTCTTTGCGGCTGCAAGTAACTAGAACCAGCTTAGAATCTGTTCAAATTCTCTGAATCTGGTATAATTACCCCTGTTTTATAGAACATGCGGGATTCGTATAGCGGTTAATATGGAAGTTTTCCAAACTTCAGACGGGGTTTCGACTACCCCATCCCGCACCATGTGGTAAACTTGGGCAGATTATGACAACAGAGACCCCGCGAACACATGTGTTGATAGTTGATGACGAAGACGCCCACCTCATTGGGGGACCGGCAGATTGGCTGTGCCGGCCTTTTGAAAAGCTACAATTGCCCGTTGAACGAGTTGGCAATACCGTCGCCCTTCAAGACTTGGCGGACAGTGGACGTTTGAGTACAGTCGGACTGGTTGCACTGGACGGAAGTTTTCCGTATCAACAGGGCGATAGTCCTTCCTCTCAGGAATGGCCCATAGCGCTCGGAATACTATGCAGAGACAACCCAATACCTCCAATAGCCATTACCCCAATAACGGGCAACGCTGATATTTACCAGAGTATGGTAAGCGCCACTGCGCAGCGCGGCCTTTGGCTCCTGGCCCCGGAAGCAGGAACACCAGGGGTAATCCCCGGCGATAAACGCTCTATGCTGGTATGGGCGGCTGGCGCATTTGCCGCCCTGCAGGACCAGCGGCCACCAGGGTAGCGTATCCGTACAATATGAGGTAATCTAGCAGTGCGCCCCCGTAGCTCAGTGGATTAGAGCAAGACGGTTCTAACGTCGAGGTCGTAGGTTCGAATCCTACCGGGGGTACCAAATTGCTTATGCTTAAGAGCTTGATCGGCAATTAAAATGTATCTATAATGTAATCACTATGAAGGCATCCATTATCACTATTGGCAATTCAAAGGGTATCCGCATACCCAAGCCCTTGCTTGAGGAAAGCGGGCTATCTGGCAGCGTTGAGCTTAAAGCCGTGAAAGGCAAGATCAGCATTATAGCTGCGAAGCCAAACAAAAGAATTTCCGAAACCATGTTGTTATCAGAAAAAGTACTGGCCAGGGACTGGCTGCGGCCCGAAGAGGATGAAGCATGGGCAAGCTTGCAGTAGGCCAAGTAGTTTCTAGCGCTTTCCCGTTCTCAGACCTCACCACCAAAAAACTGAGGCCTGCTCTTGTGGTAGCAATTGGGGATTTCGATGATGTCATTCTTTGTCAGATTACCTCAAAAGCATATTCAAGTTCTAAGCCTGTCAGATTAGCAATTTCGGACTTCGCAGAGGGCAAACTGCCTCTTGACAGCTATGTACGTCCAGACAAATTATTTACTGCCGACCAATCAATGGTACACAAAGTGTACGGTACTGTTAGTTCTTCAAAGTTACAGCAAATACTCACAGAAATACGCCAGTTATTTACTCATCCTACCGACTAGTGATGCCCTGAAGTGGTTCTAACTTCGAACTATACCCTAGACTTGAGCAAGACTTGAGCAACCAGGGGATATAATGTGGTTCCACCTTTATCCAGTGAGCGTACCACACCTATAAATCGCAAACAGTTCTTGATGAGAGTGAAGAGCATAGAATTCTTTATTATTGAGGAGCACATATTTTGAGAGTAGTATCTGTCCAATGGCGTATGCAGTAATCATTGACAGCACCCTTCCCGAAGACAAGGATTTCAATAATGACCTTACCGACGCACTGAGCGAACTTGGAGTTGAGTCAATACTTGTGCCCGGTCGTGAGGCCCATGCCAAAATCGAGCTCATGAAGGCTTCTCGTGGAATCATTGTGGGCGGCATCCCGACACACCATCCATCTGAGTCCGCAGAAGAACTACAATCATTCCTGGAACCGTGGTTGCTGAAAATTGAGGTACCAATACTCGGTATCTGCTTGGGGCACCAGGCCATAGGGCTAAGCTTTGGGGCAAGCATGAGACGTAACGAAGAAGTAGAAAAAGGTACCATCACCGTAGAGGTTATGGAGGATCAGCAAAATGATCCGATTTTTACAGGCTTGGGAAAGAGTTTCCAGGTCGTCAGCCTTCACTGGGCTTCAATTTCGATCAAAGACGCACCCCAACTGATACGGTTGGCACGGTCGCTCCCGGACGGAGACATTTCTACGGGTTGTGAAAACCAGATAATACGCGTAGCAAACCGGCACATCTACGGCGTACAATTTCACCCCGAAAAATCCGAACTTGGCAGACTGTTTTTACGCAATTTTCTTTATCCAGTGAGCGAACCGAATTTATATGACACAAAATAACACCTCTCAGGGTGAGACCTTATGCTTCCTTATAACTGAATGCCTTGACCATGGGTCCGGCATGACGAAGTGTGGGGTGGTACAGTATTTCGTTAGGAAATTGGGGTTGGAATATTATTTGGGGTGGGTTAAGCAGCCTGCATTTTTACCAGCCGGGCGTAGTAGCCTTGGCGTTTGAGCAAGCCGGCGTGATTGTCGATTTCTGCTACCTGGCCGTTTTCCAGTACCACTATAGTGTCTGCGTTCCGCACGGTGCTGAGGCGATGGGCGATCACAATACTGAGCCTGCCTTCCAGGAGTTCTTCTAGGCCGGCCTGGACTGCCCGTTCGCTTTCCGTATCCAGGGCGCTGGTTGCTTCGTCCAGGATGACAGCCGTTGGTTTACGCAGCATGGCCCGGGCAATGGCTATACGCTGCTGTTGACCGCCGCTGAGCTTTACCCCCCTTTCACCCACAACAGTCTTAAAACCTTCTGGCAGATTCTGAATAAAGGCGGTTGCGTGGGCTGACTCTGCGGCCTTTTTGACTTCACTATCAGATGCTTTGGGCTTTACCATCCGGACGTTTTCCTCCACCGTATCGTTAAATAAGGCCACGTCTTGCAGCACTGTGCCGAAGCATCGCCGCACGTCCTCTTGGGCATAGTTCCGAATGTCCTCTCCATTGATCAGGATGGCTCCGCTGTCGACATCATAGAACCGCAGCAGCAGTTTGATGATAGTGCTCTTGCCTGCCCCGCTCATACCGATCAAGGCCAGCTTTTGGCCCTTTTCGACCTTGAAGCTGACACCCCTAAGAGCCTCGTTTTTGTCGTAGGCAAAGTACACATCCCGGAGCTCAACCGTCTGTATACTCTTCAGTGGCTTGGCATCCGGCCGATCGATAACTGAAGTCGTCTGGGCCAGCAGCTCATGGAGCTGTTGCTGCGTGGCTTCTACGTCAGCAGCCCGGCCCAGGAATCTGCTAAAGGCCAGGGCTGATTCGGTGAACAGGCCCAGATATACGGCGATCATTGGGATAATTGACGGCGATTGACGGCCCCGCAGTATCTCGTTGATCGTCAGCACAAACACCGCAAAGAACACACTCAAGTTGATGATGCCAAAAATCACGTTATACCGCCGCTCCAGCCCATGCAACCGATCAGCGATCTTGATGATCGACTGGGACTTTTCCCGGACATAGCCGCTCCGGGCCCGTAGTTCACCCATGGCAAACAGGTGCCGGACCAACGAATACCCCTCATTTACGTAGCCGTTCATTTCCTTGACGTGTTCGTTCCGTTCGTATCGCAAAACTTTGGTGAGCTTGAGTTTGTGATAATTAATGGCGAGCAGTACAGCAAAAGCCAAAAAAGCAACCAGCGCCGCCGACGGCGAAATGCCAGCCAGCAGCACCAACGCGACCGTGATAGCGCTCAGTTTAGGCAGCATGTTCTCGCTCATTTCCCGCAAAAACTCCGGCATAAACTCTAACGGGGCGTTCATGGTCAGGTGGGTGATCTCGCCCACGCGGACCTTTTCGTAGTATTCCAGCGACAAACTAAGTGACTTTTCGTAGGTAATTTCCCGCAGCAAAGCAATCGCCCGCGGCATCAGCCGATCCCACACAAAGTTATGGACATACTCGGCAATAATCAAAGTAACCCGGAGAGCCAGCCAGATCAGCAATGGCCCCAGCAGGATATCCTGCAGGGTTATCCCCGAATCCAATGAGTTGATCAGCTTATCCAGTACCAACTTGATCGAAAACGGCAAAAAGGCGGTCAGACCGCCGACAATCGCGGCCACCACCACATTCGCGACAATCAGGGGTCTGAGGCTGCGCATGAGGCCCAGCGTTTTAACAATATTAGAACCCATTTCAATTCTCCCTTCCAGGCTGAAATTGCTCCAGGCTTGAGTCAAAATCTGTTTGAGGTGAGGAGGCATACCCGTAGGTACGTTGACTAGCCTCAGGCAGATTTGGGCCAAGCCTGGATGATTTCAGGCCGGATGGTGAGGGTTGAAATGGGTTCTGAGTCATCTGGTATAAATTGTATCAGCTTGATATAAGATTAAAGCTTTACGGGTTCGGCAGGAAAACCTTTTTTAAGGCCTTTTACGATTGCTTCCTGGAGCTGGGGGGTGCGGAAATAGAGCCGGGCAAAAGCGTTGGCCTCTACCCACAACGGCTTATGGATGTTGGCGTCCAGCCGGTTCATAAATGCTTCCTCCGATGTATCCTGAACGGCAATGTCCTGGTGGGGTGCTACCGTGCATAAGAATATATACTGTTCGTTAGAGGGAGCGGCATGCTCTTCAACAAATACCAGCCGGGCGGAGGCGATGTCCATCCCCGTTTCTTCCCTGACTTCGCGTACCAGCGCTTGTTCCGGCGTTTCCTCGCCATTGGTACGGCCGCCGACCAGCGTAAAATATTCGCTGCCGTGTTTGTGGCGGTGCATGACCAAAATCTTGTCGCCTTCGATAATAATTGCTCTGGCTGCTTTTCCCATAGGCCTCAGTATACACGCGGGTGGTTCTTAAGAGCCCATCCAAAATCTTTTCCTCTGACCCCGACCACGGCAAGGAGAAAAGATCTTGGATGGGCTCTAAAAGACAATAACTTCCAGGCCTAAAACATTCTCAAAGCCAGTATCGTTGGTGGCAAGTTTGTAGTCATACTGCTTGCATAAGGCCGCAATCCATATATCATTTTGTTGCATTGGACGGCCCGCGCGCCTTAGTTCGGTTGCGATCTCACCAAACAGTTTAGCTGTTGACTCATCTATATGCAGGATTTCCAGGCGTGGCAGTGTCAGGAAACGGTTAAGATTGCTCAGATTCTTTTCGTAGTTACTTCCCAAAAACACACCATGGTATAGCTCTCCAAGCACAGGAACCGGCAGGCCAAGCTGGGCTGTAGTTTTACTATAGTTGGCAATTTTTAGATTGCCATCATCCAGTGCCCGGTAAGCATTGGCGTCTAAGGCGATTGCAGACAGTTGAAGGCGCTTACGCGGACGCAGCCAAGCGATTAGCTGAGCTGCCGCCTGATAAAAAAGTTCTGGTAGCAGGTGTCAGCCTCGGCTCGTTGCCGGCAACCAGGCTGGCCGTGTCCTCCAAGCGCGTCAAAGGCCTGGTCCTGAACGTCCCGTACGCCGACCCTATTACCAATCTTTTTGACTTTGGACCAACCCGCAAGGTACCCAAGGGCTACGTAGAGAAATTCCTGGCCGGCAAAAAGCTGGAGGAGGTAGAAAAAGCAGCCAGCCTGTTTTCCCCCTTGCAGAATGCCCACCGCCTCAAGCACGTGAAGGTTCTTTTGTTTGTCGCCAGGCGCGACAGGATTTTCCTCTACCGCCACAGCAAAAAGCTCCGCGATGCCCTACAGCACCACGCCAAACAATTTATGTGCCTGGAGTCCAAACTCCTGGGCCACTGGTTTGGCGCCAGCAAATACAACCTGCAGTCCTCCAAGTGGCTGAAGTGGCTTGGTTTTGAGTAGATAGGCAAGCCACTATAGTTTGCTGTATCTGTTATTTTAGTTCGAATCCTTAATGCTCTTTATTATGATGAACACCCAGAACATTTCTATACAGCGTAACTTATTAAAATGGTTCTAACCCCTGCAACAATGCTGTACCATTCTACCTATGAGCAACGTTACTTTTATTACCGGCAATCAGAATAAGGCGGATTATTTAGCCAGGTATCTGGGGTATCCGGTTGATCACGTCAAACTGGATCTAGATGAGATCCAGTCGCTGGACCTGAGGCAGATTGTGGAGCACAAGGTCTGGCAGGCTTACGCGCAGATCAAAAAGCCGGTTTTGGTAGAGGATGTGTCACTGGAGTTCACCGCCCTTGGCCGCCTGCCAGGCCCGTTCATCAAATGGTTTTTGGAGGAGATAGAGCTTGGCCAGATATGTTCGCTCCTGGACGGCAAAGACCGCTCCGCCACCGGCCGGTGCATGTTCGGCTATTACGACGGCCAACGGTTGGAATTTTTTGAGGGCGTGCTGTCAGGTCAGATTGCCTGCCAATCAACCAGCCGGAGAAAACGGCTTTGGCTGAGACAAGCTATTTATCCCCGACGGCTATAACGTTACCCGGGCCGAACTGGGCAAGGAAGACTACCAAAAGGTCTACCTGCAAATCCGCCCCTTCGCCCAATTCAAAGAGTTCCTGGAGTCATTAGAGTAATACCGCCCTTCGACTGTTAACAAATATACACGATCGTGTATATTTGTTAACAGTCGAGTATTAAAGATCATTAGACTAGCCAAATTCCCAAAAAACAAGTATAATCACCCCTGTTTCTGGCCGTAGCCACTGTAGCCAGAAATTAAAATCCCAAACAAGCCGCTTGCCGGCTGTTTGGACGACTTGAAAAACCAAATTGCGAGCGTCAGTCTCGGATTTGCAAAAAAGACTTGGTAAGATTGCCAAAGTCACTCTTAACAAAATGTAGCCACTCAGTTTTTCAAGTCAAGCAGCTTTGCTGCTTGACAGTTTCCAGCCAAAATTGCGAGAGGATTCGCGATTTTGTAGAGGAGGCGGCTTGGTTGGGTAGCCTTTTTTGTCGGGCAAACTTGTTTTGCCGACAAATTGGCTACCCAACCATTACACGCCGACGAGGTGCCTGTAGCATAGTTGGCCTAATGCGCCGGGTTGTGGTTCCGGAGATCGTGGGTTCGAATCCCATCAGGCACCCCATATATGTAAGATTAAGACTTCCTGCCTGGAAGTCTTTTTTGTTGCTATGATGGGAGACATGCCCCACTTACACACCATGCCAGGCCCCTGAGTCTGTGCTGAAACTATTTTGCCTTATGCAGCATATTTAATTACAATTTAATGTGTGACACTTTTTGGGTTCCTGCATGGTGAGCAAAATCCCCCCGCCGAGGTTGTTGCCCAGCGGAACTCCCTTCATTCCCAGCTGCAAAGATTCAGGCCTGAGTCCATACCTGTCTACAACAATGAGCCTCTTGAGCTTGAGTGGGTCAAGGTGCCAAACCCAGAAAATATCTCTGAAGCCGCGCCCTCACTGGACATTCGGCCCGCTGTTTTATATTCCGATGCTGGCTGCGAGATGTTTTTGCACGGAAAGGACCAGACCCAGGTCGTACACCCTCTTGGCCGGATTTGCTTTTCTGGAGAAAACCCGGACGCCGGGCGGGCCAGCCCGGTCATTGAGATACTTCCCTTTTCTGACCGATCATGGCAGAGCTGCAACGTACCGCCCTTTCTGACGGTTGCCCTGGCCGCGCTTGAAGCCCAACCGCCCCGCTAAACCATTCATTGAACACCCGATTGGTAAGTACCCATAGATCTTGCCGTCCAGTAGAATACTTGGCTGTATACTAAAGGGTAATGATGAACCGATTGGGCTTAACCCAGTTCCGGGCAGCGCCCCGGATCGTGAGGGTGCTTTCCCTCCAGCAATTTCTGGAAGGGTTTGTACCAATCATGGCCCTGTACGCCATTATGTTTGAACGGGTCGGCGGGCTGTCCTTCGAGCAGATCGGTGTGCTGTTTTCTATTTGGTCGCTGGCTTACCTGGTAACCGAACTACCCAGCGGTGTGCTGGCCGACTACTGGTCCAGAAAATACGTCATCATGCTGGGCGGAGTGGTACGCAGCGTCGGCTTTGCGTTCTGGATGCTGTGGCCAAGTTTTACAGGGTATGCTATAGGCTTTTCCCTGTGGGGCTGCATGATCGCCTGCACATCCGGGGCAATTGCCGCCTATTTGCATACTGAACTGGATACGATAGGACAAGGCAAAAAATACACCAGATACTTTGGCTGGACCATGTCTGCCCATTGGCTCGGCCGACTGGTGGGATATGGGCGGCATCAGCACTAACGCTCAAACATACGCATTTACTTATTGGGGTCAGTGCCGCAACTTCCCTTTTGTTTTCCATTGTCCTGCTGACCACCCCAGAACATCCTTATAGAAAGCAGGACTCCTACCTGAAGACTCTCATGGCCGGGCTCCGGGAAGTTGCTCGTTCCAAATTGCTGCGCTACATCTGCTACGGGTTGTTTGCCGTCATTATGGTGATTGGCGTAGCTGAGGAGCTGCTGCCGCGGCTGTATGCGGCCTTCGGCCTGGGCGAAAGCACCATTTCCCTTTTGCTCGCCGTTGCCTTGGTAGTTACTGTACTGGTGCTAACCCGGCTGGAGTCATTTGTGCACTTTTCTTTGCCTAAACAAATGCTGGTTATGGCAGGGGGGTCGGGCTGTTGCTCATGGGATTATATTTCGGCGGAGCTGGTGGAAGCCTGTTACTCTTGCTCTTTAGCCTGCTCTTTCAATTGTTCCGGGCACTGTTCCAGCACCATATCCAGGACGCCGCAGAAGGGGACGAGCGGGCTACCATCGGTTCTATTCCAGGCCTGGCGTCTGGCATGTTCGGAGCGCTGGCTTATGTGATTATTGGCAAGGGCGCAGCACTCAGTAGTGAACGATTTTCCATCGGTGCCTATGGTGCTTTTTGGCTGTTCGTCTTCCTGCTTCTTGCATTTATGGGCAGAAAGTACCGCTTGGGCAAACACCATCCAGCCGCCGAGCCGGCAGAAACCGGCCAGCCGTCTACCCAGCTTTAGGCATAGAAGCGCCTAGGTGATGATGCGCTCCAGGACATCACCAAGGGCATAGGCGGCAGAGGCGGCAATGGCACCGAGGATCAGGGTTTCAGTGATCGCCCGTGTGACATCGGACTTTGCCACCCGACTCTTCAGCAAACCAATGCCAATAAATGCCAGAGCCGTAAGTGCCGTGGCAATACCAAATACGTTGGAGAGGTTCAGGTCAAAGACTACATCTACCGTATAAGCCAGCAAGGGCACCAGGCCAACCAGGATGAATGAAACATAAGTTGTAGCACCGTTTATGACAGGCGAAGGTTCATCTGCTATGGACTCACCCTTTTTAACCATCAGCTCCTGTTCAGACTTGGTGGATAGATAAGATCCCACGCCCATAGAAAACCCGTCGGCAATAAGGTTGGCAAACCCCAGCACCAGAATGATTTTGATGTCAAACCGCGCGCCAGTGGCGCCAGCCACCACCGCAAAGGTCGTAACTGCGCCGTCAATGCCGCCGTAGACAAATTCACTTAGGTAATCTTCAAGATGCTGTTTAACTTTGTTTATGATACTCATAGGCTTTACTAACATTCTAACACCTTAGCACCCATCCCGAACCTTCCCCCCTGACCCACCCCTAAAAACGTACCACCAAATGGTCCGGCCGGACCATTTGGTGGTACGTTTTGTCGGTTTATGTTTAAGTAACCACTCTTAACGTGTCAAGTATAACAATGACGGCAATCGGCACAAACAAATTGTCCGTACCGTAAATAGCCAGGTTTTCAATAAGTGTCGTCCCCAGCGGAAGCAGCAGAATAACCAGCGCGGCGCTACTGCCGTATGCCGCTGGGTCCAACAGCATAGTCGTAGTCAGGATGCCGAGCGACACTATGTAGAAGGCGGCTGTGCCAATGACCGTCTTTGGCTGGCCAAAGACTTTATACCCAAACTTTTTCATGTACCGTATGCCTACTAACGCGGCAATGCCGTCTGCCAGGCTTAAATGCAATACAGCCGCCATGTACACCCAGCCGGACCGGGCAAACGTGGCAGCCACCAGTACACCCACGGGGAAAAGCAGCTCGCCGTAGGTTGGACGGTCCACGCTATGGATAGACCGGAAAAGATGCAGCTTTTTAGAGGCAAACACCACTGCAAAAAGGACCAGGCTGAGGATCTGGACCCAACGAAGGCTCATAAGCAGCGGCCAAAAAGCTATGTAGGTACCTGTCAGAATGTGCACCAGTTTGCGCGGCGTTTCCGCCCTTTTAAACAACCGGGTACGCCACAAAAACTCAGAGCAAAATAAAATCGCGGCAACGCCGCCTAATCCAAGCAAAGGGCCGACCATGAGTCCATTGTAACAGCATTTACCTTCCGTCCCTGAAGAACTATACTATCCTTGTTATTGCACTTGGTTTATAACCCCAAACCAAGCCGCTTGCCGGCTGTTTGGACAGATAAAAGCCAAAAACGCGAGAGGATTCGCGATTTTGAGAGGAGAGGGCTTGGTGGGGTGAGCGCATTTGCCGGGCAAACTTGTTTTGCCGGCAAATTGGTCACCCCACCATCACACGTCGACTCCGGAGTGTGGCGCAGTTGGTAGCGCGCAGCGTTCGGGACGCTGAGGTCGGCGGTTCAAGTCCGCCCACTCCGACCAGTAAGCCATTTGGCGCTGCAAGCATTTGTAGGGGTTGAATCAGACGAAATTATTGACCTTATCGTCAAACGCAAACGTCCCTACATGCTCTGGAACCCTTCATGACTGAATTTCACAAAGTTTTACTAGAGAGATTAGCGCATAAATTAAAAGCTGGATAAAAATAAACATCGAGGGTTTGTATAATAGACTCGTGCCGCATCCTACTCATAATCAAATTGAAGACCTGCTGCGCAAGCTGGTTCTGCCCTTCTACCACATAAAGCGGGACAACCCGCTGCCTGGCGACGATCGCCGCTGGGAAAACGACGCCGAACATTCCTGGTCCCTGGCCTTATTGGCCTGCAGCCTGGCCCCGGAAGTGGACCCCGCCCTGGATGTGGGCAAGATCTGCCAGTTTGCTACTGCCCATGATCTGGTGGAAGTCTACGCTGACGATACTTCAACTTTTGCAAGCCAGGAACACTTGGCCTCAAAGGTAGAGCGGGAGGAACAGGCCCTGGAACGCATCACCAAAGAATTTGCCCATTTTCCCTGGATCATCCAGACTATTGAGGCGTATGAGCGCAAAGACACGGATGAAGCCAAATTTGTGTATGCCCTGGACAAATACATTGCCTGCGCCTTTGACTTCATGGACGAAGGCAAACTATTCCTTGAGCGCAAAGTGACCCTGGCCAACTACAATAAAAGCCTGGAGGCGCATCGTACTAAAGCGCATAGTCACCCGATTATTGCTAAGTACTACGAAGAAGTCCGGGCCTTACTGGATGCCCACCCGGAGTACTTTCATCAGGAAACAGCATCATAACCAGGGTGCCCAAAACCAGTCCAGCTTCACAGCCCGTTGACTTATTTTGCCGGCTGATAGAGTATGGAGGTACTAAAATCAATAGGAGTTCATATGACAACAGGTTCAGAACCTTTTGAGCCCCTGGAAAAGGGACCTCACAATCCAGCTGATATACCGTTTGACGAAGTTGCGGCAGAGCCCTGGAGGACTTTTTTACAAAGCCAGGACCCGGCTGGTACGGAGGTAGCAGCAACGGAATTCCTACACGCAGAAACAGCCGGACCACCAATACCGCCAACAGGCGACCTGGACCTCACCACACCGGAACAATCCGATGAAGTAATGGGAACTGCCGAATTGCAGAACCTGTCCGGAATCTTTCGGCAAATGGGTATCGGCGGAAATCCCGACGGGTTACAAGGGCCTACTGCTCCGTAGCCGGAATAAAATCAGATATTACTCTCATGCGCATGGGACGGGGAGCAGTCCGTGGCACCACTGGACTTGCCGGCTGTGACCGGGCAAAGGGAGCCAGGGGTTGATTGCGTCCCGACGGACGCACGACGTCAGAGACCATGCGCCGGGGAGCAGGCCCCTGGACACTCACCCGGCCGAGCGGGCGGATCTCAAGGCCCACCGGTTGAGTAGGTACCGGCGCCACTGGTAATGCTGGTACTGTTGGTGCTGTTGGACTGAACGGACGCAGGGAATCTTCGTCGGCGAGTACTGCTTCTATGCTGGCTGCTGACAGTTCGGGCACGACTGGCTCCGCCTTAGAACGCATCCAAAATCTTTTTCTCTGACTCAGACCGGTTTTGGCTGAGTTCTTACGGCGCCGGGCCCGATTGGCCACGGCTACCACGCCGACAGAGAAAAAGTACAGCAGGATGATCGGACCGGCCATAAGCGCCTGGTTCAAAGGGTCAGGCGTAGGTGTTATGATTGCCGACACAATAAAACTGCCCAGGATCACATAGCGCGTATAGCCCAGCAGCTGCGTTGGTTTTAGCGGCTTGATTTTGTTTATGAAAGTTACAACCAGCGGCAACTGGAAAAGTGCCGCAAAACCGGCAATGTAGGTTAGCACAAAGTTGAAATACTCATCCGCGGTGATGAGCGCCTGGATGTTACCGCTGCCGCTGCCGAAGTTTACCAGGAAACGCAGCGAGGCCGGCAGGCTGACAAAGTACGCAAAAGCGACCCCCATCAATGCCAGAAATACCGACAGAAAACTATACAGCACAAATGACCGCCGGGTCCGGACCGGCAGGAGCGGTCCAAAAAAGCCAAAAACCTGATACACCACCACCGGCAGCGACACCACAAACCCAAACACACAACAGACTTTTATAATGAAACTGAAGGCCCCGGTAGGCGTCGTGTAGTAAAGCTTTTCATGCAAAGGATGCTGCAAAATGGTCAGGATGGCGTCATTCAGGGCATAGCCTATGCCGGCACCAATCCCCACAAACAATAGCGACCACATCAGGCGCTTGCGCAGCTCGTACACATGCTGAGCAAACGTAAGCTTAGAGCCCGCGTCAGCGACTGCGCTGGGATGGGTTGTCGCTACAGCCACCTTGCCCCCGCTCCCTTAGTTAGCTGGCAGCTTTTTGCTTTGAGTCAGACTTGTCTTTGCTGGTTTTTGCAGACGTCTTGGCACCGTCAAAGCCCTTTTGTAGTTCGCCAGCTGATTCGCCAATGCTCTTGGCCAGTTTAGGCAGTTTGGTGCTGCCAAACAGGAGCAATAGGATGACCAGAATAATAATCAGTTCGCCCATTCCTAATCCAAACATTTCTTCTCCTTATTGGTTCATATAGAAGTATAACATAGAACCAATAGCGCAATCCCAGGCTACTGACCCGCCCGCACCTTTTGCCTCCAAAGAGGCTGACGAAGTGTGAAGCCGGAGTCCGCCAAAGACGGACCCCGCGCGGAGCGTCTCTTTGGGGTGAAAGGTGCGGGTGGGTAAGGCTATTTCTTCATACCGCCATAGGCGCTGGAGCCATAGCCGCCAATAGCCCGGCGGCCCGGGTGCCCACTCTGCTGAGTAAGCGCTTTGATCACGCCACTCATACCAAAGAGGATAAGGAGGCCTGACACAATATGTTGCAGGAACTCTTTGCGTGACATTTCCTTGTTAAAAAGTTCGTCTATTTGTTCTCTCATTTTTGACTTAACCGTTTTTGTTAGCTTTTGTATTTTTAGTATAAACCGCTTACTTTTATTTGCCTAGTAGGGTTACCTCTTGTTTGGATTCCTGTGGAAAAGTCATCTGCTATACTTACAAAATAAGTATGCTTATGGCTTTTCAAAGACACGCAGCAACCATACCTGCACGCCGGATACTCGCTACTGTTCTGGTGTTTTGCCTGTGCCTCTTGCCTGCTCAGCTGCAATCTGTCCGGGCGGCAGACTATAACTGCGGGGCCTACGGAGCCGGTACCTACGACAACGGTGGGGTCTGCGGCGCTGCCACCACGGATGACGGGCTGGTTAACACGGGGCAGGCGCTGGCCGTTGGCGTCCCCGCCCTCATGATACTTGCCGGTACTGTTCTGCTTTTCCGCGTCCGCAAAAAACGCCATACACACGACCTGGAAGTCACGCGCCAATAAAAACCTCCCCGCATAGGGAGGTTTTTATTGAAAGAGGATAGCTAGAGTAGCAAGGAGCCTAAACCTCGAAATTACCTTCTTCTGGAATATGATCAGCCGCTTTATCTGGCAGGCCAATGTAGGCAATGATTGCGGCGGCCACTATCAGCACCGTGCCCGTCAGGAACGCCCGGTGATAGCCGCTCATCCAGGCGTCTTTGGCAGCCACCAGTAGCGGCTGCCCCTCTGTTCCCATACGCTGGGCGACCATCATAGCCCCCGCTAATGATTGTTCGGCGGCCGATTTAGCGGCTTCTGGCAGGCCGGCTATAGCCGGAGCAATCCTGGCGCTGTACTGCGAGGCACCCAGGCTGCCCAGCACGGCAATGCCGAGCGCACCGCCTAGTTCACGTGTTGTGTCATTCATGGCCGACCCCATGCCGGCGCGTTCACGCGGAACAGCGGACATCAACAAGTCAGTTGTAGGCGACATAGCCACCCCCATACCAAACGCCATCACTACCATCCCCAGCACAACATGCAAGTATGTGGAGTCAACACCGACGGTAGAAAGCAGTGCCGTACCAACGGCCACAATCAACATACCAGCGGCAACGCTGCGCCGTTTGCCAAATCGGGCTGCCAAAGGGGTAGACAGCGGAGCTGCCACCATCAGGGTAAAGGCCACCGGCAGCATCCTGACAGCCGAGGAAAGCGGCGAATATCCATAGACCAGTTGCATGAGCATAGCCAGGTTAAAGAACATACCCATGAGGGCAAAGAATACCAGTGTCAGGGACAGCGCGCTGATGCCAAAGGCGGGGAGTTTGAACAGCCGGACGTCAAGCATGGGATGTTTGACCCGCAGCTCCCACCAGACAAACATCGCCAATGCTGCCAGGCCGGCTGCGCCGATGGCCAGTGTGCTGCCGGACAGCCAGCCGTGCACCGGCGCCTCGATAATTGCATAGACTACCGCGCTCAGACCGGCGATGGACAGCAAAGCCCCGGCCGGGTCCAGGCTGGTATGCTTGGGATCAGCCGTTCTGGGTACCAATAAGCCTACCGCCAGCATGGTCAGGATGATAACCGGCAGATTTATTGTAAACACTGCCGGCCACGAAAAGTGCTCCAGCACAAAACCGGTCAGCAGCGGTCCCAGCGCCACCCCGGCACCGGTTACACCCGCCCAGATACCCACTGCCTTGGCCCGCTCCTTGGGCGGGAAGATATTGGTGAGGATGGACAAGGTTGCCGGCATAATGAATGCACCGGCCATCCCCATAACTGCCCGTGCACCCACCAGTGCCCCGGCGCTATCAGCCGCAAACGCCGCATAGGCAGACGCCAGCCCGAACAGCACCAGGCCGATCTGCAAAATACCCTTGCGACCGAACCTGTCGCCTAGCGCTCCGGCCGTAAACAGCAACCCGGCAAAGACCAGTGAGTAAGCGTCAACCATCCATTGCAACTGAGAGTTTGTAGCATTTAGCTCCCGGCTCAGCACTGGCAGCGCAACATTCAAAGAGGTATTTCCAATCATAACCACCAGCAGCGACAAACACAGCACCCCAAGGATCCACCAACGCCGGGCGTAGACCTTCTCCGGCACATAGTCTTTAGTTTTTAGAAGCTTTATAGCCATAGATTCTCCTTTTGGCAGTACAACAGCGTACCCCTTACCAAGGGTAGGGATTTGTGCTATACTATACTTTGTATAGTTATGCAGCCTACTATACACATGTGACTATACTATGTAAAGTAACGCTGCAACTTTTTGGTTTTACCTATGTCCTCAGAGGAAATACGCCAGCACTTGAAAAAGAATCCCCAGGAATATGCCGAGTTCAAAACGGCCCTGGGTATTTTGGGCGACAAATGGTCCGGCCTGGTCCTGCTGTGCCTGTTTGACCACCCCCGGCGCTTTGTAGACATCCAGAACAAGACCCAGGGCATCAACCCCCGGACCCTGACCCAGCGCCTGCACATGCTGGAAGCCGCCGGCCTGATAGAAAAACGCGAATACAAAGAGTTCCCGCCCCGCACCGAATACCGCCTGACCGAAAAAGCCCATGAACTAAAAGCCGCCCTTCATGAACTCAAAAAATGGGCTAAAAAGTACTGCAGCAAAGCTCAGCCGCCTAGTGCCTCATCTCCCATGAACTGACAGCCAGATGGTTGCCCAGGGGCGCCTGGTGCTGTTTCCTGGGTGAGCAGACCCGTCAGGGTGTGGGGATGAGGTGCTAGAGCTAACTGACATCTCTCTGCCTTACTAAAATCGCAAGGTCTGCACTACTGCCAGCTGACGCCGAAGACGAAGGTATTTCCGTCGGCGTCCAGCATACGAGTGCTCTTTTTGGTCTTTAGATCAACGCTTGAAACCATACTGGTCTTCTGATCGCCGCTGGTCACTACAGCTGTGGATTCGTTTACAAAATGGACGTCCTGCAGTTCCTGAGTGCTGGTGAATAGTACGGTAGCACTGCCACTCTTATACTGGTACAAGTCCTTGCCCTTGGTGTAGTACACCGTGTCTGATCCTTCAAGGTATCCGACTTCTGGATAGTCCAGACCGGCCTTGTAGTTAGAAAATAGAGCGGTAGAAGCCTTAGACTTTAGGTCAACCTCTACCAGGTCGTACGGCGGGCCGCTCTCTATGCCGGTTTGCTCGCTTCCTTTCAGGAGGAGTACCCTGGAGAGGTCATGGCTCAGTACCGTCTTCAGGCCCGTATGGGCACGGTCTTCGTAGGCAGTGGTCTCTTTGTTGGTGGCGAGGTCTCTTTTTAGGAGCTTGTTAAACGGGTTGCCATCACAGTTATAGCAACCGGCGTAGTAGTAGATCTCCTTCTTTGCAGGACTGTAGGCTTCTACGAACACCCCGCTTTCAGAGGCGGTGAACAGGTCTTTGGTAACCTTGGTGGCTGGGTCCAATTCCTTTACGGTATTTTTGCCGCCAGCTTCTGGCAAAAGCGCGATGAGTAGTTTAGTGCCATCGTCAGAAAAGTCTATACTGGTGATTTGATCCCCCAGGGCTGCCCCCTTGGCGGGTGTCCCGGTAAATATGCTTTGGTAAGTTTTGCCGCTATCTTTACTGTATAAGACGCTCAACCCTTCCTTGTTGGCCGCATGCGGCACCGCTATTACGGCTACTTGGTTTTTATAGACAGTCGCTCCATAGGGAGTCACGTCTTTGGCCAGCTTGTGAGTGACCGCGTATATGTCAGAACCAAGCTGGTTGATCCGAAACCCCGCCTCTCCCTTAGAGACATCACCCGCAGCATAGACTAGAGTGCTCGGAACAAGCTGGCGCTCGGCCGGTTCCTGAACTGTCTGGTTGTTTGCGGGCTGCGCGGCTGGCTGAGGCTTATCGCGGTTCATGGCAAACCACGTGCCAGCGGCTCCGCCCAGCACGATGATACAGAGCAGTATTCCTAAGACCAGCTTTTTGCGGCCTGGTCTATTTTTTGGCGGCAGGCCGGGGGTCTCGCTACTGGCGATTGGGTTAAAAGACGGCCCGGTGGGCTGCAAGGGCGGTTGGTTCTGTGGTGGAGTGTTTTGTGGTTCCATGTTGCGCTTTCTTTTTGATTGGATCTGTATATGAGTATAGATACTGCACCGTGTTTAGCACAACCGTAAAAGCCAGGTTTTGCTGCTACAATGGGGTCTATGTCCAAAACAAACTCTAGTTATAGCGTGTTTGCGCCGTTTTATGATGCCGCCATGGGTGACATGAGCGACAAAGTCACTTTTCTGAAAAAGCTCCTGCGCGAACATGCACCAGAAGCCCAAACGCTCTTGGAGATGGCCTGCGGCACGGGGATCATTACAAAAGAACTGTCCAGCGTCTACGATGTTGCCGGCCTGGATCTGTCACCAGAGATGATTGACATTGCCAGGAAGAAGTTACCGGGCGTTAAATTCAAGGTTGGTGATATGGCCGCTACTGACTTTGGCAAAACGTTTGACGTGGTGCTCTGCGTGTTTGATTCAGTTAACCACCTGGAAAAGTGGGATGATTGGCGCCAGATGTTTCAGAACGTCCACAAGCATCTCAACGATGGCGGGCTTTTTATATTTGACATCAACACCATCCAGCGTCTGGAGTGGCTGGCCAACAACCCGCCTTTTAGTAAACAACTCGGCAACGATTACATGGTTATGGGCGTCCAAAAAGAGGACGAAAAGTTCAACTGGGATGTCAAAATATTCCAGCAGGAAAAAGACGGCCGCTACGCCCTGCACCAGGACATGATCCACGAGGTCTCTTTCCCGGTAGAGGACATCCAAAAAGAACTTTCAGAACTGTTTACCGTAGAAGACATCGTTGACGTACGAAACCTGGAACCAACAGACCCCAACTGGCGCCCGTTCTTTGTCTGTCGAAAGAAATAACCCCTGTTGGGACCCTGTCAGTACGAACCAAAAACGAAAAACATCGGCGGCGCAGTCATCATGGGCCAAGGTTGGGCGGGACAACTTGGAACCTAATCAGCTGGGTAGGGACAGGACCATCGCCCCAAGCTCCGGGCTCGCGAATACTGATAAGTCCTCGATGAGCCCGTCTGGAAAATGTTGATAGTACCACCTCTACAGCCTGAGTGTCGGGCTCTGGCAGGTGAGCTGCTATAGACTGCTTGGCCAGGCCGGTGGTTGCCTGCTCGCCATCATCTGTGCGCGTGGCTGCAAACGACCCCTCAATAGATTCAGTACTCTCAGCATATTTTATAACGCCCGCGCGCAGGACTGCATAGGCACCCGAGGGATTATGGGTCGCCAGTTCGGCTAAGCCCTGGCCATTTAGCTGCCGCAAACTGTCATCAATGCCACTCAAAAGGTGCTTATGCATCGCTATTTCTACTGCCTCGATTCCTTCGCCCATAGTCCTCCTGATTTTGGTAAAACAAAAATCCCTGCACAGAACTTCTGCTCGGCGAAGTGTTCGCGGGGCCCAGAAGGAAGAACCGTACAAGGCCCGCCAAACTTTGGTCTAGCGGGGTTAAAAACCTTAGCAGTATAGCAGGCATTGATATAGAGTCGAAGGTTCAAGCAAGCACCCGCACCCTCTAACTTGATCTAGCAACTGTGGCACCCTTCGCAGTGCAACAAATAACTACCTTGCCGTGACCTACGTTGGTGATCCTCTTTAAGAAAACCACAAAGCTTTGATCCCTGGGCCTAATCTGTTAAAATAGACTCGACACGTAGGCCCAAAACGCGAGAGGATCCGCAATTTTGATAAGGAGCGGCTTGGTGTGTTATTAGAAGTGCCGAGCAAACTTGTTTTGCCAGTAAGCACAGCGTCCTTAACAAAATGAAGCCAGTCCAAATTCGAGAGAGGATTCTCGAATTTGTAGAGGAGAGGGCTTGGTCAGGTAGCTAGAAGTGATGGGCAAACTTGTTTTGCCAGCACTTCAGCTACCTGACCATTACACCTCGACGCCGGGGTGTGGCGCAGTTGGCTAGCGCGCCGCGTTTGGGACGCGGAGGTCGAAGGTTCGAGTCCTTTCACCCCGACCAATGAAAAAGACTGTCTTTTCTGACAGTCTTTTTCATTGGTTAGAGTAAGTCGAAGGTTCGGTCGTTAACTATCGCGCGCACCCGGCTGTCTGAAAGACAGCCGGGGAGCATGACGCCTAGGCGTGCTTTGCCCTTTCACCCCACAAGCAGTACAGCCCCAGAAAAAACAGAGGTTTTGCGCCCAGTACTTGCTTTTGTATCTCAGAAACATACAATGGGCTGAATAAGGAGTTATAATTATGGCAGAATTTGTGGATACGGTCCCCCTACTTGGTGATAAGGTTTATTCGCTAAAGGTTAGTACAACCGACGGCCCAAGAGTACTGGCGCATCGCTGGTACGCACTAGAAATGGGCCACTATAAGCGAGTGCACACTGCTCCCGAACCAGATTACCCAGGCGTAAACGTTATTGATCTTTTTGACGCCTATCATCCCGCTTCCGGCGAGCCACCAACATTAGATGAGGCTATAGAAAGAAGTCCTGATCCACAACGTTTTCTCTTGTCGCTTGCACACCCGAGTTTTGCGGTCGTGACATCCCGCATTGGTTACACAGAAGAAGGTACTGTAGATGTGCTGCCAGGAGGCTCTGGACGACCAGAACTAAACGTTGATTGGTATGACTGCCATGAAGCTTTCAGGGATGAGGACCTGACAAGCATGCATATTGGCCGCGTATCTTTGCATGGAGGCGATCCTTTGTCGCCACTGCCACAAGAAACTGCCGACCAGGCTTTTAGGCAGATGATGTATCGCGCGCCCGAAAGACATTAGAACCAGTTACACAATTATTTGAATCGGGTCGATGGATTGGGCAAGGCCGGCGGGGGTGGTTTTGATGAGGACGGCGTTGAACTGGTAAGGGCGAGCGGTTTCCAGTTCGTTGCGGTTGATCTGGCCGTCGCGCCAGCGGGGCAGGATGCTGTCCAGTTTTACGCCTAGGCTGGAATGCAGGCTGCCGCACATACCGACATCGGTTATATGCGCTGTGCCTTTTGGCAGCACCATGGCGTCTGCCGTTGGCACATGCCAGTGATCACCTATCACGGCCGTCACCCGGCCGTCCAGGTGATAGCCAATGACCCGTTTTTCACTGCTGTAGTCACCGTGAAAATTCACTACTGTCGCCAGACGCTCCACACCTTTGTTTTTTTCTAAAATAGCGTCAATGACTTTCAGGGGATTATCTACCGGCTTGTCCGAGTCTTTGCCGACAATCTTGCCCAGCAAGCTGATGACCAGAACCTTGCCCCCCTTTACGTCAATATATTTCCAGCCCCGGCCGGGTGTGTCGGCCGGGTAGTTGGCCGGCCGAATAACCGGCTGCTGCGGATCGCTCAAGTAGTCTTCTATCTCTGGACGATGTGCAGTCCAGTTGCCACCGGTGCAGAAATCTATACCCATGTCCCTGAGGCGCTTGAAGTCGGCCTTTGACAGCCCCTTGCCTTCGGTCACGTTCTCTGCCTGGGCAATCACCAGGTCAATTTTGTGATCTTTTTTAAGCCGGGGCAGCAGCTGACGGACCGTCTCAATCCCCGGCTCGCCCATGATGTCGCCAATGTAGAGAATATTCATCCCCTTACAACCCACTTACTTACCGTACGTCCCATAGACGGCTGAAGTACAGAGTCAGATTCAACCGTTCTGTGTATTCTGGGTGTCTTTTGGGTTGTAACGGGATTCACCCGCGCCTCTTCTTTTCCAGCCACTCTGGCGGCCTGTCATCGAATGTCATTTTATCAAGCGTATAAAACTGCTCGTTAGTGATGTCAAAATCAGCCAGGTAAACCGGTTCTACACTGCCAAACACCGCATCCTTGTCCCACTCAAACCCCAGTTCGCCGGCGACTTCACGTACGTTTTCTTCTGACGGTCCCTCTATTTCTATAAATGGTTTTACCCACGGCCAGATGTCCAGGACAATTTCTGCGCCTTTGTATTCCCAGGTTTCGCGCTTTGTCACCTGGTAGGCGTAGACTTCGAGCCCGATTGCCTCTAGTAGCTTTTGTGTGTCAGCAAAATCCGACACATTGACCTCTATTTCTTTGACACCGTGCAACGTCCAGCTGCCCAGTTCCTTGTATGCCAGGGTGGCCTTTTTTCCATCGCCACGGACACGCACCCAGCCGCCTTTTTCCGAGAGTGATTTGTCTTTGAAATCCATATTTACGCGCGTCAGAACCTGCATCGGCTGTGCGCACTCGGCACCGAGCTCTTTTAATTTGGCACGAAGTTTATCATGATTGACATTGAGGAACTTAGCCTCTATCTCGGTCTGCATTTAGATCTCAAATACCTGGCCGTCTACCGGTTTGATAAAGGTGATGCCGTGCTGCTTGTAGACGCTGCTGGAACGGTCGTACTCATCCTGCCGGGCGCTAGTATTCCAGGGCCAATCATGGATGGGAATGACATATTTTGGTTTAAGCCGCATGACCATTTCCGCGCCCTCCCGGACGCTACCCCACGGAGCGGTGATTGGCAGAGCCAGAATCTCCATAGACTCCTCCAGATCATGCCGGTCCCCGCCAACAGTCAGCTGGCCGGCAAAGTGTACAGCAATGTTCTCCGGCGGAGGGGGCGCCAGCGGCTCCATACTGGCGTGGCGCTTAGTGGAAAAGACTCTGATACTGTCTGTTGATTCGCAAAAAGCGTTTGGTATACCCATTTTCTGAAGCACAGCCACGACTGACGGCGGCGCAATGAAGCACGCCTCGGGGAACGATTTGGCAATCGCTTTTACAAACTCTTCATTAAAATGATCCGGGTGTTCGTGGGTGATGACCACGGCGTCCAGTTTACCCAACTTTGCTATATCAAATAAACCGGACTCCCAGCTGAATTCCCCGGGGTCAAACAAAACAGTCTGATCTGCCGTTTCTGCCAGTAAGCAGGAGTGGACGAATTTGGTTAGTTTCATACTGTCTAGTATACGGCAGACGGTACTTTAGGGCCTACTGGATGCCAGAAATCCTAGAAGACGTACTTCTATGAACCCATTGCAAAACTCCTCCCAAATACGAAAAGCCTGTCCTGGTAGTGCCATATGGCTGTTCTTGTGACAAAGAGTAGCCGTAGCTACTCTGCGAAGCAAAACAGTCATATAGTGCACCAGGTAGGGTTTGCAGTGGGGAAGAGTTTTGTGATGGGTTCAATGGTGTTATTTGGTGCAAAAATCTGGAGGATGAAGGATTATTCGAGTTCTTTGAGCTGCCAGAGGGCCACTTTTTTCTGGCGTTCCAGGCTTTTCATACAGTAGTTGACGCTTTTGTGCGCCCGGCGGGCCCGTTCCATTTCTATGTCGTAAAACAAATCAGACATATGGCCGGCGTCGTGCAGCTGTACTATCTCGGCCTCCAGTTTCTGAAGTTCCTGGCGGTTAGTGCGAGTCTGACGGATCAGGTCGCGTATGCCATGGAGGATGTCTTTTAAAATTTCGCGTTCGTTTTGCTTGGCCATATAGATTCCGGTTCTTATATATCTGCCCTCATTTTAGCACTACCGGAAACGCCACCAAAACATCAGCTGACCCGCGTGCACTTTGTCATTCTGAACTTGATTCAGAATCCAGTGGGAAAAAATCAACTTCTTAAATGGACTGGATGCCGCATCTAGTGCGGCATGACAGGAACGGGGGTGAATTTTAATGTGCATGCGGGTCAGAAACATCAGCCTTATAAAGCTTTGAACTGAGGGCCAAACTCTACATTGGTCACGAGTTCCCCCATGCTCTGAACCACCATGCATATATTTTCAGCAACGGCACAGGCTTCTGCGAGCTGGGGCTGTTTTGGATTGACATACCACGCTTCGCGCCATAGGCCGCTTTCTGAGGATACTCGCTCCAGATCCAGAGCCCCCATGATCAGTCCAGCTTGCACTTTGTCGTGCGGCAGTTTCGTGCCTCCTGCTGCCGGGCAATATCTCACGACTAATTCCCAGCCTCCTCTTTCCAGTACCTGGTGCCTTTTGGGGAGCGGTGGACCCAGGATGAGGTCTTGTTCATCGCTTGCGCGTTCTGTGGGTGTGAGTAGAGTGTCTGTCATCGGTTCTCCTGAGGGAATACTACGACATACTATAGATACTATACTACATTATTTGGCAAATTCTATGGCACGGGTTTCGCGGATGACGTTGACCTTGATCGTTCCGGGGTACTGCATGGTGGACTCTATTTTGGTGGCTATGTCCCGGGCCAGCTTGATGGCGCTCAGGTCGTCAATCTGGCCAGGTTTTACAAACACGCGGACTTCGCGGCCGGCGCTGATGGCGTAGGACTTGTCTATGCCGGGGAAACCATTGGCCACATTCTCCAGGTCCTTCATGCGTTCGGCAAAGTTCTCTGCACTGATGTTGCGGGCACCCGGACGGGAGGCGCTGATGGCGTCTACCACCCGGACGATGATGGCCTCTGTGGTGGTGGCTTCAACATCGTCATGGTGCTGTTCGGCGGCCAGGGCGACCTCTTCCGGGGCGCCGTATTTGCGCAGCATCTCACCAGAAATGTGGTGGTGCTTGCCCTCCATTTTGTGGGTCAGCGCTTTGCCAAGATCGTGGACCAGGGCAGCGTACTTGACGATCTTTACGTTGGCGCCGACTTCTTCGGCGATGATGCCGGCAATGTGGGCCATTTCGGTGCTGTGTTTCAGCACATTCTGACCATAACTAGTTCGGAACTTGAGCTCGCCCAACAGCTGCAGAACCTCACGCGGGATACCTATGACGCCTACCTCACGGGCGGCATCTTCGCCGGCGCGCATGACGTCTTTCTGGACGTTCTTTTGGGCCTTCTCCACTATCTCTTCTATACGGCCGGGGTGGATACGTCCGTCTTTCATAAGCATTTCCAGGGCCTGCCGGGCAACCTCCCGGCGAACCGGGTCAAAGCTGCTGAGGATAATCATGCCCGGGGTGTCATCCACCATAATGTCCACACCAGTAGCGCGTTGCAGGGCCTGGATGTTGCGGCCCTCTTTGCCGATGATGCGGCCCTTCATTTCTTCGTCACCCAGCTTGACCGCTGTGACCGTGCGTTCTGCCGTGACCTCGCTGGCCATGCGCTCCATGGCTTCGACGATGATGGCGCCGGCCTTTTCCTCGCCCAGCTCCCGGGCTTCGTTTTGCAATTTGCTGACGAGTCCGGTCAGGTCGCCCCGAATGTCCCTCTCTGTCATCTGCATCAGCTTTTGGGCGGCATCCTCTTTGCTCAGTTTGGCGACTTTTTCCAGCTTTTCCTGCTGTTTTTTGCGGATGTCGCGGATTTCATTTTTAAGGTCTTCTACTTCTGCCTCGCTTTTTCGGAGCGTCTCTGTACGCTTGTCTATTTGATCCAGCTTTTTGTCCAGAGCCTCTTCGCGGTCCAGGAGGCGCTGTTCTATCTCCTTCAGTTCCTTGCGGCGGGTGGTTTCGTCCCTGCGGGCCTGGTCGCCCAGCTGGGCGGCTTCTTCGCGGGCGTCCGACAGGGCCTTTTCGGCTTCTTTTTTAGCTCTTTTTAGTTCTTTTTCGGCGGCTTCTTCGGCCGAACCAATCTTTTTCCTGGTGGTATAGTTGCTTGCGCCAAACCCCACGCCAATACCAGCAACTGCCAGCAAAACGGCTAGTATTTCCATGCTTGTTCCTTCCTATCGGTCTAGGATTTCTGCCTGACGATCACTTTCACTTCATTAGTCTAAGCGAAACCTAGGTATACAAAAATTTATAAATCGGACTCTGCTCTCAAAAAGCGTAGTTAATCCTGGTCTCATTATAGGTTTTCGCGCCGCTGTGGTCAATGTGTAGTAAGCTGAAGGGATGGAAAGCGAACCTCCAGCCTGGTCGGAACCTGAGTTGTTTTTGAGTGTTACAGGCCCGGACGACGAAGCGCATGACAACGAGGTGCACGTCATTGCCCGCCAGGTTATGTCACGACCAGCGGGCGCAATTACCCGCTTTACTCTACTGGGTGAATCAAAGCCTACCAAGTCTCTCATCACAACCAGTGAGAAGGAAGTTTTGGGGCTCCAGGCACTTTACAACCAGGATGTGCAAAACGGCGAGTAGTAAGAACCTATCCAAGATCTTGGATAGGTTCTATGAACCCGGCTCGCGATTACGGTTACTTACGCGGCTGCGTCGTGTGAACGGATGAGCCATATTTGGGCATGACGGGAATTTTTGAAGGGTTCGCCAGGATAGAGGTGATGCCCGCAGCAATCCAGTCGTCGCCCGCAGTTGCTACGATAGGAATATCCAGACTATACGCCAAAGCATTGGCCACGCTCATACCAATACGCAGCCCCGTAAAACTCCCCGGCCCCTTGTACACTACAACACCCGTCACATCTTCTAGATCTTCTAGGGTTCGACCCTTAACAGAGAGGGTTTTGTGCATTTTTTGGTGGATGGTTTCGGCCAGCTGGCGGTGGGCTTGCCAGGTTTGGTAGGCAACCTTTTTTCGGCCGTCAAACAGGCCGATTTCTGCCTCTGGTTTGTCAGTTCTGATAGTCAAAATCATAGGCCCTCCACAAGGTAAGTCAACTCTTCGGGATGGGACAGCTCAAACCCGCGGCTATCATCGCCAGTATGCCTGATCTGAATAGTCAGCCGATCGTCCGGTAGCACATGAGCCACCACATCGCCCCACTCTACAACCACTACCACTCCCGGATCACCGATCACATCATGCAGCTCGTGCTCCATCAGGCCGGCGTCTGCCAGGCGGTAAAAATCAAAATGGTGAATTTCCAGGTTTGTGCCCCGGTATACCTTACTAATGGTAAAAGTCGGGCTGGCCACCCGGTCAGGGCTACCTGCGCCGCGGGCCAGGCCGCGGGTAAACGTGGTTTTGCCACCCCCCAGATCACTGACAAGTTCTATCACCTCACCGCCGCGTAGAGCCCTGCCGATCTTTTCTGCTATGGCTTCGGTCTGCCCGGCACCGGTAGTACTAATCTGAAGTTTCATTGAACCCATTTCATATGGCTATTCTAGCACCGCACAGACACTGATCTGTATACTGCCGGTGACGCGGCCTAAATAGGTCGAACCCATCTCCTTTCAAGCGCCAAAGTCCTATATACTTGAATGGTATGCTACAGCTGAGCAATAGCCTTCTGAATAAACAAGTTATGTCCTTGCGCACGGGCGGTCCTGTGGCCACTGTTTCCCGTCCTATTATTAACCCCAATAATCTGAAGATTGAAGGGTTTTACTGTGAGGACCGGTTTGAGAAACGACCACTCATTTTACTAACCCAGGACATCCGCGACACCCTGCCGCAAGGCTACGTGGTCAACGACTACGAGGTACTGGCCGAACCGGCCGAACTGGTCCGGCTGCAGGACATCATGCAGCTTGACTTCCAGCTGATTGGCAAACAGGTAGTTACCACCAGCAAACAAAAAATCGGCAAAGTATCTGACTTTGCCGCAGAAACCACCACCTTCTATATCCAAAAACTCTATATCACCCAAAGCATTTTAAAAAGCCTGGGCGGCGGACAGCTAAGTGTAGACCGATCGCAAATCACTGAAATCACCAACAAAAAAATCATCATTCAGGAAATCCTGAAGGGCCAGAAAGCTCCGCTGACCGCAACCTCGCCCGCCGCTTAAGCTTTAGTACCCCATTAGTGGCAATATGCAATACTACTGGCAGTTCCGCAAAAACATATCACCAATGTGTCCAGCCGGACACATTGGTGATATGTTTTGTTCGGTTTTTGGTCTATATTGTCGCTGTAAAACTCTCCCGGTTGGTGATAGTCGACTGGTTGCAGGGTACTTGCCGCACACAAAAGCACCAGTAACAGATGCACACCGAAGTAAAAAGTGATACAATTAAGGTCTAACTTGGACAATTAAAAAATTTAGGGAGACGTACCTGCGTGCCAAAAACTGCGATTGTAGTCAAAGATCTACATAAATCATTTGGAAAGTTAAAAGTCCTGGAGGGCGTCAACCTGACCGTCGAAACGGGCAATGTCTTTGCCCTGCTGGGCCCGAACGGTGCCGGCAAGACCACCATTGTCCGCGTTCTCAGTACCTTGCTAAAGGCCGACAGCGGCACCATAAAAGTCAACGGCTTTGACGTGCACGAATCACCAGCAAAAGTCCGGGAAGTCATTGGCCTGACCGGCCAGTACGCCGCCGTGGACGAATACCTTTCGGGGCGCGAAAACCTGGAAATGATGGGCCGGCTGTACCGCCTCAGCAAACAGGACGCCGCCAAGCGTGCCCAACAACTGCTGGAACAGTTTGACCTGGTCAAAGCAGCGGACCGGATTGCTAAAAATTATTCCGGCGGTATGCGCCGCCGGCTGGACCTGGCTGCCAGTCTGATTGCCACGCCGCCTATTCTGTTTCTGGATGAACCAACCACCGGCCTGGATCCCCGCAGCCGCATTGCCATGTGGGACATCATCAAGAACCTGGTTGCCCAGGGCACCACCATCCTCCTGACCACCCAGTACCTGGAAGAAGCAGATCTGTTGGCGGACAAGATCGTAGTGATTGACGGCGGCAAAGTCATTGCCGAAGGTACCGCCGACCAACTGAAACAAAAGGTCGGCAACGAACGGCTGGAACTGACCATCAGCGAAAAGAGCAATTTCAGTAAAGCCAAACAGATCGTTGACGGCGAAGCCCTGCAAGTCGACGAAGACCAACGGAAGCTGTCCATCGCCAACAACGGCGGCGCCACCCAGGTCAAAAACCTGTTGATTGAACTTGAAAAAGCCAAAATTACCGTAGAAACCCTGGCCCTGCATAAACCGACCCTGGACGACGTCTTCCTGACCCTCACCGGCAAACAAACCGCCGACTCGTCACAGGAAACCGAACCCGAAGACGAACCCGCCGGAAGGAGGAAAAAGTAATGGCAACTTCCACTGAGACTGCCTTTAAGCCGCAAAAACACTCTGAACTGTACTGGGCGCTCAGCAACTGCGGTACGCTTATTGTCCGCAGCGCCAAGCACATCATAAAAAACCCGGACCAGCTGATGTCTGTGGCCTTTCAGCCAATCATGTTCATGCTGCTGTTCCGCTACGTCTTTGGCGGCGCCATCAAAACCGAAGGTACCACCTATGTTAACTTCCTGGTAGCCGGTATTTTGGTACAAAGCGCTGCCTTTGGCGCCAGCTACACCGCGCTTGGCATTGCTACCGACATGCAGCGCGGCATTGTGGACCGGTTCAAATCCCTGCCTATGCTGCCCTCTGCCGTACTGGTTGGGCACACCGTGGCAGACCTGGTGCGTAACACCGTATCCAGCATCATCATGATCCTGGTCGGACTGGCCGTGGGCTTTCGCCCGGCCGCCAGTTTCCTGGAATGGATATTGGTCTTTGCCATTTTACTGCTGTTTACCTTTGCCATGTCCTGGCTGTCGGCCATCATGGGCCTGTTTGCCAAAAGCGTAGAGGCCGTCCAGTGGATGACCTTTGTGTTTGTCTTCCCCATTACCTTCGCCAGCAGCGCCTTTGTCCCGACCGACGGCATGCCCAAATACCTGCGCATTTTTGCAGAGAATCAGCCCGTCACCCAGGTGATCGAAGCCATCCGCGCCCTGCTGGTCGGCACCCCCATTGGCGACTACGGCTGGAAAGCCCTGGCCTGGTGCACCGGCATTTTGCTGGTCAGCGTCTTTGTATCCGTCCGCCTGTTCCGCACCCGCTCACCGAACTAAGAGCTAAAAAGTACGAAAAGGCAAAACAAGAAACCGCCGATTTATCGCAAGCCGTGGCTCCCACCCACCCGACTCCGCCGGACCGTATAGCAAGTTACTCTTTTGCCAGTGCTATTTTAATATCATCATAGTTAAAGCCCTGGCGCGATAAATACTGCATGAGTTTGAGGTTGTCCTGGTATTTGGTTTGTTTGCGTTTTCGTTCTATGAGTTCGCGCAGGACTTGCCGTTCGTCGGTTTCGTCTGCCTCCAGCACCTGGCTGATGACATCGTCTGCGATGCGTTTTTGGCGGAGCTCCTGGGACAATCTGCGTTTGCTGGTGCTTTTGAGCAGCCGCCGCGACTGCACCCAACGCCGGGCAAAATCCAGATCATTTACATAGCCGCGATCATGCAGCCGTTCAATCGTGCTGGTTATAACGTCTTCATCGTAGTCCTTGCGCTTCAGGTAGTCGCGCAGTTCCCATTCGCTCCGGGGACGGTGAGAAATGAGGTTTAAGGCGCGGTCGTAGGCCTTACCCAGAACAGCCTGGTCCTTGAGCGCCAGCAACTCCCGTTCTGACAGTTCCTGGTTTACCTTCAACCCAGAACCAATCAACTCATTTTCAGAAAAAGAAAACAGATACTTGTCATCTACATAAATAGAGTAGCGATCCTGCCGTTTGATCTGTTGTTTGATCGCAGTAATCTTCATAGATTGCTCCCTTATACTCTGGGCCTGTTATTTTCTGTCGTAGTGAAACCGACACTGCGCCACTAAAATATGTTCGTCAGAAACACTGTAGATAAGACGATGCTCTTTATCAATACGCCGAGACCAGTAGCCGGCATAATCGGACTTCAGCGGTTCTGGCTTTCCGCTTCCCGTAAATGGCGTTTTCAGTACTTCTAAAATTAGCTTGATCTTACGCGCCAGTTTTTTGTCGTGTTCCTGCCAGTATATATGGTCTTCCCACCCAATCGGCGTAAAAGTGAGTAGTCGTTTAGTCACCTTTTAGTTCCTGAGTTGTCTTTGGGATGACTTTGCCAGCACGGGCCTGTTCAAGCGACTTTAGCAGACGAAGTCGATTTGTTACGCTACTGCTTAGGTAGTCGGTCGTGTCTATATCGTTGTATGCATCCATTGACATGAGCACGACTGACCTCCCATTGGGCCGAGTCACGATAATAATTTCTTCATCGTCTGCCACCCGGTCAAAGTATTTCTTGGTATTTTTTCGCAGTTCCGAGACTGAGGTTATATTCATCATACTACTCCTTGTACTTAAAATTGTACATAAGTATGTACGCTATATCAAGAGATCTCTTGCCCAGTGCGTGCTAGACCCCTTGGCGTATAGTGCCTGTCCATAACCAGCGCAAGACCATCGGTAACTTGGTTGGGGTGGCTACGGATGAGTTGTTTGACTTCATCCAGGCAGCCGCATGGTCCCAACAACCTGGAGCGGTATCCATTTGCATGGAGCGTTTTTGCAGCAGCAGGTTGCCCTGATCATCCTCCAGCATGATATGTACGATGCGGTGCGACAGGCCCTTTGCCCACACTTCTTCCTTTGGAAAGACACCGACCGGTTGGTCGTTCTCGTCAACCACAACTATTTGCTGGTGAGCCATACTATCCCTTGGCCGCAGTGGCTGCGGCTTCGGCGTTTTCGCGAACCTTTTTTTCTATTTCGTCCAGGACTTTGGGGTTTGCTTTCAGGTAAGCCTTGGTGGCTTCGCGGCCCTGGCCGATTTTGGCGTCTTTGTAGCTAAACCACGCGCCGGCCTTTTCTACAATACCGCGTTCGGTAGCCAGATCCAGCACGTCGCCGGTCATGGAAATACCTTCGTTGTACATGATGTCAAACTCGGCTACCCGGAAGGGCGGCGCAATCTTGTTCTTGACCACTTTTACCCGGGTGCGGTTGCCGATGATTTCCTCGCCCTGTTTGATCTGGGAAATACGGCGGATGTCCATGCGGGCGCTGGCATAGAATTTGAGCGCGTTACCGCCGGTTGTTGTCTCTGGATTGCCAAACATCACGCCAATCTTCATGCGTATCTGGTTGATGAATATAACGGTCGTTTTGGAGCGGGAAATAACGCCGGTCAGTTTACGCAGGGCCTGGCTCATCAGCCTGGCCTGCAGGCCAGGCAGACTGTCACCCATGTCGCCTTCTATCTCTGCCCGCGGTACCAGGGCGGCTACGGAGTCTACCACCACCAGGTCGACGGCGTTGGAGCGCACCAGGGTTTCGGTAATTTCCAAAGCCTGTTCGCCGTTGTCCGGCTGGGAAATCAGTAAATTAGCTGTATCTACGCCGATGCGCTGGGCATAGGCCGGGTCCAAGGCATGTTCGGCATCTATGAACGCAGCTGTGCCACCCTGTCTCTGTATAGCGGCAATAGCATGAAGCGTAAGAGTGGTTTTGCCGGAGCTTTCCGGGCCGTAAACTTCAATCACCCGGCCTTTGGGCAGACCGCCGCCCAGGGCAATGTCCAGGCTGAGCGACCCGGTGGGGATGGTCTCTACCGCCGTCTTATGGGCATCGCCCAGTTTCATAATAGACCCTTTGCCAAAGTTCTTTTCAATCGTCTCCATCGCCAGCCCCAAGGCCTTGGACCTGCCGCCCGCGTCCTCTGCCTTAGGCTCTTTTGTCGGATCTGCCTTTGGTTCTTTCTTTGCCATTCGTTTCTTATACCCTTAATCCACCCTATTTCTTTATTCTGCTTAAGTATAGCAAACCCGCCGAATACCCATCATCGGTAATTTTTACATATCTAAGTGCAGTGCACCGGACTGACTTGGCGGTAAACTTGCGTATTTCCCATCTGTTAGAGGCCCGACCTCTAGGTCCTAGGTCTCAGAACGGCCCAGCCTTGCAAAATCCCCATCTGTTAGGGATCAGATTCTTTGATTTCTGTGCGATATCCTATAGGCCCGAGGCGTATAAGCTTGCTATTACTTACGCAGATTACTAAGGAGTATACACACAATGAAGATGGGTTTGGCAATTGTAGGAACATCTGCGGCGATGGTATTTGGCGGCTGCTCATCGGAGGGCGACCCCGCGGATAACGCAGCACAAGAAACTACCCGAACTACGGCCCTTGAATCAGTAGGGGAGCTTGACCTTACGGTCAATCCGGCATTGACTACTGACCTTGCGCTGTTTGTTGATGAGGAAATGACCACACCAAATAACCTCCAAGGCTATGCCGGCTTTTTAAAGGCCGGGGAAGTTGTGACTGCACTTTGCAGAGCTACCTCAGAGGAGGTAGGTGACCTGCAGATAGTTCTGGCCCAGAACGCAGACAACGAAACAGGCTTCACAGCCCTACTCCATATGGAGGGCAGCAAGGATGAAACGCCCCAGCAAATTTTTACGCTCGATCCAGAAGCTATCCTTGCCCGGCTGCCGAACTGTGACGCTGTTACGCCAAAAATCCTACCGTAGCCAGCCCCTTTCCGCATTAACCTCCTTTTTGAAGTACTTAAATTGCTTACGGCTTTCCTATTCCTATATAATGATTTCAAACTATGCGTATCTCTGATTCATTGGTGGAAAAGTTGTTGGTGGCCGCAAAAAAGGTCTCTGCGGAGAAGCTGGCTGAATTGAAGGACCAGGAAAAGGCCGAGAAAAAGCCCCTGCAGGACATCGTGATTAAAAACGAGGTCATATCTGAAAAGGACCTGACCAAACTCTACGCCAAAGAAATAGACATTCCGTTTACAGAAGTCGACGCTACGGGCATTAACCGGGAGGTCCTCAAACTCATTCCCGAACGTATTGCCAAACAGTACGGCGTGGTACTGTTTGACGTCGAAGGGGACGGTTCCAAGCTGTTGGCCATGGAGGACCCGGACGACATCCAGGCCGTCAACTTCCTGCAGAAGCAACTGGGGGACAACATCAAAGTCCATGTGGCAACCACCACCGATATTCGCACTGCGCTGGACCTCTACCGCGGCAACATCAGCAGCGAACTGACCCAGGTGGTGACCGCCAGCGACGAAGAAGAGGCAGGCAAAGAGGAGGAGGTTGACGAGGCCGACCTGGCCGAAGATTCGCCCATTGCCCAGACCGTCAACCTGCTGATCGAATACGCCATCCGCAGCGGTGCCAGCGACATCCACATTGAACCGCGGGACAGTTACATCAGTGTTCGCTACCGCGTAGACGGCATTTTGAAAGAAGCTAACAAACTGCCTAAGAAAGTCCACAGCGCCTTGGTGTCCCGCATCAAAATCCTGTCCAACCTCAAACTGGACGAACGTCGCGTACCGCAAGACGGCCGGTTCAAAATCCAGATCGGCAGCGCCGTCTATGCCCTGCGCGTATCTACCCTGCCCATCAGCGAAGGCGAAAAGGTGGTCATGCGCATCCTGAGCGAGTCCAGCGAGGCCTTGACACTGGAAGAGTTGGGCTACTGGGGTCCGGCCCTGGCGCACATCAACCAGGCCATTACCCAGCCGCATGGCATGATCCTGGTCACCGGTCCGACCGGGTCCGGCAAGTCCACCAGCCTCTTTAGCACCCTGAGCTTGCTGAACAAACCAAGTGTCAACATCTCTACCGTAGAGGATCCGGTGGAATACAAAATCCCGGGGGCCAACCAAACTCAGGTTAACCCCAAGGCCGGTATGACTTTTGCCAACGGCCTGCGCGCCCTGCTGCGCCAGGACCCGAATATCATCATGGTCGGAGAGATCCGCGACGTCGAAACAGCCGGATTAGCAGTGCAGGCCGCCCTGACCGGGCACCTGGTCTTTGCCACGCTGCACACTAACAACGCCGCTACCTGTCTGCCGCGCCTGCTGGACATGGGGATAGAACCTTTCCTGATTGCCAGCACCGTCCGGGCCGTCGTGGGCCAGCGCCTGGTACGCCGGCTCTGCGTTGATTGTCGTACCCCTTACGTGCCGGATGCGGCCACACTAAAGCAGCTGGCAGAGATATTCAAAACAGACAACAGTTCCGTCATGCAGTACGTCCACGACCTGGAAAAGCAGGCGCTGGAGGGCGGCATTGGCAAAACCAGTAGTAACAATCCGGGCAAGTCTGAAAAGACCGACCAGCTTAGTACTACGCCGGCTAAAATCACCCGCCTCTGGAAGGTCCACGAAAACGGCTGCGAAACCTGCGGCCGCACCGGCTACAAAGGCCGGGTCGGCATTTACGAAGTATTGTCCAACTCTGAAAACGTGCAAAAACTTATTGTGGCCAATGCCACCAGCGCCGACATACAAAACCAGGCCATCAAAGAAGGCATGGTAACTATGCAGCTGGACGGTTTCATCAAAGCCCTGCGCGGCCAGACGTCAATAGAGGAACTCCTGCGCGTCACTACAACAGGAGAGGGATAGGTCCGGACAACAATGGCAACCTCATCATTTACTTACGTTGCCCGGACCAAATCCGGCGACCCGCAAAACGGAACAATCACCGCCAACTCCCAGCAAGCAGCCATCGCGTTGCTAAAACAAAAAGGCCTCCGCCCGATCACAGTCAAACCAGTCGGCGGCAGCGGCTTTGGCAAAAACATCAAACTGCCCGGCCGGAGCGGCGTCAAGCCCAAAGCCCTGGTCATCTTTACCCGCCAGTTTTCCACCATGATCAACGCCGGGGTGCCCATCCTGAGGTCGCTATCCACCCTGCGCGACCAAACCGATTCGGCAGCCCTTAAAGAAGCCTTAGACCAGGTCATCGCCAATGTCCAGGGCGGCGGCCAGCTGTCCGGCGCCCTGAGCCAGCACCCCAGGATCTTTTCCGAGGTCTACGTCAACATGGTCCGGGCCGGCGAGGCCGGCGGCATTCTGGACCAGATCCTGGTCCGCCTGGCCAACCAGGTGGAAAAAGACAGCCAAATAAAAAGCAAGCTGCGGGGGGCAATGGTCTATCCGGCGGTCGTGACGGTCGTAGCCATCGGCGCCGTGGGCTTCTTGCTCACCGGGGTCATCCCCAAGCTCGCCACCATCCTGACAGAGAACGAGGTCGAACTGCCCATCCAGACAAAAGTTATCCTGGCGCTTAGTAACTTTCTGGTACACGGGTGGCCCTTCCTGATTGTGGGCATTGTCGTTAGTACCGTCGCCTTCCGGAGGTACATCAAGACACCCAGCGGCCAGTACAACTTTCACAAGGTTCTGCTAAAGGTGCCGATTTTTGGCAAGATCATTATGAAGGTAAATGTCGCCCGCTTTGCCCGGACCTTCAGCTCCCTGGCCAGTGCGGGCGTGAGCGTGATAGAAGCCCTCAATGTTACCAGCGGCTCGCTTAACAATGCCGTCATTAAAAAGGGTATCCAGGAAAGCATTGTCCGCATCCGGAACGGGTCAAACATCGCCGACAGCCTGGAAGAAAGCCACGTCATGCCGCAGATTATCATCCAGATGACCGCTGTGGGCGAGGAAACCGGCCAGCTGGACACCGTGCTGGAAAAAGTGGCCGAATTCTACGAACAAGAGGTAGACACCGTCATCGACAGCCTGGCCTCCATCATAGAACCAATCCTCATCGTCGCCCTGGGCGGCGTCGTCGGCGTCATCGTCGCCAGCGTCCTGGGGCCCATCATCTCCCTGCAAGGCGCTGTTTAGAATTCGCTACTTATAAAGCTGGCTATGCGTACCAATAGCAACGAAGAGTGCCTCGTCTTTGCCTTTAGGAAGATAGTGCGCCCGCCAATCCCCACCGAATGCAATGGAGCGATAGCCCGTCCAGTCGCCAGTTAATGAGTGGTTGTATAAACTCGTGTGATTCGGCTCGTTCCTAAAAAGTAGTATCGCTTTTTCAAAACGCCTCTTTTGGGCAACCGGCAATTTAGCATACTGCTTTACAAACCGTTTATGGAATGTAGTTTTCATATCGAGCGCAAGAAGTCCAAAGTCTCTTTGTCTGTTTTGGTCGTAATAATGTTGCGGCCGGCCTGGTAATCAGCTTCAGCTTCTTTAATGATCTCCTCCAGGTAAGGGGTAGGCTCCAGGGGGGAACCAAATTCCACCTTGCGGGTGCGCAACATCTGCTTGATCTGCGCGTTCATAAGTGCAGATACCGGCAAGCCCAGCTGCGCCGCAAACTTTTTCAACTGTTCTTTGGTTTCTGGGTCTGTCTTGATATTCAAAATTGCCGTATTCATGTTTATATTGTATTACTATTGTATAGACATTGTCAATACTTTGGATTTTAACAAATGACTCAAAAGGCTGTGGATAGGTCTCAGCTTTGAACCTTATAGTAGTTGACAAGTTAAGCTTAAGCGTATATTTTTAGGGTAGTACTAAAAAAAGTAAAAACTAGCATTTAAGGAGTGGATAAATGCGTAAAAATTTGTCTAAAGATCAATTAAAGGGCCAGAAGGGCTTTACAATCATCGAGCTTTTGGTTGTGATCGTCATCATCGGCATACTGGTTGCCTTGGCTCTGCCTAACCTGTTTAGCGCCCAGGCCCGCGGCCGGGACACCGATCGTAAGAACGAGCTCAAAAACTTACAACAAAAGCTTGAAACAAGCTTTAACGACGACGGACACTACCCGCTCACTGCCAACCTGGCAACAGACCTTGACATTACCGGCACAGAAGAAACAACTGGTCCGCGAAACGACGCCTACACATATACTGGCACCGGAACGTGTGATACCGCCGGATGTTCTTCATTCACCCTCTCTGCTGCACTGGAAAACACCGAGGACCCTGATGCAGGTGCCGGAGGTGCCTACGTCCTCAACAGTGTGAACTAGTAGATAGCATTAGAGCTACCAAAACCAGCCGAGAAATCGGCTGGTTTTTATATGATAAAATAACCATAAGCATCATGACTCATCACAACCAAAAAGGGTTTTCTTTAGTAGAGCTGGTTGTTGCTATAGGCATCACCGGCCTGTTGGTAGTTGGTATCACCAGCCTGTTTATTACCATAGAGACTACGCAGCGCAAGACCCGCTTGCTGGAAATAGCCACCCGGGCCGGGGAGAAAAAGATAGAGGAACTGCGCAACAACCACTACAACAGCTTGGAGGCTGATTCTGTCATCACTTTTACAGATGAACTGCCAGACACCTTGCCCACGCCGCGGGAAGCCACGGTGGCAGTCAGCGAACCGACAGACGGTATTAAGCGCGTAGACCTGAACATCACCTACAAAGACGGCCGCATAAACAAAGAAGTTGAGCTGAGCTCGTTAATCGGCGTTATAGGTATTGGCCAATGAAAAAGCTTCACGCTGCCCAGCAAGGCTACAGCCTTTTGGAGGTAATGGTAGCCACGGTCATCACCGGTATGCTGGTGGTGCTCATTATGAACTTTATGATCACTACCGTGGTTAATCATACGATTGACTCTGCCCGGGCGGACTTGCTGCGCGAAGCACAGCTGACATTGGACAACATTGGACGGGAAATACGGCTCAGTGCTAACGCCGATGAACAAAACCGCTGGGAGGACGCTAATGCCCCGGGTGCCCCTGCCAATGAACTAAGCTGGGAATCTGATGTGGATACCCTGGTACTAGCCACCGCCGCCATAAATTCCAGCAAGGACATTTTGTTTTCTGATCCGCTGCACTATGTCAGCAACAAAAACAACAATATCTATTTTGTATCGAACGGCGTCCTGTACAAACGCATCCTGGCAGACCCCGTAGCCAACAACGTGGCAGAGACCACCTGCCCGCCGTCGACCGCCGACAGCTGTCAGGATGACAGGGCGCTGGTGGACACAGTCCTGGACTTTACGGTGCGCTATTATAACAATGAAAGTGTAGAGGTTGACCCGGCCGACGCCCGGTCGGTTGAGCTGACCCTGCAACTACAAAAAGAAAGGTACGGCCGCACCATAGACGCCGAATTCTCGACAAGGACGGTATTCCGCAATGAGTAAAAATGACTTTAAGTTCAAACCAGCGCGTCGCTCGCTTTTCGACGCCCAAGGCTTCAGTGCAACCGGGTTAATTTTTGACCTAGTGGCAAAAATTACCCGCGTGAAACGGTCTTGGGAGGCGAAAAGCGAGCGACGCGCTGGTTTGAGACTAAACCATGATTCACAAGGCATCATCCTCATCACCGTCCTGTTGGTCTGCTTGCTCCTGACCTTCATCGGCCTGTCGCTGGCCGACCTGACCATTGCCCAGCATGCCCGCACTACCAGAAACGTATCCGTGTCCAACTCCCTGCTCACCGCCGAGGCCGGGGTAGAGCAGTCGCTCCACGAGCTGAACGAGAACACAAACTTTGCCGGGTTTGCGGAAACAGTGTTTTTCAACAGTGCCATACAAGGCCGCGGCACGTACCAAAGCGTCGTGTCCGCCGGGTCCGGACCGAACGAGAAGATCATTACCACCACCGGCCGGGTCTACCGCCACAACCAAACAACCAATCCCATCAGCGAACGCAAAATCCGGGTCACCGTCGTGGGGACGAGTTCTTCGGGATACTCAGTGTATACCGGGCCGGGCGGGCTTATCCTGGGCGGCAGCGCCAACATTACGAACTCTCAGGTTGCCGTCAACGGGAACATCAGTATGAGCGGATCGGCCAGGATCGGCACCTCCTCCCAGCCATTGACCGTCAACGTCGCTCACCAGGCCTGCCCGACTGGCAGCAGCCCGGGGCCGACCTATCCGCAAGTGTGTAGTTCTGGCCAGCCTATTTCAATGTCCGGGAGCTCCCGCATCTATGGCAGTGTCTGCGCGACCAACCAGACAACGTCCGATTTTGGCTCTGCCGACATCCTACCCGGTTCGGGCGGACAGGGACTCATAGCGGGGTGTGTTGCCCCGCCGGTGACGATGCCAACATATGACCGTGCGGCACACATTGCCGGCATGACGACCACCTCCAGCGCCAGCAACCCCACCTACGCATGCGGCGGTTCGGACACCAAAACCTGGCCGGCCAACCTCCGGCTCAACGGCAATGTCAGCATTGGGGGCAGCTGCCGGCTGACTATCAATGGCAACGTGTACGTCACCGGTACCTTTAGTATCGGCGGTTCGGCACGAATAACTGTCGCCAATGGCGTCGGCACAAACCGTCCGATCATCCTGGCCGACGGCAACGTGACGCTGGGCGGCAGCGGCACGCTCGTACCAAACAGCAGCGGCACCAGCGTGCATCTCATCAGTTGGCGCAGTACTGCCTCCTGCAACCCCAACTGCGCCAGTGTTACGGGCACCGATCTTAGGAATTCCCAAAATACTACTACCGTGGACATCGGGGGGTCGGGCAACTCACCGGGCGCGGTCTTCCAGGCCTACTGGGGCAGGCTGGTACTTGGCGGCAGCGGTACTACCGGGGCGGGCATCGGCCAAACCATCGACCTGAGCGGGTCAGGAACTATCGTTTTTGGCACCACCCTCGCATCTGGCGAAAGCGTGTGGACCATTCGCAGTTACCAGCAGGACTTTGACTGACTCATGCCTGACCCCCATGCACTTTTTGTCATACCGGGCTTGATCCGGTATCAGAGAGGAGTTATTGAAAATTTCTGGATTCTGAATCAAGTTCAGAATGACAGGAGTGAAGGAAAAAGTGCATGTGGGTCAGGACTCATGCGCCTGCAAGCTGCATGATGGTATACTTATACAAAGTGCTTATGGTGCCGAGGGTATTAAGGTGGGAATGAACACAAAACAGACGTACTTCTACCATGACAAGCCTGTCTTTGGCCTGGATATTGGCTTTGACAGCGTCAAAGTCATGCAGGTAGCTGTCGGCCAGAAAAAACAAAACACCGTGTTGGGGTATGGCGTAGCCGCCTTTGACCCGGCCGCTATCAAAGACGGGGTGATTGCAGATATCGAATCCCTGGCCAAGTCTATTCAGGCCATGTTTGCCAACCAGATTACCGGTGACATCTCTACCCGCCGGGTCGTGTTGGCCGTGCCTTCCACCCGGACCTTTACCCAATCCCTTTCCCTGCCCAAAATGGCTAAAAAAGACCTTCGGCCTGCGGTGTTAGGGGAAATAGAGCAGTATATTCCCGCCCAGATGGACGAACTCTACATAGACTTTGACATCACCCGCGAAACGCCGGAAGGCACTGAACTCCAGGTAGTGGCAGCCCCCAAGGTCATCGTAGATTCGTATTTATCGCTTATGCAGGTTCTGGGCCTGGAGATCGTCGCTGTAGAGACCACTATCAGCTCCTCTACCCGACTGTTTGTCCAAGCCGAACAAAGCAGTGTGCCGACTATCCTGATGGACTTTGGCTCTGTCTCTTCCGACATCACCATTTACGACCAGGCTATCCTTACAACCGGTACCGTTCCAGGAGGCGGCGACAGCTTTACCAGTCTCATTGCCGACAAGCTTGGTGTCAGCAAGCAGGAGGCTCATGTGATTAAAACCCGCTACGGCCTGGGTGTCAGTAAAAAGCAGGCAGAGATCACCGACGCGCTCAAACCTATGCTGGATCAGCTGGGCAAGGAAGTCCGGCGCATGATCCGCTACTACGAGGAACGCTCCACCGACCAACGCAAGATCAGTCAGATAGTCACCATGGGCGGCGGCGCCAACATGCCCGGGCTCAGCGAATACCTGACCAACTCCCTTCGCCTGGCAGCCCGGATGTGCGACCCCTGGCAAAACCTGTCCTTTGACGGACTCCAGCCACCCAGCAGTTCGGAAAAGTCCATGTATGTGACCGCTACGGGCCTGGCCATGATGCAACCAAAGGATGCCTTCTAAAATGATTAATTTGTTGCCGCCAGCTGAAAAAGAGGTTATAGCTTTTGCCCGGTATAACACGCAACTGCGGCGGTGGATTGCAGGGGCATGCATCGGTCTGGTGGGCGTGGTGCTGGTAGTGCTGGGCGGCCAGATGTACTTGCGGCAAAGTGCCGATACCTTTGACAGTGCCATTGCCAGTAGCCAGCAGCGGCTGGGCGCCCAAAAACAGGCAGAAACCCTGAAGCAGGTTAAGGGCATTCAGGATAGCCTCAAACTTGTGGTTGATGTCCTGTCCCGCGAAGTCCTTTTCTCTAAACTCCTGCAACAGGTCGGCCTGGTTATGCCCCGGGGCACCGTGCTGGAAAACCTGAGCCTTGGCACCGATCAGGCAGAGACCACGGCCATTGATCTGACCGCCAAAGCCGTAGACTACCAAAGCGCCTCGCAAATTCAGGTCAACCTGCAGGACCCGGCCAACAAGCTGTTTGAAAAGGCCGACCTCATCAATATCGCCTGTACGCCAGCGGCCGAAGAACCCAACCCCTACCCCTGCCAGGTCACGCTACGCGTACTGCCGGCCACGGAAAACCCCTTCCTGCTGCTTAGCAAGGAGGCTAAGTCATGAACAGGTTCCTGCAAGGCGCTCCTTCTAAAAAAGTCTTCTACGGACTGCTTGGCCTTCTGATTCTTGTCCTGCTTGGCGCAGGAGCCAGTACGGTCTACGGCACCAAAATGTTAAAAAAAACCGGGCAGGAACTACTGGATCTAAAGCTGCAAAACACTGTCCTGGACCGGGAAGAAGCTTCACTCGCCCAGGCCAAAAAAGACATAGAAAAGTATAGCGACCTGGAACAAGTCGCAAAATCTATTGTTCCCCAGGAAAAGGACCAGGCCCGCACGGTGCGTGAAATCGTCAGCCTGGCCCGCCAATCCGGTGTTTCGCTTAGCACCATTACCTTCCCTGAATCAACCCTGGGACAAAAGCCAACGGCCGCCAAAAAAGGGTCTAAGACCCCTGCGGCACCAGCCGGAACCACCCAGCTGCTACCGGTCACCGGTTTGACCGGCGTATACGCTATGGAGATTGCCGTGGAGTCAGACAAGGCAAAGCCCATCACCTACCCGCAGTTGCTGGACTTTTTGAAACGGCTGGAACAAAACCGCCGCACCTCGCACGTCACCAACCTGTCAATTCAGCCGGACGAGGAAGATCGAAACCTCGTTACCTTCAGCCTCAAAGTTAATGCATATATAAAGGCCTGAGGTAAGATAGACTCAATGGAAGCACCAAGATTAGACAAAACCCAACTCCTGGAAAAAGCTACGGTGCTCGTGACGTTCATCCGCCGGTTCCGGTTCATTGTCGTGTTTGTTATTTTCAGCGTTATGTACGGCTACATCATCACACAGGTAAACGGCATCAACGCCCGTCCGCCCAGCGACAAGCAGATTGCGGACAAAGCCACGGCCTCTCCCCGGCCCAAGATAGATCAATCTTTGGTGGATAAGATTACTTCGCTGGAGGAAGAAAACGTGCAGGTTAAAACCATCTTCAACGAAGCCCGCAAGAATCCTTTTGCCGAGTAGCCACTCCTTCTTTCCAAGAACCAACGCCCAACCTTGCCGCCGTCATCCCAGGCCCCGACCCGGGATCCAGTAAATAAAGTAATCAACTATGTCTTTGCTGTCCTCAAGAAGCTGCTTCCGGGAGTGGCCTTTCCGCCAGCCACCCATATCGAACTGAGCAGTATAACTTTTCTATCCCTCATACTTTTGCGGTCAAAAGTATGCAAAAACCTCCCCGGACAATTGAGTCTTCTTGGTGAATGGTGAGGGCCTTTGGCCGTGCCTTGCGGAACGCCCCCACATAAAAAATGTGGAGGGGGCGGTCCCATTCCATTTATTTAGTTACTTGAATGGGACTGATCCTCGGCAATGACTCGGCCAAAGGCCCTCACCATTCAGACCAGGAAGCCTCAAGGCCCGGGAGGGCTTCAGAAAGTTATCAATCCTAAAGGATTGTTACAATGATTGGCCTTATGGCCAATAGGCCAATGTAGTTTAGGTACAGTCTTGAGACTGCCCAGATGGACTGAGTGGGGAATAGCCGCCGAGGCCAGCTCCGGTGCGAACCTCGCAGTTACTCTACCCGCAGCTCGTCTCTCAGCTTCATCCAAAGCTGGCCAAGCTGGTTGCCGCCCGTCCCATCTTTGCCTCGTCCCCAGAAGTGGTCAAGGGGAGAATCCTCAACCAACTCTTCTGAGCGGCTTTGAGATAGGACATCCCTGACCTCTTTGTGTTGGTCGGCTTTAGCCCGGAGTATTTCTTCCATGACTGCCAGTTTCTGCTCATTCCAACGAGGGTTCCTTGCTTTTTTATATGCTCCATTGGCAAGCTGTTTTGCCTGCAGCGGACTGCATGCAGTCCGGATTGCTTCTTTTCCCTGTGGATCCGAGCACTTCGCCGCTTGGTAGGCGTGTTCGGCGGTAGGGTATAGGTTTCCTCTAAACTCAATCGTGTGTGGAGAGAAATTAGAAAAGACGTAGTACCCGGAAGATAGAACCGGATTGCCATTAGTTCCCGTAGAGTTTCAGGTTTTCCTCGTGGGCATTCACAATCACCTTGGAGGCGTCATAAGGTTCAGGGGTATAGGTAAAGTTATAGTTCTGCTGTTCACCGGCAGTTTCAATCACCACCGTGCCATAGCGCAAGAGGTGCGGGAAAATACCCCGCTGGTGAACACTCACATCCTGAACATCGCCAATGCTTAGCTGTGAAATCTTGCGGTTGAACAGGGAAGGGTTGAGGACCTGCACCACCTTTTCAGTCGTCACCAGCACAACATTGGAGCGATACAAATAGGCAGCAATAGCGGTAACAATGGTCACAAAAACTGCCAATAAAAAGCAAATAGCTATCACCGGCATTCTGAGGGTTGTCAGGTCTGCTCCGGTGCCAAGATCGGTGTCCTCTGTAATCGCCGCGGCGGTCAGGGCAATTGCCAGCAACACCGCGGTTACAAAACTGCCAATAAAGTAGATTTGGAACAGGCCCCACCAGTGCTTGCGCACCTCAAACAGCAGTTTTTCATCGGCATCAAGCTCGATCAGCCCAAAGGCCTTCCGGGCGCTCGGCGACAATTGTTTGGGGTCCATCGTATGCATTCGTAGCCTATTATACCCTATCTATATGAGCGAAGATTGGCCGGTGGAGTCAGGTTGGGTTTTGCCCAAGTGCGTGTAGGCCTTGGGGGTGACTTTTCGACCGCGTGGCGTACGCTCGATTAACCCGATCTGCATAAGGTACGGTTCGTAAAAATCCTCGATGGTTCCCCGCTCTTCAGCAGTCAGGGCCGCTATGGTTTCCACGCCCACCGGGCCGCCGTTATAGCTGTCAATGATGGCATTCAACAGCATGCGGTCGGCCGGGTCCAGCCCCAGTTCGTCTACCTCCAGCAGCAGCAGCGCCTTTTCGCTCATGCCCTGGTCAATGATGCCGTCGCCGTTTACATCTGCATAGTCACGTACGCGTTTGAGCAGGCGGTTGGCAATACGCGGTGTTAGCCGGGCGCGGGTGGCCAGCTTTTCTGCTGCTTCTTTATGAATCTTTACATTCAGAATCTGTGCGGCGCGTTCTATGACCTGGTGTATTTCCTGCGGCGTATAAAATTCCAGCCGGTGGGTCATGCCAAACCGGTCGCGCAGCGGTGCCGCCAGGGCGCCCATGCGGGTCGTTGCGCCAATAATCGTGAACTTTGGCAAATCCAGCCGCAAGCTGCGGGCGCTTGGCCCCTTGCCCAGCATAATGTCCAGTTTGAAATCCTCCATGGCGCTGTACAGCACTTCCTCTACCACCCGGTGCAAGCGGTGAATCTCGTCAATGAATAAAATGTCGCCGTCCTGGAGGTTAGTCAGCAGGCTGGCCAGGTCCCCTGCCCGTTCTACGGCCGGGCCGGAGGTCACCCGGATGTTGGCGCCCATTTCGTTGGCGATGACCGTGGCCATGGTTGTCTTGCCGAGTCCTGGCGGGCCATGCAGCAGCACATGGTCCAGCGGTTCGCCCCGCTTTTTGGCCGCGGCAATAGCCAGTTGCAGATTTTTCTTCAACCGCTCCTGGCCAACGTAATTAGCAAAATCCCGCGGGCGGAGCGTAACCTCCAGCTCTACTTCCTGGTCGTCATCGTCGCTTGCACCGGTGTTTACAATGCGTTCAATCGCCATCTAAATATCGCTCACCTTCAATTCATTAAAACCGGTTGCAGGATCAAGTTCACGGGTAAAGTTCAGGCTTGAGTCATTCCCCAGCACAAGTTCAACGGTAGTATCTACGATGCACCCTTTACTTACATGCCCGCCAAAAACTTGGCCGTTTCGATCTGAGAAAGAAATGTGTATGTGTGGGTTTCCATCTGACGAGACGGTTCCGATCAAAGAAACAATCTCAAGCGGACCGGCATATCTACGATTTGCCGGCTCTTCGTCTCTTGAAAAAGCCGTACGGATAGAAGCTTGGGATAAACTGCCGGGCGCGCTTAGTACCACTCCTGAAGTCAGTGCTTTTGCTTGCGCAAACCCAACTATTCCTGCTAGTAAGTCTTGGCCTTCTTGGAGCCGTGTCACATACAGTTTCATCGAGCACCTTTCAGGGCTTGTTTGATACGGTCTTCTGTACTGAGTTTCTCGTCAATCTGCGAAAGGGCATTCGCAGCATCTTGGGGCGTATAACCGAGGGCAATCAGCGCCTGCGTTGCTTCATCCTGGTTGAGCGTAGAATTTCCGACGAATATTGAATCAGACGCGGTGCTCGCCAACCCGACCTTATCCTTTAGGTCAACGACGACACGCTCCGCGACACGCTTACCTACCCCGCTGGCAGCTTGGATAAATTTTGTGTCACCGGCAGCAATGGCCTGACGAACAGCCTCTGCTGATCCTATGCCCAGGATATTCAGGGCCATCTTTGGTCCTACCCCATTCACCTCCAACAGGTGCTCAAAGAGCCGTTTGGTGTCCGTATGCAAAAATCCGTATAGGTCATGAGCATTTTCACGGATGTGTTCATAGACGTAAAACCTAGCCGAATCACCAACGGCCAAACGGCCGTACTCTTCTATCGGTACCAGCAAGCCATAGCCCACCCCCTGGACGTCCAGAACTACCAACTCTGCCAACTTTTCGGCAACAACGCCATTTAATGTCGCAATCATAACCACCATTATCCCACATCCCGCTCTTGCTAAGGGTCCGTCCTCTAGCATATGATGAGTGCATGCCGGGACGAAATATTGTTAAACAGTATGCTGCAGATCAGTACTATCACATATATTCCAGGGGGGTCGCCAAACAGGCAGTTTACCTGGATGAGCAAGACTATATGTACTTTTTGGGCCTGCTCAAACGATACCTGTCAAATGAACCCTCTTTAAGCACAGCCCGCGTCGCGTATCCTTGTTATGGTAAAAGGGCCAAGCTACTGACGTATTGTCTTATGTCAAACCACTTTCACTTACTACTCTTTCAGAGTGACGAGAAGGCTATCGTAGAGCTCATGAGATCCCTGATGACAAGCTATAGCATGTATTTTAATAGACGCTACAAACGTGTGGGGCCTGTTTTTCAGAGTCGTTATAAGGCAAGCCGAATTTCAGAAGACAGCTATCTAGAGCACATATCACGCTACATACACCTGAACCCCAAGGAGTGGGAAACTTATGAATATTCGAGCCTTCGCTACTACCTGGGAAACGCTCAGGCCGACTGGGTCAAACCCGACCAAATACTAGACATCTTTCCTTCACAGGAACAATACCTTGAGTTTGTTAGGGATTACGAAGGTCATAAAGCTATACTGGATGAAATCCATTGGGAGCTCGCCGATCAGTAAAAAATCCTGCTAGGTCCCTTGCTAAGGGTCCGTCCTCTAGCGCTCTGGTGATCACTAGTCGGCGTAGCGTTTGTGCATAGAATGACAGAGGGCCGTGGCCAGAGCATCAGCACAGTCATCCGGTTTTGGGATTTCCCGCAGTCCCAGCATCACCCGGACCATTTCCTGTATTTGCTTTTTATCCGCTTTGCCGTAGCCAGTTATAGACTGCTTTATCTGCAGCGGGGTGTATTCGTGCAGCTCCAAGTTGTATTGCCTGCCCAACAGCAATACCACCCCCCGGGCCTGGGACACACTCATAGCGGTGGTGACGTTTTGGGAAAAGAATAGTTTTTCTACCGCCATTACCCGCGGCTTGGTGGTTTTTATAATGACCTGCAGTTCATTATAAATAGTAAGTAACCGGTCGCTGTCTGCCTGTCGGACCGGCGTACGAATAACGCCCGCGTCTACCAACACCGCTTTACCCCGCAAGTCAACATCCACCACGCCAAAACCAAGGATGCCGGTGCCAGGGTCAATGCCAATAACTCTCATGCATGTAGCATACCAGGTTGCTGCTACTTGCCAGACTTACCCACGCGAGATTTAAGGGCGGCGAGTTTATGACGAAAGTCATTACGGTATTCGTAAGCGCCGTAGCCGATGGCCGAAGCACCGACCAGTCCCAGGATGCCGTAGTTGATCCTGCTCCTTGCCGTCGAGCCTGAGTTTTGGCCTTCTGAAGGCTTAGAGCCAGCCGACGCAAGGGTCGTAGCAACCTTTCGGCAGCGATTAGTTTTGGGGTTACGCTCCTCCCCGGCGTCGCAGGGCTTCAGCGTTGTGGCGGCCGACAACACGCTGCGGCACCGGTTGGTCGCCGGGTTGCGTTCCTGCCCTGGTTTGCATGGGGTGAGTGCGGAAGAGGCCGCAACCACGGTGCTGCGGCACCGGTTAGTGGCTGGGTTGCGCGTTTGGCCGGCTTGGCAGGGAGTCAAGCCTGCAGCTGAGGCGACTGCAGTTGCAACGAGCGATTTGCATCTATTGGTGAGGGGGTTACGGAACTTGCCATCCGGGCAGGGTGCCAGCGCCGGGCTGCCCACAGCCGGTTTTTCTGCTTGTGGCTGGGCGGGCTGATTGGGGGCAGCCGGCGTCGGCACATCTGTCGCCTGCCACAGGCTGCTGACCGAGGCCCAGGACTCGTCGTCTTTCAAGTGAGCCGGATAACGGTAAGCGTACTCCGCCTTTTCGCTGACAAGCATTACTTCACCACCCGCAGCATTAGACAGGATCAGGCCGGTTTGTTCGTCGGAAAAGGCTCGATATTCCTCCGGCTGCAAACTTGTACCTGCTGGAAACGTATAGGGCTTGGCAGCGCTATCCAGCCCCAGCTGGCAACCGTCCAACGCCAAGGGGAAAGCCGTCGGGTTGAATAGTTCGATGAATTCTTTGGCCAGGTCCGCCCCTTTCGGGTTGGGTAGGATCTCGCTGATAACCACCCCGTCGCACGCCGACGCCGGCACTTCCGGACCGCAGCTTTCCGGCTGCAATGGGTTCAAGGCCGTGGGGTTTGGCAGCGAGGCCACTCCAAAATCCAGCTGATTGTTATTAGTGTCTACGACCGCTCCGCCGTCACATTCCACATACCGTTGCAGACTTTTGGACTTGGGCGGTACCCGGGTCTGCTTTCCTTCCAGGCACGGGGCCGGACTCGTCGCCAAACCCCAGCCCAGCAGGTCATGTTGTACACGCACACCAGCAACCTCCGGGGACAACAACCTCAGCGCGCCAGCCGTTGTTTTGTTGATCTGCCCCGGCGGCGGCTCAAACACCACCACCCCGCCTGCCGCAATCACACCAGATAGCTCAAAGCCAGCGGCCGTGCCGCTTGGGGCCGCAGCCAACCAGTCCGCAGCCGTGCATAGTTCCGGTCCAAAGGCTGGCTTGGCGTACTCCAACACCCAGCCCGTCAGGTCGATAGCCTGGGCCGTCGTATTCACCAACTCTACAAACTGCGGGCGCACATCATCACCGTTCAGCTGTATTTCACTGATGAGGATTGTGCTGGTGGCACCCCCAACTTCCGCTCCGGTCACTCCAGGCCGGACTGTCACCAGCACAAGGATCACCAAAATAAATAAACTAGCACTAAAACATTTACCCATCACGGCAATAATACTTTACCAACTAGTACATGTCAAAAAGCTTATGCTGTGAATATAAGTACGGTTACTTATTGAACTGTTTTACCAGATCCTTAACCACCCTGCGCCAGTCAATGGTGCTTCCTGCTGTGATAGTATCCAAATCCTTCAGCGCAACCCATTCGGGCATTTCGCCTATTTCTTTTTCATCATCCATAAAGCCGTCCGTGGAGAGCTCGCCGCCCACAAAGTCACAGTGATAGTACAGAAGGATTGACTGCACATGGGTGTCTTTTTTGCCATCATACCAGGTAAAAAAGCCTGATATACAGCCCACCAGCTTTGGGTTAGCAATGACAGCTCCTGTTTCTTCCCGCGCCTCACGAACAACCGCCTCGTCGGGCATTTCGCCAAACTCTACGCCGCCGCCTGGCAGGTGAAAAACACCATGCTGCCTGGTGAGCAGAATTTTGTCGTTTTGTATAACGATTGCATAGGCAGCTGGCCGCCACTCCAGTTGGTCCAGAGCCACCTGGTACTTTGTACCGTGAATGTCAGAGCTAGTTACTGTCATACCGCTAACAGTTCCTCGGGGATGTCAAAGTTGGTGTGGGTGGCGGTGACGTCGTCCAGGTCGTCCAGCGCGTCCATGACCCGCATAATTTTGCCAGCCGTTGCCGCGTCCGTAATCTCTACCGTAGTGTTTGGCACGTATGTCAACTGAGCTTCCAGGACTTCCAGGCCCGCGTCTTTCAGAGCGTCGCGGACTTTGGCAAATTCCTTTGGGTCGGTGTAGACGATGGATTCCTCGCCTTCCTCCTGCATGTCCTCGGCCCCGGCGTCCAGGACTTGCAACATGAGGTCATCGCCGTTGCCAGCCACCCGGATCATACCCTTACGGTCAAACTGGAAAGCCACCGCGCCCTTTTCCGCCAGACGGCCGCCGTGTTTAGAAAAAGCCAACCGGACTTCCGGCAAAGTGCGGTTCAGGTTGTCGGTGGCACACTCTACCAGAATGGCCACGCCGCCGGAGCCGTAGCCCTCATACATGACTTCCTGGATTTGTGCGCCGCCCAGTTTGCCGGACCCGCGGTCTATAGAGCGCTGAATGTTAGCCGTCGGCATGTTCGAGGCCTTGGCCTTATCCACGGCCAGGCGCAGGGCAAAGTTCATGTCCGGGTCAGCCCCGCCTTTGGCCGCCACGGCAATGGCGTTGCCCAGTTTGGTAAACAGTACGCCGCGCTTGGCGTCGTTGGCGCCTTTTTGGCGTCTGATCGTTTCCCATTTACTGTGTCCGGACATTGGCTCTCCTTCCGTACTTGTCGTATCTGTTATTGTACTATGTTTTCCCTCTTTGCGCATGGTAGCATAGATGAGATCATGCACCAATTACCTCCCGACGCCAGGATAGTACTGTGCCAAACGCATGGTAATGAAAAGTTGGGAGAAGTTGCATGACCGACTCCGGGGGGAACATCCGGGTGACGTGTATTCGTGAATAGCCCATCCTCTGGCTGCTGGGCTCAATAAAAGCTATCTGGGGCGCCAATCAGCGTCCGCTAGGAATGGAGCAGCCCTGGAGACACCTCTTGCAGTCCGGCCGAATATGATGAAGCCGTCGACAGACTGTCCGCAGGCCTCGGCAAGCTAGCAACACTTGACGCTGCGGAACTCCAGGCCCAGTACCAAGAAATCCTGCCAAAGTTAAGCAATGGCTGTAGGCTGCCCCACTCTCACATGTAGTCGGGGAAAGCCTGGATAGGAACAAACTCCAGTCCGCCGCGACCTACCATAATTGTATGGTTGCCGTCCTCGCAAAAGTGCACTAGTTCGTCGGGGTGTTCAGAACCTGAAAAAAATTTGCCGTCACCCACGTGGTCGTAACGTTGCAGGCCCCGCAGTGGATCCCATGTCGTGGGGTCGGTTAAATAGAGTCCGTTCTTCGTAGGTGTCACCTGGTATATATCCGCCATAACCCCCCGATAGACCCCCTTAAGTGGCAGCAACCCCGGCGAGGGCCTAACCTTACTTAACAACTTCAAAGTGTCCATGATGCCTACCGCCATCTTATCTGGCGAGGCGTCTGTAGAATTCATGAGCACGGACACCACTACTAACTCTTCGGGGTTTACGACCACGGCACCCCTAAATCCGTTGAAGCCCCCCGTATGCCCAAAGAGCGGCGGATCAGATCGAAATACCTGCAGCCCCAACCCATACTGCAGCTTGTCTAGTGCCCCGTATACTGACTGATGTGTCGGCAGCATCAGTTGCTTTTGTTCGTCCGAAAGCACGGTCGTGTCTTCATCCAGAAAAGCCGCCCCTAGCCGACAAGCAGCTTCTGAAGTCAGACACACTCCCATACTGGCGGCCAGAGCATTCGTAGCCTTCCTGCCAGCAAGCGCCGGGTAGCGTTCACCTGCGACGTAACTGGTATACCCTGTTGCCAACTGATCAGTAATTTCGGGTGAATAATCAGGGTACATGGAAGCCTCTAGCCCTAAGGGGGATATAATTTGCTCCCTTTCCAAATCATCAAACGACTGGCCGCTGGCTCGTTCGACTACCAGTTTGAGCAATCCATAAGCAGCGTTTGAATACCTGCCCATGCCTCGCTGTTCGTGATTAGAATCGTAAGTCGACCCCATGAACAGATCAATAAGCGTTTCATCATCTGGAAACGGTACCCTTTCGTCCCACCACCACGATGGCCGCGGCCCGTTCCTAATAAGACCCGTACTTTGCGACAGAACCTCCCTGATAGTTACGCTTGAAAAGGCTTCGTCCGGATGATCGTGGAGCTCTGATACAAAATCAGCCACAGGCTGGTCCAGGTATAAATCGGCCGAATCGTCTAACAACATGCAGGTTGCTGCGGTTGCCATTTTCTGGATTGATGCCCCTCGAAACAGGTGATTAGTAGTCATGGGCGTACCGGCTTCGACATCTGCCAATCCAAAAGCCCGGTTATAGGCCATCCCATCGTAATTCCATATACTTACGACCATTCCGGGCACATGATTGCTAGCGGCAGCGACCTCCAGATATGGATCAATCATCTCCAGCCCATCTTCCACCGTCACAGACCGCATATATACCTCCAAGCGAGTGTTTCTTCTCTATGAACTTATGAAACTGAGTATAACAAAAGGAGTGCTTGCGGCTACTCTACCACCGAAGGAATTTTGGAAAAAGTCACCTTTGATTTAGCGTATAGAACAGTCGTCCCGCCAAGGATCAGGGCATAGAGCAACACCAACCCCACAACGTCTATGCCGACCTCGCGCTGGGCCCAAGACGGCAGGGCAAACAAGCGAATGGCCGAAACCACATAGCTCAGTAACAGTTGGGCCGGCACTGCCAGCCAGCCAGCAAAACCGCCGGGCAATGCCATTCCAGCCAGGCCGGCCAGCGCCGTACTCGCCATAGCATAGGGTATAAGCGGCACAACTGCCACATTGGCCACCAACGCAACCACTGACAGCTGCCCAAACATGAATAGTATCAGCGGCATGGTGAGCAACTGCGCGGCCAATGTCTCAATAGCCACTTGTGCTAACAGCGGCGGCGATTTGTCCCGCAAAAACCGGGCGGAAATGAGTGGCGCCAACACCAGCACACCCGCAAAAGCCAGGAACGATAGCCACCACCCCAGATCATGCCAGATAAAGAGCGGGTTGACGCCAGCTGTCAGAGCAGCACCTAACAGGATGATAAGCACCGGCTGGAACCGCCGGCCGTAATACCAGGCCAGCAGGCTAAGGGCGGTCACCACGCTTGCCCTGACCATTGACGGGCTGGCACCAGTTACTGCCAGAAAGACCAGCATCAAAGCAATCGACCCGGCAAACGCCTGGTACTTGGAGTGCTTTGCCAAAATTCGGCGCGACAGCCTCACCAAAACCGTCAAATTGTATCCGGAAGCCACCACAATGTGTGTCAGCCCGACAATCCGCAACTGCTCGTCCAGATCCTCCGGCAAGGATGAGCGCAGCCCTACCAAAAACCCCAGTCCCAGACTGGCCTGCGGTTCCGGCAGCACACTGTACACCGCAGCAAAGAACTCCCGGCGCAACTTTTCCAGCGGACTGTTGGAGTGAGCAGTCACCGCTACATCTGCAAAGTACATGCTGGCCTGATAATTGCCAAACCCATCCCGCAGTTTGCCCCGTACCCGCAAGTCGTCTCCGCGGCGGATGCCGTTTGCCAGCGTCTTCACGCGTACTTGCCCCGGCAGGCTGTGCCCGTCAACCAGCACAGCGCCCAGACGGAAATCCAACTGGGCTTTGTCATACACCGGATCATCCAGCACCCGCCCACTCACTAAAACAGTTCGGCCATAAAACTGGCCGTACTCGGCAACTTGTTGTTGTACGGCACCACCACGCCAAACGCCTAACAGTAACCCTAAAACCAGCACCACCAACACCGTGGCAACAGTCCGTTTCCGAAAAACAACTAGCAAACCAGCCGGAATCAAGGCTACGACCACGTCCACGCGCCACCCGGACTTGGCCAAAACCAACCCCACCAAGAAGGCTAGCAAACTAGCAGAAATAATCGTCGTCCGCCGGAATCGAAACTTCAGATTCACATGCCAAAGTATATCAGTGCACTAAACTATTATTCTTGGAATTTGCCGGAACTTACTATACAACTGGCAAAGAATCTGCCCAGTCGGTCGTAACCCCAAATATAAAAGTCGCGGCCTTCGAAGGCTGGCTCCGTGCGCCCAGCACACGCAAGTCCAAACTTGGATCATCCAGGGCACCCCGCAGAGCTTGCTCGAATAAACCAGGCGTAAGTACAACATTTGTCGGCTCTTCGCCAGCTACCTCACGCGCTTCTTCTATAACATCAAAACCAAGTCGACTTTCCAGGTCCACACCACGCAAAATGTGAAGGCCGCCTGGTAGTTTCCTGCCTGTTTCAAAATCCTTTGGGTCGTATTGCTGGTCAACAAAAACGAGGGTGCCATCAAGATCACCAGGCAAATGCTGATCAAAGGCACGAGGAGTCAGCAGGCCATGATCCAACTGCTGGTTTTTGTCACGCAAAACCTCTACTGGGCAATCCGGGAGCGCCGGAACAAATAAGCTTGTTGGGGGCATAGTTTTTAAGGATAAAACCCCTCGTGCTCATTGTCAACATCTTCGTAATTTGAGGTCGAGCCGCTCAAGATCAGCCGGGAAGTCAGGGAACCCGGACATACCAGCCTGCGTAACAGATTGACATTTCCCCAAAAATAAGGATAATGTAAGGAGTTAATTTTCCCATTTGCGAACTTACAGCAAGCAAAGCAAAAACTCATTTTAACAATCAAAAACTGGATTACCTGCAGCCCGAATCTTTCAATCCAAGCAGCCCTGCTGCTTGACAGTCTCCAGCCAAATTCGAGAGAGGATTCTCGAATTTGAGAAGGAGTCGACTTGTTTAGGTAACTACTTTTGCCGAGCAAACTTGTTTTGTCGGCAAATGAGTTACCTAAACATTACACGACGACGCGGGCCCATAGCTCAGCCCCGCAGCTTGCTGCAAAATAGATAACCCGAGCACCTGTGCTCTAACCGGCAAGCCCGAGTAGAGCTACCTTAAAAAAACAAAACACCGGATTTATAGTACGCCCTATTAAGGGCCCATAGCTCAGCCGGTTAGAGCACCTGCCTTTTAAGCAGGGTGTCGTGGGTTCGAGTCCCACTGGGCCCTCCAGAAGTAGATTTGGTAGCAGCTGCTATCCGAAAGAGTCCGTTTACCCCTGGTAGCGGGCTTTTTTCGTGGGTTTCAAAATCTAAATCTGCGTAACTTGGCATAGTGTTGAAGATGACGCCGAAAAAGGCAGCTTTTCTGAGTGGATTACTGAGGTCAAGCAGCAGTTCTGATAGGTGTTTCAAAAGGTATTCTGCGTATTGCAACACGAGGTCAATATCAACGGCATTTTCGTTCTTATTGACTAGCTGATTATCTAGCTCTTTGATCTGACTCTCTGCGCTCACAATGTCCTCCTCCATGTACTTAATGGCCGTTTCGCTGGCTACAACTTTCATTCGGTCTACCACAATCCTGATTTGGGCTTCAAGTGCCTGACGCTGCTCTATGAGGTTTTGATCGTCTTGAACGGACTTTTGTTGCTTTGCCCGCCATGATTCCTCGATCTTTTCCAGGAGCTTATCAATGTGCTCCGGCGCAACCTCGATACTTTTAACAAAACGCTCGATTGTCGCGTCAAACTCCGGCTGCGGGACACGGAAATAATGACCGTCACGACTACAATGATAGGCCGGGTAGTATTTGCCAAGTTTACCGCGTGCTGCACTGCCACTTAACGGCTTGCGGCAATGCGGGCAAGCTATGACTTTCTTGTACGGAAACTTTGGGTTAATCATCTTTTTTACCTGCTGCCACTTAGGGGGCAGCTTGTGGCGTACGGTAGCTTCATTACTAGCCGCTATCTCGATAATGAGCTTGCCGTGATTAGCGCGATTAAACAGTTCTGGTGATACCAGACCGTCAAACTGCGCCTTAATTGGCTTATCGTTTGTCCATTTCTCTTTGATAACACCGGCATATATGAGCCTACGCGTAATACGGTCAACCATTTTGACGTCCATTGGCTTGCCGCCAAGAATGCGTTTTACTTTTGAGCGATCGTATTTATCGCGCACATAAGTAACGCGCGTCTTAAAGCCCAGCCGGTTTAACTCATCAGCAATTTCCTGGTTGCTATAAATACCTTGCGCGCGCATTTCAAGCACACGAATTATAAATGGTGCTTCTTCGGGGTGCGGCTTCAATATAGCGCGTTTGCCGTGATTAGTTTCAACTATTTCACTTGCAAAGCCATATGGCGGCTGGCGCATCCAGTAGCCTAGTTGGGTATAACGAATTTCTGCACCGATCATACGAGTCATAATGTCGCGCAGCTCGTCTTTGGCGTGTTCAGCCTCCAGTATCTCGCTCTTAAATGAAGGGCTATAATCGCTCCAATAGTATGTAAAGCCAGTGTGCTCAAGAGTATTTACGCGACGACTATCAATAATGCCAAAGGTATCAATAAGAATAACATTCAGACTATCAAGCTGCTCTTTTAGCTTGATGTATGCTCCAGAACCGCCCCGCGTAAAACGGTCAATAGCTTTAATCAGTACAACCTCAATAGCAGGATTTGCCCTACATCGCTCAACGATTTGCTGCATTGGTTGATCTTCGTGAGAAGCCGACTCAACCAGAATAGCCGTATCAATAATTTTGATATTATTAGTGGTCGCAAGGTTTTCGCCCCGCTGGCGTTGTTCTTCTGGCGAATCGCCATCGCGACCCTGTTTATCTGACGAAACACGAATAGCCAGCAGACCATTCCGCATTTTACTGCTGAGTTGCTGTGGCCGCATTTGTCCCCTCCAGGAAATTGATTAAATGCTTACCGTTACGCTGGTCTTCGATGATCTTTTCAACAATAAGGTCAGCAATTAGCTCGATACGCTGCTCAGTGGTGTAACTAAACTGCTCGGTAGGCACTCGTCGTATTTTATTCTTGCTGCCCTTTGGCCTCGACATATTTACCCTCGTCAAGGCTCCTTAATAATTCGACTAGAACACTAAATAGAGTTATTTTTGTGGGCGACCTGGGCGTTGTTTTGCTGCCAGGTCTTTTTTAATGAGATCGGTAAGTTCTTTATCGCCCTCTTTGGCCAACGCTTCTAACACAAACTCATTGAGCTGCTTGCCGCGACTATAGGCTACGGCTTTAGCACGATCACGCACTGTTTCGAGAGTATCTATCTGGAACTTTACACGTTTCTGATTTGTCATTAGGGTCTATTATACAATAATAGACCTCTTAACGACAATTTAGTAATTACGTTCCTTTAGTTGTCTAGTCGAATTATTAAGGAGCTAGTAACTTTAGCTAACTCTGTAATAATAGTAATACTAATATTACTATTATTCAAGGCATTCTGAGCTTTTCTACAACAGATTTATGGAATTATTACTTCTAACGCCGGTATTAGAAAGATTAAGCATTCACTATCTGTTATTTGCTCTATTTCTGTTTTCTCTTTTATACTATTCGTATACGAAGTGCTAAAAACATAACGGGTGGGGGCAAGAACAAAGCATGACCTCCCATAAATCAAAGCTCAACGACAAACAAATACACATCCTCAAACTAACCTACAAATTCAGATACCTAACAACAAACAACCTAGCCAGAAGACTCAACATTACGCACAACTCAGCATACAGCGCGCTAACAATACTGAACGAAACCGGCTATCTCGGTAAGCTGTATGATAAGTCTTACAAGTTCGCCGGTAAATCAGCCAGGTACTACTTGACCCCGGACGCGGTAAAGTTTCTATCCGGCAAAGAGCACGGCTTAAGCAAGAAGGTACTGCTGACCCGCAGACGCGAGGCCGAAAAGAGTACGGATTTCATAGACTTACAGGTTGAGTTGTTTAAGCTTTATCTGGACATTAAAGATACAGCCTCAGATGAGCTGGTAGCCCTCACGGCCACCGAGATGGGGACGCTGAAGGGCTTTATATGGCCATACCCAGGCCTCTATGTTCAAAACCGGACAACAGGTAAACAGTCGTTCATTGAACTTACCGATGGGCAGCACTTGTTCCTGGCAAAGAAAAGGATCAGGAGATACATCCAGCACTATGAGTCTGATAATTGGGAAGGTGACAAGTATCCGGAGGTTGTTATTGTCCGGAGCCGTGAAAGTGAAAGAAAACAGCTTGATTGGTATATAAAGCAACAGCTTGAGGACAAGTATCTCGATGAATCCGACATCCGAATCCGAGCAGTTTCAGGCCAGGTTAAGGACATTTTGGCCTAGCTACTCAAACCAATCCCACCGCATTAGTTGGGATGTTTCTATATGAGCTACAAAAAGGCAGCGGCGAGGAATGTGGTATCAAACAATAAGAAATATGTTAGCTGGAAATACAAGAAGTACTCTTTGGACTTTTTGCTCAAAATAAATATCACCCAGAATAGAGCCATCAGAAACGTGCATGCCACAATTACGGCTCGGGCAATGCCCGACACAGCCGGAGCCCTAGCCAACATGATCGCAAAAGGCAGAAAGGTGCTCGCCATGGCATAAGCAGCAAATTGGTGAACGGTGCCCTTCCACCCCGGAAGCTGGGGCACCCAGGCAATAATAAAATCAAGTATGAGTATGAGCCCTGTCAGCCACGAGAAAACTAGTGGAAGCTGTAGTGCCGGGATAAACCAACCGAACATAAAGAGCGCGAAAAATGGATAAGAGATAGAACAAACAATCGCGAGCAACAGGTACGCTTCTTTATAGGCGGCAACATGCGCGCTCACCGTCATGCCGCGATGTCCGGGCCACTTCTTGATAATAAATAGCATCGCCGCCCATATGGCAACTACACTCAGAGGCCCAAAAATTTTATAAGCTTCTACTGCTTCCATGTTTGCTGTTTACTATACCATTGCCGATTGAATCCGGGCAGTTTCACGCCTTGCCCAGGGCGGACAACCCTAGTACTCGCCAGCCAGCATAACGATGAGTATCCGGTGACACTTTTGCGACAAAGGATCTTCACCGTACTGAAGCCACTCATCGTAGTAGTCAATCTTCCAGAAAACTTTTTCACCATCCCAGGCGATCTGGCCAAAGTCATGCTCACCGTGCGGGTCATTTGCCCCGGTGAACTTATCGAACCGCCGCACTTCTTCGACCAACCCGGACAAGTCACTCAGCACCTCTACACCCTGCGTTAGCATGATCGCAGACGTCTCACGCCGAAACACGTCATTGAGACGCGCAACTTTTGCTGCACCCGCTGTATCCATAAAAACCTCCTAAAGTTATTACTGACTTTCGAGCGAGTCGACCTCCCACTCTGTCTGATGGGTAAGGTTATAAATGTCCGTGTCAAGGTGGAGCACCCCACGGCTGAACGACCTTGATACGGGCATTTATGTTCTTACACTGGAGAGACAGTGGGAGGTCTTAGCCCACATTAGTAGTTTTCCCTGATAAACTAGGGATATGGATACAAGTATCTTCGGTAAAGCCCTCAAGGATGTCACTTTTGCGGACATTGTTAGTTTTTGCGACCAGCGAATCACCGAAGGCTTGAGCCTAGACTACAAAAGGGATTTAAGTTCTCTTTCTAACGTCGTAAAGGCACTTGTGTCTTTCGCGAACACAAATGGCGGTTGGCTGATTATTGGTGTTGATGATGAAGATGATAAGCCCAAGCTGCCGGTTACTGGCATGGATTTTGAAGACAACCATGTCCAGAAAATAAACAACTCAATAGTGAGTACAGTAAGTCCCATCGTTTTACCCTTTTATCAAGTTTGCCTATCCGACGATGGCACAAAAGCATTCGTCGTTGCCTACATGCCACAAAGTTCCTCTACTCCACATTGGATGGACTATAAAGGCAAGAACATACTTTTTACGCGCGTCGCCGATCGGTCAAGAAGCGAGGATTGGGAAAAGTACGCCTCAAGTCATGAGTGGGAGCTATTGCGGAATAGACGACAGGCCAGCGTAGACTTGAGAGGCGAACTAGCTGATCTCTTGCAGGATATTTTTGAAGCGCGAGCTGATTATCAGGACGAGGAAGACGACAAAAAAGAGGAAGCTAACTTGCAGCCGGGCCTTGTGATGGCAATGGCAAGCCCCAGCATTTATTTTGAGGGACGGCATTTTGATGGAACTCAAATCATTACTTTATTGCCAGAGTACCCGCAGAACCCCGCAACTGACACGGCCACAGTGCAACGTGCCCTCCTCCACGAACCCATCAGCAACGGCTTGAATGACTACCGTAACCAAACGCCAGATTCCCGTGGTGGCGTACCCATTTACCAGTACGGAGCTTCGACACATTACAAGGATGAACGTACAAACCATCATTACTTTTTCGGTGCTGATATCTACGGTAACCTTATGAATGTTGACCCCATAGAAAAGCATCACAAATCAGATAGGGGCATAGAGCATCCGATTGTGGAGATTACTAATATCGTCACCTGTATAGACGGCGTCCTGAGATTCGCTCAACAGTATTACTCTAAAATTGGCATCGTTGGAAACTTGCAACTAAGGGTTGAGTTTGAGGGCGAGAAGAATTGCATGCTCTATAAGACTGGCGCTTATCATTTTCCCTATGATGCCCACCGTCTGCCTCAAAATATAATCGGCCGATACCTTGTCAGGAGAAAGATCGATACAAACATTCTTGACAGCATGGAAGCCCGAAACAAAATTACTCTTGAGGTAATGAAGGAAATTTTATTCTCCTTTAATTACGCCTATTTTAAAGAAGAAGATCTAATTACTCTTATACAACAAGCCAGTAGGTTCAGTAACTCAGCCTGAGCTCTTTATCGTAACTTTTATTTGCTTGCAAATGGAAGTTGGCCTGTTTTCCAAAGGAAAAGAGGCGTTGCAGCCTTATCTTAAGATATACTATCCCCTATGAAAGCATTACCCGTCAAACCAACCATCAAATTTGATGACCTAGAAAAAATAGATATACGCGTTGGTACGATCGAAAAAGTCGAAGATGTCGAGAAGTCCGACAAACTTGTCCGCCTCATCGTAAACTTTGGCGAGTTCAAAAGAACAATCCTTGTCGGCATGAAAAAAGAGCGTGAGAATCCGCAAGAAATTGAAGGCAAACAAGCTCTATTCGTAGTGAACTTGGAGCCTAGGAAAATGATGGGTGAGGTGTCCGAAGGTATGGTCTTTGACATTGGCTACGCAAATCAAGTTATGCCAGTCCTGGCTATGCCAGAGAAGGCCGTTCCTGATGGGGTCTGTGCGGGGTAAGTATGTTGATTGATCTCTCCATGCCCGTGAATGAAAAGACGATTGTGTTTCCTGGTGACGCGGCGCCAGTTTTTGAGCCTACGGGTGCATTTGCAGAACATGACGTAATTGACACGGTCGTACACATCAACGTACATCTGGGCACGCATATTGATGCTCCTGTGCATATGGTCAAGGGCGGTAAGCCCTTGAGTGAGTACGGTGCCGATAGGTTTATCTGTGATGCGATTTGTGTTGACGCACGGAACAGCCAAGCCTTAACTGCTGACTTGCTGGCAGGCATGGACATAGTCCCAGGTATGGCAGTACTGTTTTATGCAGGCACAGGCGATAAGTACACTGAGCAGACCTATGCCATCGACTACCCCGGCATTGACCAAGGGCTAGCTGATGAGCTGGTGAAGAAAAAAGTATCTATGGTGGGCGTAGACATGATTAGCTTTGACCATGATGCACCCTTCCCGATTCATAAGACTCTGCTTGGCAATGACATTTTGCTCATTGAGAATTTAATAAATCTTGGCAAAGTTGCAGGCCAACGCTTCAAACTGTATGCCATGCCGGTGAATTGGGAACTTGAAGCAGCTCCGGCAAGAGTAGTGGCCGAATTGTAAAGGAGGAATCTCAAATGTCTTCGATCACCCACGTTTTTATGCAAGTACTAGACCTTCAAAGGTCAAAAGCCTTTTACGAGAGCCTAGGACTAAAGATTGTAATGGACGAGCCAAAATACGTCCGGCTGGCTTGTGAAAATGGCTTCTATATCGGCATGGAGCAAAGAGACGCCACAGAAATTGGTGGCTCTGGCATCGAGCTCAATATACAGGTAGATGATATAGATAAACTTTATGAAGCGCTCTCATCCAAGGATGTCGCCTTTGAACAGAAACCTACCGATATGCCCTGGGGCGCGAGGCATGCTTTTTTGAAAGACCCGAATGGCTACAGGGTTGGTTTATATAGTTAGGCTATGACTGTAACAAATCATATCTTGGCTGGCGCGCTCATTGGCATGACCGTTCATAATCCCATAGTGGCGGCTCTACTAGCATTTGCGTCGCACTTTGTTATGGATGCTTTACCGCACTTTGGGTATGCAGGCAGGAAAGGTTATTCCGAAGCCCTCAAACACAAACTGTCTTATGGGGTTGCTGGTTTTACCCTGATTTCCAGTGTAGCGATCGTAGGCATTTTGATGGTAAATAGAGAGTGGTTTGCGCTGATGACTGGTTTAGTTGCTGCATCACCTGACGCTGTTGGTCTATATAACTATCTGATGTACGAAAGAAGAGATCAGGCAGCTCAGGGGTTATCCAAATTACATATTAAGACTCACAGAGCAATACAATGGTGCGAGAGGCCGTGGGGCGTTTTGACTGAACTGGCAACTTCTATAGCTCTTAGCAGTGTACTATGGAGGATATGACCAAAGAACCAAAATTCATACCCAAACCCGGCCAGGTGGATTACACCAATATTCGCTATACACCAACAGTGAATACTATCGTGATGTATAAGGGAAAAATATTAGCCGTGAGACGTCCGGCTGGTATGAGACTTTACCCTAACTATTGGGATTGGGTCTGCGGCTTTCTTGATGACAACAAATCCATTGAAGACAAGGTGCTTGAAGAACTCGAAGAAGAGCTAGGGCTGGAGAAAAAGGATGTTGTGAAGTTCAAGCGCGGTCAGGTCATCATTGATGAAGCACCGCAATACAACAGAACCTGGCTCATCATACCCGTATTGGCTGAAGTGAAAACAAACAAGCTAAAACTAAATTGGGAAGCATCTCGCGCCGACTGGTTTACACCGCAGGAACTCAAGAAGCTTGATTTTGTACCTGGTGGCCTCAATACAGGGGCGCAGTTTTTTCCGGAGCTAGCTTAGTCTCCGTACTACTATGAGATCGAATAGCCCCTGAATTCTTGCGAGAGAGGGGTTATTTTGTTTGCAAATCTGACTTTGGTCTAATAGCGTCAAGCTCCCCGCCGAAGCTGTCCATGGCGCGCTGGAATACTTCGCGCGAGGCCCGTCTGTTCGCCTCTGCTGGCAAACCCGGATCGTGGAAGATTACTTCATCGCCATCAAAGCCGGTGATCACAATCGAGTGTCCCATGTACCCTTCACGATTATTGAGTATTCGGCTATTTACCGCAGCTCGCAGCAGCCAGCCATCACGAAAAGCTTTTTCGGCCATGTCAACGGTCGGCTTTTGCGGTACCAATCTAACCTTTTCCAAAAATTCATCCACTACCGATTGTTCGTACGGAATATCAGCGAACTCTGCGACATAGTCTGCTGCGCCATCGCCAATAACTCGTCGGATATAATCAACACCCTCGCGTTCAAAGGCCTTCCAGTCGTGCGTGTCCCATCGTTTCACTTCAAAGCCTTGATCAACCATCCAGATCAAATAATGCGTTGCAAAAGCGCCACCTTCAGTAGCCTTGCCTGTGATTTTCTCCAGCTCCTCGATAGTGAACTGACGTTCCGGCATCAATACTCCCAGAATCATCTTGAGACTCATAACGACGCAATGCTCACCTTCAGGAAAAGCTTTAGTTGCGTGGCTTGGATAAAATGGAATGTCTGTCCGGAGAATTGGTGTCGTTGTCTTCATGAACAAATAATATCAAGAAATCGAAGAAACTCTTTGTAAAAGACTCGTTTGCGAAGAAGTAGCTACCACCCCGTAGTCCTATCTATCAGTCCCTCTGCTAGGCGACGCAGGGCAAATAGTCCGTTGCTTACCTCATTGTAGACGTCGGGGTTATCTGGATCTTGTATGGCGGTATCCCCATCGAGCATAAAGTGAGCACTTGCATGCCTAATGTTTCGTAGCTTCCTAGATGCCGTACCGGTAAATGTACCTAGCTCGTGGAAGATGTCGGGCCGGGAAGCATAGAGGTCGTTTATGTAGGTGTTCATAGGTGTATTGGCGTTGCCAAAATACAGCTCGATTACCTTCCAGTACGATAAGACCCGGTAGTACGGCGTTACGGCTAGTGATGCCTGGCGGTAGTGTGCAAGTGCTGCCCATCGCTTCTCTGTAAATGTATCTAAATCTAGGCGTTGGATGCCCATGTCTATTTGGTCGTGCCCGTAATGCATACTCACATATTTTTCTGCTGGCTGAGAAGTGCCTGGTGCTGGATGCGCTATTCCTACCCAATGTCTAGGATTAATAAATGTACCGTGCGTAACATAGCACAGCACACTAGCTAGTCTGTGTGCCACAATATGCCCGTCAAAGTTATTCGGGTCGCATTGGAAGATGGTTCGGGGCATTATGGCTCTCAGCTCGCCCATTACTTCATCTTGTACTTGGTTAACCCAAAGTATCTTTCTGCCAAATAACTCAAAATGATGAAATATGTCATATTCGTCTGAGCCGCTGATAAACAGGTGTGTATCATACGCTGTAGTCTGGAAATACGAACCACGCCCCAAATATGGGAACGCCTCGTCTACTATCTGCTGAGCCGTTACTGTAGGTAGTCCTTTTTGCATACTTGCATTTTATCAGATACATTATGCAACAGCGTGTGATATCCGCCTGCTCAAACTTCGACTAGCTCACGAACTTTGTCCTCAATCATTCTCTTGGCGCTAGCCGTTACGGCATAGCTCCTACCCCTAGGGTCAGTCACTTTCCAATGTATATAGTTTGGTGCTGACGACAACCAGGCTGGGGTGAACTGTTTTGCGGCCATATTGACCACCAGATCGTACTTGTTAAGCATATCCTTGGTGAGTTGTACTTGTTTGTTGTTCTCGATATTGAATCCAGCATCGCGCATAACATCGAGCGTAAAGGACTTAACGCCTGGGCGGTCACCGAAATCGCCTAGCGTATCGCCAGCACCCTCTACACGGGTACCTGCTGAACTTGCATCAGTTGAATCGGTCAGACGGTTATATATCGCCTCAGCGATTTGGCTGCGGCAGTTGTTGCCTTTGCATACGAATAATATCTTCATGCGCTAATAATACCTTATCCGTTAGGATTAAAACCTATAGTTCGCCACGATCCTGAAGGTGGACTTTTGTATAGAGTAGATGGAGTCGCCCTGGAATAAGGATCTAGATCAATTTAGAGCCAACTTTAGTGTGGTACATCAGAATGATGAATCCCCTACACCTCCAGAATAAAAGTTCCAGGTCTGGGTTGCTAGGGCCTACCCGAACCAAAAAGTGAGACGGAATGAGCGAGAGCGTATGGTAAACTCCCTGAGCTTGCTCTGGGAGTTGAGTAGTTTTCTCTAGGAAAACTAATGTGGCAGCCCTAAGCCGACTCCTCCACTTGCAACAAGTCTGCTGCTACCTCGGTAGACTCAATCTTTTTAGGCTTTGCTGCATGTTTCAGGGGCGGCTTAGCCTCTACTCGCTCAACTTCGCGACCATACTTGGTGCGAGACTCAGCCCTGGCACGCTCAGCAACCTTTGCATTGCTCTCAACATCAAGTAAAACTGTCACGCCGGACATTGGTTCTTGGGCGTGCATAGCGGCTATGCGCGTATAGAAACTGTAGGCGGGTAGGTTGGACAATTCGCCTTCCTCCACATAAGGTGCAAAAAGTGGCTGAATCAACCGTTCGTCCGCCGGGCTACCAGATCGGAAGGCGACAACCGTACCTACGTTTGCCAGGATAATATCAACCAGCTTCTGATCCGCCTGCTGTTGCGTGCTTTGTTCAGCCATTGTCAGGAACACCTTGTACTTCCTGGCCTCACTGAGCATCTGAACGAAGCTCATGGTGGCAAAGTTTTGGAACTCGTCAACATAAAGATAATAGGGGCTACGGCTTGCTTGCTTTTGCCTGGCACGTCTCAGTGAAGCTAACTGTAATTTGGCTAAGATGGTTACGCCGAACAACATGGAAGTGTCCTCACCGAGCAACCCCTTAGAGAAGTTGCAGATGAGTATCTTTTTGCCGTCTAGGATTTCATTGAAGTCTATGGTGGACTTTTCTTGCTCCAGCATGCCCCTGGCGCTGGCCGAGAATAGGAATCGTCCAATCTTTGCAGTAATACCAGCGACCATTTTGACCTTTTGCATGCCGCCGGCTTTGCCGAATTCGTTCTTCCAGAATAGCTTTAGGTCGTGGTCTTCTAGGTTTTTGATCACTCCCTTACTGAATTTGCCATCGTTCAGTAGCCGGAAGATGGTGAACAGGGTCGGGTTTTCTAGCGTCAGTGCCGTTTGTATAGTGTTTCGCAAGACGTACTCGATCCTGTGACCGCCAGAATCGTCCTCGGAGAAAATCTTACGCATGACTGAAATGGTAGACTCAGTGATCAGGTCTTTTTCGCGTTTCAGGGCATTGCCCTCAAGTCCCGGCGGTAGCTCCAGTAAGTTAATGCCGATGGGTCGGTCTAGGTCGTCCGGGTTAAGGTAAACCACATCGTCTATCCGGTCTTCGGGTATGTAGCCGAGCAATTCTTCGGCTAAATCACCGTGAGGGTCAACTACTGCAACGCCCTTGCCGTTCTGTATGTCTTGGACAATCTGATATTTGAGCATCGTTGTCTTGCCGTTGCCGGTGCCGCCAATGACGTACATGTGACGTTCACGTTCGGCAGCGGTCAGGCCTATGTCTGTGCCGGTTCCGAGATGGTGATTGCGACCGAACAGGACATCTAGTTTTGTCCCATTCTTGAGCGAAAGGGGTGCGGGTAGGGTTTTGCTGAGAGATTTGACTACATTTTCGGTTTTAGCCGACTGACTGTGCGGAAAGTGGAAAATGTCGGCTACTTCGGAGGCGGCAAGAATTGAGGCACCACGCGCGAATATTGAGGGCAAACGATGCTGAAAGGCAAACAGACGGTAGCGGCCTTTGAGCTGCGCCGGAAAACCAAAGCGAGCTTTTAGGGATTGATACTTTGCCACCTTGAAAGCATCGAGCGCGTTGCGTATATCATTTGCTCGCTGCTTGCGACGCTGTTTGTCTTTTGCTATGACCAAAGCACGGATGTCTACTCTAAATAGTGGCTGCTGTAACTTTCTGTTTACCGATTCCGCCAATTCTTCCTCGATTAAACTCAATGTTCGTGCCGGTCTGATCTTTGAGGCTACTTCTTGCCTTCGATAAGCCGTTCTCTGGCTCGTGCTCATACTACGGCTCGGCCCATGAACGGTGTCGCCGACAAGATCCAAAATCCCGAACAGCAGTGTATTGATGAGTTCAAGCACCTTGCCACCGGAAAAGCGACGCTTGCCCAAATGTGTAACCAGCATCTCGTTATGTGTGAGCCGGTTCTGGATAATTTCTGCCTCGCGTACTCTTGCCGGAGTTATGACAAGTTGCAGGGCTACTAGCTCATCTTGATGGAGTTGTGTCATAGCGCCGTTGATATACGCTACGGGGTCTTGGCGTTCCAAGTCGGTTTGTGTACGCAAGGGATAAGCAAAAGAGTTGGTCTGTCTGAATGAAAGCACTCGGACACTACGCCAATCCAAGTTTTCAGGCAAATAGTCGTCAACCTGCCGTACCTTGACGCCTGGATCATGTGACGCGATTTTCTGAGCGTAGGAATCGGCCTCATCTGCTGGCACTCGCATGATGTAGCGTATGCCTTGCCCGCGAGTAGACGGGATTTCAGGAGTAAAAACAACCTTTCGCCTCATTAGCTTATCCGGCAGTGAACGGCTGTCCTCTGCGGCATGTAGTACTGCGAATAGTCGCTGATTGGCGTCTGGTGTCCAGTCTGTGTTAGCTGGTGGAGTCAGTTCCAGAAAGATCGATTTTTGCTTGAGTAGCCGCCAGAAATCCAATAAGTTCAGGATTACTATGGCGACCACGCCAATGACAGCTGCCGAAACTAAAACGGTGACCACTAGAGGCAAAAGACCTTCCAGCTTGTGAAACCACTCAAGAGTTGTGCTTGTTTCCATATCAGTGAATGAACTTGTAGTCCTGCGCCTGCGCGGCGCTGAATGTCCGGCTGCTCAAAATATCCCAGCCTTTGACGTTCATTTCGGACACTTCCCAGCTCCCGTCTGGATTAACTTTTTCTACATAGGCTACATGTCCCCATATGCCCGCGTCGGATTCCATGATGGCACCGACAGCAGGTAGGTGATCCACTAAATAGCCGTCCGTTTTGGAACGATCATCCCATGTATGGGCGTCACCCCAAGTGTTCGGAATGGGGTGGCCCGTCTCGGCTCGGCGTTGTGCCGCCCAAAAGGTGCAATAGCCGTAATCGTAGGTGTTGTTAGTCGAAGCCGTGCCGGTAAATAGCTTGAGTGGCGTTTCTGCCAATACTTTCAAATTGGTAGTCGTAGAAACGGCGGCAATAGGTAGCGCCATAATGACGCTCATCGAAACCAGCACAATAGCAACTTCCTTCTTGGTGGAGCGCATGGCTTTTAGAAGGAAGAAGGGCGTCATGTCTGGTATAGCTCGGCTGGATTAGTGGTGATGAGTGGATGTTCCTTGGCGGACGCGACCACCCGAACCGCGACATGGTTTTGATCGGCAATGATTAGGGCGTCCCCCCGTCCGCACGTCAGTAGATAGTCGGCCTCGTATTCGCTTAGGTTAAACTCGGCTACCACGTTCTTGATCGTAGTAGTGTCTTGCTTCATGAGGATACGCAGACTGCTTTGCGAGGCGATAGCTCGGCCATAATCGCTTTTCAGGAAGTCGTTTGCTTGCTGCGAGATGATGGTGACGCCCAAGTAATATTTGCGTGCGCGGCGCACGAGTCCGGCCACAAAACGAGCACTTTCCTCGTGCTCCAGTAACAACCAGCCTTCGTCTATGACAAGCAGGCGCTTTTCTGGCTTGGCCTTGACGCGGTTTTGCACGAAGTTGGCGATAATCATCATCATGATTTGGCGCAGAGATTCCGGTAGGTCTTTGATGTCGAAGACGATGAGCCGGTTATCCAGCTCAATATTAGTCTGAGCATTAAAGACATTTGCCAGTGTGCCGCTGATGTATTTTTCCAGGCGCTCACGGAGTTTGAGTTGTCCTAAGTCTTTTAGCTCGGCATAGAGGTCTTCGAGTAGGGGTGGTTCCTTCTTGGTCTTGCTGTAGATTTTCAAAATTGCTTTGTCGATTGCGGCCTTTTCGCGGGCGCTCAAACCTTCTGCCATCAGTGATATAACTTCCGTCAGGTCTTGGGCGTGTTCGGAAATATCACCTTTGTTGTGGCTCGTCGTGGCTAGGTCGAAGGGATTGATCTTTTCTTTGGACTTGGCGGACAGCTTGATATATGTGCCTTTCACGGAGTCAGTCAGGTTTTTGTACTCCCGTTCAGGATCAATCACGATTACTTTTGTGCCTTGCATGAGCTGGCGCAGGATTTCAACCTTTGAGGCGTAACTCTTGCCGCTGCCAGACTGTGCAAACACAATGCCGTTAGCGTTGTGCAGGCTAAAGCGATCCAGGATGACTAAGGAGTTATTGGAATTGTTGACACCGTACAAGATGCCGCCTTCTTGTACGAGTTCTGACGACATGAACGGGAATGTCAGGGCTCCGGCCGAGCTGTCCAAGTTGCGTTGCTGGTTTAACTCATCCTCTCCGCGCGGCAATATGGATTGCAGGGCTTCTAGCTGCTGGTATCGCGCTGTCTTGACATTGAAAAGGCGGGCGGCCAGAGTGTTTTCGAGCAGCTTAGTGATCTTATTGAGTTCGTCTAGTGTTTCCGCCCGCAGAGCTATATAGATTGAAACTTGGAAAAGCTTTTCCTGACCTCGCATAATTTTGTCTCGTAGCTCTCTTGCGGAGTCAAGTTGATCGCTCAGCTCAGAGTCTATCTCTTTCTTTTTGCGCATCAGCGCCAGTTCTCTTGATCTGAATTCAGTTATTTTGCGGTTTAGTTTAGGCAATGCTTGAAGCGCGCCAACCTCATGGACGTGGTACGAAATGTCGGCATTGTGATTGAAGTGGATGAGGCTGTCGAGCCAACCGCTTTGTGCATTGAATGGGTAGCCTGAGATAAGCAATGTGCGGATATACTGGCCGTCAATGCAAAGGTGGTCGGCCTCTTCCTTCATGCCTTCGTAAGATAGTCTGTCCATCTGGTCTTGTTCGCCAAAGCTCAAAGCTAGTTCTTTTGGTCGTTCGTCATGGCGCTTTTTCCACTCGGCTATTCGCGCTAAAGGTTCTCTCATAGCTCCTCGCTCCTAACGTATGAGCTGTTTAGTAACTGCACGACTCGCTCGGTGATCGGCTGGCGTTTGGCTTGGTCGGGATTGTAGAAGGTGTGGAATAGATCAAGCACCTCAAGGCTGCTGAGTTGTCGCGTGTGCATACCGAGGCGAGAAAAGCCTTTGCTGACCATATCGCTATTAGTGGCAAGCTGTTCTTTGGCCGTGTCAAAGTCGTCGGTAGTACACGGCAATACTACATAGAAATGCCGTGAAAGGATGCTGTTATTGGTCACTAGGTCTTGCACAAATTCGCTGTAGTTTTCGATCTGTGACTTGTAGACGGCTTCCTTCTCGTTATCCAGTCTGCTCTCCAGGTCGGCTAGGTATTTGCTCATATCCAGCTCACGGATACGGACGATTATCTGCAAAGGACAAGGCAAGGAATTTAGAAAGCTCTCGTAGGTATCTATGAGCGCATCCTGCTCGTCCTCACTCTTTAGCTCGAAATTGACTGATGACACTTCCATCACCATGCGGTAGCGATTGCGCGGCAACATGAGGATGCCATCTTTGACGCCCTTGATGTTGATCTGCTGACGTGCCGAAGTTTTCTTATTAGACTTCTGTAAAGCGAACACTTAGCTCTCCTTTCTTATTGACCTCAAGGCGGAAGTTGGCGTTTGGATCAGATATGATGTCCTCAACCCTGACAAGTTCTGCCGCGCTCAATGGTGGTAATTCGGGACGAGTGAGCTTTTTAGGTTTGGCTTCCTCGATAACGTTCTTCGAATTGCTTACACTCCTTGCTTGACGCAAATGCGGACTTCTCTTATCAAAGACGTAGTATCTTGGCCGGAGATTGTAGCGCAGCAAGGTGATCAACCACATAAGTAAAATTCTTTCCTTGATCCGAATAGCTAGTAGGCCACACAAAAAGGCAAGTCCAGCGATTAGCACAACTTTGTATACTGCGTAATTAAAGAATGGTGGCAACAGCACGAACAAGGCACTACTACCAAAGACTGGACTGGTCAGCAAAAGCAGTTGTGACAGGCTAAGATTGCCGGCAATACTGTCTTCGACGGTTGTAACTTGGGCGGGAACTATTGCGGTTCTCATTTTGTCTCCTTCTTCGGGCGTGTGGCGGGTCTTACCTCACCAGTTTTAAGTGGCTTAGAGCTGGCCGATGCCCCTCCGCCCGACGCGCGTTTACCCTGGTCATTTTTATCCTTTTTTGGGCTGCCTGACTTCTTATCGCTAGACATAAGCTTGCGTGCCTGATTTTTGACCTTCTTCCCGCCATTTACGGCCTTCTTTGTCACCTGCTTGGTAGTTCTGGCACTTTGCTTTAGATGACTCACACCGCTAATGAATGATCCAGATAGCTCACGCGCCGCTCGTGGCCCGCTGGCGGCATAGGACAGCTCTTGCATGACACCTTGTGTTTTGAGTAGCGCCACAATGGTTGCCAAGCCGACCAAAAGTGCCATCAGTGTGTTTGGCTGACCACTTGTGTCAGCCTGGATCGAGCCGGTAAATATCGAAGCAGCGAGCAGTAAAATGACCACATGCACAAACAAGACGAAAATAGTTACCAGATACGTTTTGAGAGCGGCCAGTGCAAAGTCCCTGAAGGCGGGTATCAACCATAGGAGCACCACTAGCGGTGAAAGTATCGCGCCGATGTAGAGTGTCACGAGTCTCAGAATGTAGTACACGAGCAACATAACTGAGAGTACGAGAAGTGCCACCATGACCAACAGACCAGCAACGCCTAGGTCGGAAGACTGCTTGGTAATATTGGCGAGTACCAGCCATACGTCTGTGCTCGGAAAACTACTTTGCAGCGCGCGGATCATGGCATTGGACAAACTGATGACCGCGTCAATCGCGAAGATGGAAGTATTTAACAAAATAAAAATCAGGGCAAGCTGCGGCCAAAGCTGCTTAACCTCGATTTCTTCAAGTCCAAATGTAGAAGCACTCATGATATGAAAACCTAGTAGCCCCACTACCAAAATAAACAGCACGCTGGTTATGCGAGCGACGGCCTTCCATAGGTCATAGACACTGGAATTATTGCCCACCAGCGGCGTACTGTTCAGGAAGTAGCTCAAACCTTTTAAGAAGGGTTCGGCTACAGTCTCCACAATATTTCTCAAGAACCCGACCACCGCGTTTATAAACACATCCCAAATGTCTACTCCGTCATCAGCTGGCTCGATAGATTTTAGGACAGGAAACTTCTCGGTGGGCGTGGTGTTAGAACTAGTGTAGGCATGATTTAGTATGCCGGTGAGCGTAGCAGCAGCAAGCACTAGGGTCAGCCCGACCAACGCGTTCTTGATAATCTTTTTGGCCTGCTCTAGCTTGAGGGGATCACCTGAGCTGGTTATGTAGTGGATGCCACCGTTCACTAGAAAGAATACGCAAGCCAGCGAAGCCAGTCCGCATATCGTGGCAACGGCTGGTGTGATATAGGAGCGCATCACATTGGACGCGGCCGAAGCATCTGCCAATAGCGACAGTGGTAGATGTACCAGTGTACCCATTGGCTAGTTTCCGAAGGAGCTGGTTGCTAAGTCAGTCACGATGTTGCTAATAACGAACGCGCCAATCACAATCGCCAGACCAATGCTTGACCACAAGAGTGTTTGCTTGGACTTGTCCAACCTTTCGGGAGCGCCAGAGCTGGTGATATATCCCAAGCCACCCACCACAAAGAAGCCAGTGGCAATCAGTCCGGCCAAGCCAGCAATGACCTTGATGACACTCCGTATAAAGTTCTCAACCTGTGCCACATTGCCCTCAGCGGCAAGCGCGGGATGAGCAAAGACAAGCGGCACACCCAACGCCACAAAAAGCGCTACCACTTTTAAGGTTTTGTATTTTTGCACAGATTTCCCTCCTTGCGGCCCCTTGATTATTGTATGAGTTAATATATATCATAAGGTTTACCTAGCGTAAACAATATTGCAAAGCATAAGTGTTATAGAGAGGTGATATAATCGGGATATGGAGAAGAAAACAATCGAGAAGCATAAGGGAGTTGACCCCAAGAAACGAAACTTCGTTTTAGTTGGGGTAGGAATAATCGTCTTAATCTTACTTGTAGCTCAGTTCACAACACCAAAACGATCAGTTGCGGCCTACTGCGATGTCTACAAGGAAGAAAGAGCCCGTCTCGCAAAATTCCCCGGCGACACTTGGCCGTCCGGCGTTTTCAATGACGAGCTAAGCGACGCAGGCGAGTTTGTCACCTCGTTCGACAGATTAGAAAAAGTAGCCCCCGACGACATTAAAAATGACGTCGAAACCCTACGCTCCCTCTACAAGAAGATGAAGGACGACCCGTCCTCAGCCATTGCCGCCAGCCTCAGCGGTGCTGGTGCCGAATCAAGTGTCAAAAACTGGACGAAAGAGCACTGTGGAGTTGACTTGCGATGAGCGCACCAGTCAAGCACGTCTGGTTTGACCTGGACGGCACACTTACCGTCCATACACCCGAATTCCACGAAGCGCACAACCAACTTCGTTACGAGACCTATGCAAAAGTGGTCAAAAGGCCGGTAGGCGGAGCCCTAAAAGCTGAGTTTGAAGAACTCTACAAAAAGCACGGCAGCAACTCAGCTGTTTTCCGATCACTCGGCCTGCCATCAGACTACTGGCAGCATTATTTCAATTCGCTAGACGAAACAAAATATTTTAAGCCAAGCCAAGAGATAAACGATACACTTAAACAGCTCAAACAAATCGTACCCATCTCTGTGTTCACCAATGTTAAGCTAGAGCGTCTGACAGCGACGCTGAAAGCTATTGAGATTGACCCGGCCTGGTTTACTGTTCTGCTGACTGGCGATGACATTAAGGAGCGTAAACCTGCCTTAGATGGCTTCCATTTGATGATCGAACGCTCCAAGCTACCGCCAGAAAACCTATTGTACGTCGGTGATCGAGTAGACGTAGACGTGAAACCTGCTAAGGCTGTCGGTATACAGACTTGCTTGCTTTATTCTAGCTCACCGGAAGCCGACTACTGTTTTATGAGCTTTAAGGATATTTTGAGCGTTTTTGAAAATAGGAGTTGATTAATGGTCACGCCCAACCAAACAGCCAGAGAAGTAGTTGACCAGATAAAGTACATCACCCTTGCTACTGTTGATGAAAACGGTCAACCCTGGAACACGCCAGTAGCCAGCTTCCGCTTTGACAATGACTATACGTTTTATTGGGCGTCATGGACTGATAACCAACACTCCAAGAATATTCAAAGCAATGGCCGCGTGTTTATTGCTATCTACGATTCAACGCCTGCTGGTGATAAGCCTTCAGGCGGAGTCTATATTCAAGCTGAAGCCGTTGAATTAAGCGAGGAGCAAGAAGTCATGCAAGCTGCCCTGGTTTTCAAAAATGATCCTTACAACCCATCAGACGGCAAACAGTATCTTGGCGACTGTCCACGACGAATTTACAAAGCCGTACCCCTAAAGATTTGGATGAACGCAGATGAGGAGATAAATGGTAACTTTGTAGATGTTAGAGTGGAGGCAGGGGCATGATTGAAGTCACCGAAAAACTACATCGCATTTTAGCACCACGCCTAGTTGTAACTATCGGCACGACAGCGCCGGATGGCCGCAAGAACATTATCCCGATCAACAACATCACGTCAATCAGTACTGATCCTGGGATGGCTATAATCGCCGTCTACAAACCCTGGATTACAGCCGACAACCTCAGGAGTGCCAAGGGCTTCACCGTTTCAGTTCCCCATAAGGAACAGCTTGAATTGATCTGGAAGCTAGGTCAAAAATACTCTGGCTATAAGTCTGACAAAGACAAAATCGAAGAATTCAAAGCCAGCCTAGACCTAGACTTTTCAGAATACGGCCCAACACTGAAAGACGCCCTCGGCTGGATAGAGTGCAAGATTATTGACCTGCCAAAAGACGTTGGCGGCAATCATCTGCTTGCGATAGGACAGTTTACAAAAGCTGTAGTAAATCCAAAATTCTATAACGAAGAAATATCACCAAAGGGCAATCCAAAACCTTTTATGCAATGGGAGCGTAATAACTTTGCCGAAGCATCAGATATTTTCAGCATAGATTATTTCAATGATCCGGGGTTTTGAGTTTCTGGTATGACGCATGGAGAGGGTTGCCGACAGGCTGTTACCGGGACTAAGCTGCCAGTTCCTCTCTTTTAGACTATAAGTCTTATCCCGCGACAGCTAGTTCAAGGTCAAGCTATAGGCCCGGCCCCTGAAGCAAGTTGCCATTTACCTAATACTGCGCGGACATGCGGCTATCAAAAGTTTGGTCATAAGAAACCTCCTTTAATAGTCGCTCATGCGACATTTTCTATTTTACTCTTTTGCAATCATTCATCGCCAGCTTCAAGCAACTCTAATCCTTTAATCTTAGGCATCGAGGCCTGGCCGACATGACCTTGCATGCTACCAATAATATTGGCTGTTCCAAGTAGTAGGCGTTGGGCCTGCGCCTCTCGCTCGGCCCAAAACTTAGCATAGTATGTACGTTCTTTAGTAATTTGTTGGGTCATTTCTTGATAAGTCTCTACCATTGCTTCTATCTGGTGGACAAACTCATGGCTGGTTACAAAGTTGTATAGGGCATCTGCTTTCGTGCCTCTATTTTCAGCCAGGGCTTTTTGTAGCCCGGAATCAAGTAAGCTTTTCCTCAAGAGCATTGCTAGGACAATTGCCATGCGCGGCTTGCATATCCATACGCCATTGAACGTACCGATATCCTCGGCGATGGATTTAGGCATTACCTCGCTAACAATAATGGGGATGTTGGCTTTCCCGTTCCGCAGGTCTTCTTTGAGCTTAGGGATCCAGCCATCAACCCAGTTTTTGGTACGCTTTATTTCCCAGAGCATTACACCGCACGCAGTACCACGCGGACTTTTTACAGTATGAAGAATATCGCCGCCTCTTGTGCCTTTGGCGACTGGCTCTATGTCATCATCCCGAAATATGTTTGTAAGCTCTGTTTCAAGGTCAAGCTCTATAATCTCGCCCTGGAGCTGCTGCGAGCCTTGTGCTGCTTTGCGCTGGGCTTCATCAAGTGCTTTTTGGAGATCAGAAATGGTTTTGTCACGGGCGGCAAGGTTTAGGCGTTGTTTCTCATCGGCAGACTTTTGGGCTTCTTCGCGGATTTTTCCTTCTTCCTCAGTAAGCTTTTTCTGCATCTCGATTTCTATATTGTCTTTTGCCTTGTTTGATTCTCGTAGCTGTTGCATGAGTTGTTTGAGCTGCTCACGAAGCTCTTGGTTGTCCTTCTTGTCCTCGGCGGACTCTTCTTGAAGCTCCTTGAGTTTTGTGGCAAGTTTTGCCTGCGCTTGGTCGGTAGCTTTTTGCTTGGCTTCATCTATTTCTTTTTGAGCGTTAGCGGTAGCTTCGGCCTTAACTTTTTCAAGCTCGGCAATGTGCTTCTTGTGCTCGGCCTCAAGTACGCTCGACTCAATATCTTTGGTCAGGGCTTCGGATAGTTCGATATCTTTGCCACAGTGGGTGCATTTAATAGTATTCATTTATCATTCCTATAGCGCAGTTTGCGTTGATCAAATGCAGGCATTGTTCCTTCTAGGATTTCTACAAGTCTGGCGTTAATATCCTTGTTCTCGATAGACCCCACTTCTCGGATAAATACGTTTTTGCCATCTTTTTTATCTAGCTCTACATAGATAATCTGTTCGGCATCTGCGCCCACCGCCAAGTTAGGGTTATGGGTAACAATAATGATCTGTCTTCGTTTCTTTGCGCTCTTAATAAAGCGAGTAAGAACCTGGAACACACTCTTGTTGTCAAGGTTATCTTCGGGCTGATCAATTATGAGAGGTATATCTTCTTTATCGATCATTAGATAAAAGACGAGCAACAACGTTCCTTTTTCGCCGGGAGATAATTCATCAAGAATTTTTCCATCAAGCTTAAGTTCGTAGATTGGCTTCAAGTAGTTCAAGCAGAAAATAAAATCGTAAAAGCCCTGAACTCTGTCAACTTGGTCGGCTATTTGTCTTGTTTTAGGAACATCGCCAATTTCACGCCTATCACACTCAAGACAATCAATTATTTCGTCCAACACGGAAAGGATGTCTTTTTCTTCGAGCAAGTTTTTGTCCAGGAATAATTCTTCAACATCCTTCTCGCTGGCACCCAAAAATGTTCCTTTACGCGATTTATTGATGAACTCAAGGAAGTTCTTGGAGAATCTAGGAGATAGCTTAAAGTTAACGTCTATTTCCATGTTGAAGACTGCATTAAATTCTTTGTCTTTCTGGATCTCTTTATCAATTGAAGTCTTGAAGGATTTGTAGAGTTCAATAATCTCTTTTTTCTTCTTGAAGATATCAATTGCTTTATCGGCTCTTTCTTTACGAGCCGTACTAATTTCTCCGCCCAATACTTTTTCAACGTAGGACAACTCATTCTTATAAAATTCAAGGCTTTTTAGCTGAGTTTTAGAGCCGACAATCTCTAATTTTTTCTTTTTCCAAGTAGCAAGATTTTCTTTGTATTGCTGGTAGTCCTTTTCGGGTTGTGAAAGATCTTTAGTTAGGTCATTTATCTTTGTTTGAAGCTCCTCCTGTTGCACAAGTAGACTCGCTTTATAGGCTGCTTCTAGAGCCTTCTCATCATCTTCAAGTTCAGGATCCCAGTCAATAGACGCCTTAGTCTTTAGTTGTTTTTCGAGACGGCTTATTAAGCCTGTCTTTGCCGATACCTTTGTTTCGATAGGTTTTTTATCAAATGTTGCTTTTGCAACTTTATCTATATCTATTCCATGATCATTTAACTTGGCCTCATTGTCGGATCTATAAGTTTCAAACTGTGCCTGAATACGTGCGAATGCGCTTTTCTGCTCGTCCAGTTCTTGATGCTCTTTTGTAGCTTTTGAGAGCTCTATACGTTTTTTCGCAATAGTTTCAACCAGTAACTTAAATTCAGCATTCAGCTTTTGGAGCTGCGTGTATTTTTGTTCTTGGGCTTTCGTAGCTTTGCTCGAACCTTTTGCTTTCGAAGGGTCTAGCACAGTTTTTGGTTTTATCTTATTATGCTCGGTTAATTCCTTCTGCTTCTCTTTAACCAAACTCTCAAGCTGAACTTTGTAGCTTGGATGATTCTTCGCTTCAAGTTTGATCAGCCGTTCGGATATTGCTTTAACTTCTGTTTGCAAATCAGTTAATTCTGTCTCTATACCGGCACCCTTAATCTCTACAAGCTCAGCGAAGGTGTGGCTTTCCAGCCTTTGTGCGTCAGGGATGTGAAGGAATATCACCCCTGTAAGAGTTTCTTCAAAGCCTTTGCCATCGATACTGTTAGTAAGCGTTTCAAAGTAGTGCTGGGGTAAATATCTAACTTTCTCTTTCTTATCAGTATCAATCTCAACGTTCAAAGGGATGTCTACGCCAAGACCACTTTTGTCTTCCCAGACCATTTGGGCAGTGAAGTTTTCTGCATAACCCTTTTTTCTGAACTTCGCCGATGTCAAGAAGGATAAATTTGAATGCTTGATACCGGCATTATGTGTGTTACCGAGAACGCCCAAGATATCTGAAATTGCACTTTTGCCGCTTCCTTTATTGCCAATAATTGCAACGAGTTCCTTGTTCAGCTCAATATTGATGTCTTCGAACCAAACCCCCTGACCGCTTTTATATCCAGGAACTTTATTGATAGAAAGCGACTTAATATACCGAGTTTTGTTTGACCTGATTCTTTCAAGGACTGGCGGCTCTTGCCCAATAAATACTCGGTCGTCTGGTTCATAGATAATCTGAAGTAAGCCATCGTAGGTAACATCGGCTTTAATCCAACAGTATAGGTCGTCCTTAAACTCATAAGATTTTGCATCGTGGTTGTCGGAGGTCTTTATCATCGGCAGGCTCTTAGGGATATTTGGAAACACTTTCTCCCGGTAGTTTTTCGCATCGTTTAGCGTTGCGATTTCGAAGACATCAATTTTCTCTATAAGGTCTAGTTTTTCGGCAACATTTTCTGGCAGAGCGTTAGGGAAACACTGTTCAATTGAGTTTGATTTGTTTCCTGCGTGCACTGTAACGATACCGCCGAGCTCATGAATTAGGCCGCAGGCGTCGAATGTATTGATATAGATTTCTTCTTCGCTGCGTTTACGAACCTTGCGCTGGTTATTTATGTCCAGCTTCGACAGCATTTCGCCTGAGACGTATTCTAAATCGCAGTCCTCAGGAAAAATCGCGATAATGTTTATAGGGACTTTGTGCCTTTTGTCTCCTCGTATTTCCATGCCGGGCAGGAAGACTATACCTTCTTTTTTGCCGAGTTGCTGAAGTTCTTTAATGCGATCAACATCCATGACATGATGGTCGGTAATTGCTGCGCACACCACGCCTTTTGATTTAAGTGCTGCGACAATTGAAGTATTTGTTACGCTTTTGTCGTGGTAATCAAAAGAACTTGGGGTATGGAGATGTAAATCCCATTTCTGCCACTCCGAACCTCTGGGGTATTTCGAACTCATCGCTTTCGGGCTCCCTTATATATTGGACAATATATTCATGATAAGTTTACTCCTTTTCATCCCTGTTGTCAGGTGTTAGCAATTAGCTTACAGGAAAAAACACCATTAGATCATCAATCCATTGGCCTTAAAACTGAAATAGTCATCCTTCGTGACTATGATGTGATCGTCAAGGGGAATACCCAGGATTTGCCCGGCAGCCACGAGCTGCTGAGTGACTTTAATGTCAGCCTCACTTGGCGTAGTTTCGCCCGAAGGATGGTTGTGGGCAATGATCACCGAACACGCGCGGTCATTTAGGGGGTCGGCAAATACTTCGCGTGGGTGGACTATGCTGGCCGTAAGTGTGAGCCTATGAATACAATGCGTCGAGTAATAAGACGCTGTCTAATATCCAGCGACAGGCAAACAATGAACTCTTGCTTCTTATCCCTAAAATGTTCAAGGTAAACGAGGGCGTCTTTTGCAGAAAGTACAGGCTTCTTCCTATTTACCTGGGGCGGATACTGGCAAAAAGGACATGGCCCATCTTCTCGCACTACACAAGCAATAAAATCGCTAGTTAGCATCATAGATTACCACCGTTCCGCCGGGCGGCATCATGGCAGTCATAAAGTGGAGCTTATCCTTTTGGACGTTGCAGGCTATATACATAGTTCGGCACTCAGGGGCATAGCCCAGCGCTTGGGCTGGCGTCACAAAGCCGATGTCCGTACCTGTGAAATCATCATTAGGATTAGCCACGAAGCGTAACTGTCGCAAACGGGTAGTTTTGTGGCATTGTTTTTTGACTGCGGCCACCATGTCCTTGGGCCTATCCGTTACTACGCAGACTTTGCCAGAAGCGAGCCGGGTGCGTAGCTGGTAGGCTATATCTCCAGGCAAAGAGCTGTTGCTACCGGCTTTCCGGCGCTCAATACTCAGGCTGTGCATGGCCCACTCCGTCCATTTGGCGAAAATTTGGCATAAAAAATACAGCCATAGCGACTGTATGGAGTCGTTTTCTCATAGTTTTCTATCAGGTTATTGGTGGCGAAACCACAAAGCCCGCCGCCAGCGGGCTCTCGCCCCATGAACCTTTCGGCGCATGACCTGATAGATGCTGAACGACGGGATCAGTATCTATCAGGGATTTTAGACCATGCCACACAAAATATGGTTTAGGTCTTATCAATTTTGGCCCCTCTTTTTCGGGACTTATTGGTAGTATATTGTGTCGCAAAAATAATAACAAGCCCTAACATTTGTTAGTGGTCACTAACTTATGTTAGTCATACGCTTTAGGTAATGACTAAGCGCCTGGACACCTTATACCAAAAGATTGGCAAGCGTCTTTATGCCGCCAGAACCAAAAAGGGATGGTCGCAAGAAGCACTCTCAGCCGAGAGCGGGGTAGCTAGTGCACATATTGGATTTATTGAACAAGGACGCCGCCGACCTACGGTATCTACATTGGACAAACTGACACATGCGCTTGGCATGTCGTTAGAGCAGCTCTTTAAGGGGCTGTAAGTCTGACAGGACTACTACTTTGACTGATGTTCTTTGTAGGCTTTGTAGTAATCATCAAAACTATCTGCGCTCATTGTTTCTGCAACTTCTTTAGCGACAGTTTGCATGAACGCCAGCAGAGAGATAGCATCCTCGCGGGTTGCATTCTCTGGATCATGATATTTTAGGTAGTTCATCGTCTTGGCGATCAACTCCTCGTCGTGTATATCTGGTCGCTTGAAGTTGTCCGAATTGATCATGATGTGAGTCCTGTAAACTTCTCTAGCTTAATAAAGGCAATGAGCGTACGCGCCTCTACGTCTGAGTGAATCCGCCTCATTATCTCACAGCTATCACTAAACGATAATATGTTCAGGCTGCCCTCCCATACAATTTGGCCGTCTATGATAGCTAACTTTCTGTGGAGTCTACCAGTATGGAGTACCACTATATCTAACATATGAAACAATGCCACAGCTTCGGCGGCTTGTACCTGGTATGCCTCATCATCGTGTTCTTCGGGATCGCGGGTATTGATAATAATTTCAACACCGCGCTTTCGTAAATCTTTCAAGATCGGCAATAACCTATACACCCGTTTGCTTGTGATAAACGGACTTTCTATGATGAGTTGCTTTCTTGCGTGACTCATATCTCGCATGAATGCCTTATAAAACGTATCATGATCATAGAGACTTGAAGTGGGAAACGCACGTCGCCTAAACATCCTTTTCCTCCAAGTCTGCGAGATAGACCTTGCCGTTACGATACTCCATACCGAGATCAACCAACCTGGTATATAGTAAGATCAAATCTTTAATAAGATCATCGTTAGGCTGGGGTTTCAAAAAAGTATATGTGAGCCCTCCACGAAAACAGTCGACCCTCGCGGTCGGCTTTTTTCGTGGTTGTTTTATTGCGTCTTGAACTCACGACACGCCAAAGGGTGTCGTGGGTGAGAACAGCCTGTGGCTGTTCGCAAGGGAATCTTCCGATGCCAACTGGTTGGCAATCGCGAAGTTCCGGGGTCGCGGGACGTGACCGAGTCCCACTGGGCCCTCCACTTTAGTAACTTCAGCCTCCTTTGGGGGCTGTTTTTCATTTCCATAGGAATAAATGACGCTAATTTGAGGTATATAAACTTTTTTCTCCTGAGTAAGCTGTATTCCGGCCGGAAACAGGATATGTTTATATAACCGCATCGTTGCCTTGTCCTGCTGCCACCATTCGGTATCAAGGTTGTCCATAAGGTCAAAGGCGAAATCAATGAACTCGCTAAAGTCTCGCTCAAAGTTCTGTGCTTCTGCGGCAGCTTTTTCGGCTTCGATGATGTCGGCCTTTATTGCTTCGACCTTTTCCTTAATGTCTGTTTTCATGCTTGGGTCTTGTTCTGCTAGGTAACTATCCATAGCGTTGGCTTTTTGGTCTTTGAGGATTTGCGCCTTACCTAATGCGATTCTGGCTCTTTCAATGCGCTCGGTCTCGTAAGCAGACCAAACCCTGCGTAGATGTTCTTTCAGTTTTTCTTTTTGTAGTTGTGTGAGGGTCAGTTGCGCCAATTCACCGGTCAGTCCTTGATGAAGTGCCTCCTGTCTTACTCCAAGATTGCAGGAGCGGCATCGGTAGCGTCTATACCGTTTATAGCCCTTTGCCTTGCCGTTATTCTGCCAGTAGCCGACCAGTCTGGGGTATGGGGCATTGCTTAGGACGCAGTCTGCACATTCGGTTTCGTTGGATAGTAGAAAATCTGGGTTGTTGCGATTTACAATGAAGCATTTGCCCTTATTCTTGACCAATGCAACTAAGACCGTATGTTCCTCCGGCGTAATCATGGGCTGGTGCAAACCGTTTGGATTTACTTCCGGCCAATCTGCAAGCCTCACAGTGCCACAGTAGTAGTCATCGGTCATCAGGTATTTCCATCGGTACATATCTATCTTTTTGCCGCCCACTGCTTTTGGTCCGTAATTCTTTGTGCGCAGACCGTCACTTGTGGCACGTTTTAGACCTTCACTAATATCACATTCGCCAGCAATCATGGCTTTGAAGGCGTTGCGCAGGGCAGACCAGTTTGGCTCATCGGGAACATGCAAGCCAGGAATATCAGAAATCTTGTAGCCTGTGTGTGGGTTGCTCGGGAAGTACCCGGCTCTTATTTTTGCCATCATTTTTTCTGGCGTCTTTTTGATGCGCTCGTTGTTACTCTGCTCTGCACGGTAGATGTCAATAAGCTCATCGAAAACGGCACGGTCTTCTTCAGGGTCAACAAGGGGGTGTATAGCAAAGCGAATCTGGACGCCGACCCTTTCAAACTCTACTTTCCACCAGTAGTATTCCTTAATTGAGCGCATAAAACGGTCTACCTCGTCTACGATAAGGTACTTTACCGACCTGTAGCGTTTGCAATACTCCAGCATCTCTAGCAGGTCTTTGCGCTGTAGGTTCTTGCCTTTACGACTTGATACGGCCAGCGCCCAAATCTTAGCGAGTTCTACATTAAGTAGCCCTGCTGCCTTATTAACGCTTTCTGTTTGTGGCTCAAGGTTGCCGTCTAGTAATTGACCTTTTGTTGATACGCGACATAGCGCGATTGCTTTCTCTCTTTTTATAACCATTTGGGCTGCTCCTGCATGTAATTATACTTTCTGAAACAATACATTCAACATGTCAAGGGGAATCGTTGGTTAATTCTGCTTGCTTCTTTTTCCTGTATTGCCGGAATAGCAAAGCAGCCAACTCGTCGAAGGCCTGGTTATATTCTGCTTTTGTCACTTTTTGTTTTAAGGATTCATGCTCCTGGGGCATGATTTGCACCACTCTCTCTGCAACCCACAACAAATAACACCAGACGCTAGTGTGGCGATATTTAAGGTGTGCTGCTCAGAACTAAGTAGGCTGGAACGCTGGGTAGATTTAACCCGATGACTTTAGTTCTTATTTTAATGAGAGTGTTAAAGCTTTAAGCCCCTATGGAAGCGCTGTAGGAAGTGTAAAACTTGCAAACACCCTTATGCAACACATATTTGTAGTGGAATAAAATACATTCTGAATAGAAAGTCAGCTACTCTCCCCAGTAAGCTATTCGCTCTTTTTCTTCCTGTTTTTTCTTTTTCTTTCGTTCAAAATAGATGAGTCCAATGACTACAATGCCCCAAAACAGTATCAAAGTAGTGCCAAGATAAAAGTCATCTTCACTAGCCAGCAACTCAAATCCCCTGAATACTCTTGTAATACCAAAAAAAAGCACGCCCAACTTTATGATATTTAAGATAACTTCTTTAGTCTTTTTCACCTTTTAAGTATAGCAGCAGGAATTAAGTGGCTAACTTGCATATGACTACCAACCCGCCTGTATCTAGCCAACTCGTAGTCAGGTATAGCCGTTCGGTATCGCAAGTGACGTAAAGGGTGCGGCAGCTTGGCTCTGGCGGCCATTGTAGCGCCTGCTGAACACTAATCACATACACATCTGCCGGGTAATCTATCTGCGGCCACTTAGCGGTGAACTGTAACGTGTGCATTTTGATGATTAACTGGTTAAGCTCGTAGGTTCTGGTAGCGTTCAGGGTACTCGCTGTTTCTTTCTGTGCTTTTCGTGCTAATTTCAGCCACTGCTTGCGTAGTGCTGCCAGTGTTCCCAGTGGATTGTTGGCGATAATAACCACTTTGCCGCAGTACATTCTAGTAAATAAGTGTCGCGCTAGGTCTTTTGTGCCAGGGTTAGCACCAAATGAGTGTTCTTCAAGAATCAAACCGTGCAAGACGGTCTGCTCCATATATTAAGGCTTGAGGTTCTTGGTCTTCGCGCAGGTACTTGTACCGTTCAATCGCCATAAAATCAGCCCAGCCGCTAATGAGCTTTTCAACTTCGCTAAAGTGGGATACGCAAGCGAATGCCTGGTAGCCTTTTCCGTTTAGTAATCCGGCAGTGGCTTTGGAAAGTGGTAGCTGGACGCTGCAAATTGCGCAGGTAAGTGTACTTGTGTCTGTTGTATTAGGTGGTAGACGGGTGATTGCCACGCTTAGTACTCGTTGCGCATGGCGCTTACGAAGCTTAGTAGTGCAGGCTTGCGACGTAAATCGTATTTGCGGTTAAGCTCGGCTGTTTTTGTTGCCGTACTTTTGTTGATTCTATCCAGTATCGGCTGTGCCATTGCTTTTGCCTGTGGCCGTGTGATTGTGCCTGTGGCGTAAAGCTGCTTTATCCTGGCCATATCGGTTCGGTTCTTTGCTGCCTGTGATAGCACTTCCATATAGCCTAAGCATATAGTCGCCATCGAGATGACTCAAGGCTTACCTTAAAAATCCCGTTTGAGCTGTGTATGATGCTATTTGACAAGCTTTAATGCTACAGACGTACTTTGGCTGCCGTATCTGTTATATCTGTGTAAAACTGCCTCTATGGCATTACAGTGCCATAGGTATTGACAGGACTATGGCAGTAGAGTACCATAGTGAATATGACCCCTGAGATAAAGCAATACCTAGTTGAAATGTTGGTCCAAGCTCCAGTGAGTGCGTTGGAGTGGATGCGTGCCAATACTGCTAATAGTGGAATACAGCGCCGGGCATTTCTGGACGTGCAGCAACATGTACGTCAGTTCTTGGCTGGGACTACCTCAAGGGAGTGGATTGTGATGCCTGGCTTGCGCGGTACGGGTAAGACTACGATGCTGACACAGCTCTACAATAGCCCTGAGTTAGAGCCATTCCAGAAGTTCTACCTATCACTTGATAAGGTTAAATCCGTAGGTGGACGCATGATAGATGTTGTCGCCGTAATCGAGGAAGTTATCGGGGGCAAGATTGAAGATAGCGAAAAGCCGGTATTTATTTTGTTAGATGAAGTGCAGTACCTGGACGACTGGGCTTTGGTACTTAAGACAATCTCTGACCGAGCTAAGAAACTATTCATAATCTGTACTGGCTCATCCGCCATAATGCTACAAACTAACCCCGATATTGCACGGCGCTCTGATGTGATAAAGATACATCCACTTTGTTTTACCGAGTTCGTAATGATGGAACAGGCTCATCACGACCAGCGCATAAAATACCCTGTTAAGGGTGTCGGCAGTGGAGTCCGTGAGGCTCTGTTTAACTCAAAGAACGTCACGCAAGTGTATACCGGGCTTGCTGCACTACAACCGGGGGTTAAAGAGTATTGGAAGGGTCTCGATAAGGCAGATTTAATCAAAAAATACTTCTCGTATGGCACATTGCCCTTTACTCTCACGCTTCCAAACGAATCTGTCATCTGGGCGCGTATTTATCAGACTCTTAGCGAAGTGCTTGCCCGCGATGTGGATGCGTTGGCTAAATTCGATAAGCAAACAGTAGCCATACTACCCAGGCTGCTTTTCATACTGGCACACTCAGAACAGATAAGCATGGATTCGCTGTCGCGTACGCTTAGTATTCACATCAGAACTGTACGAAGTATCTTTGACGAATTGGAGAAAACAGAGATAGTGACCGCTATCAAGCCAAAGGGTGCCAGCTTTGGTAGGGTTACTAAGCCGTACAAATACTTGTTCACATCTCCGGCCATGCGCTTGGCTCTAGTGAATAGCGGTGGCGCAATAAAAGTTGAGGATGATAGCAGGTCGAAGCTGCGCGGCCAACTTCTAGAAGACATTGTAGGCATGTACCTGAAACGGATATTTATTGACGCTCAAAAAAAGGCTGTTGTTGAGTACGATACTGCCAAAGGCGGTGCTGACTTCATCATTTCTGCTACCGGCGAGAAGAAAGACGCAATGTCGCTTGAGGTTGGCGTGAAGAAGACGACCAACAGACAGGCTGTACAGACGCTGGAAGACTTGAATGGTAAGTACGGCATGGTTGTAACTGACCGTCCATTGTCGGTAGACACAGCCAACAAGGTGCTGTATGTGCCGCTAGAGTATTTCTTATTGGCGTAAGGTATTATAGAAAAATGAATGACACCATAATTACTGATACGCTGGATAAGCTTGCACAATTTAAGCCTAAGTCCGTTTTTCTGTATGGTTCGCGTGGTCGTGGCGACGCTAAGCCCGACAGTGACTATGAAATCGGCGTTATTTTTGATGATGACAAATATGTGCAGCGTAGCAACATTCATGCTGCCATATCAAATCCACAGGTTAAGACGTACCCTTTCAAGTGGGGAGAGTTATCGCGCGGCACTTTTGGTCATGTATTCCAAAAGTCTATTTATATGCGTGAAATTGTTAAGGGCGGTCAGACCATTGCTGGAGAGCATCTTGTTGAGCAAATCCCTCCGCCGCCTATTACCATACTTGACCTCATACAGCGTTTGCGCTTCGACATAGGCATGGCACTTGCCGCTATATTGTCTTACCGAACTGGTGATATGCAGACAAGCATGGAGGAGTTTAGTAAGTCGTGTCTTTTTGGGCTGCGCTGCCTTGAAATACTTGAGCTTAAAACATTCCCACTTGGCTACGAGGAAATCTACGAGCTTTCAGGTGAGCTTGTTGTGGAGCCGGAGTATCGTCGCGTAATTGAAGCGGCATACGCACAGCGTAAAGACGGCGAGGTGCCAAGCATTGATGTGCTGTTTGAGAATATATCGCTACTCGATACCTTTATTGAGCCAAAGATACTGGCGGTGTTTAATGCACAAGGTAATGTGGAAATTGTATGAGTGGGAGTACGGCAACGAAAGGCAATGGGCAGTCTGCCTCTCTATTTGTCAAACGTTGCCTCATCGGTGCTGGCATTAGTTTTGTTGGTACGGCGGCGATTTGCATATTGTTGTATCCGGAAGTATTTCAGCATTATGAATACGGCGTTAGCTACTTTGGCTCTGTTTCGTCCACTTACATTCCTTATTACTTCGGTTTTGGGATTACGATTATCTTGACAGCACTGATTGGCTGGCGGCTAAGGTTAATCAAAAAGTCGCTTAGTATGTTCTTTTACGCATTTGCCGCTTGTATGACCGGAGTAGCGGTCACGTCATATTCACTCAATCACACTGTCTATGCAACGCACTGGGGTTTTGCGATTGCTCTAACAATCTGTATATTGGCCACTATATGGTGGCTCATAAAACAAGGTGGCTTAGCTCGGTTCGACTATATATTGATTGTCTTGATTGTAACTACCGTTATCATTAGTGCTTTGCCGATTGTGCATAGTATTCCAGGTGTCAGAGTTTATATTCCGCGTGAGTTAATTGTGTTTGTGTGTTCGTTGTGGCTGCTTGGGAGGGCTGCGCTTAAGGCATCTGCATAGCGCTCAGTCGTCATCCTTTTGCTTAAAACTACCAATTACCCTGCGTAAAGGGTTTATAAGGTGGCCATACAGTTTGAATACCCAGACTTTATAAGATGGAGCGATATTGCAATGATATTCTTTGCCCGCACTATCGGAAGCGAATACATAGGCTACTCCTTTCCATGAGCTATTTTCTAAAGCGTTTACTTTCTTTAAGAGACATACTATGCTGTCTCCTTCCGTTAGCTTCTTGGGTATATTCGGGGCGTTAGGAAGCACCATAGACATCTGGGGCCGCCAAAACATACGGTATCCGATAGCTGTTATGGTAAGCTGACGGCGGCCAGTGTTTGTTATGTTAATCGAGGTGTGCGGCTCAGTATTCCTCGAACCTCCTATAAGCGCTGTTTTGAATACAATTACTTTTGCATTCGGCTTATCTCGCCTGTAATTTAGCCAAGATACGGTCAGTGAGATTGCTGCAATAATTGCTGCTGCGAGGGATATATTATTATTCTCCACTATAATCCAGTATACGCCCTAAGTGTGGTACCATAACCCTTACAGGGAATATAACTCTTTCGTGCGTCGCTTATCCATCTTATACTGCACAAACCTGGTATCTAGCAGCGACCTCCATCGCATCAGTTCATCGGCCAAAATATATAACTTACTTCCTCGGTGGCCCTCCAATTTCGATATCAGACACAAGAACGTGCCCATTTGGTAGGTTTTTTTGTTTGACAAGAATCACCTCTGTTATCAGGAGTTCGTACCCCATTGGTGGAAGCCGAGAGCAAACCTTATGCTTGCAATCTGTTGGGAAGCTGGTAGTTTAGAGGCATAAAGAGGAGGAGTATATGTCATTATTCGGTCGGAGGAGTGCTCCCACTCCACCAGCAGCAGAGCGATTCCTGCCAGAAATGAATCGACCACCAATTGAAGTGGCGCAACTGACTGCGGAATCAATCGAAACAATCCGTCGTAGCGTCGGCTTGGTTGCATTGAGCCTAGACGAAGTGAATGCGCGAGGTTTTGTGACGCGTGTACCAGCAGAAGACGAACACGACGGTCAACCAATCGGCGCTCACTACGCTCACTTCGGATATGAGGGCTTGACAGCAACCCCGGATGCCCCAGACACGGTACTTTTTCACGGCCTAAGAGCACCTGATTCTCAATCGAGTATAGGCCCGGATGGTCGGTGGCACTGGGTCGGCATAGACTGGACCGGTGACGATCAGCAATTCGGACGAGTAGAAACTGTCCTTGAGCTTCAGGATACGAAGGCGTCAGGAATCTTGAGCAGAGCCGACCAGATTGTACGAGCAGCACAGGGACTTTAGGCACGACTAGGCTTCCTCTCGTTCCACTATAGAAACCTGGCCGTCGTAATACACAAAGCCTAACTTCTTTAACTTCTCATACATCAAGAGCAGACTGGGATACAAGGTGTTCCACCTATGGCCAACTGGGCCTTCCAAGAAGAATCTTACAGATTTAACAAATCGCCACCAACTTGGTGGCGATTTAGTTTTCTAGAGGTAGAGGTTATAAATTACTCACAGGCATACCCAAACGAGAGCGATAGCTTAATTTTTGTGTTATACGCTATAAAGATCATTCTGGAGCCAATTCCAAATCTTTTCTCCACGGCCAAGACCACTTTTCGGGCGTGAGTCGCTGACGTGGGTCAGCTCTGGGTAAGCCCAGATACTATCGCTGCTGAGCCTCTATATGCTGCATGATAGCCTGGTTGATAGTGGTGATATCGCTGCTTATTTTTGCCAGGTCCTCTGCACTTGAGTAGGTTATGTAGTAGGTCTTCTGAGTAGTGGGGACTATAAACATTACGTACCTGTATACTTTTTGGTCGCCTGGGCTGAGCTGCGTGTACTCAACTTTTATAGCATCGTGCTTGTCAATTTTTAGCGTCCTCTTTTCAACCAGTTTAAAACCCTCCACCTGCTGACCCAGATTTGAGGCTATCTGGTCTGGAAGCTTTTCCTGGTCCAACCCTTTTGACAAGTCGCCGTTGCTTTCACGGACTATGACTTTGGTGGTAGGTTCACCCTTTGTTGCAACCGAGGTTACCCCCAGCTCTTTCTCACTGGTTGCAATTGATGATGCCTCGGCCCAGGACGATGGATACTTTATGCCGCTGGGAGCAATCGTGACCCGAGGAGGCAGAGCAGCAGTTTGGTTTTCAGGTTTCTGGTCCCTGGTAAAGGCAAAGATAGTGACGCCGACAAGGGCCACTGAAAGGACCAGGACGAGCACCAGTAAAAAATTCCTGCCGGGCTTTTTTAGTCTATCCATGTACCGGCAGTATAATCGGGATTAGATAATAAAGAAAGCATAGTTGGGCAGCATCTGACTGTCCCTAACTGCATGAACAGCAAACACTACTTCTGGGTATCCCTTACCACAATAGTACCAATCTGAATAGCTTCTGCACTGTCTGCTGCCTGGTATAAAAGTGCGTAGCTACCCGGGTTATGAGAAGACTTAAACTTAAATACCAGGGGGCTCTGGGTAAAAGTTATGGTCTGTGGCGGTTCGGTGGGTACGCTTACTTTGCCAAACTTATTGCTGGTGACAGTAAATTCCAGTCCCACCCCCGGGTTTACCAGATAGGTTGCTGCTTCTGACGTCAGCTTTCCATCTTTTAGCCCTATTTGCAGCTGAGTGTATTGATCTACAGCAGATTCGACTTTTGCAGCCGGCTTATCCCGGAGGCCAAAAAACCAGACGCCGCTTGCCGCAAGCACGGTCAAAACAATGATTGAACCCCCAATAAAAACCCTTTTAATCATTCAAGTAGTATAAATCAAATAAGGTACTCGTACGAGTACCTTATTCTTACTTCCGTGTCTCAAAGAGAAACAGTTGCTTACTATCTACTGGATAGCGTGGAAGTTCCAGCTAGGCGTAGCACCAGGCGTAGCGGCAGTTGTCGTGATGACAAAAGTACCGGTAGTAGCACTTGATACATAAGCAAGCGCAGCGTTACCACTTGCGTTAGCAGGAGTGATGACCACTACTGGAGCACTGGCATAAGCCGTGTTAAAGGTAACCGTAACGGTACCCGTTGCAGAAGGCGTACCCGTTGTGGTGATTGTACCCTTTGTGTCAGAGCCAGCTACAGCGGCTGCAGACAGTCCAGTTACGGAAACAGCTGCGGTTGGAGCAGTTGTCTGGCTTGATGCCAGGTGAACTGGAGTCGTCGTACCAAATCGGGCCAGACCACCGTTTACGGTAAATCCGCCAGCAGTTACCGTAGCACCACCGGATGTCACGGTAAGTGCACCACCGGAAGTCACGGTACCAGAGACTGAAATGTTAGTTGCCAGCTTAGCACTTGTCACCGCGTCGTCAGCTATATCATGAGTCTGAATAGTACCGTTGCTGATGTCATCGCTGGTAACGCCACCATTCACAATACCGCCCGTTCGCACGGCATTGCCCATGAGATGTGCAGTGCCTACTGCTCCACTGGCAATCTTTGCGCTTGTGACTGCACCGTTCACAATGTCACCCGTGTTTACGGCCGCACCTACCCGTGCTACTCCGGCGACCAGCATAAAGCCGGACATAGACACAGTGCTGGCAGCCACCAGCCCTACTTTTTGTAAGTATTTTTTCACCATCCTCTAAAACCTTTCGGTTAAATTATATATTTACCATTATATCGTACGCTTATGTTTAAAAAAACAACAGCCTAAAATTATAAAATATGGATGAATTAAACGTATTTCTAATGCTTTCGGGCTATGTTTCGAGCTCCGTGACCTCGCCGGAGCGCACCTGGCCGCGCAAGCGCATCCAGATCTTGCCCAGCTCGTTGCGGCCGTCCCTATTTGGGCCCCACCCCCAGAAAGCATCTTTGGTTGAATCTTCTACGATGTCCAGATCGCCGGTCTCCAACAGCTTCTGCCAGACATACGGATTCTGAGCCAGCTTCAATCTACAAATCCCATACATGACCTCTGCCTTGCGATCTTCCCAATCTTCAGGCACTTTGTCCACATGTGCCCGGGCTAGTTTATATGCGTCGTGGGCTGAACGAGCTTCAAAAATTGCTTCTGCAACTTGAGGTGCGGTATCAAAGAAATGGGATGCCTGGTAAGCATGCTCGGAGGTAGCCCACCTGCGGCCCATGTAGTCCACTTGAAACGACGCAAAGTTATCAAACACATAAAACTCCCGGGGATAGAAACAAATCCTATCCCCGGAAACGTCCAAATCCGGATCACGAAATTGTGCAGGTCGTTCCATAGCAATCAGGCCTGATATTCAGCGGCCACATGAACGGTAATACATGCAAACAGAGGACCGGTTCGATCGGGGGAGGTAAATATAGCATCTTCGGGCAGGGTGATTACACGATTTGGCTTATCCAGCTGTCTGAGCCTATCCAGGTCTGCATAAAGCGTTACATCTGTTCGACCAAGTTCTGCACATACTCCTGTATTCCCGATGGCTCCAAGTTTAGCCTTCAGTAATGGTCCGTCATCTGCCAAACCAGAAAAAGGTTGAAGCCGCAGCTCTGCGCCGTCACCCAAAGGCATTATTTGGACGCCTGTCGTTTCTGCTTCATCAATTTCGCCCTGGATAATCCCAACCCACAACTCCGAACCAGCATCTGCCATCATAGTAAGCTCCTCTGACCTCATTCTAGGAGTGTTTGGCCCTGTCTGCAAGGCAGCCCCGCTAAGTGGCGGACGCTTCATTGGTACGGCATCTATTATTAAGAGGCTCGTACCAGATTATTGATGCAAGTAGCCGTTTCGCAGTAGGAACTCGTCTTGATCGGCATGCATATTTTCTGGTAGCTTTTTAAACCAGCCGCCACTTTCTGATTCTTCGTTTGTGTTTAAGGCACCGGCATGCCTGGTCACCTCAAAAACAATTCCGACAGGTGAGTCTAGTCCATTTTTGAAATGACTTGGATACTCAATATAACTCTTGCTCTTAACATCCTTTACTTCAATTCCCAGCTCTCTCAGAGCAATGCGTTTTACGGCGTCAATCATCGGTTCACCAAAATGAACTGTTCCGCCAGGCAGATGCCATTGACCCTTGCAGGGCTGTATCGCGCGTTTTGTTAAATAGATTGCGTCTTTTTCGTTCCTGACAATAATCTCTATTGTTAAACGAGGGACTTTTGAGTAAATTGCATTAAACTCCTTTTGGCTTAGTGGATGAATGTTCTTAGTCATTGTTTTTATAGTATAAGCGGAATGGATTCTAAGAACCCATCCAGGATCTTTTCTCCTTGCCGAGAGTAGTTTTCGGGTGTAAGCCGGCTGTTTTTTGATTTGAAAGGTACCTGTAGGTACCTTTCGGAGCAAAAGGCAGTTGGATTGCATGCGAAAACTGGTCGGAGTCAGAGGAAGAGATCCTGGATGGGTTCTAAGAGCTCGAATCCACTGGGCTGCGCGGGGCTCGTCGAAGCAAAAACTTGCTTTGCTTGGTCGACGGAAATGAACCACAGCGGTTATAACAAACCGGGGTAAGTGCCCGACTCTGGTACTATTAATCTATGGCGGCCGTGATATCTATCAAAAACTTGACCGTGGTCAAGGACGGCAAAGACATCCTCCGGGATATATCACTTCAACTTACGCCTGGCAGGATCATTGGTCTGCTGGGCCCCTCTGGCGCAGGCAAAACGACCCTCATCCGCACTATTGCCGGACGGCAAAAGATCACCAGCGGGAGCGTGGAAGTTCTTGACCAGCCGGCGGGCGCTGCTGCACTGCGCAAAGACATAGGCTATATGACCCAAGGCGTGGCAATCTATCCTGACCTGACAGTGGCAGAAAACCTGCGCTATTTTGCCGTCATGACCGACGCGCCCAAGGGGCGGATAGGTGAAGTATTGGCCGAAGTCCACCTGCAGTCCAAGGCCAAACAACTGGTCAGCACTCTTTCTGGCGGCGAGCAGTCGCGCTTGTCGCTGGCTAGTGCCCTACTGAATAAGGCTCCATTTTTAGCCCTCGACGAACCAACGGTCGGCGTAGACCCGGTCTTGCGCCAGCAACTATGGGAACTGTTTGGCGAACTCGCCCGGGCCGGTACCACGCTCCTGATTTCCAGCCACGTCATGGACGAAGCCGAGCGCTGCGACGAACTGCTGTTGATCAGAAACGGTCAGTTGCTGGCGCAGGACACGCCCGCGGAACTACGCCGCCGGACTGGCAGCAAAACCGTAGAGGAAAGCTTTTTGAAACTGGTGGGCCAATCATGAGCGCAACCAAGACCCTGAGTACTGCCTGGCGCATCCTCAGCCAGCTGCGGCACGATCACCGTACACTGGCACTTATTATTTTTATACCTTCTATTTTGCTCACTATATTCCGCTTTGTGTTCCAGAACCAGCAGCCGGTTTTTCAGGCTATAGCTCCGCAGTTTTTGGGCATCTTTCCGCTCATCATTATGTTCATCGTGACCTCCGTCGCCATGCTGCGCGAACGCCGGACCGGCACGCTGGACCGGCTGATGACCATGCCGATTAGTAAAGCTGATCTGGTATTAGGCTACATGTTGGCCTTTTCTTTACTTGCACTTACACAAGTCGCCCTGGCCTGCGTGGTATTGCTCGGCTTTCTGGATGTACCTGTAGCCGGCAGTACGTTGCAAGTTGTTCTGGCCGCTCTGATCGCAGCCATGCTTGGCACGGCGCTGGGGCTGTTTGTCAGCGCCTTTGCCAGTTCAGAGTTCCAGGCCGTACAGTTTATGCCCGCGTTTGTGTTGCCCCAACTGCTGCTGTGCGGCTTATTTGCAGCCCGCGCGGACATGGCTCGTCCTCTGCAATGGCTGGCCAATGTCTTGCCTATGACTTATAGCGTGGATGCAATGAAGCAAGTTACTCTTCACACCGGCTGGACAAGTGAGTTCCTGCAAGACGTTGCCATTGTCAGCGTTTACGTTATCGGCGTCTTAGTGCTGGGCGCCCTCACCATCCGCCGCCAGGAAGCCTAGCACCCCACTCCACCTAAGCCTTCGGTCAGACCTGTAGGGGTAGGTGGGGTGGGGTTCTAGAACTCATCTCCTGAAACTCTGCTACACTTTAGGTTAATGAATTGGCTGCTAGCGATTGGTCTTGCATCTTTGCCCCTGCTTCTTGGCGAAGCACTGTACAAAAAGGCTGGACTCAAGCGCGAGCTCGCCAGAAAGACAGTCCATATACTGGGTGCTTTCGCATCAGTTGGGCTGCTGTGGTTTTTGGATCTGAGCCAGATTATATTTTTGGGCCTGAGTTTTGTGATCGTCCTCGCGGTCGTACGCCGAAAAAGGTTGGTTGGGGCGCTTTATGATGTAAACAGAACGAGCTTAGGTGAAATTTTATTCCCGGCCGGCGTCGCCAGCACGGCGTTAGTAGCCAATTCCAACCCAGCGTACGCATTTGGAATAATGGTTATGGGTCTGGCAGATGCCGCGGCTGGCATCTTTGGCACAAAGTACGGCCACAAAAGGTATAAGCCGTGGTTTGGCACTGGCAAAAAATCATATGTTGGCAGCCTGGCGTTCTGCGCAGTAACGCTCATTGTTGGCGGCTTGTTCCTGGTAGCGTATTTTGACCCAACGCTGACTAATGGTGCCAAACTGCTGGCGGCCAGCCTGATCCTTACGCTCATAGAGTCACAGCTAAGCTATGGAACTGACAATCTTGTTATACCTGTGATTGCGACAGCTTTACTACAAGGGACGGTTACGTGAGCAAGCGGAATTCCCGGATACCGTTAGTCATCATCGGCCCATCAGGAGCGGGGAAATCTACCATCCTCAGGCAGCTTGTTTTAGAAAACATCATTGTGGTTGAACCTACCTGGACAACCAGGCCGCCCCGGCCCAATGAAGCCGCAGAATCACTCGAACACGTATTCGTATCAAATGAAGTGTTCCAGCAAAAGCAGCAAAATGGTGACTTCCTGGGAACGATACAAATGTTCGGGCTGCCGTATTGGTATGGGCTGCCTGCCTTGCGGCAGCAGACTGACAGCATTACAACCGTGCTGTTAAGAGCCCCTCTCGTTAAACAATTTGCACACTACTATCCCAAACATGTCATCTACCAGATTTACGACGATAAACATGTCGTAGCAGAACGGCTAAAACAGCGCGAGACGACTGGCGAGCAGTCCGGCAGCAGGTACGGGGACTACGACAAAGAAGTTCAGCTTGGCAATACCATTGCCGCGAGGAGTTTCAAGAACACGAACCTGACAAAAACAATCACGGAGATACAGCAAGCCATCCAGGAAGATTTTTAACCCTGTCGTTTGATGCTAGAATAGCCCTATGACCGATCCGAGTAATCCGCAGTATCAACCGGATGAGACCCAAGCCAATCTGCCAGCGGAACCCGCTCAGCCAGAACAGCCCCAGCCAGCCGGACAGCCGCCTGTACGCCGCATGATCAGTATCAAAAAGGCCTACTTTTTCGTGGTTATTGCCGGCGCCAGCCTATTCACCATGAGCTACCTCATACCAAGTTATGCACTGATACAAATAACGGCCCCTATCTTCTTCTATGGCGGTGGGTTGGCAGCGTTTGTCATTGGTATATTGGCTGCCCGCAATACCGTTGTACGGGTAAAGCAGTCCAACAAGCAACCGCAACAGCCCGCCGTGCTCACGATCAAAGCATTGTTCCTGGGCATACTGGCCTTTGTGGGGGTTTTTGGATCTTTGGCGATTGCCATCTTCATTGCATCTATCTATTTGAGCGTACGCTCCTGTGAACTGTCGGGTTCATCGAAGTGCTATTGAACCCATTTCAAAACCCCAGTCTGTTAAGCGAAGGGCATTCTGGCGAGTACGATTTGTTCGTTCTCGCGACAAAGCGTATCCGAAGATACGCTGACATGGTCTCTTTTTTGGCCTGCCAGCGAGCTAAGCTCGCTGCACTGCCAAAAAAGGCCACGATCTCGAAGCGAAACGGACAAAGCGCGTATACCCCACGAAACAAGTTTCGTGGGGACCCCGTTGTGCCGCCAGAATGGATTGAGGCTGGAGTGGGATTTTGAAATGGGTTCATTAACCTGGTTTGCAAAACACCCCTTGTTGCAAACAATCCGCGGCCTGCTACGAGTACCCACCTACACCATCGTCTGCCTGCAATTAGTCATTGCCGCCAGCGTAGTCGCCAGTAACTCGGGCACCCCGATCGGCAAGCTGATAACCGGTCACTTGCTTGAGCTGGGCCTATGCCTGGTATGTATCGCCATGTGGTACATAAACGGCACAGCCATCAACGACCTGGCAGATTATGAGATTGATCAAATCAATCTCAAGCACGACAAGGACCGTCCGCTTGTTACTGGCAACGCATCCAAAAAAACTGTCTGGCGGGTAGCCGTCCTGGCCGCACTCACCGGTGTCATGGCCGGATACGCTATTACCTGGACTGCGGGCGCTGTCATGCTGGCAACTGTTTTTCTGAACTGGATATATTCCATGCCACCGGTACGAATATCTTACCGGGGCGGACTGGCTCAAGCATTGCTGCCGCTGGGTTACGTCGCCTTTCCATACAGCCTTGGCCTGATAGCGTTTTCGGGATCCATTGATGCAGCGAGCCTTGGTATTCTTGCCGCGTTGTATCTATTATTTTGCTCGCGTGTCATGCTGAAAGACTTTCGGGACGTGGATGGAGACAAAAAACACGGAAAACTGACCTTCCTGCTGCGTCATTCAGTAGATACCGTGGCAAAAGCCGCGTTGACAGTCTATGCCCTGGGTATTACTATCGTCTGCGTACAAATTTCGGATACACCCGTTCCTTTTGTGGCACTGCCCGTTATCTTTCTTGCCGGCGTGAACCTGGTCTTGTTTAACGAACTAGCCAAGACTACCCAGTGGAAAGAACAGAGACCTTTACTGGCTCCTATAGGACGAGTCAATACCGCACAACTGGTATTGCTGGTATTGGCGTTAATGAGCAGCAGCGAGCCCATGCCGTTGACCCAAGTTGTACTGATCATGCTGGCGGTGCTGGTCACGTTCTTGTGGAGCGCTTATGTCAGCCTGCGCCAGCAATACACGATTACGAACACCCGGTAGCTGCGTACTTCAATGGGTTCAATGGTGTTTTTTGTGTTTGTCTTCTTTGGGCCCGGAGGCCAGCCACATCAGGACCAGGGCCATGAAGGCTGCCGCAGCTACTACTACGTCCTGGGCGTCCTTAAAGACGTTTCCGTAGCGGGTGCTGAACAGCTGCTGCTGGGCGTTGCTGTCTAAAAAGGGCAGAGCCAGTACAGCCAGAGCCGCGCCCGTTGCCACCAACACCGGCACATGAAAAATGACCTTTGACCTGGGTAGTGATTTACGGAGGAAAAGCAGGCTCATCCCCACCGGTACAAGTAACAGTGCAAACTGCGTGATGAGTGTCGTGTTCTGTCCCCGAACCACCATACCCAGGGCCAGGGCAGCATCGTCACCAACATACGTCACCAACAAACTACCCGCCGCAACGCTGAGGAAAAGAAAAATTGCACTTACCCGGAACACCAGCGCCAGCAGCACCGGAACCCCGGCTATGGCCCCCAGTAGGATAAGCGCATTCATAGGCTCATCATAGCACACCGGCTATCGGCCTTAGCAGCATCCCTGACCCACATGCACTTTCTTGCCCTACCACATCCATGGTCAAGGCATAAAAGAGTTATTACCTATTATCTGGATTCCCAGTCAAGCTGGGAATGACAGGGACGGGTGAAAAAGTGCATGTGGGTCAATCGGCAATCTGACCGGCAACAGCCATACGCTGTCGTGGTCAACGCGCGTCTGCGTCTGCCGGTGGCCACTGCTCGATGCCTCTACCTAGCGCCAACTCCAGATGACTGAGCCTTGTTCCCTCCGTGACTGGTCCATGGCCTTGAAGACCGGCATTATACCCAACCTCCCCGGTGGCGTATACGTCAAAAGAGGTGTCTCCACGCAACTCTGTGAACCCATCCTCGTAGCGCACGTTTATTGCAAGTGCAGGGTGTAGCGCCCTAAGCTTCACGCGTATGGGTGGCTGGTGGCGGGACTGCTGCTGCCTTAAATCTACGCTCAACAAACCCCGTGCAAATCTTACCTGGTCAGTAGCACCGCCGATTGCTCCGGCCGGAAAGGAGTCGTATGCAAATCCTTCTGGCAGCTCCCCTTGAGGATGCAGTATGCCGTTCAGTTGATCAAATCTTTCGGGTGTCGTCATGATAGTGGCCCTCATTAATTGCTTAGTGACCTTCATTATATAACTGCTCTTGCCATACGCAATCATGCCTCTGCGGCGAAAGCCGCTATTTAAAATCACGAGCTTCAGCTCGTACAAAATAGGACCAGGCTTTGCAAAACCGATGAACCCAAGGTCAAAAGTGCCGAGTCAAGCCGAAACTTGTTTTGTTCCCGTAACTACAAGACAATGAACAAAACCGCCCCTTTAGGGGCGTTGTTTCGGCGCGGCACTTTTGACCTTGGGTTCAATCGCTGTTTTTGCAACTGCCTGCCACTTCTTTGCCTCCTTTCTTGCTGGCGCAAGAAAGGAGGGCGGTAGACGGCTGCAAGCCGTACCGAAATTGAAGCTGATTTATTTACTGACTGGATTCCCGATCTGGTCGGGAATGACAGGAGTTGGAGGTTATGTTCTGGACGGGAGAGCCAGCGAGTGAACTTCCAGGAGACTTTACATATAAAACCGGAGGCGTGCATCTTGCATTATAAGGTCTCACCTTGAGAGGTGTTAAAACGTGTAATCTAGAAACGGAGGCGTTGGCCGACATGCAAGTCGGCGGCCTTGACGATGCCGCTATTTACTTCTACCACATACTGCGCGGACTTGGGGCCGCAAAAGGATTTGGGATAGGTGTCCGGCGTGACGTTTTCTATCATGTACACAATTTCCTGACGCTCATCCAGCCATAGCATATCCAGGGCAAAATGCATGTCCTTCATCCACATGCAGTATTCGGCCGGCCGGGCAAAGTCAAACAGCATGCCCTGATTCCGATCCATGGACCGGCGCCCGGACAACCCCAAAACCCTCTCGCTTTCAGAGGACGTCTCTTCTAGCTGTACACAGGTATCTACCCGGTGGGCATCCCCCTTTGTCTCTGGGCTCACGGCGGATGAGGCAATACGAAAGGCACACTCCGTATAAACAGACTTGGCACTAAAGCGATGAACAATCAGGCCGCACACCAGCAGCAGCGCAACGCCGGCTAGTACCATGCGTACCTGCCAGGGTTGAGTCCACCGTTTTACCTTACGCGCCAATTCGGTCGCGACGACGCTTGCCTCGTGCATTTTGTTCTATGTGTTCAATTATTTTGCTGGCCACGTTGCGGCTGGTAACTTTTTCTATACCCAGGCCCGGGCTGGAGTTTACTTCCAGCACCAATGGCCCGCGTTCGCTGCGCATCATGTCCACGCCGCAGATGGAAAGGCCCATGGCTTTGGCGGCTTTTTGGGCGGTTTTGCGTTCTTCCTCTGTCAGTTTAACAGTGGTGCCTTCGCCGCCCTGGTGCAGGTTGGACCGGAAGTCATCATCAAGGCTCTGGCGTTTCATACTGGCCACTACCTTGCCGCCCACCACAAAGGCACGAATGTCCTCACCGGCAGATTCTTTGACAAATTCCTGCACCAGAAAGTTCACGCCCTCTACATAAAAGGCTTGCATCACCGCTTGAGCAGCCTTGGCTGTCTCTGCCAACACCACACCGTTGCCGTGGGTACCGCGGGCAACTTTAATAATAAGCGGCGCACCACCAGCCTGCTGAATAAGGTCCTCTACTTCCGCTGTTTCGCGGGAAAAGACCGTCTTTGGGATATCCACACCGGCCCGGGCCAGAATCTGGATAGCCCGCAGCTTATCACGCGAACGGTTAATCGCCAGGGATGTGGCGGTGGAATACACACCCTGCATTTCAAACTGGCGGACCACGGCTGTGCCGTACTTGGTCACACTGGAACCGATACGCGGAATGATCACATCAATGTCGGACAAGTCCTCGCCCTCGTAGCGGACCACTGGATGACTGCGTTCGATGGTCATGTAGCAGCGCTTGTGGTTGATAATCCGCACGGTGTGCCCGCGGGCCAGAGCCTCTTCTTTGAGTCGTTTGGTGGCGTAATTGCCCGGACCAGCAGATAAAATTGCTATGTTCATCCCGTTACAACCCACTTCCCTTCCAGTCATAGACTAACGGTTGAATACGTGTGTGTATGGTTCGTATGTATAGATATACTTTGTTGGCCTTTTGGGTTGTAACGGGATTCATACCCTTTCCTCCAATTCCTCTTCCAGGGTTTTCAGATTACCATGGGGCGTTGGGGGGCGCTGTAACTTTTTTAGAGAAGGCTTGCGACGAAAGGCTGTACCCTCCTTGACGTCCACCAGGAACTTGCCTAGTAGCACGTTGCGACCAATCAGCACCGGGTATGTCCGTGCGCTGCGATCAGCCAGGGTAAACGAGGCGCGGATTTTTTTCCCGCCCAGCACCACCAGCAGCCGGACTTTAAAGCGCCGCTCCACCTGACCGGTAGAACTGGCAACCAGCGACTTTTTATAGGTTTCAAAGCGGTAAACCGTCTCTGCGGGATCACCAAAAAACACAGCCTCCAGCACATCGCCCTGCTGCCTGACACTTGTCACGGCAATGGCAGAGACCTTCGCCCCGGTATCCACACGCGCTGCCATACTTAACCCGCCCAGCTCCGGAAAACTGACCAGTTCGGCACGTCCCACGAGTTTTTTAACGCCAACACTCATAAATGTATTATTATAAAACATTGTACTGTTATAAGCAATATACGTGTGCTAGTATGCCCTTATGACACCCTTGCAGGTGGCCATTAAAAGCTACTACCTCTCTCACAGTAAAGCACTTCCCCGGGATAGGCAATTCCATCTTGCCACCAGACTGGCGGCTTGGACGGTTGAACCGCCTACCCTTGCATTTCGGCAACTCGCCTATAGGCCAGGTAGATAACCGCAAGAACTACGCACAAAATCACCAACAAAAGGGGCACCAATCCGGCGGCATCAAGCTTTTTCATCCCCTTGCGCCTTCTGGAGGGTAATCATACACATCTTATACTTATTTTTACACCTTCAGAAGTAATTTGTACAGCAGTTACTATCTCTTTCGTTGCTTATTCTTGTACATAAGCTCATCTGCCTTATCCTTTGCTTCAGTAAAGGTCATGTCTCGCCTCCACTCAGCAACTCCTATGCTTACCTCGGGCATGGCCTCTAAGTTCTCTGAGGGAAAGAGGTGTCGATCAATTTCAACCTGATAAGTAATATCCTCGTCCACGCCAGACTTTAGCATAGCACCCCTTCCGGCAGCCTTGCCTTCGTCAAACGGTTCGGGCGACCAATATGCCACCCCGAACTCATCACCACCTAGGCGACCTACGACATCCCCGGGTCGGATATGCCGCAAAAGGGAATCTCCAGCCGCTCTCAAGAGCCTGTCTCCAGCACTGTGATTAAAGGTGTCGTTATATCCCTTAAAATCATCGAGATCCACCAGCGCCAGAGCGGCCGATCCTTCCTTGCGCGCTCTTTCAAGCACTCTGTGGGCAGCATCCCTAAACCTCTCTGGTCTTAGTAACCCCGTTAAGGGATCATACCGTGCCGCAGGGAGAAGCGTCTGGACTTCCTGCCTTAGCGCGGTATTATCAGTCTTCAAACTAGCTAGATCTTGGCCTACTTTTAGCTGAGGGCACTCGCCGGGGTAAACATCTAGAGGGCATGGAACACAGGGCAAGCCAAGGGTGCGCCCATTAGTATTTGTGCATGTCATAATTTCAGGATTAAAAAAAGCGCCTCGGTCTGGCATGAGCACTCCTGGTTGATTATTTAGCTAGAAAGTCCAGTTTACCACAAACCTTTTTTGCGGGCACCTTTGAATTCCTGCAGCAGCTCCTGCTGTTTTTTGCTGAGTTTAGTAGGGGTTTCTACACGGATGGTGACAATGTGGGCCCCGCGGGTCTCCCGGCGCAGGTGCGTCACGCCGTGGCCGGATAGTTTGAAGTCTGTGCCACTCTGGGTACCGGCCGGTACCTTCATGCGGACGGGGCCGTCCACCGTATCCACGTCTATTTCTACGCCAAGCGCCGCATCTACCATACTCACGGTTTCTTCGCTTAGAATCAGGTCGCCCTCACGGGTGAATTTTTTATGCGGCCTTACCCGGACGTTTACATACAGATCGCCCTTTGGCCCATTGGCAATGGCTTCGCCGTGTTCGCGCAGGCGAATGGTTGCACCGTCGTCAATCCCCGCAGGAACCTTCAGCCCGATAGTCTGGGATTTGCGCTGCGTTCCTTTGCCGTGACAAACGGTGCATTCCTTTTCCGGCACCTTACCGGCACCTTTACACTTGGGACAAACTGTGGCCTGCTGGATGTTGCCAAAGACCGTGCGCATAACCCGTGTTACCTGGCCGGAACCGCCGCACTCGTCACAAGACCTCAGCTCGTAGCCCGGCTCTGCGGTGGTGCCTTTGCAGTGTTCGCAGGCGTCTTCCAGGCTGAGGTTGAGGTCTACTTCCGTGCCAAAGACGGCCTGTTCAAAGGTGATCTCCACATTTGTTTCCACGTCGCGGCCGCGAGCCTGGCGGCCCTGGCGGTGGCCGGCACCCCCGCCAAAGAAGCTGCTAAAGATGTCGCCCAGGCCCATGTCACCAAAGTCAAAGTTAGTGTTCTGACCAGCCTGACCGCCATACCCGCTATATCCACCAAATGGGTCACCCCCGCCGTTACCGCCCACCCCGGCATGGCCAAACTGGTCGTAGCGCTGGCGTTTGGACGAATCCTTCAATACCTCGTAGGCCTCGTTCACTTCCTTGAACTTAGCCTCATCCCCGCCCTCTTTGTCCGGGTGGTGCTGCACAGCAGCTTTGCGGAAAGCTTTCTTGATCTCATCAGCAGAGGCACCTTTGCTTATACCCAGAACTTCGTAGTAATCTCTTTTAGCCATGTCGTTTCTTCTGAGGGTTATGCGTTTCAAAATATTTCAAAATTTGCCGGTCAGTAAAAGTACGGGTTTTTTTAGAAAATTGCGAGAGAGAAGGCAGGACGAAGCTTTCATACGCAACATAAGTTACTGCTATCTTCTCTTGCTTCAGCACACGAACCGCAGGCAGCAGGTCGGCATCGGAGCTAACAAAGGCTATATTTCTCACGTTATGTTTTAGGGCAGCTACAATCATATCCACAGCCATACCAACATCAACGCCTTTTTCCACTAGATACTCTGAGTTCTTGGGATACCCATCAGAGCGGACCTTGAGCGCACCGGTCTCAAAGTAATCAACTCGCTGCTGTTTGAGAATAGAGTTCCATGCGCGTTTTTGTTGAATAATGGCGAGTGTTTTCTGGCGAGTTTGTTTATGTTTACCGGCAAGCTTCACCTTTGCGCCATAGTATCGTATCTCCAAGCCTTGCGGTTCGGGTACAAGCGCTTCCACAAATCCACGAATATCAAACTTTTTGAGATTCTGGCCATCTCGGATTTTGCGATGTTTGACTAACACTTCTGCAAGTTTGTGCCGTAAGTTTTCGCCGTCTATAAAAACGATTGTTTTCATCTGCTACCCTTTTCAATAAAAACACCTCGCTGGGTCCGAAAACCAGAGCGAGGCGAGGTATAAATATAATACCGAGTACTATCAAATATGTCAACTGCGCTGAGCCTGGATCTCAAGCCGGTTACAATGAGCACCTTGTTCATCATAGTTTTGCGTTGTGCCATGCCGTATATTCTAGCACTTGAGCATTGAGAGTGCCAGCCTTGCTCTCTGGTGCTCCTGCTTCAATACTTGCTCCGGCATTTGCAGCCCAGAAAATTGTTCCCTGTTTTGCCTAGGTGGCGTCACCAACCATCCCTAAAAGCTGCCGGACAACCCCATAATTTGGCCCTGGAACAGCGGATCTCATTCTGGATTCTTCCGACTCAAAGACCTCGGTTGATGTACCCCCTACTGGGTTGAGCAGATTCACAAACTCATCTACACGCAGCTTCGCTGGGGCACTCCAGCCCGCCTCATCCATGACCGCAGTCAACCTGGCGGCAACCAGCTCACCCCTATGTGCACTGCGAAATCCGCGCCCTACATACCCATGTAGTTCCACAGAATCAAATGGATTGGAAAGTTTGTCGGCAGGCACGCTTATTACGTGTTCGGTGACTTTCTGGCCGAGCACTTGAGCTCGACGGCCTTTAGTACTTGCGATAGCGGCTTCAACAGTAGCTGTCAAATCTTCCGGAGTAATCGGAGCAGCCCTATCCGTATCTCCAAAAACCCGGGTCCTCAGCTCACCCCGCCTAAGTTCTCTTGCAGCTGCGACAGCTTCGACTTCTTCATACCATTCTACGGAACGCGACATATCTACTCCTTTTCGTTAGCTTCAAGCTACTCCACCTGGCTCTGTTTCTCAGGATAACATTTTGCCCCGCGCCTACCCAACCACATCCGGTTTCAGCTGCATAGCCAGGGCTCGCCTGCTAACGTACTCTAACAAATCCTCGTCGGCTTGCAGAACATGGCCTACGCCCTCCTGAGTCCCCCGCCAGTAGTACCCGCGTCCCGCGCCGTTCAGTAGAATGGTATGTTGCAGGACAAAATCCAGGCCGCTCACAGACTTAGTTGCAGTGTAAAAGTGATCGCCCGCAGGGGAGATGGCCACGCCTTCTACCCCATTGGCCAGAGGCCGCCAGGCTTCCTGCCGGGCAGCAGCAAACCTGTCCGCAAATTCATCCGGCGACATAGTACCGTTCGCGGCCACCATCCCTTCCGCTGCTCCCGATGTTGTGGCAGGGGCCATAGACTTACTCCTTCTTGTTATCGTCGACTACTTCACCTTCTACGGGCCCGTCTTTGTCGTCTTTTTTACCCTTGCCCTTGGAGTCTGTATCCTCCTTCGCTGACCCGTCAGCTTGGGAAGGATTCTCGTCAGCTTGGGCGGACTCATACATTTTGGCGCCGATGGGCATCATTTTGTCGGTGAGCTCTTTAGCAGCTGCTTCTAGGGCTTCCTGGTCAGCTTTTTCGTCTTTGACTACCTTTTTGGCAGCTTCTATGGCTTCGTCTAAGACCTTTTGATCTTCCTCGGAAATCTTTTCCTTGTTATCCGACTTCATTTTCTCTGCCTGGTAGACGGCGCTGTCCAACTGGTTGCGGGCGTCTATGGATTCGCGCTTTTTCTTGTCTTCTTCGGCATGGGCTTCGGCCTCTTTGGCCATTTTTTCCACCTCGGTCTTGTCCAGGTTACCGCTGTTTTGGATGGTTATACTCTGTTCTTTGCCGGAACCTTTGTCTTTGGCAGTCACGTTCAAGATACCGTTGGCGTCTATGTTAAAAGTCACCTCAACCTGCGGTACACCGCGCGGCGCGGGTGGAATGCCGTCCAGCACAAAGCGACCGAGGGACTTGTTGTCATCCACCATTTCACGCTCGCCCTGGACCACGTGGATTTCTACCTGCGGCTGATTATCGGCAGCAGTACTGAAGGTTTCACTCTTGGAGGTTGGAATAGTAGTGTTACGTTCTATCAGTTTAGTGGCAACGCCGCCAAGGGTTTCGATACCCAGGGAAAGAGGCGTGACGTCCAGCAGCAGCACGTCCTTGACATCACCTTGCAGCACACCGCCCTGGATGGCTGCGCCCACGGCCACAACCTCGTCCGGGTTGACACCCTTCATGGGACTACGGCCAAATATCTTCTTCACTTTTGCCTGTACGGCCGGCATGCGGGTCATGCCCCCGACCAAAACTACGGCGTCGATGTCGCTGGCTTTTACGCCGGCGTCTTTGAGGGCCTTTTCACAAGGCACGGCAGTTTTGTCGATCAGGTCGCCAACCAGGCTTTCCAGCTTGGCACGCGTCAGTTTGTGCTCAAAGTGCTTGGGACCGTCGGCGTCAGCCGTTAGGAAAGGCAGATTGACGTCAACTTCGTTAGTGGTAGACAGCTCAATCTTGGCCTTTTCGGCTTCGTCGCGCAGGCGCTGCATGGCGGCTTTGTCCTCCGCAATGGAGATGCCATGTTCTTTTTTGAACTCGTCGGCAAAGTAATTGACCAGTACGCGGTCAAAGTCGGCACCGCCCAGGTGGGTGTCACCATTGGTAGACTTGACCTCAAACACACCGTCGCCCAGTTCCAGGATGGACACGTCAAAGGTACCTCCGCCCAGGTCGTAGACGGCGATCTTTTCGTCCGTCTTCTTTTTGTCCAAACCGTAGGCCAAGGCAGCGGCGGTTGGTTCGTTAATAATGCGCTTGACCTCCAGGCCGGCGATCTTACCGGCGTCTTTGGTAGCATGGCGCTGGCTGTCGTCAAAGTAAGCAGGCACGGTAATGACCGCCTCTGTAACCGGCTGGCCCAGAAAGGCCTCGGCATCGGCCTTCAGTTTGCCCAGAATCATAGCGCTGATTTCCTCTGGACTGTATTCTTTGTCGCCCATTTTGACCTTGACGCCGTTGCCGGATTTGACGATTTCGTACCCCATAAGCTTCAGATCACGCTGAACTTCTTTGTCCTTGAAGTTACGGCCAATGAGGCGTTTGACTTCATAAATCGTGTTTTTGCTGTTGGTCACCTGCTGGCGGCGCGCTACCTGGCCGACCAGACGTTCGCCGTTCTTGTTAACAGCGACAACTGACGGCGTGGTGCGCTGGCCTTCGCTGTTAGCCACAATCTCTGCCTTGCCGGCCTGCATAACCGCCATAGCGGAGTTAGTGGTACCAAGGTCTATTCCGATAATTTTACCCATATTTTCTCCTCGTTAGACTTATTTAATAGGGCTGCTCAGCCGCTCTCTGTGTTCTCTGATAGCCTGTGTCCTGGCTGCCAACGTGAGGCGGAGGCGCTGCACACCTTCACCGTTCAAATGAGGCAGCGGGATGACAGGCTCCTTAATTTTTACCAAGTCAGGACGTGGTAAAACACTCCTTACAAATTCTAAGAATTTAGGACCGATTTCCCATGCGGGCGGAGCGCCGTGTTCTGGTGTTACTTGTTCGTTCATAGGTACTGATTAGCACATGCATTAGTAGAGTGCTAAAACCATTTTAGCATAAAAAATTAGCAGTCGCATGTCAAGAGTGCCAGCGTACTGTATCGATACGGTCGCCTGGGCGTGTGCAGCGGTGCATTTGCCTTGAAGCCCGGAGTCATGCGTAGCGTAGCTACGGATGGCGAGGACCGGAGAGACAAATGTGCCGGCGTGCATGTCCAAGCAGGCTAAACAGCAACATGGTTAGCAGACTTGACCCTAGTCAAGAATGCTGGTGTGTCCGGTAGGTCCTGGACTCGGCTTTGCCCCTGGGACGTTACGTCTGCCGGGGAACGTTGATCCGCAGCCCATCATCTGTAGCTTCCGCAACGGGTACTTCTGTACTTACGCCAGGCTGCCCCTCTACGACTGGAACATCCGCCCCTTCCTCTGCTCGATTCCAAGCCGCAGCAAACAACTTCACACCCTCATAATCCCCTGTACCAGGAAGCTTACTAAGGTCAAACTGTACTACTTCAGCAGGGCCCGCTGGAGGGCCTGGTACTTCCATTGTCATAGCGTTTACTTCTCCATTCTTACTTTTTGAATATGGCACCCAAGATACTCGAGGTGCCATGAAACATCATCAGATGAAGGCTCCATAATACCGTAGGATAACGATTTCGCCAATAGTTCTTTAGAGCTACTGAACATCTATCTGTTGAAAGCGAATCCTAAGCAGCTGCCTTGATTTTTCACCTGTTTTCTCGCTTTTTTAAAGCGTAGCCTTAGCTACGGTTGGAAAACGAAGAACAGGTGAAAAGTGGCAGACCTTGGGATTTTAGCTGACAGGTAGATGTTCAGTAGCTCTAAGGCATTTGAAAGGACGGCTTACACCATACGGACGCGGACCATGGCGTGGCGGATGACTTCATCACCCAAGGCATAGCCGGCCTGGAGTTCTTCTGTAACTTTTTCTACCACTCCGTCACCGTCCTCCATGCTGATGGCCTCGTGGTAACGCGGGTCAAAGACTTCGCCCACGGTTTTGATACGTTGCACGCCTATATCTGCCAGAGTCTTTTCAAACTGCTTGACAACCGCCTGCACACCTTTGACAAAGTCGCTGTCTTCCAGGTCCTTGGGGGTGTGCTTGAGGGCGCGTTCAAAGTTATCAACAATCGGCAGCAGGTCGCGGACGACACTAGCTTTGATGATATTCTTGAGCCCGGCAATCTGTTCCTCATGCCGGCGGCGAACATTTATGACGTCCGCTCGCTCGCGCTGCAGGGCTTCGGTCAGTTCAGCAACCTGTTGCTCCAGGTCTTTGATAGTAGGCTTCTTACTCATACAGGGCTCCTTCCAGGGCCTGGCCGGCATAGGCCACCAGGCTCATAACATCACGGTAACTTTGACGGGTCGGACCCAGTACCCCAATGTAGCTGTGGTCGCTGTAGGGGCTGCGAAAGCGGCTGATAATCAGCGAACAGCCGGCGTTTCGGCCAATAGGGTTTTCTTTGCCAATGAACACATTCAGCGGTTCGTTCGGTGCGGCCTCCCGCAGCCAAGGCTCCAGGTTATCCAACAGTCTGGCAACCTGCTGGACCTGGGCGCTCTGCATAAACTCCGGCTGGCCAAACAGGTTGGACAGGCCGCTCATGTACAGCTGGTTGCCAATGGTCGCCATGCCCAGATTAGAAGTCAGCTCTACCAGCGTATCCACGGCATTGCGGATAGTGCGGTCCGGCACGCCCCCGTGGTGCACACGGGCAGTCAGAGCCCGCTCGCCCCGCCGTTCATCTGCACTTTCTGACTTGGTATCGTTCAGGTGATTTACATAAAACCGGTAGCCTTTGTCTGTAGGGATGCGGCCGGCACTGGTATGCGGCTGCACTATGAAACCCAGACGCTCCAGCTCTGCCATTTCCGTCCGGATAGTGGCCGATGAAACGCTAAATACCTTGGCAAGCAAAGACGATCCAACCGGGCTGGCCACCTCGGCGTACTGCTCCACAACCGCGCAGAGAATCTGCTTCTGACGATCAGTCATAACTCTTGTCAGTGTACTGAATTAGCAGACTGTGGTCAAGAGTGCCAGCGCACCTTGCTCAGGGTACGACCCTGTAGCAACCAGCTGACTAGCCAGCAAGCCACATGTGGTAGGCGTCCAGTATTTGCTGCTGTACTTCACTGGGACCACGGGCACCGGTATCTACTACCAGGTCGTAGTTGTCTGCGTCATAGGGATCAACGTCATACAATTTTTTGTACCGGCGGGCTTCGCTGGCCAACCGATCCTGCAGCCTGGTGGCGTATTCTTGAGGATCACTGGGGATATGTTCGTGCTTGACCCGCTCCGGCTCCATATTTTGCAAAATGCGCCTGGCTGCTACCTCCAGGTCCAAATTCAGAAAGACTTTGAAAGAATCCGGTATCCAGTGCCAAGCCATCCGTGAATCTATTGCCACTTCTTCCTGGGTAGCGCCGATCTCCCGCAAGCGTTGATCTACAAGGTGATCAACGTCAGCCTGCTTTTCGCCAGCCAGATTTGTCTGATGGACGTCCATGCCTCGTTCTCTGCCAATTGCCCGGAACAGGTCGCCGGATGAAAAATGCTCGTAGCCCAGCTGTTCTGCAACACCCTTGGAGGCTGTTGACTTGCCGCTGCCCGGCCGGCCGGCAATCGTAATAATATGCTTTTTCTTCATTTACTCAGTATATAGTGTGATCGCCCTTCTAAGAACCCATCCAGGATCTCGCTCCCGATGCCAAAATTGCTCCATTTCGAGTACCAATTTGTTCTGGTTTGTCTGCCGTACCCGTGGGTACGGCAGACGGATCAGGGCGGATTGGGGCCGGAATGGGCGGTTTTGGCGCGGGATTGGAGATTTTGGATGGGTTCTAAGAACCCATTCAAAAAGCTATTGTCTTTTCCCATGTAAGGCGTAACAATAAACTTATCTAAATAAGGAGGGCATAATGCCTGTAGCAGAAATCAATTACCTGGCGGTACTGGTCGCTGGGGTTTTAAGTATGGCGATCGGGTTCCTGTGGTACTCGCTGGTATTTAGCAGGGCCTGGATGCAAGAATCCAAGCTCACCGCGAAAGACATCGGCAACGGCCCGGGTGCCGGCTATGCCCTGGTGACCGTCGGCAGCCTGCTGCAAGCCTATGTACTGGCGCACTTCATAGACTTCACCAACGCTACCACTTGGGTACAAGGCGCCACCACGGGCATATGGATCTGGACCGGTTTTGTGGGTACCGCCTATGCTGCTACGTATGTCTTTTCCAAACGTTCGCTGAAACTCTGGACAATAGACGCCGGCTATTTCCTGGCCGTCCTCATGGCCCAAGGCGCCCTTCTGGGGGCCTGGGTCTAATTACCAGAGCCTTCTTAGAACCTATCCCAAAGGTGGTCGGAGTCAGTGGAAATGATCCTGGATGGGTTCTAAGGGGCTCTGTCCTCTACAGGTGGTAAGGCTTCATACTCCAGCGTTGGAGTTATGAGTTGAGCAGCAGCTTCTGCCTGCCGGCGTTCCTGGGGGGGTGCGAGCCTGGGTGAGAGCTGTATGCCAAGAAACAAGGGCAGCGTGGTCCAGGCCGAATGAACGGGCTTGGGTTTGGTTTTTTACGAGTGGTCGCAAAAGGTCGGCGACTGTTCGTGCCAGTTCTATGTAGCCTTCGGTATGGATTTCTGTGATATCGATGGCCTCCTCTAGGTCAAAGACGTACTCTTGGAGGCTATGGCTTGTTGACCTGGCTGTCACCGCTGCCGCAAGTGGCGCAATGGTATCAATAACAACCGTAGTGGGTATGAGTTGACTGGCTATGCGACGGTGCATAGGCAAGGTGCTCATGAAGCGCCTAAATCGATCTACTAAGTCCGCGTCTGGCTGAGCCGGATGGAGGAGCGGATGGTCTATAAAGCCGACTGAGTGATCATATGATTGGGTATATAGTCTGCCCTCGTCATCTATCAGCAGAGGCGCCAGTTCCGGCGACTCACCGGCTGCGACAACGCAAGGGAGGACCTCATCAATGTCGGCTATAGCCGGCATATCGAGACCTGTGCTGTCATACGTGTCTTCATCAGGCTCGACCACACAGGCAGTGAATTCGGCTGCGGTGTCCAGCAGGATCAGTGCCACCTCTTCTTCCTCGCCTAACATAAAGGTATACCGCTTCAGCTCCTCGTAGCGATTCGCTTCAGGACGATCAGCAACCAAGCTAGTAACTTCGCGCATCAATGGGTCAGTAATCCAGGATAGCTGATCGGCATCAACCAGGAGGTCGTCTTCCCTGCAATGCCTTGCCCGACGTTCCAAGTCCGCCAAGACTCCTTGGGTATAACGATCATAGAGCTGTTCGCTCGCAACCATACCTAATCTCGCTTTAACATTACGGTGAAGGCTTCGGCAGGGATGTCAACTTTACCAAACCTCTTTAGGCGGGCCTTGCCCTTCTTTTGCTTGGCCAGAACCTTTTTCTTGCGGGACACGTCGCCGCCGTACAGGCCGCTGGTCACGTCTTTGCGGTAAGCGCTGATGTCCTCGCGGGCGATGAACTTGCCGCCAATGGCTGCCTGCAGGGCAACCTGAAAGTTCTGGCGGGGGATGACTTCCTTCAGCTTTTCCACGATTTCGCGGCCCAGGTGCGGGGACTCGGACCGGTGTACCATAACACTCAACGCATCAACCCGATCACCGGCAATATAGAAATCCAGTTTTATCAAATCTTCTGCACGGTAATTATCCAGTTCATAGTTGAAGGACCCGTAGCCGGAGGTCACGCTTTTGAGCTGATCGTAAAAGTCTGTCAGGAGATTGGCAAGCGGCGCCTCGAACGTCACGATTGCCAGCTGGGCATCAACATAACTCAGATTCTTTTGCAGGCCGCGTTTAGATGAGATCAGTTGGATAACCGCACCGACGTACTCTTTAGGCACCACTACTTCGCCCTTGATCCATGGTTCGCGGATTTCAGCAATCCTGGCCGGATCGGGCAGGTCCACGGCAGACTGGATATCCAGTTCCTCGCCGTTCAGCAGCGTTACTTCATAGTCCGTAGAAGGATTGGTGACCACCAGCTCCAGATTGTATTCGCGCTCCAGCCGTTCCCGTACGATGTCCATGTGCAGCAGACCCAAAAAGCCAATGCGCACACCAAAGCCAAGCACAGGTGAATTTTCGGTCGTATACTGCAGCGCAGAGTCGCTGAGCGACAGTTTTTCTATAGCATCCTTGAGCAGCTGGTAGTTTTCGTTACTGTCCGGGAAGAAGCCGGCATAGACAAAGGGTTTGACTTCTTTATAACCCGGCAAAGCCTGGGTGGCCGCCAGTTTTTCAGCGACATAGGTTATGGTGTCACCCACCCGGGCATCGTGGGTAGACTTAAGGTTGGTTATGACATAGCCAATTTCGCCAGCCCCGAGGTGAGACATCGGCTGCATGTCTGGCTTTAGAATACCGACATACAAAGGCAGCGCCTGCTTGTCACTGCTCATCATTCTTATGGGCAGGCCGTCATAGAGCTGCCCATCTACAACCCGTACGTAGAGCACAACGCCACGATAATCGTCATAGTAGCTGTCAAAGATCAGGGCACGCAAAGGCTGGCGGTCTTTGTTTTCTTTGTAGGTCAGTCCCTGGGGGCTGGGCACTCGTTCAACCACAGCCTCCAGCACGGCCTCTACCCCCTGACCGGTCTTGGCAGAAATGTGCAAAATGTCTTCTGGCTTGCAGCCCAGCAAGCTGACTATTTCTGCACTTACGCGGTTCACGTCCGCCGCGGGCAGATCGATCTTGTTGAGCACCGGGATAATGGTCAGTTCCGCGTCTATTGCCAGGTACACATTGGCTAGTGTCTGGGCTTGAATGCCTTGGCTGGCATCCACCACTAGGATGGCGCCCTCACACGCCTCCAGGCTACGCGAAACCTCGTAGCTAAAATCAACGTGCCCCGGAGTATCGATCAAGTTGAGTTCATACTCAACTTGAGGAGTGCGGAGTTGGGAGTTGGGAGCGAGGTGAGCTGCAGCCCTTCTTTCTCCGTTCTCCGCACTTCTCTCTTCATGAGCCCGGTAAGACATTCTTACCGGTGCGAGTTTTATGGTAATACCCTTTTCCCGCTCCAGATCCATCTTGTCCAGGTGCTGGGCCTTCATGTCACGCATCTGCACCGTACCGGTCAGTTCCAACAAACGATCAGCCAACGTCGACTTGCCATGATCAATATGCGCAATTATGCAAAAATTTCGGATGTGAGACTGGTCCATATCTACCAGATTATAACAGAGATGACGCTGAGCTAGCCGACAGTAAGCCTCGTGACCAGTTTGGCGGCATTTCTGAGGACCGTGCCGGGCGAAGTATTGTATTCCGCTATCCCCGCGTACCCCGCTCCCAGCAGCTTGCGTTTTCGTTCAGGAGCAAGCTTGCCGTACGGCGCAAATATAACTGGGTTTAGTCCCCTGTCCATGACCTTAAGCATAGATGGAATTTTTTCTGTCGCATCCCTTTTTGAATGGGGGAACTGGGGAACACCACCATGGACCACTACGGCCCCCAGTTCCTCTGGAAATTGACTGCAGGCAACCCCAGCCAATTCACCAGGCCATCCACAACGATTAGTGACGACATGACCCGCCTCAGCCATAATGCCATCGAATTTCTCCTCCCACAGTCCTGGTGCCCACCCCACATATGTGACTGCGCAGCCGCCAAACTGCTCATAGTAAGGCTTACCATCTATCTGTCTGGGTGGTGTTAAAGGGGTTTGCCTCTCCATAGTTCTAGTACGTAATCTTAATAGGCCGCAGGATAAACCGTTTGGTGCGCTCGATTATAGGCTTAGCTTCTTCCAGGCCCAACATCAGCGAAATAGTCAGGTGCACCAGGAAGGTCACCAGGGAAATCACGCCCAGCTTTACACCCAGCGTCACAATACCGCGGTCGCTAATATTCAGCGGCAGCAGAGAAATCATAATAAAGGCCGTCAGCACGCTAAAGCCGGTGACCGACGCAATCCGCACCAGCCCGCCCCAGAACCTCATGTCAAACAGTTTACGGTCACGCACCAGCATGACGATCCCCAGGATCACTACTTCCACTGCCGCCACAATTGACTGAGCCATGGCCAGGCCGGATATGCCATACGCGTCAGGCCTGGACAATGTATAGGCCAGATAAATGTTCAGGGCAATGGTCAGCAGCGACACATACAACGGTGTTTTGGTGTCCTTCTGGGCATAAAACCAGCGCGACACAATGGCGTAGATGGTACGGAACAAAATTGCCCCGGCAAAAAAGCCAAACACCACGGCAATTTCCGGCGCGCTGTTGGTAAAGATCAGACGGGCAAAGTAGGCCCGGGCAAAGTAGCACACCACCACAATGGGCATAATAATCCAGATCATAGCCCGCAGAATCTGCAAAAACTCTTTGCGAAAGAGGTCGGGCCGGCCCTGGGACAACCGTTCGTTCAGCCGGGGAAAAGCAGCCGTGGCAATGGTCGTACCGACCAGCAACGTCGGCGTGGTGTGCAAAATATAGGCATTTTCATAAAAGCTGACATTGCCGGTGCCAAGGCGGGTCGCCAGGTTGGTTTCCACAATAGAGTTCAGGGAATCGACCCCCTGGTCAATCGACCGCGGCGGCAGTTGGCGTAGGATTTGCCGAAAGTCCGGACTCTTCCACATGATCTTTGGCCGCCACTTATAGTTGGCGCCCATAAGACCCAAAAACACCACAAACAGTTGCAGAATAGCGCCCAGTAGTGCGCCAACCCCAAGCCCAATCAGCCCCAGACTGTCCCGGAACAGCAGCACAGCAACAATCTGCGCCAGGTTATAAAACAGCGGTGCCATAGCATAGAAAAAGAACCGGCCAAAGACCTGCTGCACACTGACCAGCACGCCGGAAATCGCAAACAGCATAGGGTTAAAGGAAATAAAACGCATGATCAGAACGGCGTTGTGCAGCTGCTCCGGCGGTGCCCCGGGCGCTGCCAATCCTGGACCTACGATGTACTTGATCAGGGGCTCAGCAAACACAAACATCACCACCCCCACTACTGCCATGACGATAGCCAGCAGGTTCATAAGGCTGTTAGACAAATCCCACACGCCCTTGCGGTCACCTTTGTGCAAATGGTCGGACAAAAACGGCATAAAGGCCACACCCAATGCACCAGCGGCGAGGGTGAAAAAGAAAAAGTCCGGAATTTTAAAGGCCGCAAAGTAGGCGTCCGTGCTCTGCGCACCAGTCAAATCAAAGTTAGCGTTCACCATCTTGTAGCGCAAAAATCCCAGTACCTGGCCAATCAGCGATATTACAATCAGCAGCGCCGCAGCGCCGCCCACGCCGACCTTTTTATTTGCCCGCTGAATCCATTTGTTCATCCCGTTACAACCCACTTACTTACCGTACGTCCCATAGACGGCTGAAGTACAGAGTCAGATTCAACCGTTCTGTGTATTGGGGGTGTCTTTTGGGTTGTAACGGGATTCACCCTGAAAGTTTGATAAGGTTTAATAACGGAAATCATCTGACCCCATTATATGGCCAAACACCTCCGAAAAACACCCGCAAATCCTTAATTCTTAGCCGGATCGTAAAAGAAATGTGGGTTGGCTAGGAGCAAATTCCAAATCTGGTCATACTATTCAAACGCACCGAGTGGACACCGGCCTTTTGCGGGTGTTTTTCGGAGGTGACTCTTCCACGTTGAGAGGGGAAGTCATCCCCTCTCAATACCCCTTAGAACCCATCCAGGATCTTTTCTCCTTGCCGAGAGCACTTTTCAGATGTGAGCCAGCTGTTTTTTGTTTTGAAAGGTAGCCATAGCTACCTTTCGGAGCAAAAGGCAGTTGGATTGCAGGCGAAAGGTGGTCGGAGTCAGAGGAAGAGATCCTGGATGGGTTCTTAGTACAGCGCCGCCGCCTTAGGCATATGAGAGCCCTTGAGGATTTCTATGACCTCGTCGGCTTCCACGGTTTCTTTGTCCAGCAGGACCTTTTTTAGAACCTCCAGCTTTTCCATGTTGGCCTTGATAACTACCCGGGCACGATTGGCGGCTTCGGTGATAAGACTCTCGGTTTCGTCGTCAATCAGCTTGGCGGTTTCGTCCGAATACTGGCGCTCATGCACCATGCGCTCTATCATCATGCCTTCTTCTACGTGGAAGACCTGGTTGCGCAGCTTGCCGCTGCCCATACCCTGGTTGATGATCATTTCACGGGCCAGTTCTGCAGCCTTGGGCAGGTCTGACCCGGCGCCGGTCGTTACCCAGTCATGACCGTAGACAAGCTCCTCTGCTATACGCCCGCCCAGCATCCGGGCCAGTACGTCCTTATACTCGATGATGCTGTGGTAGCTCTTGTCCTCTGGCGGGATGGCCCAGGTGACACCGCCGGTGTTGCCGCGGGAAATAATGGTGACTTTGTGGATGGGGTCGCTGTCCGGCAGCACATGCCCGACCAGTGCGTGACCAGCCTCGTGGTAGGCAGTCAGTTCCTTTTCTTTGTCGCTCATCACCTTGCTCTTGCGTTCCGGACCGATGGCGACCTTTTCAAAGGCATCCGTAACATCCTTTTGGTTGATCTCCTGGCGGTTGTTGCGCGCGGCGTTAATGGCAGCCTCGTTGGCGATGTTCGCCAGATCGGCGCCGGACGAACCGGCCGACTTGGCGGCAAGGGCATCCAGGTCAACGGCCTTGGCCAGGGGCTTCTTCTCAAAATGGACCTTCAGAATGGCCAGACGGTCCTTACGGTCAGGCAGACCAATGTTTACCCGGCGGTCAAAACGGCCAGGGCGGAGCAGGGCAGGGTCCAGCACGTCGGAACGGTTGGTGGCCGCCAGGACAATGACATTTGTTCCCTGTTCAAAGCCATCCATTTCTACCAGAATCTGGTTGAGCGTCTGTTCGCGCTCGTCATGACCGCCGCCCATACCGGAACCGCGGCGGCGGCCAACGGCGTCTATTTCATCTACAAAGATAATGCACGGCGCGTTTTTCTTGGCCTTGGCAAACAGATCGCGCACGCGGGAAGCACCGACTCCCACAAACATCTCTACAAACTCTGATCCTGAAATGCTGAAGAACGGCACATTGGCTTCCCCGGCTACAGCCCGGGCCAACATGGTCTTACCTGTTCCAGGAGGGCCGACCAGCAGCACGCCTTTGGGGATTTTGGCCCCGACGGATTCAAACTTCTTTGGGAATTTCAGGAACTCTACCACTTCCTGAAGGTCGGTCTTGGCCTCGTCAGAACCGGCAATGGACTTGAAGTTCACTTTGTCCTTTTCATTGCCGTACAGGCGGGCCCGGCTTTTGCCAAAGCTCAAGGCCTGGTTCCCCTGCCCCTGCGCACTACGCAGCATAAAGAACAAAATAAAGCCTATGATAATAACAGGCAGCAGGTTGATGCCCAGCGAAGTCCAGGTATCCCCAGCGCTGGATTGCTCTTTGTAGGTTACAGGGGTGGTGTTTGTGTCCAGGCCTTCTTCTTTCAGAGTACCTTCTACATCCTTGCGTGACTTTACGGTAGGCTTGTCTTCGCCTTTTTTGGTAACTTCCAGTGTCTGGCCGGTCACAACGATCTTTTCGTACTGGCCTTTGTTGGCCTCCTGGATCACCTGGGTGAGCGGCTTATCTTCCAGCTTTGGCTGCGACTGTTGCGCGTATGAATAAAAGAACAGCCCAAAGAGTACAATAAGCGCAATAAAGGCAGCATTTTTGGCGCCCTTGCGCCGTGGGGCACCTTTGCCCGGTAGATTGCGAAACGGTTTTTTTGGATCCATCCTATCTCCTCTTAAAATCTTGAAGTGGTACTAGAACTACTTGTTCCTTAGAATACTTGAAAAGTATGAGTTTAACACCATATATCTGTCGAACCCACAGGTATTTTATTATACAGAAGCAGTAGTATGATTGCTAGCGCTCTCGTGGTCGGAGTGCCAAATCCTTACGACCCACCCCTAAGGTGTATCTGTTATTAACGTCCGTTTGGGCACCTGGATTATACGTTTTGGCGGCAACTATCAGCCGCTCCAACGTCCTGGTAGTGAGGTTTTGCACTCCGTGGCGGCGCAGCCAGGCAGCCAGTACTTCGCGGGCCACGGCATGCGGCAGCATGATAAAGCTATGGCGATCCAACCGGTCAAGACCCGGCTGCAGGTGGAGGTAGTTAATAAGATGCGTCTCCAATTCTTCATGTACGGCATATAGAGCGCGGATATGCTGCAATAACTCTTCTTTTTTATGAGCAGCCTCAAATTGAGGGAGAAGTTTGTGCCGAATATAGTTACGACGGTATCGCAGGTCCATATTAGTACTGTCCTCGCGCCACACCAGTCCCTGGTCTTTGGCATAGGCAATAAGATCGGCTTTTGGCATATGCAAAAGCGGCCGATGAATGCCTGGCCGCGAACGCAAAGACACCAACCCCCGCCGGCCCGTGCCGCGCAACATATTATGTATGGCCGTTTCCAGTAGGTCGTCCTGATGGTGCGCGGTGATGACCGCCCGGGCGCCGCTCGCCTTCCGTACCCCGTGTAAAAACTCATAGCGGGCCTGTCGGGCTGCGTCCTCACTGGTATCAGAACCAAGATATCCCCGGTCATACACAAAAGGCAGGCCGTAGCGGCGGGCTGCGTCCTGTACAAGTCGCAAATCCTCATCAGAATCCTCCCGTACCCCATGCTCAAAATGCGCCACAATAAATTTCCCTCTCCAGGGTTTTACCCCGGAAAGTGTGATTTTATGGTGCAGTAGGTGCAGCAACGCCATGCTGTCCACGCCGCCGGAGACGGCGACGACGTACGTCCCTGGTTCAATATCGACATCCATCCTATAATCTTATCAGTATGAACAACAAACGGCATTCAGCGAATCCTGAGCTGCAGGGACAGAACCATGAACCCATTTCAAATCTCCTCCCAAGCACGAAAAGCCTGTCCTGGTAGTGCGAGCTGGTCAGTTTTCGCGACAAAGCATATCCGTAGATATGGTACGAAGCGAAACTGCCAGCTCGTGCACCAGGCAGGTTTTGCAGTCGGGAGGGAGATTTGAAGTGGGTTCAATGCACATGTGTTCAACCGTTAGTCTATGGCTGGAAGGGAAGTACAGCCATCCCAAAACAAAATGACGCTTTCCGGCCGCGCCCGAATGGCCAGAACCGTCCTGGCCTCACTCACCGTATCTACGGATATGCTTCACTCGGCCGGAACGATTCTGACTCATCCGGATCCTCACCCAGAATTTCGTCATTTTGTTTTGGGATGGCTATAGGTTGTAGCGGATGAAAAAACTCTATTTTATTCGGCATGGCCAAAGCCAGCTTAATGTAGAAGGACGCTACGCCGGCCGCGCCGAAACACCTCTGACTGACGAGGGCCGGACCCAAGCCAAACGGACCGGTCAGGATGCCAAGGGGCTGAAGATTGACCTCATCGTCAGCTCACCCCTCAGCCGGGCCCTGGAAACCGCTCAGATTGTGGCAGCAGAGATTGGCTACCCCTTAGACAAAATCATTGCCGACGAACGGTTCACAGAACGCGATTTTGGCAAACTGGAGGGGCAAATCTGGTCTCCCACCCACAAACACCAGGACCTCTCGCCCTACAATATAGAAACCGACCAGGAGCTGCTAGCCCGAACACGAAAAACCCTGGACTGGCTAGAGAGTCAGCCCGCAAATAGCATTCTGGTCGTCAGTCACGGTGCCTTTGGCCGGGCACTCCGCAGCCTGTTCAAAGCAGACTTCCCCATGAGCCACCCCCACCGATTGGGCAACGCCGAACTCAACGAATGGTTATAGAGCCTGATATGAGCTACCTCACTAAGCGGAAACCTATACCAACGGCCCAAGCCGGGACCCTCTACAATCTGTCCCGGTCCAGCATAGAGGCTTGGCCCCGAGTCACCACTTGACCTTATCCTCATATCAATCACCGGTGAAATGTCCGCGTTTACCGTCTGCGGGTCAACTGCCGCCAGATGACACAAACAGTGAATCTCAGCACAGGTTGGCCTCTCATTATGCTTTCGGAGGTATTTTGTTTCTGTCGTCATGACCTGTTTTGCGGTAGTGATTGCCTTGTGGTACTCAGGACCGCCAGAGACACGAGGGTTGACCCTGATAGCCGTTATAGCACTTGTTGGAAGCCTGAGACGCACCGACGGTACTGGGTCAGATTTCCGGGCCCGCACCGCATATTCTTTTGGTACTTCAAAGCACCCGCTTGCAACCATTGCTACATGGGAGTAAGTACGAGGCTTTCCTACTATCCCGCCGCCCGCCGCAAAGTTGAGGACCGCAGCTGCTGCTTCCAGAGGCTCAAGCTGCGCCGGTTCGGATAGGACTCGTCCCTGTAAACTGTCGGCCTGATTCACTACCTCCTCGGTCAGCAGCAAAAGGTTATAAAAAAAGGGACCGGCTTTGGTCCCTTGCAAGGTATCAGCTGCTTGTAGCGTTTGCTCCAGTATCACCATACTAGGAGTTCATTATACCGTTTTGTTCTGCTTTTTAGCAAAATGTTGTGATATCCCTAGCCGCAAGCAGGGGGGTATAATGAACTCTATGCAGCAAAAGATCGGCGTTGGTGTGGCAGTTTTCATCTGGAGAGATGGCAAGTTTCTCCTTATGCAGCGCACTGGGTCTCACGGTCATGAAACCTGGAGTATCCCCGGGGGCCATTTAGAGTTTGGGGAGTCATGGGTAGAAGCCGGGACGCGCGAAGTTCTGGAAGAAACCGGAATGGAAATCAAAAACGTATCTTTCCTAGCCACCACAAATGACCTGTTCCCAGATCACAACAAGCACTATGTTACCATCTGGCTTACTGCAGACTGGGCAGCCAACGAGCCCGCTATACTAGAGCCGCAGAAATGCAAAGACATAAAATGGATTACGCTCAAAGAGCTTCCCAAAAATCTCTTTCAACCCTGCTGGGAAAACCTCCATGACGTTGTTCCGGAATTCTTTGGCTAGACCCAAGGACTGGCAAACAACGCCACGCTATGCTATATTTACCCCTGTTGTCCCTTTGAAGCCAGAATAAAAAATGCCAAATCAGGCAGCTTGTCTGCTGGTTTGGATAACTAGACCCAAAATTGCGAGAGGATTCGCGATTTTGAGAGGAAGCGGCTTGGTTAGGTAGGCGCTTTTGCCAAGCAAACTTGTTTTGTTGGCAAAATGGCTACCTAACCATTACACGTTGACGAGGCGGCGTAGCTCAGCTGGTTAGAGCGCAGGACTCATAAGCCTGAGGTCAGTGGTTCAAGCCCACTCGCCGCTACCATAATAGAATTTTTAGACGAACTGTCCGTAATTTTCTGTAACAACAGATATGATTCGTTCAGTTCAATAATTCCAAAACCAGTTTCGAAGTCGTAGGTCAATCCGCGCGGAAAGAGCGTCCTCTGGACGCTCTTTTGTATCTGTACAGGTGCTCTGTTCCAGAACTCTGACGGGTCTTTCATAAACAGCATAGCGTTATCTATCACTTGTTCCTTTTGGTCCGCGTAATCATCGGCTTCTACCTTCTTTTTCTGGTACTCCGCCAGCTCTGCGTCAATATCGTGAATAGCCGCTTCTTTATCTGTAAAACTTATCTCGTCCTTTGTAAACTTGCGGATTGTCTTTGAGCGTTCGTCCTGCAAAGTCTCAATCTCTTTATTAATTTGATGAGCAGTATGCAAGGCTTCATCATACTCATCACACCAACGCGTCATGACTATATGCTTAAAAACTTTTAAGCGACCCTCTTTGTAGCGAACTCTGGAAAGTACTTCTCTGAATTCTTTATGAACTGCTTCACTCGACTTGCTAACCTTTTTGCCTAATACAGAAGTCTTGCAGTACACACAGCTATAACGAGGATACTTAATGCCGCTCGCACCTTTAGGCGCGCTTGCCGTTACGAACTTGCCACAATGGATGCAGCGCAGGAAGTCGCGCCGTAATGGGTAGGCGTTTTCATCGCTCTTTGTGAATAGCTTCTGCTTGCCAGCTAATATACGCTGATTCTTGTTAAAGGTTGCTTCGCTGATGAGTGCTTTATGCAAGCCGACATATCTATTGCCGTTCGTGTATTTGGACTGAATATATCCGGCATAAATAGGATTCTTAATCGTATTTTCTATCGTTTGCCATGTACGCTTTTTGCCTTTGCCGTTTCGTATACCCATTTCAAATGCCAAATCAGACGCTTGCTTAACCGTGTATTGACCAGTAGAAAACGTTTCTAAGAACAGTGCTAGTTTTGCGGCCATTTCGGGATGTGGAGCAATAGTTGTAATGCCGAGTGGGGTTCGGTCTTTGATATAGCCTATCGGCGCGTCATGCGGCCAACCGCCTTGTTCTAGACGCTTCTTCATGCCCTCGGTCGTGCGAAACGTCCTAACCTCGTTATCGAACTGCGCAAAGCCGGACAATACGGTTTCCATAAGCTTGCCAGTGGGGCTATCGTCTATAGGCTCTGTTACCGATACGAGCATTACGCCATTCTTGCGCAGTATAGAGCGGATCATTACATGGTCGTCAGAGTTACGAGCGAATCTGTCCAGCTTCCAGACAATACATTTTTCAACCATGCCTTTGTGCTGTCGACAGAACTCAAGCATCGCCAAAAGTTGTGGCCGGTTGGTAGCTTTAGCTGATTCGCCCTCGTCCCGAAATATATTTTCTTTTGGAACTTTAAAACCTAGAGATTTTGCAAAGTCGATACAGGCTTTTTGTTGCATATCTAAGCTAGTGCCATGCACTTGCTCGTCTGTAGATACTCTGACATAGACAACGCAATTCATACTTAGAACTATCTTATCACTTTGTTAATCTGTTTCGCTATCCTTCTTCTTAAACTTTTGAACTTCCTTAATTGCGTATTGTGCAATAAGGTCAAAGTCCACAATCATCTTTTGAATTTCTTCATCGGTCATAGTCAAAGCTTCATCGCCAAGAAGAATTTTAGCCTGTTCTAGGGTTATAACTTGGTCACTACGAAAACGCATGCCCGCAGTTAAGCAAAAGCGGTAACCAGTGAAATCCCGTGAGTTTTTTAAGTGTTACTGTAAAAAATAGAAAACTTTACTTGTAATCTTAAAGACTTCCAAGCCCATAGTTCGCTGCTTTATCGTTGCGTCAATTCTAGCGATAGTTCCTTGTACCGCCTTTATCGTTTTCAGACCTTTGGCTTCATCTTTAAACGTACCGGAAAGCTCTACTGGGTAGAATTTAGTTGTTTTCTTTGGCTGGCCGTTAGATTGCTTAAACATAACTCTAAGTAAAGCGGCTTCATTACCCTCAAAAGGCACTTTGAAGAACTCGGTTATATGAAGCTCGTTTGTTTTATGATCAAACCTAAGTTTTATAAGCTCGCTACGCACAAAGATATTTTTACTTATATCCTGCTGCAGGTTTGTAACTTGCGCTTCAAACAAATCAAATTTCAGCTCCAACTCAAGCAACTTCATGTACATCATCTGTAACAGCTGTTCTTGACTTACTTTTTTGCCGTTACTGTTTATAGCCATATACCTATTATTAAACACTTCGTACCAAAAAAATATTTTGCGCGTGGACTAAGTACAGAAAACAGAAGAACAAAAGAGAAGGTGGGGGTAGGTAAAACAAAGACAGGAACTAAGACATAGATTTTTCATCATCGCACATGTTCTTGTGCAACGCTGTTACTTCCAAGCGGGGTCATCGCACATTATTCGACAATGTACAACGCCCTGATCACCTGACTCTCAAAACCCCCACATAAGCTGGTAGGCCAGTAGAACCCTCACGTAGTGAACGGCGTAGCCGTTCACGCTCCTGGGAAACGAAGTGACCAGGAGCAAATGTTCCTTCAGGTAGTCAAAG
>Ga0193742_1000005_pt1 | contig 172445 bp, 172 predicted proteins | sample L2c1metaG_FD_165511 | JGI IMG/M metagenome (GOLD analysis project Ga0193742, IMG submission 165511) | Soil microbial communities from a riparian zone of the East river system, Colorado, United States - L2c1 | ecosystem: Environmental > Terrestrial > Soil > Riparian zone | place: USA: East... | reverse complement strand
CACACCGCGCTGGGCACCTTGGCCATGTCCCGGATGCCGCCGAGCGTGCGCTCGAGCTTGTCCTTCTCGCGGGTCAGCATCAGGATCTCTTTCTTGGTGCGACCCTGGAAGCCACCGGTCTGCTCCATCGCCTCGAGCTCCTTGAGGCGCTGGAGGCGCTTGTGCACGGTCTGGAAGTTGGTGAGCATGCCGCCCAGCCAGCGCTGGTTCACGAAGGGCATGCCGACGCGGAGCGCCTCGTTGGCGATGGCCTCCTGCGCCTGCTTCTTCGTGCCGACGAACAGGATCGTCCCACCGTGCGCGACGGTCTCCTTGATGAACTCGTACGCGCGGTCGATGTAGGACAGCGTCTGCTGCAGGTCGATGATGTAGATGCCGTTGCGCTCGGTGAAGATGTAGCGCTTCATCTTCGGGTTCCAGCGGCGGGTCTGATGCCCGAAGTGCACGCCGGAGTCGAGCAGCTGCTTCATGGTGACGACGGCCATGGCCTGGTTCGCACCTTCTTCTGTCTCAAGCGCGCCGGGTTGTCCGCCTCGGCGCGGTAACGGTTGTCGCGGCGCGGCGTGGTGCCGCCCGCCCTGGCGCCGGAGCTCGACAGCCGGACCCGGAACAAACTGCTGCGTCTCGGGACCGCCGGATGCCGCTGGCCTGGGGCCGGTGCTTCGGCGCGCGAAGTCGGTCCGTGCTGCCACGGACCGCGATAGCAGTCTACGCGCACGGTCTGACCGGGGACGACGCGCATGCCCGGTTGTCCACAACCGCGACAGTTGTCCACAGGCAGTGACCCGGCGACGACTTTCTGTCGGTCCCCCGGTGCATCGTGTGCCCATGACATTCTCACCGCGGCTGCTGCTGGTGCCGCTCCTCGTCATGGCGCTGTCGGTGCCGCTGGCCGGCGCGACCGCGACACCCGATGCCGCGCGCGTTCCGCCGCCCGCCCCGGCCGGCGCGTTCTCGTGGCCGTTGGCGCCGCCGCATCCGGTGTTGCGGCCGTTCGAGGCGCCCACCAGCCCGTACGGGCCAGGGCATCGCGGGGTCGACCTCGGCGGCACGCCTGGTGAGGCGGTGCTCGCCGCGGCCGACGGGGTGGTGGTGTTCGCCGGGCAGTTGGCCGGGCGCGGCGTGGTGTCGATCGACCACGAAGGTGGGCTGCGGACCACCTACGAGCCGCTCTTACCCGGCGCCGCCGCTGGTCAGCGGGTCGCCGCCGGCGCGGTCATCGGGCAGTTGCTCGCCGGGCACGCGGACTGTCCGGCGGCGGCGTGCCTGCACTGGGGCGTGCGGCGGGGTGCGGAGTATCTGGATCCGCTCGGCCTGGTGTCGTCGTCCGGACGAGTGCGGCTGCTGCCGTGGGAGCCGTGACCCCTCAGACCTCGGTCTTCTCCAGCAGCTTCGCCCGCAGGCGCAGCACGGCGCGGGTGTGGAGCTGGCACACCCGGGACTCGGTGACACCGAGGACCCGGCCGATCTCGGCGAGAGTGAGGTTCTCGAAGTAGTACAGGGTGACCACGACCCGGTCCCGTTCGGCGAGGTGCGCGATGGCCTGCGCGAGCTGCCGCCGGTTGTCCTGGTCGACGAGCAGCGCGACCGGGTCGAGCGCCTCCTGGTCCTCGAGGATGTCGGCGAGCGGGGTGGCGCCCCGGCCGGCGGCGGCGAGCTCGTCGAGCGCGACGACGCTGGTGAGCTGGAGTTGGGCGTAGACCTCGCGGAGCTCGTGGAGGGACAGGCCCAGCTCGTCGGCGAGCTCGGCGTCGGTCGGGGTGCGACGGAGCTGCGCGCCGAGGCGTTCGAGGGCGCGTTCGACCTCGCGGGCGCGGCCCCGGACCGAGCGCGGCACCCAGTCCTGGGCGCGCAGGTCGTCGAGGATGGCGCCGCGGATGCGCTGCATGGCGTAGGTCTCGAACTTCAGCCCGCGCTCCGGCTCGAACTTCTCGATGGCGTCGACGAGGCCGAAGATGCCGGACTGGATCAGGTCGGCGACCTCGACGTGCGCGGGCAGGCCGGTGCCGACGCGGCCGGCGACGTACTTCACGAGCGGGGCGTAGTGCAGCACGAGCCGGTCCCGCAGCAGCTGCTCGCGCCCGTCGCCGTACCTGCTCCACAAGGCGACGATGCCGGCCTCGACGTCGTCGAACGTGCGCTGGTCGCCGGGCAGCACCCCGGCCGTCGCACCGAACCCGAAGGTCACGGCGTGTCCGTTCGTCGACGAACCGTTGACGGCCGCGGCGACCGAGACGACCGCGCCGTTGACGGGAGTGCGTGGCGCACCGTTGACCCGCACCCCGTTGCGGGACCTCCCGTTGACGGGAGTCCCGTTGGTGGGCGCCGGCGGCGTCCGAAAACCTTCCCCTGGCTCATTGGGAACGGGGGTGGGTTCGGTCATGGATTGCCTTCAGCCGTTCGACAGTCACGTGTGTGTAAAGCTGCGTCGTTGCTAGCGTAGCGTGACCAAGTAGCTCCTGGACGCTACGAAGATCAGCACCACCTTCGAGCAAATGTGTCGCAGCAGAGTGACGCAGACCATGCGGTCCCATGACGGGCGCGCCAGGAATTGCGTTCAACGCCTCATGCACGATACGTCGAACGCTGGCCGGTTGGAACCGGCCACCACGTGCGCCGAGCAGCAGCGAAGGCGGCGACGACGGCTTGGCCAGAGCCGGACGGCCCCGGTCGAGCCAGTCTACGATCGCCCGCCGCGCCGGTTCGCCGAACGGCACGGTGCGCTCCTTGGCCCCCTTGCCGAGCACGACGACGACCCGCCGGTCGAGATCGACGTCGGCCACGTCGAGCCCGCACAGCTCGGACACCCGGATGCCCGTGGCGTACAGCAGCTCGAGCAACGCGTGGTCACGCAGCGCGACCGCGTCCTGCTCGACGGCACCTTTCTTCGAGGCGTCGAGCAGGTCGCCCGCCTGGTCCTGCCGCAGGACGGCGGGCAGCTTGCGGTGCGGCCGGGGCGAGGCGAGGCGCGCGCCGGGGTCGGTGGCAAGGTGCTCGCGCCGGTGCGCCCACGCCGTGAAGACGCGCGCGCCGGCCGACCGCCGAGCCATCGTCGTGCGGCTCACCCCCGCGGTGCGCTGGGCGGCGAGCCACGCCCGCAGCGCGGTCAGGTCGAGCGCCGCCACACCACGGCCCTTGCTCCGGTCGATGCTGCGGGCGCCGCCCACCACCGGCAGGCCGTGCTGGAAGCCGAGCAGCGATACGACGTCGGTCAGGTAGGCACGCACCGTGTGCTCGGACAGGCCGCGTTCGAGCCCGAGGTGCCGCTCGTAGGCGTCGAGTATCTCACCGACGGACGGCGGCAGCTCGCCCCGAATGCGGTGCAGGTCGACCCGCTTGCGCGGCGAGGGCTCGGACACCCTCCCGACGCTGCGCCATCCGGCGGGAACGGTCAAGCACCGCCACGCCGCGGTTGCCCAGCCGTCGACCGGGTTCCGTCCGCTCAGCCACCTCCTTTCGCCTGGCGCCAACCGGCTTCGCAGCGCGCGGCCAGGCCGGTCAGCTCCAGCTCGGGCAGCAGCGCCCGCACCCGGTCGAGCGGCACCCCCGAGTCGACCGCCACCTCCTCGGCGCTGCGGCCGTCGTCGCGGGTGAGGGCCTCGTGTACCCGCAGCGCCTGGTCACCGAGGCCGTCGGTGCTGCGGCGCTTCGTCCTCCGCTCCGGGTCGAGGTTCTCGCCGACCGGCCCGGCCGCCTCGAGGATCTCCGCGACCGAGCCCGCGAGCACCGCTCCACCGGTCCGCACCAGGTCGTGGCAGCCGACGGACATCGCCGACGTGATCGGCCCCGGCACCGCCAGCACGACCTTGCCGAGCGCCCCCGCGGTCGTCGCCGTGTTGCGGGCGCCGCTGCGCACTCCGGCCTCGACGACGACCGTCGCCGTCGACAGCGCCGCGATCAGCCGGTTGCGCACGAGAAACCGGTGCCGGGCCGGCGTGGTGCCCGGCGGGTACTCACTCAGGACGAGGCCGCGATCGGCGATGGTGGCGAGCAGGGTGGCGTGACCGGCCGGGTACGGGATGTCGATGCCGCAGCCCAGCACCGCGACCGTCGTGCCCTCGGCGTTGAGCGCGCCCCGGTGCGCGGCGCCGTCGATGCCGTAGGCCGCCCCTGACACGACGGTCATGCCCGCGCCACCGAGCCCGTACCCGATCTCACCGGCGACGAGCTCGCCGTACCCGGTCGCCGCCCGCGCCCCGACGACCGACACCGCCCGATCGAAGACGTCAGCCAACGGCGCCGACCCGCGCGCCCAGAGCCCGAGCGGCGGCCCGGCCGCGCGCAACCCCCGATCGGTGGCGGCGGCCAGGCACAGCAGCTGCCACGCCGGCCAGTCGGAGTCCTCCGGGACGACCAGCCGCGCGCCCACCTTCGCCGCGACGGCGAGGTCCGCCCCGGCGCGGTCGACGTCCCGCCGCGACGAGGTCTCGCCCTGGATGGCGTCCGGCACCGCGCCGGCCCGGACCATCGCCGCCGCCGCAACGGGCCCGTGCACGTCGACCAAGGCGTGCAACGCAAGCGCCGGCGGCTCGGCGACGCGCATGAGGTACGCCCTGGCGAGCTGGACCTCCTCCCCCGCCGGCGCGGTCACGCAGCCCGCCGGTTGTCGACCGCTGAGGAGGCGGCACAGCAGTCGGGCCAGCGGGCGACACAGGCGGGCGGCGGCTGACCGTCCGGTTTCGGGACGGGTAGTTGCGTGTTCGTGGAGCGCCACAGCATTCGCGGGCAGAGTCCGGCGCTGCTGCCGCCAGGGTGGTTGAGGTTCTGCATGAGGTGATTCCTTTCTTTCTTTGGGGTTATTGGGATGGCTCGGTCACGGAAGGGGCGCGACGACCGTGCGATGGCACCGCCTCTCGACAGCTGCGCCGCCCGACGTACACGGAGGCCAGCGGTCGAGCGGCACGGCTGTCGCGCAGCGCCGCAGTCACGCGGTGCGTCCGCCACACGGCCCAGCAGCCACCGAACCGTGCGGCAGCACGGACCTCAGCCGCACGGCGCCGCAGTTCATGGCCCGATCCCGGCAGCCACCCAGCTGTCCGCGACTGAGCGGCCCGGCCGTCACGCAACTCCTCCCGCGCCAGCCATCACGCGCGGCCCGACGGTCACCGTCCGACGGTCACGCAGATCCGCAGTCGAGCAGCCGCACAGCTCTGTCGAAGGAGATCGGGTCCGACTTGTCATGCGGCTCGGCGGTCGCGGAACTCCAAGGCTGCTGACACGTGGTCGGAGGTGGGGCGGTCGGCGTCGGACAGGTCCGCGAGTGTCCACGAGACTCTCAGACAGCGGTCGGCGCCCCGGGCCGTCAGGGCTCCTGTGTCCAGACCTCGGTCCAGCGACGCGGTCACCTGCCTCGGTAAGCCGAACTCTCTGCGTAGCACCGGGCCTGGGGCCGCCGCGTTGGTCTGCCAGCCGTACTTGCTCCAGCGCTCCACCGCGCGGCGGCGGGCCTTCTCCACTCTGGCTCGGACCGTCTCGGTCGTTTCGGGTTGTGTCGTCTCCGATCTGGCCATCGCCGTGAGGGGGCGCATGCCGACCCGCAGGTCGACTCGGTCCAGCAGTGGGCCGGACAGCCGGTTCTTGTAGCGACGCTTGGCCGACGGGGAGCAGGTGCAGTCGAACTCTCTCGGTGGGGCGCACGGGCACGGGTTCGTGGCCAGCACCAACTGGAAGCGCGCCGGATATCGCACCACCCCGTCGCGTCTTGCCAGACGGATCTCGCCCTCCTCCAACGCGGTGCGGAGCGCTTCCAGCCGGTGCGGGCCCGCCTCGCAGGCCTCGTCGATGAACAGGACGCCGTTGTGCGCGGTACTCACCGCGCCGGGTTTGGCCAGTCCGGAGCCGCCACCCACCAGCGCGGTCACCGATGTCGAGTGGTGGGGCGCGATGAATGGTGGCGTCGTGACCAGTGGCGACTCGGGCGAAAGCAGACCGGCGATCGAATGGATGGCGGTGACTTCCAGTGCCTGTTCATCGGCCAGTTCGGGCAGCAGGCCGGGAAGCCGCTGCGCGAGCATGGTCTTGCCGGTGCCCGGTGGGCCGGTCAGCAGCAGGTGGTGGCCACCGGCCGCGGCTACTTCCAAGGCCCACCTCGCTTCGGGTTGGCCCAGTACGTCGACGAGGTCCGGGACGTCCCGCCGGGTTGTCGGCGGGTGTGGGGTGGGCCCGCGGAGGGTGTTCGGCTCTCCACGCAGCCAGTCCAGAATCTCCGTCAGGTGTTCCGCGCCCCGCACGTCCAGCTCGGTCACCAGCGCCGCCTCCCGCAGCGACGTGGCCGGGACGATGGCTCGCTTCAGCCCGGCCCTTCTGGCGGCGAGCAGGCCAGGGAGGACGCCGCGCACCGGGCGGATTCGGCCGTCCAGCGCCAGTTCGCCCAGCAGGACCGTGCCCGCCAGCCGTTCCGGGGGTTCCAGACCGGCGGCGACCAGGACCGCGCAGGCCAGGGCCACGTCGTAGCCCGAGCCGCCTTTCGGGAGGGCAGCCGGCGATAGCGCGAGGGTGACCAGCTCGTCCGGCCACTTGCGGGCGCTGTTGCGGACGGCGGCGCGCACGCGTTCCTTCGCTTCGTTCAGCGACGCGTCCGGGAGGCCGACTATCTGGGTCCTCGGCTTGCCGCCGCCGATGTCGGCCTCGATCTCGACCGCGGTGCCGTCCACGCCGAACAGGGCCACCGACCAGGCTCTGGCGAGCGGCATCAGAACACGCCCCTGAGGTGACTGACCTGCGGCGTCTCGCCGGGCGGCCACAGCACCGACACGATGTCGAACCGGAGGTCGACGTGGCTCACGCCGTACGTGGCCCGCCAGCGACGGGCCAGTCGGCGGATCCGGTTGGCCTTCTCGTCGTCGACGGCCTCGCCCGGTGGGCCGAAGTGGTCGCTCGTCCTGGTCTTGACCTCGCAGACGACCAGCAGCCGGCCGTCGGTGACGACGAGGTCCAGCTCGCCCTCGCGACATCGCCAGTTCTTCGACAGGACCGTGAAGCCCTGTTGCTCCAGGTAGCGGGCCGCCAGCGCCTCGCCGCGCTCGCCGGTGTGCAGGTGTCCGGACCTGGCCGGTTTCGTGTCTGCCGTCATGGCTACGACGGTGCCGCGCGAACGGGTCGCCGGCCAGGGGCCGATGCCCAACTGTGGACAACCGGACCTGTTGTGGACAACCCGCCCGCCTCAAGATCGAGAACGGCGCGGATTGTCGGCGGGGTGTGCTAGCGCCGGGCTAGGTGTTGAACGGGCCTTCTTCCGGCAGCCGGAGGTCGGGTTTGTCCAGCTCCTCCACGTTGACGTCCTTGAAGGTGATGACCCGGACGTTCTTGACGAAGCGCGCCGGCCGGTACATGTCCCACACCCAGGCGTCCGACATCCGCACCTCGAAGTACACCTCGCCGTCGGAGTCGCGCACCTGCACGTCGACACCGTTGGCCAGGTAGAAGCGGCGTTCTGTCTCCACCACGTACGAGAACTGGCTGACGATGTCGCGATACTCCCGGTAGAGCTGCAGCTCCATCTCGGTCTCGTACTTCTCGAGATCCTCTGCGCTCATGCGGTTTCGCGCTCCTCCTGCTCGACGGGCGTCGACCTCCCGATCCCACCATTCTGAACCACGGCGGCCGCCGCCACACTCAAGGCCACCGGGTGTGGCGCGCGCAAACCGTGTGCAAGGCCCGCCGCGGCCACGTTCACGTACGACCAGCGGTGCGCGTGGCTGGGTCCGTGCACGGTCAGCGCGGCACTGTGCGCGCCCGTGCAGTAGCCCTTGTGCTCGTCGAACCCGTACTGCGGCAGGTCGTCGTGCAGCGCCGCCATCATGCGGTCGCGGGTGACCTTCGCCAGGATCGACGCGGCCGCGACACACGCCACCACCTGGTCGCCCTTGATCACCGGCATGCTCGGCGCCGTGAGGCCCGGCACGCGGAAACCGTCGATCAGCACGTAACCCGGATGGGTGGTCAACCGTGCGATCGCGCGCCGCATGCCCTCGATGTTGGACACGTGCACGCCCCTGACGTCGACCTCCTCGACCGGCACCACGACCACGGCGTACTCGATGGCCCGCTTCACGACCACGTCGTACATCCGGTCCCGGGCGGCCGCGGTCAGCAGCTTCGAGTCGGTCAGGCCCTCGAAGCGGGCGGCGTCCCCCGGTCGCAGCACACAGGACGCGATCACCAGCGGACCGGCACAGGCGCCGCGGCCGGCCTCGTCCACACCGGCCACCGGCCCGAGCCCACGCCGCTCCAACGCGGTCTGCAACGCCCAGTTGCCGGCGTCACGCCGCAGCACGGGCCGGGGCGGGCTGGACTCCAGCCACTCCAACCGGGCCAGTCTGGCCACCGTCACTTCCCGACTCCACCGGATCGAACCACCTTGCGCACCCGCCGGCCCAGCCACACGGTCGGGAACGCGGCCGCGAAGCCGAGCCCGAGCGGGGCGAACTGAGCCGCGGCCGACGCTGCTGCGCTCACCTGCGGGTCGTGGTCGCCGACGCCACGCCAGCGCGCCGGCGGCAGCACGATGTAGCGCACCTTGCCGATGACATTGTCCACTGGCACCAGGCCCTGCGACCCGCCACCGCCCTGGCAGCGCGAGTCGCACGAGTTGTTGCGGTTGTCGCCGAGCACCCACAGCATGCCGTCCGGCACCTTGATGGGGTCGAACGGCTCCTGGGTCCGCGCGGCGCCGGGCATCCAGTAGACGTACGGCTCGTCGAGCGGCTTGCCGTCGACCAGCACCCGGTTCTTGTCGTCGCAGCACTCGACGGTCTGGCCGCCGACCGCGACGATCCGCTTGACCACGTCGTCCTCGTTGGGGGACGCGAGCCCGAACGCGGCGCCGACGTCCTGCAGCCACGACACGAACCCGTTGCTGGACCGGTTGGCGGAGAACTCCGACTGGTTCCACGTGTTCGGCCGCTCGAACACCACGACCTCGCCGGGCTCCGGGTCACCGAACGTGTAGACGAGCTTGTCGACCAGCACGCGGTCGCCGTAGCAGCCGGGGCAGCCGTGCAGCGTCTGCTCCATCGACTCGGACGGGATCACGAACACTCGCGCGAGGAAGGTCTGGATCAGCAGGGTGAGCAGCAGCGCGACGCCGATCAGGATCGGCAGTTCCTTCCAGAACGACCGCGGCTTCTTCTTCGACTTCGGCAGCGCGGGGTCGGCCTCCGACGACGTGTCGGGGTTGTCCCGATCGGTGCGGCCGTCCCCCTCGTCCTCGTTGTCCCTGCTGTTTCCGGAGCGTGCGACGTCGACCACCAGCGCAGCCTACCGGTGCCGCCATCGGATCCTGCGGCCCAGCCACAGTGTCGGCCAGGCGGCGGCCAGACCGAGGCCGAGCGGCACGCCGTGCTGCCACGCGGGCGCGCCGAGCGCCATCGGGATGCCGCCCTGCGGGTTGTGGTCGCCGACCCCGCGCCAGCGCGACGGCGGCAGGACGATGTAGCGCGCCTTGCCGATCACCTTGTCGAGGGGGACCACGCCGCGGATGCCGCCGCCGCCCTGGCAGCGGGAGTCGCAGGAGTCGCTGCGGTTGTCCCCCATCACCCACAGCGTGCCCTCCGGCACGAGCACCGGGTCGAAGCGCTGCCGCGCGTCCGGCGCGCCGTTCTGCCAGTAGATGTAGGGCTCGTCGAGGGGGCGACCGTCGACCAGCACGCGGAACTTCTCGTCACAGCACTGAACCGTCTGGCCGCCGACGGCGATGACCCGCTTGACGAAGTCGCGCTCGTCGGGCGGCGCGAGACCGACGAGGGCGCCGATCTGCGACAGGCCGCGGATCAGGAAGTTGCCGGACTTCGGCGCCTCGACGTCGTTCTCGGTCCAGGCCTCCGGGCCCTCGAAGACGATGACGTCGCCGGGCTCCGGGTCGGAGAACGAGTAGGTCAGCTTGTCGACCAGCACGCGGTCGCCCGTGCAGCCGGGACAGCCGTGCAGCGTCTGTTCCATCGAGCCGGACGGGATGGAGTACACGCGTCCGAGGAAGTGCTGGATGAGGAACGTCAGCACGAGCGCGACCGCCAGCAGCGTGAGCAGCTCACGCCACAGCGGTTGCTTCTTGGGCGGCCGCCGATGGCGGCCGCGCCTGGAGTTCTTCTCCTCCGTGCCGCCCTGGGATGACGACTCCGGAGGAGTTCCGGAGTCGTCGACCTTGGGGATCAGCTCGGTGCGCTCCGGATCATCCTCAGGCGTAGGAGCTTGCACAGGGGTGACCACAACGCCCAGGTTACCGGGACTGCCGATAAATTCCTGGTCAGGAGGTGGGCGCGGCCTCGCGCTTCTCCTTGATCTTGGCGGCCTTGCCGCGCAGCTCACGGAGGTAGTACAGCTTCGCGCGACGCACGTCACCGCGGCGGTCGACCTCGATCTGGGCGATGTTCGGGGAGTGCACCGGGAAGGTGCGCTCGACGCCGACGCCGAAGGAGATCTTGCGGACGGTGAAGGTCTCGCGGATGCCACCGCCCTGACGACGGATCACGACGCCCTTGAACACCTGGACCCGCTCGCGGGAGCCCTCGATGACGCGGACGTGGACCTTCAGCGTGTCGCCCGGGCGAAAGCTCGGGATGTCGGAACGCAGCGACTTGGCGTCCAGGGCGTCCAGGGTGTTCATCGGTGTTTCCGTCCTCATGTCGTTCGTTCATCCCAAGGCGCGGCCGTAAACCATGTCCTTTGTCAACCTTGGGGAGTCAACGTCAAGTGGTGCGCCCAGGAGCCACCCGGTCGCAGCAACCGGTCAAGTATGTCAGACGCCGTCGCCCCGGTCGAAATCGGGAGCACTCAGCTGTGCCAGGTGGGTGCGGTCCCGCTTGTCGAGCGCGCCTTCCGGCAGGGCGTCGAGCAGCTCGGGGCGCCTGCGCAGTGTGCGGGTGAGCGCCTGGTCGCGCCGCCAGCGCGCGATGGCCGCGTGGTTGCCGGACCGCAGGACGTCGGGCACCGCGAGCTCGCGCCATACCTCCGGCCGCGTGTAGCTGGGGCCCTCGAGGAGGCCGTCGGAGAACGAGTCCTGCTCGTGCGACAGCGGGTTGCCGAGCACGCCGGGCAGCAGCCGGGCGACGGCCTCGACCATCGTCATCACCGCGACCTCGCCGCCGACGAGCACGTAGTCGCCGATCGACACCTCGTCGACCGGCATCCGGCGCGCGGCGTCGTCGAGGACGCGCTGGTCGATGCCCTCGTAGCGGCCGCAGGCGAACATCAGCCAGTCTTCCTGGGCGTACTCGCGGGCGAGCGCCTGGGTGAACGGGCGGCCGGCCGGCGTCGGCACGACGAGGCGGGGGGTGCCCGCCGCGCACAGCTCGTCCAGCGCCTCGCCCCAGACCTGGGGCTTCATCACCATGCCGGGGCCGCCGCCGTACGGGCTGTCGTCGACGGCCTTGTGCACGTCGTGCGTCCAGTTCCGCAGGTCGTGCACGTCGACCGTCAGGAGCCCGCGCTCGATCGCCCGGCCAAGCAGTGCGGCGCGGAGCGGATCGAGGTACTCGGGGAAGATCGTGACGATGTCGATGCGCACTTAGCTCAGCAGGCCTTCCGGCGGGTCGAGCACCACGCGGCCGCCCTTGACGTCCACCTCGGGGACGATCTCGCGGACGAACGGGACGAGGGCCTCGGTGCCGTCCGGGAGCGTGAGCACCAGCAGCTCGCCGCCGGGACTCCTGGCGATCTCGCGGACGGTGCCGACCTCCGTGCCGTCGGCGAGCACCGCGGCGAGGCCTTCGAGCTCGTGGTCGTAGAACGCGTCCGGGTCGTCGGAGGGCAGCAGGTCCGCCGCGTCGACGAGCAGCTGCGCGCCACGCATGTGCTCGGCGGCGGTGCGGTCCGGGACCTCGTCGAACCGGATCAGGAGCCGGCCGGAGTGCGCGCGGACGGTGGCCACCGTGACCGGCCGAACCGAACGGTCCCGGAGCCGTGCGGACAGCACGGCCCCGGGCGCGAAGCGTTCGTCCGGCGCGTCGGTGTGGATGTCGACGGCCAGCTCACCGGTGAGGCCGTGAGCCTTGGCCACCCGACCGACCAGCAGATGCTCGCTCATGACTCCCGGTCGCCCTGTGACATCGGCTCGCTCGCAAGCTCGCTCACTGGTCGGTGTCGACGACGTCCACTCGGATGCCGCGACCGCCGATGCCGGCCATCACGGTGCGGAGCGCGGTGGCGGTGCGGCCGCCGCGGCCGATCACCTTGCCGAGGTCCTCCGGGTTGACGTGCAGCTCGAGCGTGCGACCACGGCGAGTGGTCACCAGCTCGACGCGCACGTCGTCCGGGTTGTCGACGATGCCGCGCACCAGGTGCTCCAGAGCGTCAGCCAAGAAACTCACGACTCTTCCTTGGCACCCTCGTCCGCGGGCTTCTCATCGGCCTTCTTCGCGTCGACCTTCTTGGCGCCACCCTTCTTCTTGGGGGTGGTGGCCTCGGTGGTCGGCTCGGAGCCGGCCTCCTTCAGCGCCTGCGCGAAGAGCTCTTCCTTGCTGGTCTTGGACTCCTTGAACCTCAGGGTGCCCTCGGTGCCCGGCAGGCCCTTGAACTTCTGCCAGTCGCCGGTGATCTCCAGGATGCGCTGCACCGACTCGGTCGGCTGCGCGCCGACACCCAGCCAGTACTGCGCGCGCTCGGAGTCGACCTGGATGAAGCTCGGCTCCTCCTTCGGGCGGTACTGGCCGATCGTCTCGATGGCCTTGCCGCTGCGGCGGGTGCGGGCATCGGAGACGATGACGCGGTAGTACGGCGACCGGATCTTGCCGAGACGCTGCAGCTTGATCTTGACTGCCACGGGTTGTGGTGCTCCTCTGAATCATGGTTGGGCGGCGGCGGGCCGTGTGGGGTTACGGCTCGCTGATGCCCGAAGTTCGATGGCGCCATGGCACGGTGAGAGGGTCCGGCCACGACGGACAGCTAGCCATTCTGCCAGACGGGTTTTCTACGCGGGCATGACCCCGAGCGCGACGAGCAGGACGGCCAGCGCGGGCAGGAAGTTGTTCACCTGGTGGGCGACGATGCTCGCGCCCAGCCGTCCGGTGAACAGCCGCGCCAGACCGATCGGCACGCCGATGACCAGCAGCAACGACGTGCGCAGCGGTTCGAGGTGGCTCACCGCGAAGATGACGGTCGTGAGACAGAACACGGCCCAGCGGCCCCACTTGAGGCGTTCGAGGGCGCCCCAGAGCAGCCCGCGGTAGATGATCTCCTCGCAGACCGGCCCGATCAGCCAGACGAACAGGAACATGGCGATCGCGGGGGCGAGCGGCATCCGCTGGTTGTCGACGAGCGCCCCGACCGCGGACTGGGCGTTCTCGTCGCCGACGAAGTTCGTCCAGAAGAAGGCGGCCACGGTGGTGCAGAGCAGGCCGATGAGCCCCCACTTGAAGCCCGCCCGGACGTCCTCGCGACGCATGGACCAGCGGAGGTCCACGCGAGGCCCGCTGCCGCGGAGCTTGGTGACCAGCAGCGCCACCCCGGCGGCGAGGAGCGTGGGCACCATCGTGCCGATGACGATCACGCCCGGCGAGGTGCCCGTGCCGGGCGCGAAGGTGCCGACGAGAGCGCCGATCAGGACGGCGGAGAGCACGAAGACGGCGAACACGAAGAGGAAGGCCCCGAAGCCCCAGCGGTGTTCGCGGGTGAACTGGGGGGCCTGGGCGTCCTCGACAGCCGGGGTGTCCGTCGCTTCGCGTTCGGCCGTCATCTACCTGAGAGTAGTCCGTTGACGTCGGACGAACCGGACGACGCCGGAATCGGCGGCGGCCGGGCGAGCGGTCAGCGGATCACTCGGCCGCGCAGCACGATGCGCTTCGGGTGACGCAGCGCGTTCAGGTCGGCCCGGGGGTCCGAGTCGTAGGCGATGACGTCCGCCGCCGAGGACTCCCGGATCCCGGACCAGCCGAGCCAGCTCCTCGCGGACCACGACGCGGCGCCGAGTGCGTCCGACGCGCTCATGCCCGCCTCGTGCAGCGCGACGATCTCGTCGACGATGCGGCCGTGGGCGATGCCGCCGCCCGCGTCGGTGCCGGCGTACACCGGGACACCGGCCTCCAGCGCGGCGCCGACGGTCTGCCGGATCCGGCCGTAGAGGTCGAGCATGTGGCCGGCGTACACCGGGTACTTGCTGGCCCCGGCCGCGAGGCTCGGGAACGTCTCGATGTTGATGAGGGTCGGCACGAGCGACGTGCCGTGCTCGACCATGAGGTCGATCGTCGACGCGGTAAGGCCGGTGCCGTGCTCGATGCAGTCGATACCGGCCTTGATCAGGCCCGGCAGCGCCTCGCCGCCGAACACGTGCGCCGTCACCCTGGCGCCGGCCTCGTGCGCGACCTTGATCGCCTCGGACAGGACGTCGTCGGGCCACAGCGGGGCCAGGTCGCCCTTGTCGCGGTCGATCCAGTCGCCGACGAGCTTGACCCAGCCGTCGCCCGCCGCGGCCTGCTCGGCCACCGCGGCCGGCAGCAGTGACGGGTCTTCCAGCTCGTCGCTGAGGTAGCGGAGGTAGCGCTGCCGGCGGGCGATGTGCCTGCCGGCACGGACGATCCTCGGCAGCTCCAGCTTCTCCTGCAGCGGCCGCGTGTCCAGGGGGGCGCCGCAGTCGCGCACGAGCAGCGTGCCGGCGTCGCGGTCCGTCAGCGCCTGCTGCTCGGCCTCCGCGAGGTCCGCCGCGGCCAGGCCGATGTGGCAGTGCGCGTCCACGAGCCCGGGCAGCAGGTAGCCGCCGTCGACGACGGTCTCCGCGCCCGGCACCGGCCGGGTGCGGATGCGCCCGTTGACGATCCACAGGTCGCGGGACTCACCCTCGGGGAGCACCACGCCCCGCATGTGCAACGCCGTCATGCGCTACTTCTTCTTGGGGAACTTGAGCTTCGACGGGTCGAACCCGGGCGGCAGCTGGTCCATACCGCCACTGCCGAGGCCGGGCGGCAGGTCGCCGAGGCCGGGGGGCAGCTGCGACAGGTCCGGCATCCCACCGGGGAGGCCGGGCATGCCGCCGCGCACCTTCGGCGGGGTCGGGCCGCGCCCCTTGCCCTTCTTCCCCTTCTTCCCCTTGCGGGACTTGCTGCCGCCGCGGTTGCCGCCGGGGAAACCGAACCGGCCGGCCATCTGCTGCATCATCTTGCGGGCTTCGTAGAACCGGTTGACGAGGTCGTTGACCTCGCGGATCGCGACGCCGGACCCCTTCGAGATACGCACCCGGCGGGACGCGTTGATGATCTTGGGGTTCTCGCGCTCGGCCGGTGTCATGCCTCGGATGATCGCCTGCAGGCGGTCGAGGTGCTTGTCGTCGACCTGGGCGAGCTGGTCCTTCATCTGGCCCGCACCCGGCAGCATGCCGAGGAGGTTGGCGATGGGGCCCATCTTGCGCACGGCCAGCATCTGCTCGAGGAAGTCCTCCAGCGTCAGCTCGCCGGTGCCGATCTTCGCGGCGGCGGCTTCGGCCTGGTCCTTGTCGAACACCTGCTCGGCCTGCTCGATGAGTGTGAGCATGTCGCCCATGCCGAGGATGCGCGACGCCATCCGGTCCGGGTGGAACGCGTCGAAGTCCTCGAGCTTCTCGCCGTTGGACGCGAACATGATCGGCTGGCCGGTGACCTCGCGGACCGACAGCGCGGCGCCGCCTCGGGCGTCGCCGTCGAGCTTGGTGAGGACCACGCCGGAGAAGCCGACCCCGTCGCGGAACGCCTCCGCCGTGGTGACCGCGTCCTGACCGATCATCGCGTCGACCACGAACAGCACCTCGTCGGGCTGCACGGCCTCGCGGATGTCGACGGCCTGCCGCATCATCTCCTCGTCGACGCCCAGCCGGCCGGCGGTGTCGACGATGACGACGTCGTGCTGGGCGCGCTTGGCCTCGTCGATGGAGCGACGCGCCACGTCGACGGGGTCGCCGACGCCGTTGCCCGGCTCCGGCGCGTACGTCGGCACGCCCGCGCGCTCACCGACCACCTGGAGCTGGTTGACCGCGTTCGGGCGCTGGAGGTCACAGGCCACCAGCAGCGGCGTGTGCCCCTGCGAGGTGAGCCAGCGGGCCAGCTTGCCGGCGAGCGTGGTCTTACCGGAACCCTGCAGGCCCGCGAGCATGATCACGGTCGGCGGAGTCTTGGCGAGGCTCAGCCGCCGCGTCTCGCCGCCGAGGATCGCGACGAGCTCCTCGTTGACGATCTTGATGACCTGCTGGGCCGGGTTCAGCGCGCCGGACACCTCCGCACCCTTGGCGCGCTCCTTGACGTTGGCGATGAACGCCTTGACCACCGGCAGGGCGACATCCGCCTCCAGCAGCGCGATCCTGATCTCGCGCGCGGTGGCGTCGACGTCGGCCTCGGAAAGCCGGCCGCGGCCGCGAAGGTTCTGGAGGACCGACGTGAGCCGGTCGGAAAGTGTGTCGAACACGGCTTCGAGGGTAGTCGTACCGGCGACCTGGTCGCCGGGATGGGCCCGACCCCTCGACGGGCCCCACCCCGGCCTACCCAGTGCGCGCCTCTCGGTGCGCGCGTTCAGCCTGTCGGTTCGGCCCGGCCGGGGGCAGCGTGATCGCCCCCTGATCGGCGTAGGGGTTACTACTCAGACGAGCACGAACCGACAACTCACCGTGTCTGAAACGGGGACTCGCGGTGTTTGAAACGGGGACTCGCGGGGTTAGCAGGCGGCGAGGACCGCGCGTTCGATCTCCCGGCGCCAGTCCTCGCTCGCCGTGTCGCCGTCCGCCGGGCTCGTCGACGCGAGGCTGAACGACGCGATCGCCGTGCCGCCCACCTGCATCGCCCGTGCCCACAGGACGTCCGCGCCGCACCTCTCGAGCGCCTCGGCGAGGCTGTGCAGCAGGCCGAGCCGGTCGGCCGTGCGCAGCTCGAGTACCACGTCCTTGGACTCGGCGCCGCCGTCGGCCTCGTCGTCGAACCACAGCACGCGCGGCTCCGGCTGGTCGTCCGGCTCCGCGGCGTAGTCGCGTTCCTTCGCGGCCAGCTTCTCCGCGAGCCGCAGCGAGCCGGAGACCGCGCGGGTGAACTGCTCGCGCAGGAGCCCCGCGTCGGGCAGCGACCCGAACCTCGGCGACACGGAGAACACGTCCACCGCGGCGCCCGCGTGCGAGCGCAGCTCCGCCGCGTGCACCTTCAGCGAGTGCAGGGCCAGCACGCCGGCGGCGCGGGACAGCAGGCCGGGCCGGTCCGGCGCGACCAGCGTGATCGTCGCGACGGACCGGTCCGCGTCGATGATGATGTCCGGCCTCCCGGACGCGGCGACCGTCTCCGCAAGCGCGCGCTGTGCGTCGTCCAGCGGCTCCGGCGGGTCGTGCCGCTCCCCCGCCATCATCCGCCGGCAGCGGCTCACGAGGTCGGCGACGAGCGACGCCTTCCAGTCCGACCACACGCCGGGGCCGGTCGCGAGCGAGTCCACCTCGGCCAGCCCGTGCAGCAGCTCCAGGAGCACCGGGTCGCCGTCGAGCGTGTCCACGACACGCTGCACGGTCGCCTCGTCCTCGATGTTGCGGCGGGTCGCGGTGTGCGGCAGCAGCAGGTGGTGGCGCACCATCGCGGACAGCGTCGCCACGTCCTTCTGCGGCAGCCCGAGCCGCTCGCCGACCTGGGTGGCGAGCGCGGCGCCGACCACCGAGTGGTCCTGGTCGCGGCCCTTGCCGATGTCGTGCAGGACGCTGCCGATCAGTAGCAGGTCCGGGCGGGACACCGACGTGACGAGCCGGTGTGCGTTCGCGGTGGCCTGCACGAGGTGCCGGTCCACGGTCCACACGTGCGCGGCGTCGCGGGGCGGCAGGTCCCGCACGGCGCCCCACTCGGGGAACAGCCGCGCCCACAGCCCGGTCCGGTCCAGCGCCTCGATCACGTCGATCAGGCCGTCGCCGGCGCCGAGCAGCGACACCAGCTCCTGGCGGACGTCGACCGACCACGGCGCGCGCGGCTCCGGCGCGGACTCCCCCAGCCGTGCCAGCGCAGCGGGGGCGATCGGCCGCCCGGTGCGCGCGGCGGCCGCGGCGACGCGCAGCAGCAGCGCCGGGTCCTTCTTCGGGTCGACGTCGCGGGCGAGCGTCACCTCGTCGCCGTTGAGCACCACGCCTTCCGACAGCGGCCGCCGCTGCGGGGTGCGGCGCAGCACGCCGAGCACCTTGCGCGCCTGCCGCGCGGGCTGGATCGCCCGCAGCGCCACGTCCAGTGCGTACGCGACCGTCCGGCCGGCGCCGGACAGCGCGCGGGCGAGGGTGAACCGGTCGCCGATGCCGAGCACTGCGGCGATCTCGTCACCGTCCTGCGGCATGAGGACGTCCCTCGGCCGGCCGGCGATGCGGCGCAGCTCGGTGCGGGTGTCGAGCAGGAGCTTGCGGGCCTGCGACACCTCGCCGGACGGCCGGTCCACGAGCTGCGCGAAGGCGAGCGCGTCGAGCATCGCGAGGTCGCGAAGACCGCCGCGGCCGTGCTTGAGGTCGGGTTCCACCCAGTGCGCGACCTCGCCGCTGCGCTGCCAGCGGGCCCGCGCGCCCTCGACGAGGTCGTCGACCCGTCTGCGTACGCCGGTGCGCCACGCCTCGCGGGCCGAGTCACCGAGCTGACGCGCCAGCTCCGCGTCCCCGGCGAGGTGCCTTGAGTCGAGCAGCCCCATGGCGGTGCGCAGGTCGGCGCCGGCGACGTCCAGCGCCTCGGCCACCGTCCGCACCGAGTGGTCCAGCCCGACGCCGGAGTTCCACAGCGGGTACCAGAGCTGCTCGGCGACCGTCTCGATGCGACCGTAGCGCTTGCCGTCATGGACGAGCACGAGGTCGAGGTCGGAGTAGGGCACCAGCTCGCGCCGGCCGAGCCCGCCGACCGCGACCAGCGCGATCCCCGTCGCGTCCGACTGGATGCCGGCCTGGGCGGCGTGCACGGTCAGCCAGAACTCGTGCAGATCGGTCAGCGCCTCCCGAAGGACGTCCGGACCGAGCCGGCCGGCCTGGTGCGACCCGTTGCGACCGAGCAACCGGTCGCGGGCCAGCACCAGGTCGGCGGCAGTGGGGGCGGCCAGGACCTTACGGCCGGCCGCCCCCTCCCCCTGTGCCTTCATTAGATGGCGTCGGTGCCGCGCTCCCCGGTGCGCACCCTGACCACGGTGTCCACCGGCGTGACCCAGACCTTGCCGTCGCCGATCTTGCCCGTCCGCGCGGCCTCGACCACGGCCTCCACCACCTTGTCGCCCAACGTGTCGTCGACCAGGACCTCGACCCGCACCTTCGGCACGAAGTCGACCGAGTACTCGGCGCCCCGGTAGACCTCGGTGTGGCCCTTCTGCCGGCCGTAGCCCTGGACCTCGCTGACCGTCATGCCGAGCACGCCGACCTGCTCCAGCGCCGCCTTGACATCGTCGAGCGTGAACGGCTTGATGATCGCCGTTACCAGCTTCATTGCTCAGCCTTCCTTGCTCGCGCTTGCGGGGACCTTGTTACCAGCAAGCGTGTCCGCGGCCTTGGAGATCGACGTCGACCCGCTGCGCAGGCCGGAGAACTCGTACGCGCTCTCCGCGTGCTCCGCCTCGTCGATGCCGGTGGCCTCCTCCTCGTCCGAGACCCGCCACCCGATAGTCACCTTAATGAGGTAACCGATGATGAGCGTGGCGATCAGCGAGTAGAAGAGCACCGCGAACGCGCCGACCGCCTGCTTGCCGAGCTGGGACAGGCCACCGCCGTAGAACAGACCGTTGACGCCGGTGTCGTTGACGTAGGTGGTCTGGAACAGGCCGATCGCCAGGGTGCCCCACAGGCCGCCGAACAGGTGCACGCCGACCACGTCGAGCGAGTCGTCGAAGCCGAACTTGTACTTGAGGCCGACCGCGAGCGCGCAGATGATGCCGGCGAACACACCGATGGCCAGCGCGCCCCAGGTGTCGACGAACGCACACGCGGGGGTGATCGCGACCAGACCGGCGACCACGCCGGACGCGGCGCCGAGGCTGGTGGCGTGCCCGTCCCGCAGCCGCTCGACGATCAGCCAGCCGATGATCGCGGCGCAGGTCGCGGTGAACGTGTTGATGAACGCGACGCCCGCGAGGCCGTTCGCGGCGAGCGCGGAGCCCGCGTTGAACCCGAACCAGCCGAACCACAGCAGACCGGCGCCGAGCATGACGAACGGCAGGTTGTGCGGCTTCATCGGCTCCCGTGGCCAGCCGCGGCGCTTGCCGAGCACGATCGCTAGCGCGAGACCGGCCGCACCGGCGTTGATGTGCACCGCGGTGCCGCCCGCGAAGTCGAACGCGACAAGGTTGTTCGCGATCCAGCCACCGACGTGGCCGGAGTCGTTGCTGAAGTCGAAGACCCAGTGCGCGACCGGGAAGTAGACCAGCGTCGCCCAGATGCCGGCGAAGACCAGCCAGGCGCCGAACCGCGCCCGGTCGGCGATCGCGCCCGCGATCAGTGCGACCGTGATGATGGCGAACATCGCCTGGAACGCGACGAAGGCCGTGGTCGTCAGCGCGTCCTCGTTGCCGATCAGACCGGAGAGTCCGAGGTACTGCGTGACGTCACCGAACAGTCCGCCCGCGACGTCGTCGCCGAACGTGAGCGAGTAGCCATAGATGACCCACAGCACGCCGACAACGGCCATCGCTCCGAAGCACATCATCAGCATGTTCAGCACGCTCTTCGTGCGCACCATGCCGCCGTAGAAGAACGCCAGCCCGGGTGTCATCAAGAGCACCAGAGCAGCACTGGTGAGCAACCAGGCCGTATTCCCTTCCACGCTTTCCTCCTCTTCCTCCGCGCCATCCGACTTGCAGGGAGCATCGAGAAGTCACGTTTCGCAGGATCGCACCCAAGGTTTCGACGACGTGAACTGTGCGACGTTTCGTGTTACGAGCACGTTGCGCAAACGGTCACCACTACCCTCTGACCCATCACTCAACTCATCCCAGTACCCGCCACCTCGGTCACCGATCCGACCTGGCTCGCCGCCCAGCTCGCGGCCGCCGCGCACCGGTACCGCACGGACCGGCGCGCGTCTCTCGGCGTGCTGTGGTGGTACTCGACGAGCTCGGTGCTGCTCGGCCCGCCCGCCGAGTCCTACGTCTACGGCGGCCGGCCGGCCGATCCCGCGTTGCGTTCGCTGACGCTGTTCCTGCACGAGGACGGGCGGGTCCTCGATGCCCGCGCGTCGTCCTTTGTGGACCGACTGGCGGCGCCGGTCCGGCTGGCCGCAACGCTTTCCGTGTGTGTCGACGCGGTCGCCGCCGCGTCCGGCGCGCCGGAGCCCGCGCTGTGGGCGATCGCGACGGACTCGCTCGCGAACCGCGTGCTGTGGGCGGGCGGCTCCCCCGCGGACGCCGAGGTGCTGGCGGCCGACGAACGGCTGCCGGCGCCGAGGTACGTCGAGGTGGCGGGGCAGCGGGTGGTGCGCAGGGCGTCGTGCTGCCTCATCTACGAGGCGCCGGGGCAGCAGAAGTGCGCCAGCTGCCCCCGCCAGCATCCCGACGATCGGTTGCGACGGTTGCGCGCCGCGTTAGGCCAGAAACCGGGCTAGGTGGCGCACAACGGCCTCCGGCTGCTCCTCGACGACGTAGTGTCCGGTGCCGTCCACCCGGACGATCTCGGCGTCGGTCGCCTTCGTTGGCAGGAGCTGTCGCACCAGGTCGTGGCTCTCCGGGGAGACCAGCGCGAGCAGCGACGGGGTGACCGGCGCGTAGGTGCGGTCGTCCGCGATGTCCTGTCCGAACGTCTGGTACCAGCCGTTGCCGCCCCGGATGGCGTCCGGGGTGTCGTACGCGGCGGCGTAGATCCGCCGGTCCCGGTCGGTCACGTTGTCCTGCTCGCGCAGCATGAGCCCGCACAGGTGGTCGACCAGCGGTCGCGCGCGGCCGGTCAGCAGCTGCTCTGGCAGACCCTCGACCTGGTTGAAGGCGAACCACCACAGGTGGAAGACCCCCGGCTGGGGCAGCAGCGTGAGCGCGTCGAGCCCTTCCTGCGGATGCATGACGTCGATCATCACGAGCTTGCGGACCCGCTCCGGGTGGTTGGCGGCCAGGCTGAACGCGACCATCGAGCCGATGTCGGAACCGAGCACGTCGGCGCGGTCGTGGCCGAGCTTCGCGATGAGCGCTGCGATGTCGGCGGCCATCGTCTTCTTGTCGTAGCCGCCCGCCGGCTTCGCGGAGTCGCCCATGCCGCGCAGGTCGACGGCGATCACGCGGCGGGTCCTCGCCAGCGCGGGCATGATCTTGTGGAACTCCCACCACGTGCGCGGCCAGCCGGGCAGCAGGACGAGCGGCGCGCCGCTGCCGCCCGCGACGTAGTGCAGCCGGACGCCGTTGACCGTGGCGTAGCCGTCGCGAAAGCCGGGCAGCGACCGTGCGAGGCCCTCCGGCGCGGCCGCCGCGGCGCCCCGTGCCGCCACGAACCCGCCCGCCGCGACGCCCATCCCGGCACCGAGCACTGTCCTTCGACGCATAGCCATCCTCTACTCCTAATTTGAACGATCGTTCCAGATAGAAGGCATGAAAGACGCCACTCAGCCGAGCAGCGTCAACGCCTGGTCGACGGCGTCGCGCATGCGCCGCTCGTCGGGCACCCTGGCCATGACCTTGAGGCCCTGCACCAACGTCACGAGGAACCTGGCAAGCGCGCGCGGGTCCTTGCCCGTCGCCAGCTCCCCCTGGTTCCTGGCCCGGACGAGCGCACTCGCGATACCCGTCTCCAGACCGTCCCAGTTGGACTCCACCCGCCGCGCGATCGCCCGGTCGCCGGCGCATTCGACGGCGGTGTTGGTGACCAGGCAGCCTTTCCGCTCGGTCAGCGCGTCGTCGAGGAACCCGCGCACCAGCCCGCGCACGGCCGGCAGCACCGGCCCCGGCCCGGACAGCAGCTCCAGCACGCTGTCGCCGGACTCCTCGGCGTACCGGTCGAGCGCGAGCAGGTAGAGCTCGTGCTTGCTGCCGTAGGTCGCGTAGATGCTGCCGCGGCCGATGCCGAGGTGGTCGACGAGATCCTGCATCGACGTGGCCTCGTACCCCTTGCGCCAGAACAGGTCCATCGCCGCCCGGAGGGTGACGTCCGGGTCGAACTCCTTGGTCCTGGCCATGCCGAGGACCCTAGCCGAAACTGGAACGGTCGGTCAAGAAACGTAGACCGGCAGCGCGCGCTCGCGAACTCGGAACGTGAACGTGCGGCCCAGCGGCCCGACCTCGCCGTCGAGCGCGATCCTGCGGTGGCCGTCGACGAGGACCACCTCGACCTCGGGCACCTCCGCGTGCCGGTACACGTGGCTCGTGTGCAGCGTGCCGGTGAGCGTGGCGAGCACGAACCTGGCCCGCGAGTACGGGAGGTCCGCACGCAGGTAGCGCACGTCGAGGAGCCCGGAGGCCAGCGACGGCCGGCGCGCGGCGCCGAACCCCTTCGGCTCGTAGGCGCCGTTGCCCACGAAAAGCATCCAGATGAGCCGCTCACGCCCGTTGAGCAGGATCGGCAGCGGCTTCGCGCGGCGCAGCGTGCGGACGGCGGCGATCGCCGCGGCCGCCCACTTCGGCCAGCGCGTCCGCAGCTTCTCCCGCAGCCGCACCGTCTCCGGGTAGCCGCCGAGGCCGGCCGTGTTCACGTACGGCACCCGCTGCGCCGTGCCGCTGCGGTCCTCGACGACCACCTCGGCGACGTCGCAGACCACGACCGACCCGGCGCGGGTGGCAACCAGCGCCTCGTCGAGGGTCTCGATGCCGACGTCGCGGGCGAAGTGGTCCAGTGTGCCGGCCGGGACCAGCACGAGGGGCAGCCCGTGCTCGACCGCGACGCCGGCGACGCACGCGACGGTGCCGTCGCCGCCCACCGCGCCGAGCGCCCGCACGTCGTCGTTCTCGATCCGCTTGGTCAGCTCGGCGACCACGTCGACGTCGGGAGCCAGCTCGATCACGTCGGCGCGCGGCCAGGCCTTGTCGATCTCGCTATCGGCGGCCGGGTTGGCGCCGGCGCCCGGGTTGACGACCAGCACAAGGCCCTCGCCGTCGCCGAGCCCGGCCGCGGTGTCGCGGCGTCGCGGGCCGGCCGGGAGGTCCTTCTGGTGCGGCCACCAGTGTCGGGTGGCGTAGGCGGCGCCGACCCCGATCGCCGCGCCCGCGGCGACGTCGGTCGGCCAGTGCACGCCGGTGTGCACGCGGGAGTAGCTCACCGCGGCGGCGAGCGGGAGGACGGCCGCGCCGGCGACCCGGTGCTCCATGGCGACCGCGGCGGCGAACGCGACCGCGGAGGCCGAGTGCCCCGACGGGAACGACGAGGACGTCGGCCTGCGCGTCATGCGGCGGTAGACCGGCAGCAGCTCGGCGGCCGGCCGTCTGCGGGGGAACGTCCGTTTGCCGACGAGGCTCGCGGCGAAGCTGGCGCCGCCGATCGCGGCGATCCCGCGCAGGCCGGCACGGCGCGTCGCGCCCTTGCGCCCGACGAGCAGCGCGGCGATGACGAACCAGAGCTTGCTGTGGTCGGCGGCGCGGCCGAGCCGCCGGAACCCCTGGTCGGCCACGGTGGGCCGCAGGTTTCCGCTGCGCTTGACCAGCTCGGCGTCGAGCTTGCCGACCCGGCGGAAACGGCGTCCCCAGCGTCTGAACATCATCATCGGCACCCGCCGGGGATACCGCGATCGGGGCCAGGGGAAACCCGATCGTTGACCGGAACGTGTCAGGCCCGCGCCGCGTCGGAGACGGGTCGGCACACTCGACGGAGCGGGCTCACTCGGGGATTGGATCACTATGGGAACGTCTCTGCCCGCCGCGGTGGAGTTCCGGCTGCCGGCCGGCTGGGCGCCGGGGCCGGAGCAGGACGCGGGCACGTTCGTCGCGCTGCACGCGGCGAGCGCCGAGTCCGGGTTCCCCGCCAACATCACGGTCGACACCGGGATCCGGCCGAACCTGGCGACGCTCGCGGAGATCGCGGCGGAATCGGTGGCCGCGCTGCGGGAGCGCTCGCCGGACCTGACGGTGACCAGCCGCGGCGCGCCCGCCGACCCGGGCCTCGCGCAGGATCTGCGGCTGACGGTGTGGCTGAACGGCCGGCTGTGGGAAGTCATCCAGTCACAGGTGTACCTCGCGGCGACCGGCAGCGGCGAGCAGACCGTGCTGCGGGCGGTGCTGACCTCGACGGTCGACCAGTTCGCGCGCGTGCACGAGGACTTCGTCGAGTTCCTGTCCACACTGCGCTTCGCCAGCGACTGACGGGCCGCTACTGGAGCAGCGCCGCCGGGATCTCCGCGACCGGGCGGGACGCCACCAGCTCCATCGTCTCGTCGTGCGGTGTGCCGGCTTCCGCCAGCACCGCCACCGCCTGGCCGGCCGGCAGCTGGTTGAACCAGCGGCACACCAGCTCGGTGCGGCCCGCCGCGGTCAGCGAACCGTGCAGCCGCAGCCGTGCCATGCCGCCGTCCGGGTAGACGTCCATGCGTACGTGGGTCACCTCCGGGGTGGCGAGCCGGAAGCGGTGGCGGGTGTCCGGCTGCAGGCGGGTGCGCCCGAGCAGCTCGAACCACTCCTCCGACACCCGAAGGTCGCAGCCGGACAGGGACGCCCACCCCGGCGCGTTTCCCTTGAAGTGACTGGTGTCCAGCTCCGCGAGCCGCACGGTGCCGGCGGCGGCGAGGCGCACCGACACCCAGTCGTTGGCGTCGTCGCGGCGGCGGGCGGTCTCCCAGCCCTCCCCCATCACCGCGGCGAAACCCGGGGAGATCAGGTTCGCGGGCGACGAGTAGAACATGTTGCTGCAGCCGTGGATCTCCGCGCCGTTCTCCAGTGCGGCGAGGTCCATCGCGCCGAGTTCGAGGAACCTCGGGTCCGCCACCGGCACCCCGTGCACCCGCAGCCGGGCGACGCCGCCGTCCGGGTCGATCGTCAGCCGGACGTGGGTGTACCGGCGGGACTCGGTGACCTCGAACGGGTTCCGCGTGTCGCCCTTGAGCGGGGACCGGGGCACCAGCGGCTCCCAGTCCGCGGCGGCCAGCTCCACCGGCGTCGGGTAGCACTCCACCGCGGCGCCCTCGACCCAGCAGTACGGCGGGTAGTTGCCCGTGAAGAACGCCGTGTCCACCACGACCCCGCGCACCACCCCTGGCAGGCCGAGTCGCACGATCGCCTGGTCCACGCCCGGCTCCCGGCGCCTGCGGGTCTCCCAGCCGTCGTAGACCTGTCCTTTGTGGCCGAACGTGGCCGGCTGGAACACCGGCTCCTGCGGCCGGATCAGGTTCTCCCGTTCGGCGAACAGCTCGTCGTTCGCCCACAGGACACTGCCGCCAACGCGCCGGGAGGCCAGCTCGGGAAGGTGTGCCCATTCGCTCATGACGCCCCCTCACCCGCTCCGCAAGCTCCGCTCATGACCGCACCAGCATTCTCCCGTGCGCCGCGCCGCCGACGATCTCCCTGCCGCGCAGCAACGTCCGCCGCACCACGCCGGTCAGTCGCTTGTCGTGGTAGGCCGACACCGCGTTGCGGTGGAACAGCTTCGCGACGTCCACAGTGAACTCCTCGTCCGGTGCCAGCACGCACAGATCCGCGTCCCGGCCGACCTCGATGCCGCCCTTGCCAGCCAGTCCGACGAGCGCCGCGGGCGCCGTCGACATCCACCGGACGACCTCGGTCAAGGGCACGCCCCGCCGCCGCGCCGCCGTCCACACCACCGGCAGCCCCAGCTGCAGCCCGGCGATCCCGCCCCACGCCTGACCGAAGTCCCCGGTGTCGAACCGTTTCAGCTCGACGGTGCACGGCGAGTGGTCGCTCACCACACAGTCGAGCACGCCGTCCGCGAGGCCCTGCCACAGCAGGTCCTGGTTCGCCGCCTCGCGGATCGGCGGGCAGCACTTGAACTCCGTGGCCCCGTCCGCGATCTCCTCCGCGGTGAGCGTCAGGTAGTGCGGGCACGTCTCCGCGGTGATCGCGACGCCGTCGCGCCGCGCGGCCGCGATCATCGGCAGCGCGTCCGCGGACGACAGGTGCAGCACGTGCACCCGCGCGCCGGTCCGCCGCGCCAGCTCGATCACCGTGGCGATCGCGACGTGCTCCGCTTCCCTCGGGCGGGACGCGAGGAAACCCGCGTAGCCGCGGCCGCTCGGAGCGGGCGCGCGCTCGATCGTGGCGGGGTCCTCGGCATGCACGATCATCAGGCTGTCGAGGTCGCGCAGCACCCGCAGCGCCGCCTCCAGCTCGTCCGGCGCGAGGTGGCCGAACTCGTCGACACCCGAGTGCAGCAAGAAGCACTTGAACCCGAACACCCCGGCGTCGTGCAGGCCGGGCAGGTTGCCCAGGTTGCCGGGCACCGCGCCGCCCCAGAAGCCGACGTCCACATAGGTCCGGCCGAACGCGGTGGCACGCTTGAGGTCCAGCGCCGGCACGGCCACGGTCGGCGGCACGCTGTTCAGCGGCATGTCGACGATCGTCGTGACACCGCCGGCCGCCGCCGCGCGGGTGGCGGTCGCGAGGCCCTCCCACTCGGTGCGGCCCGGGTCGTTGACGTGCACGTGTGTGTCGACCAGCCCCGGCAACAGCACCTCGTCGGCGGCGAGGTCGAGCACCCTCGGTCCGTCCAGCGACGGCTCGACCGCGACGATCACGCCCTGCCGCACGCCGACCGCACCGGCCCGCTCGCCCTCCGGCGTGATCATCCGGCGGGCGCGGATCACCAGGTCCGGCTCGGTCATACCGACTCCCGCCGCACGAGCGCCCCAAGCTCCACTTCGGACAGTCCACACAGGCGCTCTAGGTCGGCCGCCGACAGCGCGCCGCAGTCCAGCGCCCTGCGCATCGACATGGCAAGCGCTTGCGCGGTCGCCGGCTCGTCCAGCACGCCTGCGTCCGCCTTCGCCACGTACGCCCGCAGCCGCCGGGCGTCGGCGGCCGCGTTGCCGAGGTAGAAGGCGTAGTTGGCGGCGTAGCGGGTGACGAGCTGCGCCGGATGCAGGTCCCAGCCCTGGTAGAAGCCGTGCGACAGCGACCGCAGCACGAGCCCGAAGTGGTTGCGCCAACCGTCGTGCACGGCGTCGCGGCCACCGACCGGGAGGATGTTCGTCGACCCGTCGGAAAGCCGCACCCCGGTGCCGGCGGCGCTGACCTGCATGACGTTGCGTGCGAAGTCGCAGGCGGCGTGCGCGAGGTGCTGGTCGGTCGCCGACAGCCCGCACGCCGCCGTGTAGTCGTACGTGCCGAAATGCAGCCCGCTGACCCGACCCCTGCCCGCCGAGATGAACCGTGGGATCGACAACCGACCGTCCGCGTCCACAATGGACTGCGTGGTCTCGACCTGGATCTCGAACCGCAGCGCGCCGGCCGCGAGCTCGAGCCGCTCCTCGACCACCTCGAGCAGCTCGCACAGCGTCTCGACCTGCTCGACCGCCGTGACCTTCGGGAAGGTCAGCACGAAGCCGGGCGGCAGGCCGTCGAGCGCGGTGAGGAACAGGTCGAGCGTGCGGACCCCGCGGTCGAACAGCTCTCTGGTGTCGAACGACTTGAACCGGAGGCCGACCCACGGCGGCGCCTGCCGCCAGCCGCCAACGAGACCGGCGCACCGCACGGCGTCGTCGTCCTCGGCCGCATGGGCCCGCAGGCCGTAGCCGTCCTCGAAGTCGATCCGCAGGTCCTCCACCGGCTCGCGGGCCAGCTTCGCCAACACCTTGTCGTGCACCGGTTCCGCGAGGTCCGGCGGCAGCCCGAGCACCTCGGCGAACGCACGGGGGCCCGGCGCGTGCTCGTGGAGCGCGGCGAGCGCGGCGGCGCCCCACTCCCCCGGCAGGTCCGGCGTGACCGCGTCGGCCGGCACGTAGCAGGTGTGCACCGGCTGCCGGCCACCCGAGTCGCCCGGGTACCGGGCCGCACGCGCGGCGTCCACTTCGGACAGTCGGCGCGCGAGCCCGGCCACGAACGAGCCGTCCAGCGAGGTCCGCACGGCCTAGATCCGTTCGTAAGCTGGCAGGGTGAGGAAGTCCGGGAACTCGTCGGCCAGCGCGACCTGCTCGAACAGCTCGCACGCCGGCGCGAGATGCTTGGCCGGCACCTCCTCGGCCAGCGAGCCGCGCACGTCGGCGAGCATGCCGCGGACCAGCTCGGCCGTGACCGTGTCGCCGGTGTCCAGCACGACCCCGTTGCGCACCCACTGCCACACCTGCGAACGCGAGATCTCGGCGGTCGCCGCGTCCTCCATGAGGTTGTGGATCGCGGCGGCGCCGTTGCCGGACAGCCACGACGCGATGTACCGGACGCCGACGTCGACCGCGGCGCGCAGCCCGGCCGCGGTCGCCTTACCCGGCGTCGCCTTGACGTCGAGGAGCTGCTCCGCGGTCACGGTCACCTCCTCGCGGAGGCGGTCGAGCTGGTTGGGCGCCTCGCCGAGCACCGCGTCGAACTCCTCCGCGCAGATCGGCACCAGGTCCGGGTGCGCGACCCACGAGCCGTCGAAGCCGTCGGCCGCCTCGCGCCGCTTGTCGTCGTGCACCTTGGCGAGGGCCTTCTCGGTGACCTCCGGGTCGCGCCGGTTCGGGATGAACGCCGCCATGCCGCCCATCGCGAACGCGCCGCGCCGGTGGCAGGTGCGGACGAGCAGCTCGGTGTAGGCACGCATGAACGGCGCGGTCATGGTGACGTCGTTGCGGTCGGGCAGCACGAAGTCGGCGCCCGCGTCGCGGAAGTACTTGATGATGCTGAACAGGTAGTCCCAGCGGCCCGCGTTGAGGCCGGACGCGTGGTCGCGCAGCTCGTAGAGGATCTCGTCCATCTCGAACGCGGCGGGGATGGTCTCGATGAGCACGGTCGCGCGGATGGTGCCGTGCGAGACGCCGAGTGCCTCCTGCGCGTGGGTGAACACGTCGTTCCAGAGGCGGGCCTCGCGGTGGCTCTCCATCTTCGGCAGGTAGAAGAACGGTCCGCTGCCGCGTGCCAGGAGCGCCTTCGCGTTGTGGAAGAAGTAGAGGCCGAAGTCGACGAGCGCGCCGACCGCGCGGCGGCCGCCGATCTCCAGGTGCCGCTCGTCGAGGTGCCACCCGCGCGGCCGCATGACGATCACCGCGGGACGGACGCCGTCCTTGAGCGCGTAGCTCTTGCCCTCCGGCGAGGTGAACGCGATGGTGCCGCGGACCGCGTCGGCGAGGTTGACCTGCCCCGCGACGACGTTGTGCCAGTGCGGGGTGTTGGCGTCCTCGAGGTCGGCGAGCCAGACCCGGGCGCCGGAGTTCAGCGCGTTGATCGCCATCTTGCGCTCGGTCGGGCCGGTGATCTCGACCCGCCGGTCCCGGAGGGCCGCCGGCGCCTCGGCCACCCGCCAGTCCGACTCCCGCACCGCGCGTGTCTCGGCGAGGAAGTCCAGCCGGCCGGTGCGGGACGCCTCTTCCCGCCGCGCGGTCCTGGCCGCCACCAGCTCGTCCCGCCGGTCCGCGAACCGCTCGTGCAACCCGGCCACGAACGCCAGCGCGTCGGTGGTGAGTATCTCCTCGCTACGCTCGACGGACCCGCCGAGAACCGTGATGTCGACCATGGTCTACACCCTAGAACCCACCGGCCCCCGCCGCGGCACTCGCGAGTCCCCGTTTCAGAACCCGCGAGTCGCAGTTTCAGGACTACTGAGTTGCCGTTTCGCCTCTAACACCGATAGGCGCGAACCGTCAACTCACTGGTTCTGAAAGGGGGACTCGCTAGTCCTGAAACGGCGACTCGCGGGTTTACCAGTTGCCGTGGTGGATTACCGACGTGCGGTCGCGGCGGGGGCGTTTGGCCGCTGAGCTGTTCGGGTGGACCGCCGGTTCGTCCGGGTAGCCGATGGCGATCGCGCCGATGGGGTCGTGGTCGTCCGGAACGCCGAACTCCGTGCGGAACTTCGGGATCTCGTCGGGGCCGATGCCGAACAGGAGCGCGCCGAGGCCCTCGTCGACCGCCGTCTGCAGGATCAGGAGTGCGGCCATGCCCGTGTCGATGTACCAGTACGGCACCGGCCAGTGGGACTCCGCCTTGTCGGTCCAGCCCTTGTCGGTCTCGGCGTAGCGGTCCAGGTACACCTGCTTGGCCGACAAAGGCACGATCACCAGCTGTGCCGTGTCCTTGACGGTGTCGAACGCCCACGCCTCGCCAAGCGACCAGAAGCGCCGCAGGTCGTCGCCCCGCAGGGCCAGGAACGCCTGCCCCTGCGAGAAGCCGGCCGACGGGCCTCGGGTCGCGTTGTCCAGCAGCCGCGCGACCACGTCCTCCGGGATCGGCTTCTGCTGGAAGTTGCGCACCATGCGGCGCTTGCGCACCACGTCTTGGAACTCCACGTCCACTCCCTCAGTTCAGCAGCGCGTCGACGAACGCGCCCGGCTCGAACGGCGCGAGGTCGTCCGCGCCCTCGCCGAGGCCGACCAGCTTGACCGGCACCCCCAGCTCGCGCTGCACCTGGAACACGATGCCGCCCTTTGCCGTGCCGTCCAGCTTGGTCAGCACGATTCCGCTGATGTCCACGACCTCGGCGAACACCCTGGCCTGCGTCAACCCGTTCTGGCCGGTGGTCGCGTCGAGGACGAGCAGCACCTCGTCGACCTTTGTCTGCTTCTCGACGACCCGCTTGACCTTGCCAAGCTCGTCCATCAGGCCGGTCTTGGTGTGCAGGCGGCCCGCGGTGTCGACCAGCACGGCGTCCACGCCCGCCTCGATGCCGCGCTTGACCGCGTCGAACGCCACCGCGGCCGGGTCGGCGCCGTCCTTGCCACGCACGACCTCGGCCCCGACGCGGGCCGCCCAGGTCGCGAGCTGGTCGACGGCCGCGGCGCGGAACGTGTCGGCCGCGCCGAGCATCACCGTGCGGCCGTCGGCGACGAGCACCCGAGCGAGCTTGCCGGTGGTCGTGGTCTTTCCGGTGCCGTTGACACCGGTGAGCAGCACGACCGCGGGCAGTTTGACGCCGTCGACCTCGTGCGGCAGCGCGCGGACGGCCCGGTTCATGTCGGGGTGCAGCGCGTCGACCAGCACGTCGCGGAGCAGCGCGCGGGCCTCGTCTGCGGTGCGCACGCCCCGGGACACCAACTCGGCGCGCAGGCGCTCGACGATCTCGGTCGTGGTGGCGGCGCCGAGGTCGGCGAGCAGCAGGGTGTCCTCGACCTCGGTCCAGGAGTCCTCGTCGAGGTTGCCGGCGCCGAGCAGGCCGAGCAGGCCCTGGCCGAACGTGGACCGCGAGCGGGACAGCCGGCCACGCAGCCGCTCGAGGCGCCCGGAGGTGGGCTCGATCTCGTCGACGGGCTCGGGCGCCGGCTCCTCGGCCAACTCGTCGACGAGCGCCGGCTCGGCCGGGACGGTCAGCGGCGTGCCCTGGTCGGACACCTCGGTCGGCGGGCTCTCCGGCTCCGCCGTCCGCTGCCCACCCTGAGCGAGGCTGATGCCGCTGCCGGCCTGGTACCCCTTGGCCTTGCGCTCCTCGACCCGCTGCTGCTCCGTCAGGCTGATCCGCCGCCGACGGCTCATCGTCACACCCGCCACGACGACGAGCGCGAGCAGCACCACAACGACAACGATGATCACGATCACAGTGGTCGACACGGCGCCATCCTCGCATCAATAGCCGGCGGCTACGTCAGCGCCGCCCGCACCCTGCGCATCTGCGCCGACCGCGCGGCGATCCTGGTTCCGCATAGTCAGATCTGGTAGCCGGCACCCACCGGCCAACGCACATCCCATTCCGACGCCGGCCGCCATGAGGTGGCAGCCGTCAGCACGTCGGCGAAAGCCCACTGGAAGACCGCATCTCGAAGCTCGCCAACGGTAATGAACGAGTTCTGGGGAAAGTGACTGTGCTCAGGGTTGAACGGGTCCTGCACCAGGACGACATCATCGCGACCGGCGGCGCCGCGCGTCATCCACTGGTGTGCGTTTCCATCGTCGGTGGACACCAACAGTCCCGCGGCCGCGACCTGATGCTCCTGATCAACATCGAAGTACAAGCTGGACGGTGGCAACTCGATGGGCAACGATCTCGGCGGCCGGTATCCCTGCGGCTTGAGGAACATGCGCACGGTCCACGTCGCCACGGGCGAACGTGTCACCGCGGCCAAAAAGCACGACAACCCGTCCTCATCGGCGATGTGCGCGGTGAACTCGGACCCGCCGACGACGAAGGTGCCGCTTACCACCAGCGGATACTCCGCCGAATGCACCAGGTCGGCTCTACGCACCCCGCCATCCGCGCGAACCATCACCACTCTCCTCCGATGAAGGTCTTGGTCACGGGTCGCCCATCAGAACCCGGCCACCACACCACCAGTTTCGCGCCTCCCGGCAGTAGCTGCGGCACAACGGAAAGGCATGATGCCGGGTCGATCGACCCGTCCCGACCGCGCCCACACGGGCCATCCACCTTGTTGATCACCAGCACACCCGACATGATCCCAGCATCTCGCATGTCCGCCGCCACCTTCACCTCGACGTGGTCGACCAGGAACGACGGTCCTCGCGGGTCGAACACACCGATGTCGCGCCCGATCGCCCACGCCCGCCTGGAGTCCTCGTTCTGCGAGCTGTCGTACTCGTGCAGCATGCCGTCCGCGTCGTAGAACAGGCCGGCGGTCTCCTTCCGTTTCACGATGGTCTCCAGGCGATCCGCTGCCCAGTTCGCATCGGTCATCGCCCCCGAGATCGCATCCGGGCAACTCCCGGTGTCCGCGCCGGCCGCCGGCAACCAACTCGGCGCGTAGCCGCATGAGAAGCGACCACAGCTTGGTGCGTAGACGAAGTTCAGCAGCAGCCACAGCACCGCCGCCATCACGAGAAGGCCGGTAAGAGAGGACACGGTTCTGCCGGCCGGTCGCAGCGCCACTCGAGGTGCACCTCACGTCGGACGACATGTCTCTGTCCGTAGCGTGACGGCTACTAAAGTGCGCACAACGATCACCACCCGTTCGGCACAGCTAGATCCCCGTTGTGAGTGAAGATCAGCGGTCGAGGTGGCCTGACTTGACCGCGGTGAGCAGTGCGGGCAGTTCGACTGACAGCACCGCGTTCGGGTTCTTGGAGTCCCGCACCCAGGTCACGTCCCCGATGAACCGCACCTCGACACAGTTGTCGCTGCCAGAGGTGCTGAACGTGCTCTTGAACCATCCGGTGTCACGCATGGTCAGTCCTCCTCATCGATCTGGCGGATCAGCCGAACGGACTCGTTCGGGTCGAGCGCCAGTTCTTGCAGGCGATGGAACCCGCGCAGCAAGGCCGCGGTGTCGGATTCCTGATCGAAGTAGGTTGACGGCCCGAAGACCACGGTCGAGAAGCCGACCGGCGGACCCTTGTCGCCGAAGAGGAGGACTGTGAGCCCGGCCCCTTGTGCGGGGTTGCCATAGGTCTCGGACCGCAGCACCTGAACCGTCAGGTTGTCGTTGCTCTCCAACAACTTCAGGATATGCCGCCGTTGCTCGCGCATGACGTCCGGGCTGCCGACCGCGCCGGTGAGCGCGTCCTCGGTGATCACGAAGCGATGCGTCTTCGACTCGGCGGAGCCGAACGTCTTCTCCTGACGATCGAGCCGGAACGAGATCCGCTCCTGCAACTCCGCATTCGACGGCTGCCACCAGACTCCGTCTCCGTCGTCGATCGTGGCGCGCACGTAGCCAAGCGACTGCAGGAGACCCGGGACGATGCCGAACTCGTAGCAGTTGATCTCGGCCGCGCTCGCCTCCAGATCGGCGAAGCGCTGGAAGGAACCGGGCAGCAGGTCGGTGTAGGCGCGGCGCTTCTGGCGCGCCCTCGCCAGCGCCCCGAGTTCCAGCACGGTCTGCCGCTCGGCACCGGTGACGCCATAGAAGCTCAGCAGGTTCTCCAGGGCGTCCGCCGCGAGCGTGCCCCTGCCGTCCTCCAACTCCACGAGCTGAGTGCGGGCCTTGCCGATCCGCTCGGCGGCCGCCTGCTGCGGCTTGCCCGCCTGTTCGCGGAGCCGCCGCAAGGTGAGCCCGAGCTGTCGCCGCTCGAACGTCTGGCGAGCCTTGCTCACGGACAGCCCTCGACTTTCACCCGATAGAACGCAACCCGAAACCTCGACAGTCGAGTATATTAACTCGACAGTCGAGGTTCACGTGTCAGTGCGGAATCACTTTACCGAGCAGGAAGGTCGTCGATCATGAGCATGTCCTTGTACTCGTTGCCGGAGGTCTACCACTCGTCCTGGATCGAGATGAAACCCGACATCACCATGCGCTACGAGGTTGATCACGAGAACGAGCTGGCGACCCTCTACTTCGGCCACCGCGACGACTACGTCATCACCCTGAGCCGCGGCAACCTGATCCAACTGGTCGACCTCGGCACTGCGGCGAGGGAGGAACTCGCCGTCGCGTCGACCAAGGATCAGTGACGGCGCAGCGTTCGGCGGATCGCGCGAACCGCCATCAGGGCGACCGCCGCACCACCGCCTGCCGCCGTCAGCACGGTGACCCACCGCCGGTCGGCGCGGGCCGGGCTCGGTGACTCGGGCGCGGGTGGCGTCGATGTCGGCTTCTTGATCGCCTCCTGATAGGTCTCCTCCAGTACCTTGTGAAACCGCCTGGCCCGCCGACCCGAATAGTTGTCCCGCCAGAAAGTCCCGGTATTCCGCCAATACAGCCGCCCCGGAGCACTCGCGAACACGCTGGCGGCCGTCGCTCGAAGCAACGTGTCGGGCAGTTCACCAACCTCGTACTCGGAAAACCAGTGCGCGACGATCAGGTTGACGTAAACCATGACGCCGAGCAGGGCGACAGCCGCAACGATGGCCGACACGGCACCGTAGGTTTCGCCGATGTTGCTCAGCCGATTCCAGTCGACCTCATCACCGTTGTCGAGCGCGCGCAGCGCCAGCGGCGACAGCACAACCAGACCCATCGACACGATCACGAGCAGCAGTATCGCCACCAGGAACACGGCCCGGCCCGCTGACGCGCCAAATGGGCGTGACGTGCGATGCCTCACTTACCCGTGGACCAACTGAGCTCGGGCTCGACGACCGGGGTTGGCAGCGGCGCGATCTCGCGATCGAAGAAGGTACGGAAGTCCTCGCCCTGGGCATACAGCGCCTGGACCTCGGCCCGGCAGCCGGCGATCAGTTCCGGGTCGATGAACTTCCGGCCGCCGGCCAGTATGCCGTTCTCGTCGTAGAGAACCTCGTACATGGCCAGCGAACCCATGAAGATCAGCTCGGGCACGATGCCGCCCGTCTCGAACCGGGCAACGGCGTCCGGCCCGACAATGCGAATGTTCTCGCCGCACTCCACGCGGATCCTGAACCGGTCCATCTCCCACTGGAGGTACGGGTCGATGGGGAACTCGACCACCCGAACCCGGTGCGAGGTGTAACCCAGGCGGGCATCCTCGGCGAACTCCGCGATGACCTCTGGTCGATTGCGTTCGGAAAGCTCGAGGGACTCCACCCACCGGCCAGCGGCGAATGCCCGCCAGCTGGCGTCATACGGCTCCCGGAAATGCTGGATTCGCTCGAGCTTGTCGAACCGGTCGATCCGCGCCCAGTAACGGTTCGAATCGTCCAGGTAGGCCTTGGTCGGCCTGAACGTTTCGCCCGCTGCGGCACGGACTCGATCAAGCATCTGGAATGTCCTTCTTTGCTGCGACAATCGTGACGCGCGGGATCACAACGACACGCTCGTCGTGGACGACGGTCACCCCGTCCGGTAGGCGGTCAGCGTACTCGTCGGTGAGGTCGCGCCCGATGACCGCCACATCTCCGTTGGACAGCTCCCAGATGTCCGGACAGCCTTGCTTGCCGTCGGTCGGCGGACCGGTGAGCTTTGTCGGGTGTACGCCGAGTCGCCGGGTGAACGTCGCGTAGGGATCTGCTTCCCAGCCTCTGCCACTGATCATCGCAATTCCCGTCTCGCAATTTTGTGGATACTCACAGTATCCACAGCGACACGCAGTGAAGCAACGGCGCCTACTTCAGCACTCCAGCTGTGAGACCGGCCTGTACCTGCTTCTGGAACAGGATGTACACGATCAGGACCGGCAGCAGCGCGATGACCAGACCGGCGAACAGCGCGGTCCAGTCGCCCCGGTAGCCCTGGCTGATCGCGAGCGACGCGAGGCCCTGTGCCAGCACCTTCTTGTCCGGCTCGTTCATCAGCACCACCGGCAGCACGTACTGGTTCCACTGGCCGAGCACGTTGAACAGCCCGATGCTGATCAGCCCCGGTTTCGCCATCGGCAGCATGACCCGGAAGAACAGCCCGAAGTGCGAGCAGCCGTCGACGATCGCGGCCTCGGCGATCGACGTCGGCTGCGTGCGGAAGAACGCGGTCAGGAAGAACACCGTGAACGGCATCGAGAACGCGACATACACGAGCGCGAGCGACAGATGGCTGTTCAGTCCGAGGAACTGCCCGATCACCGGCACCGTGCCGAGGTTGCGCACCACGAAGAACAGCGGCACCAGCGCCAGGAACACCGGGAAGATCAGCCCGCTGACGAACCCGAAGTAGATGATCCGGTTGCCCCGGAACTCGTACCGGGACAGCACGTACGCGGCCATCGCGCCGAGCAGCATGGTGAGCGGCACCGAGATGACGACCACGATGACGCTGTTCACGAAGTACTGCCCGATGTTCGCGACCGTCCACGCCCGCGAGAAGTTCTCGAACCGCGCCACCGCCGGCAGGCCCCACGGGTTGGACAGGAACTCGCCGTTCGTCTTGAACGACGACACGACCGCCCACAGCAGCGGCAGCGTCGTGAGCAGTCCCCAGATCAGCAGGAACCCGCCGTTGAGCAGGTTGAGCGCGCCGGTGCCCGCGCCGACTCCCGGCGCCCGGCGCCGGGGTGCGGGCGCATGGGCGGCCGGCCGCTCGACAGTCGTCGTCATGACAGCTCCACCCGTTCCCGCCGGGCCACCCGCAGGAACAGTCCCGAGACGATCAGAGTCAGGATCAGCAGCACCACGCCGAGCGCGGAAGCGTAGCCGAACCGGTAGTCGTTGAACGCGCTGCGGTACAGCGCAACCCCGAGCACGTCACCGGCGCGCGACGGTCCGCCGCTGATGCCGAGCATGATGTGCACCAACGCGAACGCGTCCATCGCCTGGATCGCCAGGTACACCCAGCCGACCTGTACGGTGTCCCACACGAGCGGCAGCGTGATCTGCCGGAACGTGGTGAACCGGCCGGCGCCGTCGAGCAGCGCGGCCTCGTAGATCTCCTTGGGGATGGACTGCATCGCCGAGGAGAAGAGCACCACGTAGAACCCGACGAACGACCAGATCATCACCAGCACGACACACCAGAACGCGAAGTTCGGGTCGCCGAGCCACGGTTTGGCGAGACTGTCGAGCCCGATCGCGCCGAGAAGGCCGTTGAGGATGCCACCGGACGCGGTCGGCGCGAAGACGTACTTGAACAGCACGCCGACGATCGCCACCGAGAGAACCTGCGGGAAGAAGTAGACGATCTTGTAGACCGACGACCCCCGCACGCCCTCGATGCCGGACTTGCCGCGTCTGCCGACAGTGAGCATGGACGCGAAGAACAGGCCGAGCACGAGCGTGATCGCGGGGACGACCAACAGGAGGATCGCGTTGTTCTTCAGCGCGATGATGAACTGCTCGTCGCCGAAGAGCTTGACGTAGTTGTCGAACCCGACGAACTCCTGGTCCGCGGTCAGGCCGGTCCAGTCGGTCAACGAGATGAAGATCGCCTGGACGTACGGGGAGACCGTGAACAGGCCGTAGATCGCCACCGGCACCGCGAGGAACGCCACGATGAACCGGTTCTTGCCGTGTTGCAAGGCGGGCCCCGGTTTCGAGGCCCGCCTGCGAACGGTGTGCTGCTGCGCCATTCTTGTCAGCGCGTGTACTTGGTGATCGTGTCGTCGTCGCGGACCTTCTTGGCCTCGGCCTCGCAGCCGGCGACCCACTCGTCCACGGTCTTGCGCCCGGCCATCAGGTCGCCGGTGTGCGCGTTGACGCCCGGGTTCTCCATCTTTCCGTACCACGTCGGGTACATCCAGTTGATGACGTTGTCACCGGCGTCGCCGAGCGCCTTCTGCGCCGAGGTCAGACCCGGCGGCAGCTTGACGCCGTCAGCGGCGCCCTGGACCACCGTGAGGCTTGAGACCTCCTTGGTGAAGCCCTTCGCGCCCTCCTTGGAGAGCATGATCCGCATGTACTCGAGGCCACCGCGCGGGTTCTTCGCCTGCGCCGGCACGATGTAGGGCTCGCCGGGCGACGCGCGCAGCGTGGTCTTGTCCATCTCGGACTTGTCGGAAAGCAGCGGCTCCGCGAGGAAGCCGAACTCGAAGCCCTCCGGCGTGACGTCCTTCTGCTCGCTCTCCAGCCAGGAACCGCTCGGGATGAACGCGGCCTGGCCGTCGCACCAGGCCTTCTGGGACTGGATGTGGTCCATGCCCTCGGTGCCCTCGAGGATGTAGCCGCTCTTGCGCAGGCCGGCGAGCGCGTTGGCGGACTCCTTGACGGCCTCGTGGCCCCAGGCGCCCTCCTCCAGGTTGTCGATCGCCTTGAGGACGTCCGGACCGCCGAGCTTCGCGGCCATCGTGAGCAGCGGCCAGTTCATGTACCTGGCGTGGATGCCCTGGTAGGTCCACGGCGCGATGCCCGCGGCCTTGATGTCCTTGCAGAGGTCGGTCATCTCCGCCCACGTGGTGGGCAGGGTCCAACCCTTGTCGTCGAAGAGCGTCTTGTTGTACCAGAGGCCGAAGATCGTCAGCGCCATGTGCATGACGTAGGGCTTGTCGCCGAAGGTGCCCTGCTCGATGGCGCCCGGCACGAGCGTGTCGGAGACCTTCTTGTTCGGGTCGTCCCAGCTCGGGGCGTTGAACAGGTCGGTGAGGTCGTAGAGCTGCTTGTCGGACACCAGCTGGCCGAGCGGGATCTGGCCGTCGCCGGAGTCGTTCACGAAGTCGGGCGGGTTGCCGCCGACGAAGCGGGACTGCAGCGCGCCCGCGATGTCCACCTCGGCCTTGTGGTTGATCGTGGCCTTCGGGTACGCCTTGGTGTACATCGGCTCGTGGATGGCGGTGGCGTACTTGTCGCCGAAGCCGCCGTTGAAGATGTAGACCTCGAGCGGCTGGTCGGTCGGCACGGCGAGTGGGTTCGTGCCCGACTTCTCGCCTTCGGCCTGGTCCTGGCCGCCGCCGGAGGTGGCGCAGCCGGCAAGGAGTCCGGTCCCTGGCACGACGAGCGCGCCGGTGGCCAGGGCCCCTCGCAGGAACTTCCTCCTGCTCCAGTCAGCCGAAAAATTGGTCATGCTCGCTCCTCGTCGATGTGCGCTATGGCTGGCCAGTCGAACCCGCCCCCGACAGCAGGGTGACACAGTATCGCCCTGGTCTATACCTTCGGTCGCCAACACTCAACCATTCTCGACATCGATTTGGTTAAGAAGTAACTTCACTTCTTGCGCAGCCCTGGCCACGTCGAATAGCCCTGAGCCGTGACTTCGTGCCGGGTGATCGGACTCCTGTCCGGAACGTCCATGGACGGTGTCGACGTGGCCGTCGCCGACCTGCGGCTGGCGGACGGGACCGTCGACCTCGTGCCCCTCGGGCACACCGAGCTGCCCTACCCACACGAGCTGCGGGCCGCGCTGCTCGCCGCGCTGCCGCCGAACGGCTGCTCCGCCGAGCAGCTGTGCAAGCTGGACACCGCCGTCGGCCAGGCGTTCGCGTCAGCTTCCCAGCACGCGCTCGCCACGATCGCCGACGGCACGGCCGACCTGGTCGCCTCGCTCGGCCAGACCGTCTACCACTGGGTCGACGGCAACCGGGCGCGCGGCACGCTCCAGCTCGGCCAGCCCGCGTGGATCGCGGAGGCGACCGGCCTTCCCGTCGTGTCCGACCTGCGGACCAGGGACGTGGCGGCCGGCGGGCACGGCGCACCGCTCGCCAGCGTGCTCGACCAGCTGTGGCTGCGCGACTCCGCCGGCCCCACGGCCGCGCTGAACCTCGGCGGGATCGCCAACGTCACCGTGGTCGCGCCGGACCGGCCGGCGGTCGCGTTCGACACCGGCCCCGGCAACGCGCTGCTCGACGCGGCCGCGCGGATGATCTCCGGCGGGGTGTGGCACCAGGACGTGGACGGCGACCTCGCCGCGCAGGGCAAGGTGCGGGCCGACCTGCTCGACGTGCTGCTCGCCGACCCGTACTACGCGCTCGCGCCGCCGAAGTCGACCGGCAAGGAGCTGTTCCACCTCGACCACCTGACCGCGGCGCTCGACAAGGTCCCCCGCGTCAGCGGACCCGACCTGCTGGCCACGCTGGTCGAGCTGACCGCCGTGACGGTCGCCGACGCGTGCCGCGCGCGCGGCGTGACCAGGGTCGTCGCGTCCGGCGGCGGCACCCGCAACCCGACGCTGATGGCCGCGCTCGGCCGCAGGCTCGCGCCGGTCACGGTCGTCACGAGCGACGAGGCCGGGTTGCCGGCGAGCGCCAAGGAGGCCTACCTGACCGCGCTGCTCGGCTTCCTCACCTGGTCCGGGGCGCCCGCGAACACGGCGGGCGCCACCGGTTCGCGCGGGCCGCGGCTGCTCGGCAGCATCACGCCGGGGGCGGGGCCGCTACGGCTGCCGGCGCCGGCGACGACCGAGGTCACCCGGCTGCGGGTGGCCGACCTCGAGAGTGTGGGAGAGCCCAGTGCGCGCGCTTGACATCGCGATCATCGTGATCTTCCTGGTCGGGATGCCGCTGCTCGGTGTCCTGATCGGCGGGCGGCAGAAGTCCGCGACCGACTACTTCGTCAGCGAGAAGAAGATCTCCTGGTGGGTGGTGTGCCTGTCGGTGGTGTCGGCGGAGACGTCGACGCTGACCGTGCTGTCGGTGCCCGTGGTCGCCTACCTCGCGCCGCCCGCCGCCGGCGGCATGACCTACCTGACGCTGGCGCTGGGCTACATCGTCGGCCGGATCATCGTGTCGTTCGTGCTGATCCCCCGGTACGTCGCGGGCGACCTGGTCACCGCGTACGCGTTCCTCGGCAAGCGCTACGGCGACGGGATGCGCGCGACCGCGTCGGTGACGTTCCAGTTCACCCGGCTGCTCGCGGACGGCATCCGGCTGTTCGCCACCGCGATCCCGATCAAGGTGGTGCTCGCGTCGTACGGCGTGAACGCCTCGTACTGGGCGATCGTCGCCGTGCTCGGCGTCGTGATGGTGTTCTACACGCTCGTCGGCGGGGTGCGGGCGGTCGTGTGGGTCGACGCGATACAGATGCTCTGGTACATCCTCGGCGGGGTGGTCGTGGTGGTCGCGCTGGCCGGGGCGCTGCCGTCCGGGTGGTTCGGCGACGCCGTCGACGCGTCGAAGTTCCAGCTGTTCGACTTCTCCTCCGACCCGCTGACCGGTGGCTACCCGTTCCTCGCCGCGTTCTTCGGCGGCACGCTGCTCGCGATGGCCTCGCACGGCGTCGACCAGCTGATCGTGCAGCGGCTGATGTCGACCCGCGACGTGCGCGCCGCGCAGAAGGCGCTGATCGCGAGCGGCGTCGTGGTGTTCTTCCAGTTCGCGTTCTTCCTGTTCATCGGCGTGATGATGTGGGCGTTCTACGCGGCGGCGGTGCCCACCGACCCGACGTCCGACGGCGGCCTCGGGCTCGCCAACAAGGACGAGCTGTTCGCGAACTTCATCGTGACCGAGCTGCCGTCCGGGCTGTCCGGGTTCGTGATCGCCGGGATCCTGGCCGCGGCGCTGTCGTCCTCGCTCGGCGCGCTGGCGTCGGCGACCGTGACCGACGTGTACGAACGAATCTCGCGCCGTGAGCTGACGGACACCGACCGCCTGCGCCTCGGCCGGATCTGGACCGTGATCTGGGCCGGGCTGCTGATCATCTGCGCGGGCCTGTTCGCGACGGCCAACAAGACGACCGCCGACCCGATCGTGGTGCAGGCGCTGGGCATCACCGGGTACACCTACGGCGCGCTACTCGGCGCGTTCCTGTTGGGGCTGCTGGTAAAGCGGGCGACGCAGCTCGACGGGATCGTCGCGTTCGCGGCGACCGTCGCGGTGATGACGTTCGTGATCCTCGGCGTGAAGTTCGTCGGGCCGTCCGCGGCCACCGACCCGGTGGCCAACGGCTACGCGCAGTGGGACTCGATCCGGATCAACTTCTCGGCGGCGGCGCCCGCGGAGGGCGTGCGCACGCTGACGAGCTGGTGGTACACCCCGCTCGGCGTCGCGGTGACTCTGCTGGTCGGCGGACTGCTCGCACTGCGTCACCCCCGCACCCCGCGCCCAGAGGCGGCAGCCGAAAGCCGCCTAGTGCCAATGCCTTGAAGGACCCCTTCATGTCACTCAACGCCATGAAGGGGTCCTTCAGGGCATCGCCCGCCGCACCACTAGCGGGCCTTGTGCGCCGCCGTGCGGGACACCTTCGCGAGCTTCTTGTCCGGGTGGTGCTCGCCGATGAGCGTGAGCACGTCGAACGTGTCCGGGTGGGGCAGCCGCCACGCCGTGGTCAGAACCTCGTCCTCGCGGCCGGCGGGCACGGTCTCGCCGACCTTCGCCACCACCTCGTCCGGGTCGTAGAGGCCCAGCACGTCGGCGGTGGCGGCGACCGCGTCGACCAACAGCCACGCGAGGTCCGTCGCGTCGCGGTCGGCGGGCGGCCGGGCGTAGGCGCGCAGGGCCGGCTGGTCCAGCGCCGCCTGCCACGCGGGGTCCGCCCGCTCGACCAGGGACGTCGCCCACCGGCGGCCCTGCGAGTCGGCCTCCACGGCGGCGGCCAGCAGCTCCGACGCGGCGGTGGCCGGGCGCAGCGCGAGCCAGGCGTTGGTCTCGGCGTCGCGTTCGTCCTCTGTCATGCCCGGCACGGCGGCCAGCAGCTCGGCCGCGGTCAGCTCCTCCGTCGCCGGGAGCAGCGGGATCTCGATGCCGCCGTCGGTCAGCTGCTCGCGCAGCGCCCACAACCCGAGCGGGGTCAGCCACGCGGCCTCGTCGTCCGCCTCGACCGCGCCGTGGTCGACGAGCCGGGCGAGCAACACCGTCGCCGGGTCGCCGTGGACCTCGACCCACGACTCCCACGCCGGCGCCGCCGCCGCCGGGTCGAGGTGCTCCGTCGCCGTCTCGCGGGCCACGTCGCTCAGCTCCGCCAGCGGCGTGCCGGCCGACCGCGCGAGGAACATCAACAGGACGAACGACCCGGCGCCCTCCAGGTCGAGGTCCTCCTCGCCGGCCAGGTCGGCGTCGAGCGCGACGCTGTCGAGCAGCCCGGACAGCACGGCCGACCAGGTGGCCAGATCCTCGCCGGTGACGTCGGTCGGCCACAGGTCCGGGTTCGCGTCGGCGACGTCACCCGAGACGACCACCAGGTCGATGGCCGCGGCGAGGTCCCACAGCAGCACCAGCTCCGGCACCTCGGCCATCTCCGGCGTGCCGGTGACCGCGATGCCGAGCAACTCCGCCGCGACGCCGGTGTCCGCCTGCGTCAGGTCGCCGTCGTCGGTGACCGCGCGCCGCTCCCCCACCCAGGCCGCGAGCTGCCGCACCCTGGTGAGCACCGCGCTCCGCCGCGCGGCCGCCACCAGGTCCTCCTCGGACGGGAGGCGCAGCGGGGGCAGGTGGTCGGGGAGACCGAGCGTCTCGGCGAGATTCTCGAAATCCTCGTCGAACTCGTCGAGATCAGTTGCCATGCCGGCAACCTATCGGCGCGACCGGTCACACCGCAGGGCGGTGCGCCGCGGCCGCCCCGAGATCGCCCTGATAGTTGACGAACTCCGAGGTCAGCTCGAAGCCCAGCTTGGTGAACATCCGCTCGGACGCGTCGTTGCCGTGCCGGATCAGCGCCGACGCGCGGGTGCGGGCGCCCGCGCGGTCGGCGAGCTCGCCGACCAGCCTGCGGACGAGTGTTCGGCCGACACCGCACGAGCGGGCGTCCGGCTCCACCCCGACCACCTCGACGTAGTACTCCTCGGCCTGCGCGAACCCGGCCGCGTAGCCGAGCAGACCGCGCTCCCCGAGCAGCACGACCACGGTGTGCCGGTCGCCGGAGACGAGGTGGCGCCCCGACGTCGGCGCTTCCGGGAAACATCGGTCGTGCAGTCGCACCACGGCGTCGCGGACCGTCTCGTCGCCGGGCAGCGGGACCACCCGCTCGTCGACGGTCGTGTCGGCGCACCTGGTGAGCAGGTTCCGCAGCGGCTCGCCGGTCAGCGTGAACCAGCGGGTGGTGATGTGCACCGGCGCGTGGTGGCGGCCGGCGAAGTCGGCGAGCAGGCGGTTCTCCCGGTGGCCGAACAGTTCCAGGGTCACGACCCCGGTCATGCGCGGCAGCCGGCGGACGTGGTTGAGCATCGCGTCGGCGGTCGCCTGCCACAGCTGGCTCGCGGCGGGGTGCTTGGCCGGCACGTCGACGAACGGGCCGTAGAGGTAGGCGCGGCGCTGCTCGGGGTCGACCTCGACGGACAGCACGCCGCGCAGGCGCCCGTTCGAGTCGACGGCGACGGCCGCGCCGGACGCCCAGTCGGGTTCCAGCGAGCCAAGCTCCTCGGCGATCTCGTCGAGGGTCTCGCCGTGGAACGCGATGTGGTGCGCCGGCTCCGGCTGCAGCCGAGCGACCAGCTCGATCACGTCGTCCAGATCGGACAAGGTCGCGGTTCGAACGTCATACATACCGAAATCCTGAACTCCCGATGCCACTCGGCGCGAGCGGTTTACTGCCCGGTCGGGCAGCGTCCGTCGGCCAACGGGGCAGTGTTGCGTTTAGACGCTCACGACAGGCCCCTGGCCAGCCGATACTTGGCCGATCCGATAGCCGGGATGCCGGTATTCCCCTCTTTCTTTCGCAGAAGGGCCATGCTCGATGGCTGAGTTCGATGTCAAGCGAGTTACACCGCTCGAGTGGGCCGGCATCGGTGCCGGCCTGTTCGCTTTCATAGTTAGTTTCTTTCCGTGGGCCTCGATCGACCTCGGCGACGATGGCCTCCTCGGCTCGATCGGTCTGGACACGAGCATCAGCGCGTGGAACGCGGCGTTCATCGCGTGGTTCCCGGTGATGCTGCTGGTCGCGGCCGGGGTGATCGTCTTCCTGCCGCACGTCGGCGTCGCCGTGCCGAGGCAGAGTCTGACGTGGCTCAGCCTGTCGGCGGCCGCGTTCGTGCTGCTCCTGCTGCGGCTGGTCACCTTCGACGCGTTCATCTCCCCCGGCATCGGCCTGTTCCTCGGGCTGCTCGCCGCGCTGGTGTCCGGCGCGGCCGCCTTCCTCGTGTTCCGGGCGGCGCCGAAGACCGCCGCTGCCTGACCCAAACACCCGCGACGCCCCCTCCCGGCACTGGCCGAGAGGGGGCGTCCGTTCGGGTGTCAAGACTGGGCCGGCGCGTTCTCCATGCCGTGCAGCCGCTGGGAGATCACCTGCGTGATGCCGTCGCCGCGCATGCTGACGCCGTACAGCGCGTCGGCGATGTCCATGGTCGCCTTCTGGTGGGTGATGATGATCAGCTGCGAGTTCGCGCGCAGCTCTTCCATCAGCCCGATGAGACGCCGCATGTTGACGTCGTCGAGCGCGGCCTCGACCTCGTCCATGACGTAGAACGGCGACGGGCGGGCGCGGAAGATCGCGACCAGCATCCCCACCGCGACAAGGGACTTCTCGCCGCCGGACAGCAGCGACAGCCGCTTGATCTTCTTGCCGGGCGGGCGGGCCTCGACGTCGACGCCGGTGGACAGCATGTCCTCCGGCTCGGTGAGCACCATCCGGCCCTCGCCGCCGGGGAACAGTGTCGAGAACACGGTCTCGAACTCGCGCGCCACGTCCTCGTACGCGGACGTGAACACCTCGAGGATCTTGTCGTCGACCTCCTTGACCACGGTCAGCAGGTCGCGCCGGGTCGCCTTGAGATCCTCCAGCTGCGTGGACAGGAACTTGTACCGCTCCTCCAGCGCCGCGAACTCCTCCAGGGCCAACGGGTTGACCTTGCCGAGCAACGTCAGGTCCCGCTCGGCCCGCTTCGCCCGCCTGGCCTGCGCGTCCCGATCGTACGGGCTGGGCTGCGGCGCGCTGACCTGGTCGCCCGCCTCCTTGGCCGCCTCGTACTCGGCCATCTCGATCGGGCTGGGCGGCACCGGCACGGCCGGGCCGTACTCGGCGACCAGGTCGTCGAGGCCGATGCCGAAGCTCTCCGCGATCTTGGTCTCGAGCTGCTCGAGGCGCATCCGCTGCTCGGCGCGCAACACCTCGTCGCGGTGCACGGCGTCGGTCAGCTTCTCCAGCTCGGTCGACAGTTCACGGACCCGGTTGCGGACCTCGATGAGCACCCGCTCGCGGTCGTAGCGCTCGGCCTGCACGGTGTCGCGCTCCCGCGCGGCCGCCTGCAGTGACTGCGCGATCCGTTCGAGGGCCAGCTCGCCGCCGCTGATGACGGCCTGCGCGACGGCCGCGCCGTGCGCCCGCGCCGCCAGCGCGCGCCGCGCCCGCTCCCGCGCCTCGCGCTCGGCGCGTGCCTGCCTGCGCAGCTCCTCGGCCTTGCCGTACAGCGCGCGGTGCCGCTCCTCCGCGGTCCGCAGCGACAGCCGCGCGTCCATCTCCTGCTGGCGGGCGGTCGCGAGCGACGCGGTCGCCTCGTCCCGCTCCGCGGTGTCCGGCTCCGCGTCCATGACGGTCTCGTCCTCGGCGGCGACCAGACGCTCCTCCAGCTCGGCGAGCTTGGCCAGCGCCTCCTCACGGGCCAGCTCGACCTTGGTCCGCTGTGCCTGGACCCGCTCGGCATCGGCCTGCGCCGACCGGACGGCCGCCTGCATCCTGGAGAGCCGCTCCGCGGACCGCGCCGCCCGCACCTTGGCCTCGTTCTTGGCCTCCGCGGTCGCCTGCGTGTCCTGGAGCCGGGCCGTCTGCTCGGCGCGTGCCCCGGACAGCGCGGCGGACGCCCGTTCTGCCGCGCTCTCCGCGGCGGCGAGCTTGTCGTTGGCCTCGTCGACCGCGGCCTGCACCTCGATGACGCTCTGCGCGCGGGACGTGCCGCCGACCGCCCAGTGGGTGCCGAACACGTCGCCATCGGACGTCACGACCCGGACCGATGGGTGGGCCTCGACGAGCATGCGGGCGATGGGCAGCGACTCCGCGACCGCGACCTGGTCGAGCGCCTTGCCAACGGCCGGCCGCAGCGCCTCCGGCGCACGCACCAGGTCGACGGCCCAGCGGGTGCCGTACGGCAACGCGGGCCAGCTCGAACGGTCCACGTGCCCGAAGCCACCTACGACAATGCCCGCGCGGCCGGCGTCGGAGCCGCGCAGCAGCTCCAGCGCGGCGACGGCGTCGTCGCCGGAGGCCACCGCGATCGCGTCCGCGACCGGGCCCAGCGCGGCGGCCAGCGCCGCCTCGGCGCCCGGCTCGACGGTCAGCAGCGCGGCGACCGAGCCGAGCAGGCCGGGCAGCCGGTCACCGGCCGCAAGCAGCACGCCGGCGCCGTCCTTGCGGTTCAGCCCCATCGACAGCGCGTCGACCCGCGCCTTCCAGGAGGCGATGTCCTTCTCGGCGGTCCGCTCGGCGCGGACCAGCTCCTCGACGCGGGCCTGCGCGGCCTTCTGCGCGTCGACGGCGCGCTGGTGCCGTTCGCCGAGGCCGGCGTCGTCGGAGTCCTCGATGCCGGTCTCGGCCTGCGACTCGGCCAGCTCGACCGCCGCCAGCTCGGCGCGCTCGCCAGCCTCGGCGAGGTTCGTGGAGAGCCGCTCGATCTCCTCGGCGGTGGCGTTGGTCTTGCTGCGCAGCGCCTCGACCTGGCCGGCGAGCCGCGCGAGGCCCTCGCGCCGGTCGGCGACCGCGCGCACGGCGGCCATGTGGGCCTTCTCCGCGCTGGACACGACCTGCTCCAGCTCGGCACGCCGCTCGGCGGTCTCGCCGAGTATCGACCTCGCGACCTCGACGTGCTCGGCCAGCTCGGCCTCGCGGACGGCGGTCTCCTCGGCCTCGAAGTCCAGCTCCTCGGGGTCGCGGCCACCACGAGCCTCGGCGTCGTCGTTCGACGCGGTCAGGTGCCGCTCCCGCTCGACCGCGAGCCGCACGGTGCCGCGCAGCCGCTCCTCCAGCGCGGAGAGCCGGTACCAGGTGTCCTGCGCGGCGGCGAGGCGCGGCGCGTCGACCGCGAGCGCGTCCTCCAGCGCCGTCTGCTTGGCGTCGGCGACTTCGAGGGCCTGCTCGACCTCGTGGCGGCGGGCGCGGGCGGCGGCCTCGTCGGCCTGCTCCTTCGCGATCTCCGACCGCCGCGTGACCAGGTCGTCGGCGTGCAGGCGCAGCCGGGCGTCACGCAGGTCGGACTGCACGGACTGGGCCTTGCGCGCGATCTCGGCCTGCTTGCCGAGCGGCTTGAGCTGGCGGCGCAGCTCACTGGTGAGGTCGGTGAGGCGCGTGAGGTTGGCCTGCATCGCGTCGAGCTTGCGCAGCGCCTTCTCCTTGCGCTTGCGGTGCTTGAGGACGCCGGCCGCCTCCTCGATGAACGCGCGGCGCTCCTCCGGCTTGGCCTCGAGGATCTGGGCGAGCTGGCCCTGCCCGACGATGACGTGCATCTCGCGGCCGATGCCGGAGTCGCTCAGCAGCTCCTGGATGTCCATCAGCCGGCAGGTGTTGCCGTTGATCTCGTACTCGCTCGCGCCGTCGCGGAACATCCGACGGGTGATCGACACCTCGGTGTACTCGATCGGCAGCGCGCCGTCTGAGTTGTCGATGGTGAGGCTGACCTCGGCGCGGCCGAGCGGGGCGCGGCCCGAGGTGCCGGCGAAGATGACGTCCTCCATCTTGCCGCCGCGCAGATCCTTCGCGCCCTGCGTGCCCATGACCCAGCGCAACGCGTCGAGCACGTTGGACTTGCCGGACCCGTTCGGCCCGACGACGCAGGTGATGCCCGGCTCGAAGCGCAGTGTGGTCGCCGACGCGAAAGACTTGAACCCCTTGAGCGTCAGGCTCTTCAAGTGCACGAAGCAGACCTCTCAGGTCACCGGAACGCTGGTCTCATCCCATCGAGGGTACCTGTGGGGTCCGGCCTTCCGTGGGAGGCGGGCCTCGTGCCGGCCCCTACTCGGGCGCCGGGATGGTCAGCGCGACCGTCGCCTCGTCGAGCTTGAACTCCAGCCGCGAGATCTTGCTGCGCTGGATCGAGGTGCTCGCCGGGATCTCCACGTTCGGGTCGTGATCGGTGCCCCACCAGCCCGCGACCTCGCGGTTCCCGTAGTGGTCGTACACCACGAGGTAGCACTTCTTGCCCGGTGGCAGCCCTTCGACCTTGGCCTGGATCTCGGTGCCCCACTCGTGGTCGACGAGCCGGGCGTCGGCGTGTGCGGCGCCGTCCTCGGTGCTGGCGCTCCAGGTGACGCCCTGGGCAACCGGCGGCGAGGCCGCTTCGATGGCCCGCCAGCCGAACACACCCCCGACCGCGAGCACCACGACCGCGGCGGCGGCCGCCGCGACCTGCCAGTACCGCTTGGGGGGCCGGTCCCGGGCCGGCCGGGCGCGCGGTCTCGGCGTGTCGGTCACCGGGGGCAGCGGCACCGGGATCGGCACCGGCTCGGTGATCGGCTGGCTCTGGATCGGGACCCTGGTCGCGATCGTGCCTTCGTGGCCGGCCGGCAGCCGCTCGTCGGCGAAGTCGTCCTGCGTGATCTGGTTCAACAGCCCGGGCAGCGGCGCGAGCCGGACCAGCTCGCCCCGGCAGATGTCGCAGTAGGACAGGTGCGACTCGAACTCCGAGCGCTCCGCCGGTTCGAGCGCGCCGAGCAGGTAGACGCCGAGCGTCATCGTGTGCTGGCAGGTCATGGCTCGGTCACCCCCCGCTCCTCCAGTGCGTCGCGCAGGGCGCGCAACGCGTAGAACGATCTCGACTTCACGGTTCCCGGCGGGACCCCGAGGACCTTGGCGGTCTCCGCGATCGTGCGCCTGCGGTAGAACAGCTCGCCGATCACCGTGCGGTGGTCGGTGGACAGCGCTCGCATGGCCTCGGCAACCTGCCAGCCCTGGAGCACCCGGTCGAACTCGTCGGACGGGCGCGGCCAGTCCCGTTCCAGGATCGGCACCTCGTCGACACGCGCGCTCTGCCGCCGGTAGCCCGACACGACGAGGTTCCGCGCGACCGTGTAAAGCCACGGCCCCGCGTGTTCGGGGTTCAGGGCGTCGGCGTTGCGCCACGCCCGCAGCAGCGTCTCCTGCACGACGTCCTCGGCGTACTGGTGGTCGCCACCGACCGCGCGCAGCACGTAGCCGTAGAGCGGTCGGCGGTATCGGCTGTAGAGCTCACGGATGAGCTCGTCTTCCTGGTCCGGGGTGTTCCCCACACTGCAGTCATACGCGCCACCGGCGGGAATGGTTCAGTCGACGCGCTGCTCAGCGCTCGACGAATCCGGTCATGTTGTTCTTGGGGTCCGACCAGCGCTCGACGACCAGCTCGACCCGGCCCGGCGCGGTGCCGCCACGCAGCAGCTCGAGCAGGCGCTCGCAGTCGGCGCGCGGCCCCTCCGCCACGACCTCGACGCGGCCGTCCTCGAGGTTCTTGGCCCAGCCGACCAGGCCCCGCTCGAGCGCACGGGCGCGGGTCCACCACCGGAACCCGACGCCCTGTACTCGGCCGTGTACCCAGGCAGTCATACGTACGTGTGCATTGCTCACGGAAAGTGATTTCCTCGACGGTCCGAAACAGCACTGGGTGATGGTGATAAATTCCCGCGCTGTGATGCGCTGCCGGCTGTGACCGGACGGTCGCGCAGCGATTTTAGGAGGGCTTTCGCCATGCTCGGACCAGATGACCGGATGGACGAGGCGCCGCCCGCCGAAGAGAGTAGTGGCCTGCGGCGCTCGCCGTACCTGGCCCTCGGCGTCGCGGGTGTGGTCGTGTCGACCGCCTTCGCGACGGTGGCGATGCTCGCGGGCAACCAGGTCGACGAGGCGCAACCGGAGCGGACGAGCAACGACACCGTCCAGGTCCGGGACTCGGAGACGACCACGTCGACCACCGCGACCTCGACCACCACGCCGCCGACGACCACCACTACGACGACCACGCAGCCCACCACCACCACGACGACCAAGAAGAAGACGAAGACCCCGACCACGACCACGGTGGTCCCGACACAGCCGACGCAGCCCAGCCCCACGCAGCCGACGACCACTACGACGACCACCACCACGACGACCACGCCGCCCACCACGACCACGCCGCCCGACCCGCCCGGCGGCAGCAGCTCGGGTGGCTCGTCGACCTCGCAGTAGGTCCCGCCAGCTCAGCGTTGTCTGGGTAGATAGATCGTCACCGGGTCGTTACAACATCACCCGAAAGTGGTACGTTTTCTCGCCGTGACCTCGTCACGCGCACGGCGACCCGTGCTCCCCGCCCTCACGGCAGTCCTGGCCGGCGCGCTCGTCGCCGGTGCCGCGACCATGCTGGCGAGTCCCGGCGGCCGGTCCACGGCCGATCCGACCGGCTACCACGTGGCGCTCACCGACTCGCAGACCCCCGACGCGAGCGGTGGCCTGAGCCGGCCGAAGCCGGGCGACCCCAGCGGCACGTCATCCACCGAGCCGACGACGCCCGACGCCCCGACCTCGTCGGAGGCGGCCACCCCGCCACCCGCCTCCTCGACGCCCGCCCCGCCCGCGTCGTCCGAGACCGACCCGCCGCCGGCCCCGGCGAGCTCGTCGCCGGACACGTCGCAGCAGAGCCGGGTCGTGACGCTCGTGAACATGGCCCGCCAGCAGGCAGGCTGCGGTCCCATCGCGGTCGACGTCGAGCTGACCGCGGCCGCCCAGAACCACAGCGCCGACATGTCGAACCGCGACTACTTCTCCCACACGACACCCGAAGGTGTGAGCTTCGACCAGCGGATTCGCAACGCGGGGTACTCGAGCCCCGGCGCGGAGAACATCGCCAAGGGCGCCCGCAACGCCGAGGACGTCATGCGCATGTGGATGGAGTCGTCCGGCCACCGCGCGAACATCCTCAACTGCGACCTGAACACCATCGGCGTCGGCCTCGCCCGCGGCGGCTTCTACTGGACGCAGGACTTCGGCTACTAGAACTCATGCCTGGTTCGGAGGCCCGGGGTCGTCACGCCGACTCGCGGACCAGGCAGAACGGATGCCCGGCCGGGTCGGCGTACACGCGCCACCCACGCGCCCCGTCGTCGAGCGGCGTCGCGCCCGCGGCCACGACCTTCTCGTGCGCCTCGTCGAGGTCGGGCACGCCGAAGTCGAGGTGGAACTGCTGCGGGTGCGCGGGGTCGGGCCAGCGCGGCGGGCGGTGGTCGGCCACCCGCTGGAACGCGAGCACCAGCCGCGACTCCAGGTGCAACGTCGACCAGCCGTCGCCGACGTACCAGCGGCGGTCCGGACGGTTGACCTCCCCACCCACCACCGCCTGGTAGAACCGGGCGAGCGCGAGGTCATCCGGACAGTCGAGCACGACACACTGCAGCACGGGACACAGTCTAGATCTCGAAGCGGTAGCCCATCCCCGCCTCGGTGAGCAGGTGCCTCGGCCGCGACGGCTGCGGCTCCAGCTTGCGCCGCAGCTGCGCCAGGTACACCCGCAGGTAATGCGTCTCCGACGCGTACGCGGGCCCCCACACCTCCTGCAGCAGCTGCTTCTGCGCCACCAGCTTCCCCCGGTTGCGCACCAACAGCTCCAGCACGCCCCACTCGGTCGGCGTCAGGTGCACCTCCGCCCCGTCGCGCAGCACCTTCTTCGCCGACAGGTCCACGGTGAACGCGGCGGTCTCGACCACCGCCTCCTCCCCCGACGGCACGGCCGACGCCCTGCGGACGGCGGCACGCAGGCGCGCGAGCAGCTCGTCCATGCCGAACGGCTTCGTCACGTAGTCGTCGGCGCCCGCGTCGAGCGCCGCCACCTTGTCACCCGAGTCGGTGCGCGCGGACAGCACGATGATCGGCACGCTGGTCCAGCCGCGCAGGCCCTCGATCACCGTGGCGCCGTCGATGTCGGGCAGGCCGAGGTCGAGGACCACGACGTCGGGCCGCGACGCGGCGGCCACGCGCAGCGCCTCCTGACCGTCCGCGGCCGTCAGCACCTCGTAGCCGCGCGCGGTCAGGTTGATCCGCAGCGCCCGCACGATCTGCGGCTCGTCGTCGACCACGAGCACCTTGGTCATCGCGGCCCCCTACGGTCCACGGGCAGCGACAGCACGACGGTCAGCCCGCCGCCCGGCGTGTCCTCCGTGCGGATCGTCCCGCCCATAGCGTCCATGAAACCCTTCGCAACCGACATGCCCAACCCGATCCCGCTCGACAAGTCCCCGAGCCCCTGGAACGGCGCGAACGTCGAGTCCGCCGCGCCCTTGCGCAACCCCTTCCCATGATCTACCACGCGCAGCTCCACGCGGTCGTCGTGCGTAGAGGCCCGGACCGCGGTGGCCGGCTCGTCCGGCGGCACCCCGGCCGGCGTGCCGTGCCGCAGGGCGTTGCCGACCACGTTCGCGATCACCCGTTCCAGCAGCCCGGGGTCGGCGACCACGGCGGGCAGCCGCTCGTCGACGTCGACCTGGACCGCGGCCCAACCGTCCATCCCGGACAGCGCGCGCGACACCGCCTCGTCGTAGGTGACGGCCCGCAGCCGCGGCCGCACCGCGCCGGTCGCGATCCGGGACGAGTCGAGGAGGTTGTCGATCAGCGCGGAGAGCCGGTCGGTCGACTCCTCGATGGTCGCCAGCAGCTCCCCGCTGTCCTCTTCGGACAGTGCGAGGTCCGGCGCGCGCAGGCTGCTGACCGCCGCCTTGATCGACGTCAGCGGCGTGCGCAGGTCGTGCCCGACGGCCGACAGCAGGGCGGTGCGCAGCTCGGTGGTCTCCGCGCGACGCTTCGCCTCGGTCGCCTCGGCGGCCATCCGCTGCTGCCGCAACGCCAGCAACGCCTGCCCCGCAACGGTTTCCAGCACACCCCGAGCCTCGGCCGGCAGCGCGGGCCCACGCAGAGCCAGGTGCACGTCCGGCGTGACGGCGATGTCCTCGTCCGCCTCGTCCGGCCCGTCGCACGGGGACGGGCCGACGCAAGCGACCCGATGCCACTCGCCGGACCGCCGCTCCAGCAACGCGACCGACGACAGCCCGAAGTTCTCCCGCACCTTCTCCAGCAGCCGGTCGACCGGCCGCGGCGAGGTCAGCACGGTCCGCGCGTAGGACGTCAGCAGCGACGCCTCGGTCCGCGCCTCGGCCGCCTGCACGGTCCGCCGCGCCGCGCGGTCCACCACGAGCGCGACCAGAACACCCACGAGCACCATCACGACCAGCGTGATCAGGTTCTCGGACTCGGCCACGGACAACGTGTAAAGCGGCACCGTGAAGAAGAAGTTGAGCAGCAGCCCGGAAAGCACGGCCGCGAGCAGCGCGGGCCCGAGCCCACCGATCATCGCGACCGTCACGATCGCGAGGAAGTACGCCACCACGTCGGTCGACAGGCTGATGTGGTTCCGCAGCAGCGCCCCGATCAGCGTCGCGAGCGCCGGCAGGACCACCGCCGCCGAGAACCCGACGAGCCTGCGCGGCAGTCCGAGCGGGCTGCGTCCCGGCCGCAGCCGCCAGCCGCGCCGCGCCTCCCGGTGGGTGACCATGTGCACGTCGATCGACCCCGACTGCTGGACCACGGACGCGCCGATGCCCTCGTCGAACAGCCGCGCGAACCGGGACCGCCGGGACGTGCCGATGACGAGCTGCGTCGCGTTCACGCCGCGGGCGAAGTCCAGCAGCGCGCCAGGCACGTCGTCGCCGATCACCGTGTGGAACGTCGCGCCGAGGTTCTTCGCGAGCCTGCGCATCTCGGCCACCGCGTGCGGCGACGCGCCGGCGAGCCCGTCGCCGCGCAGGATGTGCAGCACGAGCAACTCCGCGCCGGCCCGCACGGCGATTCGGCTGGCCCGCCGCACGAGCGTCTCGGTCTCCGGTCCCCCGGTCACCGCGACGACCACCCGCTCGCGCGCCTCCCACGTGTCGGTGATCTGCTGCTCCGCGCGGTACCGCTGGAGCGCGACGTCGACCTGGTCGGCGACCCACAGCAGCGCCAGCTCGCGCAGCGCGATCAGGTTGCCGGGCCGGAAGTAGTTGCCCAGCGCGGCGTCGATGCGCCGCGCCGGATACACGTTGCCGTGCGCGAGCCGCCGCCGCAGCGCCTCCGGCGTGATGTCGACCAGCTCGAGCTGCTGCGCCCTGCGCACCACCTCGTCCGGCACGGTCTCCTGCTGCCGCACGCCGGTGATCCGCTCAACAACGTCGTTGACGCTCTCCAGGTGCTGCACGTTGACGGTGGTCAGCACGTCGATGCCGGCGGCGAGCAGCTCGTCGATGTCCTGCCAGCGCTTGGCGTTGCGCGAGCCGGGGATGTTGGTGTGCGCGAGCTCGTCGATCAGCACGACCTCGGGCTTGCGCGCGAGCACCGCGTCGAGGTCCAACTCCCGGAAGTCGCGGCCGCGGTAGCGCACTACCCGGCGCGGCACGATCTCGAGGCCCTCGATCAGGCGGTCGGTCTTCGCCCGCTCGTGGGTCTCGACGAGCCCGGCGACGACGTCCGTGCCGCGCTCGAGCCGCCGGTGCGCCTCGCCGAGCATCGCGAAGGTCTTGCCGACCCCCGGCGCCGCGCCGAAGTAGATGCGCAGCTCACCCTGTGACATTGGTTCGCCGCGCTCCTCCGCTACCCACCGTCTGCCCTCTCACGGGGCCAGTGTGCGCCACCCGGGTCACCCGGACGACCTGGCGGCCCCGAGGCATTGACGGATCTTGACGGTCCGGTGACACCGCTTTCAGACGTGGACGTAGCCGATGTCGCCGGACACGATCAGCGGCAGGTAGCCGAGCAGCCGGAACGCGACGCCGGCCGCCCACGCGCCGGCGGGCACGCTCAGCCACAGCCAGCGGCGGTCGGTCCGCGAGCGGTGGCCGGCGAAGAGCACGATCGCGGCCACGGCGAGCGCGACCACCTCGGGCATGCCCGAGTACCAGCCGATCGTGTGGCACAGGAGCAGCACACCGAGGCCGACGAGCACGGCGCGCAGCAGGCACCACGCCGGGTGCAGGGAGGTCAGGTAGCGCACGACCGGTGCCGGCACCCGCAGGTCGAGCAGGCGTGTCTCTGGCAGCGCGGCCACCGGAGCGACGGCCGGTCCGAACCTGGCGACCACGAACCAGGTCGCGACGAGCGCGAGCCCGAACACCGGCAGCGAGTACCGGCCGTCGTTCGAGGCGATCCCCTCGTTGAGGTAGCCGGCGTAACCGGCGGCGACGGTGGTGATCGCGAGCACCCACAACGCGACGCGCGGCGCCAGGCCCTTGCGCGGCGCGCGGGCCGGCAGGCCGGCGGCGGCACGCAGCTCTGCCGCGTACTCGGCGGGTGTGCCGAGGCGGCCGGCGTCCTCGGCCAGCTGCGGCCGGACGTCCTCGACGATCGCCTCGACCTCGGCGCTCGGCAGGTCGGCGAGCGCCGCGCGCAGCTCGGTCAGGTAGTCCCTTGCCCCGGTGTTCATGCGGTCGCTCCCAACAGGTCGGTCATGGTGGCGGAGAAGGCGCGCCAGGTCGTCGCCGAGTCGGCGAGGCGCTGGCGGCCGGCGTCGTTGAGTCCGTAGTACTTGCGGTGCGGGCCCTCCTCGCTCGGCACGACGTAGGAGGTGAGCGCGCCCTGGTTGTAGAGGCGGCGCAGGGTGCCGTAGACCGACGCGTCGCCGACCTCGTCGAGCCCGGCGGCGCGCAGGCGGCGGACGACGTCGTAGCCGTAGCCGTCCGCCTTGCTCAGCACGGCGAGCACCGCGACGTCGAGCACGCCTTTCAACAGCTGGCTGATCTCCATCCACACCCTCCCGTAGTGCTACGCGATGGACGGTACCACGCATTGCACAGTAGTAATTGTTAGCAGGTGCAACCATCGGCTCTAGTGAACCGGGTAACGATGGTCTAATGTTGCTATCCGAAGGAAAGTCCTCCGGATAAGGCTTCCATGAACGAGATCCCGAAACCCCGCCGCACTCGCGCCGACGCGCTCCGAAACCGGGAGCAGATCCTGCGCGCCACCGTTGACCTCATAGTTGAGCAAGGTCCCAACGCGCCACTCGAGCTGATCGCCCGCCAGGCGAAGGTCGGCATCGCCACTCTGTACCGACACTTTCCCGACCGGATGGTCTTACTCCGCCAGGTCGCACTCGACGTCCTGCGGCAGTCCGTGACCGAGGCCGAGACCGCTCTCGCGGAGGAACCGGACGCGTTCACGGCCCTCGCGCGGTACATGCACGACGCGATCGACCTGCGCATCGGGGCGGTCATGCCGGTGCTGGCCGAGCGCCTCCCGATGGACGACGAGCTGATGGCCGCCCGCGCCGCGTCCCGGGAGTCGCTCGAGGCGCTGGTCTCGGCGGCGCACGAGGAGGAGTCGCTGCGCCCGGACGTCGCGTCCGGCGACATCAGTCTGCTGATCATCCGGTTGACGCCGTCGCTGCCGGGGGCCATCGCGCCGGAGGACAACCACCGCCTGAGCCACCGCCACCTCGAGCTGCTGCTCGACGGGCTGCTGCGCTTCCTCGCCGTCGACTCGCTGCCGGGCCCGGCGATCAGGTTCGACGAGCTCGCGTCCATGCCGCAGGACGGCGGCGACTACCTCCACATCGCCGACAGCGGCCAGGCCCGCGACCGCGCCCGCTGCTGGCAACGCGCGGAACCACAAGCCGTGGAGCAGCAACGCAAGCAGGGCTAACCGCGAGTCGCAGGTTCAAGACCCGCGAGTTGCAGGTTCAGAACCAGTGAGTTGTCGTTTCGGGCCGAACGCTCGTTCGTCTCGAAAGTGCGACTCGCGGGTCCCGAACCTGCAACTCGCGGGTTCTGAACCTGCGACTCGCGGGGTTACTTGGTTCTGCGTTGGCAGCGGGGGCAGAAGTAGGACGAGCGGTTCATGAACGGCTCGCGGCGGATCGGCGTGCCGCACCGGCCGCACGGCAGACCCTCTTGGCCGTACACGGCCAGCGACCGGTCGAAGTAGCCCGACTGGCCGTTGATGTTGACGTACAACGCGTCGAACGACGTGCCGCCCTGGCCGAGGGCCTCCCGCATCACGTCGGTCGCGGCCGCCAGCACCTCGCGGGCCTTGGCGGCGGACAGCCGCTCGGTCGACCTGGACCAGTGCAGGCGGGCCCGCCACAGCGCCTCGTCGGCGTAGATGTTGCCGATGCCCGACACCAGGCTCTGGTCCAGCAGGGCCCGCTTGAGCTCGGTTCGCTTGCGCCGCAACGCGGTCACGAACGCGGCCGGATCGAACGCCGGGTCCATCGGGTCGCGCGCGATGTGTTCGATGGCCGTCGGCAGGTCCGCGCCGTCGACCGTCACCAGCTCGTCGACGAGGAACCCGCCGAACGTGCGCTGGTCGACGAACCGCAGCTCGGGGCCGTCGTCGGCGAAGCGGAACCGGACCCGCAGGTGTTTCTCGTCCGGGGCGCCGACAGGCTGGACCAGCAGCTGGCCGCTCATGCCGAGGTGCGCGAGCAGCGCGAGCTCCCCGTCGAGCTCGACCCACAGGTACTTGCCCCTGCGCCGCGTCGCGACCAGTTTGCGCCCGGTGAGCCGGCCGGTGAAGTCGGACGCGCCGGGCAGGTGCCGGCGGATCGCGCGGGGATGCAGGACTTCGACCGAGGAAAGCGTGCGCCCGACGACATGTCCCTCGAGGCCCACCCGCACGACCTCGACCTCGGGTAGCTCAGGCACCTGACTTGCCGCGCGGCTGACCGTCGGCGGCCTTGATGATCTCGGAGAGCGTGCGCCAGGCCGCCTCGGCGGCCTTCTGCTCGGCCTCTTTCTTGGTGCTGCCGTCCCCGCTGCCCCGGTCCTGCCCCGCGACGATCACCGTGGCGGTGAACTCCTTGCGGTGGTCCGGACCCTCTTCCTGCACGCGGTACTCGGGCACGCCGAGACTCGCCGACGCGGTCAACTCCTGCAGCGACGTCTTCCAGTCGAGCCCGGCGCCGAGCAGCGGCGCCTCCGCGAGCAGCGGGTCGAACAGCCGGTGCACCAGCTGACGCGCGGTCTCGATGCCGTGCGCCAGGTACACCGCGCCGATCACGGCCTCCATGCCGTCGGCGAGGATGCTCGCCTTGTCCCGACCGCCGGTCAGCTCCTCGCCCTTGCCGAGCAGCAGGTGCGCGCCGAGCCCGGCGTCGCCGAGAGCGCGGGCCACCCCGGCCAGCGCGTGCATGTTGACCACACTCGCCCGCAGCTTGGCGAGATGTCCCTCCGGCAGGTCCGGGTGCGTCCGGTACAGGTGGTCGGTGACCACGAGACCGAGCACCGCGTCGCCGAGGAACTCGAGCCGCTCGTTCGGCGGCAGCCCACCGTTCTCGTATGCGTACGAACGGTGGGTCATGGCGAGTTTCAGCAGCTCGGCGTCCAGCTCGACGCCGAGCGCTTCGAGCAGCTTCTCCGGGTCGGCTGTCGGACCCCTGGCCGCTCTACCCCCCACAGTGGCCTACCACCTCACCGCGCCCGTCAGGCGGGCTCGGTGACCTGTCGTCCGCCGTACTGACCACAGCTGGGGCACACGACGTGCTGCGGCTTGGGCTTCCGGCAGGCTCGGTTCGAGCACTCCACCAGGTGCGGGGCACTGGTCTTCCACTGAGACCTGCGCGCGCGCGTGTTCGAACGCGACATCTTCCGCTTGGGGACGGCCACGACTACTTCTCCTTCAAACGATCTGGTGGCGGGATCGGCCCGCCCGAGTTCAGCGCGCTCAGGCGTCACGATCCGTGCGGAACCGCTCCGTGAGCGCGGCCCACCGAGGGTCAATCGTCTCATGCCGGTGATCGGGACCGAGATCGGCCCACCTACCGCCGCATTCCGGGCACAGTCCGGCACAGTCCGGCCGGCACAGCGGGGCCGCCGGGAGGGCCAGCACCACCGCGTCCCGCACGACCGGCTCGAGGTCCACCTTGTCGTCGACGAGGCGCATGATCTCGTCCTCGTCGGTGGTCTCCTCGGTCGCGCTGTTCGGGTAGGCGAACAACTCGGTGAACTCGACCTCGATGTCGTGGTCGGTCGCCGCGATCGGGTCGAGGCAGCGCGCGCACTCCCCCTCGATCGGCGCGATGGCGGTGCCGGACACCAGCACGCCCTCCACCACCGACTCGAAGAGCACGTCCAGGTCGACTTCGGCGCCCTTGGGCACGGCGATGACGCCCTCGACACCGAGGGCGCCGCGGGTCTCGACGACCCGCTCGAACTTGCGGGACAGGCCGGGCCTGCGGCCCAGCTCCCTGGTGTCGACGACCCACGGACTGTTGCGCTGTTCGGACATGGCGAACTCGACGTTCCCTGTCTGTTCGTGGGGTTCCGCGATCGCGGGTGTGCCGTACCAGCGTACGCGGGCTATGCGGAGTAGTCGTACGGGCCGGTCGGCGCGGGCGCCGGTGTGACCGGCGGTGCCGCGAGCGGCATGCCGGTGCCCCCGGCGCGCAGGTGCGCGCGCCCCTTCCCGACCGTCCGCAGCGTGTGCGACAGCAGATCGGAGAACTCGGCCAGCTTGCCGTCCACGTACTCGTCGCACTCGCCGCGCTGGCGGGTGACCTCGTCGGCGGTCGCGTCCAGGATCCGGGCGGACTCGAGGTGCGCGGCCTGCACGACGTCGGTCTGCGACACCAGCCGCGCCTGCTCGATGCGACCGTCCTCGACGGACCGCTCGTAGGACTCGCGGCCGGCCTGGATCATCCGCTCGGCCTCACCCTGGGAGCGCCCGACCAGCTCGTCGTACTTCGCCTGCCCGGCCGCGACCGTCCGGTCCGCCTGGTTCTCCGCGTCGGCCACCAGCCGGTCGGCGTGCGCCGTCGCTTCGGCGACCTGCCGCTCCGCCTCGGCGCGGGCCTCGGCGAGCGCCTGCTCGGCCTCCAGGTTCGCCTTGCTGATCGTCTGCTCGGCCTGGTGCTCGGCCTGCCCGACGATCTCGTCCTTGCGGTCGAGCACGTCCTGGGCGTCGTCCACCTCGTTCGGCAGCGCGTCGCGCACCTCGTCGAGCAGCTCGAGGATGTCGCCGCGTGGCACCACGCAGCTCGAGGTCATCGGAACGCCACGAGCCTCCTCCAGGATCGTGACGAGCTCGTCGAGGGCCTCGAAAACCTTGTACACGGTGCCTCCTCCGCCACCCCGGCACATGCCTGCGGCTTTCTAGTCTGCCGGTTGTGCCGGGGTGAGCGGTGGACGCGGGCTCGTCAGGCGTGTCAGTCGACCGCCACTCGGACGAATGTGGCGTAGCGGTCGGGGGTGTAGTAGTACTCGCCGCCCTGCCCCGCGACCAGCCGCCGGTCGCCCCGGTCGGACGTGCCCGGCGTCGGGACGGTGTACAGGCGGTAGTAGCCGGTCGCGCAGACCGGGATGATCTGCTCCCGGTTCTGGTAGACCGTGCCGTCCTCCGCATACGGGTACGGCCCGCCCGCGCGCACGAGGTCGATCGTGTCGGCGACCTCCGCCGGCAGGCTGCCGAGCGCCACCTCGTCCACAGTGGACGTCCCGCACTCGGCGGGCGCGCCGGCGAGGTCGACGAGCACGAAGCTCGCGTAGTGGTCGTCGGTGTAGAAGTGCTCGCCGGCGTCGCCGGTGACGATCCGGCGCGCGCCGCGGTCCGGGCTGCCCGGGGTCTGCACCGTGTACTCGTGGTAGTAGCCGGTGGCGCAGTCGGGGAGGAGGTCCTCCCGGTTCTGGAAGACCGTGCCGTCCTGCGGGTACGGGAAGGGGCCGCCCTGCTCGATCAGGTCGGCCGTCTCGGTCGCTTCCGGCGGCAGGTTGCTGAGCGGGACCTCGTCGTACGTCGAGGTGTCCCCGCAGGGTGGTTGGAGTTGGAGCTGGCTCGCCTGTGCGGCGGCCGTGGTCAGGCCGAAGACGGCCAGCGCTGCGATCAGGAGGGTGAGGAGCGGCTTCACAGGTTTGGGTGTGACGTTGCTCATTTTCCGACCGTAACTCCATTGGGTGACGGGGTTAAGCCGTCGATCGTCTGGTCTCCGTGCTGTTTCAATGGCGGCATGGAGATTCGGCGTGCCACGGAAGACGACGTCCCGGCGATCGTGGCGATGCTGGCGGACGACCCGCTGGGGGTGTCCCGCGAACAGCCCGGCTCCCCGGCCTACCGGGCGGCGTTCAAGGAGATCGACTCGGACTCGCGGCAGCTGCTGGTGGTGGCGTCATCCGGCGAGGACGTCGTCGGCACGTTGCAGCTGACGTTCATTCCCGGGTTGTCGCGGCAGGGCGCCACTCGCGCGTTGATCGAGGCGGTCCGGGTGCGGTCGGACCAGCGCGGCGGCGGGCTCGGCGGCAAGCTGATCGAGTGGGCCGTGGAGACCGCCCGCGCACACGGGGCGGCGATGGTTCAGCTGACCACGGACGCCAGCCGCGTCGACGCGCATCGGTTCTATGAGCGGCTCGGGTTCTCCGCCACGCACGTGGGCATGAAGCTGATCCTCTGACGCGCTCGCTGTTCGCTGGCGCGGTGGATTCGCGGATTCACGGGCGGCACCTTCGGGTGTCGCCGATGCCGTCGGCCCCTTGCTCCGCCGCCCGTGGTTCCGGCCGACGGCCAACCCCGGAGTTATCCACAACCAAGATCGACAACTCCGGAACTGTCGTACCCAGCCGGTAGACTGGGCACTGGGCCGCCCCCGGGATCGGGTGGGGGATGCATCGCGCGGGGCCGGGCGTCACTCGCCGCTGGACAGGCGTTCCAGGAGACGGCGGTGCACGGTCTTCGGGAGCAGGTGTGAGACGTCGCCGCCGTAGGTCGCCACTTCCTTCACCAGCGAGCTGGACAGGAAGCTGTTCAACGGCTTCGTCGGCATGAACAGGGTCTCCACGCCGGACAGCTGCTGGTTCATCTGCGCCATCTGCAGCTCGTAGTCGAAGTCGCTGACGGCGCGCAGACCCTTCACGATCGCCTGGATGTCGTGCTGTCTGCAGTAGTCGACGAGGAGCCCGTGCCACGAGTCGATGCGCACGTTCGGCAGGTGCTCGGTCGACTCGGCGAGCAGCTCGATGCGCTCCTCGACGGTGAACAGGCCCCGCTTGCTCTTGTTGATCAGCACGGCGACCACGACCTCGTCGAAGACGCCGGCCGCTCTCTCCAGGATGTCGAGGTGGCCGTTCGTCGGCGGGTCGTAGGAACCGGGGCAGACGGCACGCCTCATAGTCGCGGACGTTAGCAGCCACCACCCGTTTCGACCTGTTGACGGTGGCCCTGATCACGCCAAACCGCCCAGTGCAGCGAGGTGTCGCCGTAGTGCTTGACCTTCATGGACACCAACGGTTCCGGCCAGTCGACCGGCCCGGCCCGGCGCGCGCGTTCGACGATCACCAGCGAGTCGGCGCCGACCCAGCCGTTGTCCACCAGCGCCGTCAGCTCGGCCCGCAGGTCCACGTCGGCGTACGGCGGGTCCGCCAGGACCAGGTCGAACACCTCCGGCGCGCCCGCCGCCAGCACCGCCGCGACCCGGCCGGCCCGGACGACGCCCGGCAGCCCGACCGCCGCGACGTTGCGCCGGAGCACCGCGAGGGCGCCCGGCGCCGACTCGACGAACACCGCGGCGCCGGCGCCCCGCGACAGCGCCTCGAGGCCGAGCGCCCCGGTGCCGGCGTACAGGTCGAGCACTCTCGCGTCGGTCAGGTCCATTGCGGACTCGACGGCACTGAACAGCGCCTCGCGCACCCGGTCGGACGTCGGGCGGGTGCCCTTGCCCGGCACGTCCAGCCGCCGGCCGCCGGCGACGCCGGCCACGATCCTTGTCACGTGGCTATCGTCTCAAGGCCGTTGATCAGGGTGTCCACCCCTTGGCCGCGCAGTTCGCGTAGGCTCGCTCTTCCCACTTTCACACGCCAGGCACTCCGGGGAGCGGTGCGTGTCGCAGACCTCTGACAGGCAGACCGAGATCGCGGTCGAACAGGCCCACGTCGACGTCGTCTACAAGCGTGTGGACGAGATGCGCACCGAGGCGCGGGCCATGCGCGAGCGTGGCGACCGCCTGGCGCACGGCGCACGCAACGAGGCGATCTTCGAACAGGCCGCGATGCTGTTCGAGCGCGACGTCATGGTGCGCCACGCCACACAGATCCTCCGCAACCTCGACGCGGAGCACGAGGGCCTGGTGTTCGGCCGGCTCGACACCACGGAGAACGACGGCGCCGACACCGAGACGATGTACGTCGGCCGGCTCGGCATCCGGGACGTGAACTTCGACAACCTCGTCACCGACTGGCGGGCGCCCGCCGCCGCGCCGTTCTACCAGGCCACCGCGGAGCAGCCGATGAACGTGGTGCGCCGCAGGGTGATCCGGTCCACCGGTCAGTCCGTTGTGGACATCGACGACGACCTGCTCGCGCCGGAGAAGCGCCCGGAGAGCATGGCGGTGGTCGGCGAGGGCGCGCTCATGGCGAGCCTCACCCGCGCCCGCGGCGACAAGATGCGCGACATCGTCGCCACGATCCAGCGTGAGCAGGACGAGGCGATCCGCGCGCCGTGGCGGGGCATCACGGAGATCACCGGCGGCCCCGGCACCGGCAAGACGGCGGTCGCGCTGCACCGGGTCGCCTACCTCCTCTACCGGGACCGCCGCCGGATGGGTGGCTCCGGCGTGCTGGTCATCGGCCCGTCGCCGGCGTTCACGTCCTACATCTCGCGTGTGCTGCCCTCGATGGGCGAGGACACGGTCGAGCTGCGCTCGCTCGGCGAGGTGCTCGACGGCGCGACCGCGGCCGGCGTCGACCCGCCGGAGGTGACCAGGATCAAGGGCTCGCTGCGGATGCGCAGGGTGCTCAAGCGCGCACTGCGCGAACCGCCGCCGGACGCGCCGACGGAGTTCCGCATCACCTACCGCGGCGAGGTGGTCAAGCTCGACGAGCAGGAGCTGGCCAAGGTCCGCCGGTCGCTGCACTCGAGGGGCCGCCCACCGAACCAGTCACGGGTCGACGCGGCGGAGGCGCTGCTCGACGCGTTGTGGCGCAAGGCCGACTCGTACCAGGCCGGGTTCGAGCGAAACGAGCTGATCACCGAGCTCGGCGAGCGGATCGACTTCCACCGGTTCGTGGTCGTGTGGTGGCCGATCCTCACCGAATGGGAGGCGTTGCGCCTGCTCAGCGACCGCGAGCGGCTCGCGCACGTGGCCGGCCGGGCGCTGTCCCCGGCCGAGGTGGAGCTGCTCGCGGCGTCGTGGGCCGACCAGGCCGCCGGTCCGACGGTCGCCGACATCGCGTTGCTCGACGAGCTGCGGGTGCTGCTCGGGCCGCTGCCCAAGCGGCACCGCCGCCGCACGCGGGCGCTCGCCGCCGAGCCGCAGGGCTGGTCGGACGGGCGGCGGCGGGCCGAGCACTACGACGAGTACTCGCACATCGTGGTCGACGAGGCGCAGGACCTCTCCCCCATGCAGTGGCGGATGGTGGGGCGGCGCGGCAAGTACGCGAGCTGGACGGTCGTCGGCGACCCGGTGCAGAGCTCGTGGCCGGACCCGGACGAGGCGGAGTCGGCGCGGGTCGGCGCGATGGGCGCCCGCACCACCCGCCGGCAGTTCCGGCTGCGCACCAACTACCGCAACTCGGCGGAGATCTTCGAGCTGGCCGCGCAGGTGGTGCACGACGTGGCCACCGCGGACCAGCTGCCGGAGGCGGTGCGCAGCACGGGGGTGAAGCCGTCGGTGCGGGTGATCGATCCGGCCGAGCTGGCCGAGTCGCTGCGCACGGCCGCGCGCCAGCTGCTCGAGGAGATGGACGGCACGGTCGGCGTGATCACCTCGGCGGGACGGCTGGCCGAGGCCCGCGCGGTCCTCGCCGACCTCACCGAGGACGACCGGCTCACCATCGTCGACGGCCTCGAGGCGAAGGGCCTCGAGTACGACGCGGTGGTGCTCGTCGAGCCGACGGAGCTGGTGGCCGAGTCCACGACCGGGCCGCGCACGCTGTACGTGGCGCTCACCCGCGCCACCCAGCGCCTCACCGTCCTCACGAGCGATCCCGCCTGGCCCCTGAACGAGAGCGAAGGAGCCGGTCGCCGTCCGGGAGCCATCAGTCCTGTACCCGCACGAGGCCCCAGATCCCCTCGGTGAGTGCCCACCGCAGCACACCCGTTCGGTAGGCGTGGTCTCCCGGCGAACCCGCCGTGAAGCGCAGTGAGCGCACGCTGCCCACCGACAGCGCCCCGATCGCGCCGACCCTCGGTGTCGAAACGTGCTCCTCCATCGGCCAGGTCCGGCCGTGGACCAGGAACCCGTGGTTGCGTGCCCGGTCGGTGCCCAGCACCACGTGCAGCCGCACCGCGTCCCCCGGCGCGCACTCCACCAGCGGCGTGTTCGGGGTGACCGCCAGCGACGGGTTGCGCGGCAACAGGTGCGCGCTACGCAGGTTGACCGCCTTCTGCCCGGTGTCGTCCGGCTCGTCCTCCAGGTCGCGCACCGGCTGCGTCGGGTCGCCGTCGTGGTACTGCCGCACGCCGTCCTGCACGACCAGCACCAGCTCGCGTTCCCGCGTGCCGTCCCGGTGCCGTAGCTCGACCTGCTCCCCCACCCAGCGGGCCCGTCCCGTCCTCGGGTCGCGCGGTGTCGTGCCGGCCGGCTCGACGACCAGCGCGCCGACGAGCCCACGGTGCCGGTGCGTACGGAGGTCGGCACGGTCCTGCAGCAGCACCACGCCTTCCCGGTCCGCGTACCAGCGCTGGGTGATCGTGTCGCCGGGCTTGATCGTCGTGTCCGGGTTGCGCCCGACCCACGAGCCGTCCGCCGCGCGCACGTCCGACCGCAGCAGTGCGCCGGCATGCAGCGACACCCGCCCGGAGATCTCCCGGGACGCCGGGTCGTCGTTCGCCGAGAACTCCGGGTCGAACGGGGTGGCCTCGCCCGGGCCGGGCAGCTCGTTGTGCAGCACCACCTCGACCCACTCGCCGACCCGGCAGCGCAGTACCAGCGGGCCCGGTTCGCCGTCGATCGTGTACACCACGCCGAACGGGTCGGTCCGCTGGTCGCTGTACCGGATCTCGCGCGGCGCCACCCGCACCTGGTAGCGCCGCACGGTGTCGGGGTCGAAGAGCGGCAACGGGTTCGTGAACGCGCCGGGCAGCGCGGGCAGATCATCGGTTTCGGACTCGTGCAGCCGGAACAGGCCCCAGGCGCCCAACCACGTGTCGTCGGCGGTGGCGAAGGACCACAGGTGGTCGCCGGCCGACGCGGTCGGCTCGACGTGGAAGCTGAACGCCTCTGAGATGCCGAGCGTCTGCTGGTCGCGCAGCGGCGAGGCCGGGTCGTCGCGCCAGACGTGCCACCGCATGCCGTGCACGCCGAAGCTGTGCTGCTCCTCGTGCGAGCCCTGGTACAACCGGATCCGGACATCCTCGCCTGGGTACCCGCGCAGCACCGGCGTCTCCGGGTCGCCGTGCACGTCGGTCGCGAACCACTCCGCCGGGTCGCCGGGCCGCTCGTGCAGTGGCTGACAGCGGTACCCGACACCCACCACGCCCTGGTCGTCCAGCGCGCCGGGGTACGGGGGCGGGTTGATCGGGATGCCGCCCTCGGCGTGGCCGTGCTCGACGAGCGGCACGAAGTCCGCGACACCAAGGATCTGCTCGCGGAACGCGCTGCCGTCCGGCAGCAACACCACGGCCTGGTTGTCGTTGCGCACCTCGCGGTCGTGGTCGTGCTGGTCGACCCACACCGCGCCGGCCGGCTCGGCGATCATCGCGCCGAACAGGCCGTGCCGCTGCCGCTCGTTCGCGAGGAGGTGGTCGTGGAAGAACACGACGCCGAACTCCTCGTCGCAGTACCAGCGGTACACCCACGTCTTGTACCGCTCGCGGTCCTCCTCGCCCTGGTCGAGGGTGGCCGTGCCGGACAGGTAGTTCCAGCCGACACTCGCGCCGTCGGACACCAGCGGGTCGAACTTCACCAGATGGACGTGCAGCCCGCACTCGGGCTGGAACGGCAGCACCGGGTCGAAGGCGGTCTCCTCGTGGCAGCCGATCGGCAGCTCGTTGGTGAGCGTCAGCTCGACGACCTCGCCCTTGCGGGCCCGGATCGCGATCGGCGCGACCTCGCGCTCGCCCTCCTCGAGCTGGCGCTGGAACTCGGCGACGCCGCCGGCCTCGTCGATCTCCTTGCGCAGCACGAAGAACACGCCGCGGTGGTCGTGCCAGCTGTTGCCGTGCTCGCCGCCGTCGCCACTCACGTAGTAGTTGACGGTGCCCTGCAGCACGACGAGGTCGTAGCGGCGGACCGGCGCGGTCGGGTCGAGCGTGGCCTTGGTGAACGCCTCCCCCGGCTGCGGGTCGTCGCAGAACGCGTTGCGCTCCAACTCGGTCGGCTCGCGACCGATGCCCGCCGGCATCAGCGGGGTGCGTGGCGGGCGCGGCGACTTCTGCGGGAACTCGCCCGCGATGAACACCGGGAAGCCGGGCCGTGCCAGCGTCGGCGCGACCGGCGGCTCGTGCCCAGGAAGTGGTAGCAGCGCCTCGATCGCCGTGCCGTCCGGGTAGGCGCCGGTGCCGTCCTGACGCACGTCGAACACCCGCCACATGCCCCACATGCCGGCGTGGAAGTGCGGGTACAGGTGGCAGTGCCAGATGATGTCGCCGGTAGCGCGCTGCAGCGAGCCGGCGCCGCCGATCGGCTCGATCGTGAACGCCTGCTGCGGTGTGATCGAGATCGAGTCGATGATCGGCGACTCGTCGTGGCCGGGCACCGCGTGCCACTGGTGCAGGTGCAGGTGGAAGACGTGGGTTTCCTTGACGCCCGCGTGCACGAGCCGGATCTTCGCGCGATCTCCTTGGTAGGCACGGAGAATCGGCGTGACCGGGTCGCCGAAGAGCCACGAGCTGTGGTGCTGCTCCTCGCCGACGATCGCGTCGCGCGCCGGGTCGAGCCGGCCCTCGGCCAGCATCCGCTCGTAGGCGAGCGAGCGCCAGCCCATCGGCTCGGTGCGGTAGCTCATGAGCATCATCGAGTGGGCGGCCTCGCCAGTGCCGTGCCCGCCGTGGTCGTCGCCGTGGTCCGGGAAGATCACCGGTGCCAGCCGTTCCTCACCACGCGCGACCGAGTGGCCGTGCGGGCGCGGCAGGTCGCACTCGTAGGTCGGGTGTGGTGGGTTCACCGGGTTGTCGTTGGGTGTCTCGTCCTGCATGAACACGACGTACTCACGGAAGCTGGGCTCGCCGGGCACGTGAATGTCGGCGTAGAGGCCGTCGGTCACCGGCGCGCCGGTGACCTGGTCGGTCCACCGCGACCCGACGGGCTCGACGACCAGTGCGCCGAACAGGCCGTGCGCGTTCGAGCCGTCTTCGTCGCCGCGCAGGTCGGCGAGGTCGGAAAAGAGGAAGACACCTTCTTCCGTGCATTCCCAGACATAGCGGCGCCGGCCGCCGTTCGGCGCCGCGGCCGAGTCCGGATTTCCGCCGACCGCGCCACCATCGGCCGTGCGAACGTCGTATTCGACGCCTTGCGGATGAATTCCCGCGCGGCGCGCCAGCTCATTGCGGAACTTGACGACGACGCGGTCGCCGACGTGCGCGCGCAGCACGAGCGGCCGGACGAACGGATGCGGTCGCGGCATCAGCTCAGGGTGTGCCACCGGGTCCGGGAACGGCTCCGGCCAGGTCTGCTTGATCTGACGCAACGTCGACTCGTGCTCGGCCAGGGTGAACACCGTGCCGTTCCAGTCGTGGTCACCGTGATTGTTATAAGCGATCGGCACCTGCAATGCCACAACATCATAAGTACGCACGGTCATATGAATCCCCCAAGATTCCCCCCGACTGGCCCCCAGCCAGCCGAACCGAGTAACTCACCGTAGCCAGTTCTCGGTCATGATCGCCAGCACAAGTAGACAATCGGGTGAAACTGGATTCGAATTCCCGGACGCGCTATCAGTTCTCGTCGTGCCGTTCGCGGGCCGCCCGGATGTCGTCCCGGTGGGCATTGGCCCATTCGTCGAGGGCGCGGTGCAGCTCGCCGGAGCGGTGGGTCTGCCGGCCGAGGAGGACCGTGACCGACATCAAAGTGCCTCGTCCCCATTCGCCTCGGTGCTGACGCATGATGGGGTTACGCACACGAAGTGACCAAGGGGCTGAGATGGACGATTCGCCGCAGGACGTGCCGGTGCTGGTGTCGCTCGGGGACGAGGACGCGCCGGTGTGCGAGGACGGGAGCTGCGAGCTGTGAAGATCGAGGTCTGGTCGGACATCGTCTGCCCGTGGTGCTACCTGGGCAAGCGGCGGCTCGAGACCGCGCTCGCCGAGTTCGGACACCCGGTCGACGTCGAGTGGCGCAGCTTCCAGCTCGACCCGACCTTCCCCATGGGCGAGAGCCGCCCGGTGTACGAGGCGCTGGCGGAGAAGACGGGCGCCGGCCCGGACCAGGTCCGCGCGATGACCGCGCACGTGTCGTCGCTCGCCGCGGCGGAGGGTCTCGAGTACGACTTCGACAACTCCGTCATGGTCAACACCTTCGACGCCCACCGGCTCACGCACCTCGCCAAGGCGCAGGGCCTCGGCCAGGAGATGCACGAGCGGCTGATGCGCGCGCAGCTGATCGAGGGCGAGACCCTCAACGACGTCGACACCCTGGTCCGTCTGAGCGAGGAGCTCGGCGTCGAGGACGCCCGGCGGGTGCTGACGAGCGACGACTACACGGCCGACGTGCGGGCGGACATCGACGAGGCCCGCGCACTGGGTGCGACTGGGGTGCCGTTCTTCGTGCTTGACCGCCGGTACGGGATCTCGGGAGCGCAGCCGGTGGAAGCCTTCCGCTCCGCGCTGGACACCGCGTTCGAGGCGGCGCCGGCAGCGGGCTGACCGCGGCGTCAGCTATCGCGTCGGCGGGCGGCGTGCGCGCGCACCTTCGCGCGGTTGCCGCACGCCGCCATGCTGCACCACACCCGCCGGCCACGCGGGTCGAGGAACAGCCAGCCGCAGCCGTCGCCGGGGCAGGCCCGCACGGTGGTCCGCGCGGGCGAGTCGAGCAGGTCGGCGACCGCGAGCGCGGCCGCGTGCAGTGGCAGCCGGAGGTCGGCGGTGGCCGGTAGGCGGAAACCGGCCGCGCCGTCGGCCGCGCGGGTCAGGCGGCGTCGCGCGTTGGCCTCGTCCGCGTACGCGGCGACCACGCGGAACGCGGTGGCGTCGCCGTGGCGGAGCAGCCGGTACGCCGCGTCCCGCAGCGAACGGACCTCGGCCAGCACGTCGGCACCGGCACCCCGGGGGCACGTGTCGACCAGTCCCGCGAACTCCGCCCACACCGCGAGGTGGTCATAGCTCGCCAGCCACTCGTTGCGGTCCTCCGGCGGGTCGTCCCAGCCGGCGAGCGTGTTGCACAGCTCCAGCGCCGGATGGCCGGCCAGCGGCTTGGGCAGCAAGAAGTCGCCGACGCGGACCGCGTACGACGGCAGCTTTGCCACGGGTGACCTCTCTCGACCGCCCGCTCCGCTAACCACTCGAATTACTATAACCGGTTACCGCGGCGGCGAGGTCAGCTCAGCACGACGAGCAGGTCACCGCCCTCGACCTGTTGCACGGCGCCGATCGCCAGCCGCTCCACCGTGCCGGCCTTCGGCGCGGTGATCGACGCCTCCATCTTCATGGCCTCGATGGTCGCGACCGTGTCGCCCGCCTCGACCTCGTCGCCCTCGCCGACGGCCAGCGTGACCACCCCGGCGAACGGCGCGCCGACGTGCCCCTGGTTCGACTTGTCGGCCCGCTCGGCCACCGGCAGGTCCGACGCGATCGACCGGTCCCGCACCTGGATCGTGCGCAGCTGGCCGTTCAGGTTCGCCATCACCGTGCGGATTCCGCGCTCGTCCGCCTCGCCGATGGCCTCCAGCTCGATCAGCAGCCGGACGCCCTTCTCGAGGTCGACCGGGTACTCGATCCTGGGCTTCAACCCGTAGAAGAAGTCCTTGCTCTCGAGCACGCTCGTGTCGCTGAACCGCTCGCGGTGCGCCGTGTACTCCTTGGCCGGCTCCGGGAACAGCAGCCGGTTGAGCGTCGCGCGCCGGTCGGTGTCCAAACCGGACCGGTCCTCATCGGACAGTCGCGGCGGCTCCTTCGCCGCGGCGCGGCCTTTCAACGCCTTGGTGCGGAACGGTTCCGGCCACCCACCGGCCGGGTCGCCCAGCTCGCCGCGCAGGAACCCGATCACCGAGCCGGGCACGTCGAACTTGCCGGGGTCGGCCTCGAACTCCTTCGGGTCGACGCCGGCGCCGACGAGGTGCAGCGCGAGGTCACCGACCACTTTGGACGACGGGGTGACCTTGATCAGGTGGCCCAGCATGCGATCGGCGGCCGCGTAGGTCGACTCGATCTCCTCGAACCGGTCCCCCAGCCCGAGCGCGGCCGCCTGCGTGCGCAGGTTCGACAGCTGCCCGCCGGGGATCTCGTGGTGGTACACGCGCCCGCTCGGCCCGGGCAGCCCGGCCTCGAACGGCGCGTACACCCGCCGCACGATCTCCCAGTACGGCTCGAGGTCGCACACCGCCTGCAGGTCCAGCCCGGTCTCGCGCTCGCCGTGGTCGGTGGCCGCGACGATCGCCGACAGCGACGGCTGCGACGTGGTGCCGGCCATCGACGCGCTCGCGCCGTCGACCGCGTCCACGCCGGCCTGGATGGCGGCGAGGTACGTCGCGAGCTGCCCGCCCGCGGTGTCATGCGTGTGCAGGTGGATCGGCAGGTCGAACTCCTTGCGCAGCGCGGTGACCAGCCGGTGCGCGGCCGGCGGGCGCAGCAGCCCGGCCATGTCCTTCACACACAGCACCTGCGCGCCCGCGCCGACGATCTGCTCGGCGAGCTTGAGGTAGTAGTCCAGTGTGTACAGTCGCTCGCCGGGGTCGGACAGGTCGGCCGTGTAGCAGAGCGCGACCTCGGCGACCGTGTTTCCGGTCGACAGCACCGCGTCGATCGCCGGGCGCATCTGCTCGACGTCGTTGAGCGCGTCGAAGATCCGGAAGATGTCGACGCCGGTGGCCGCGGCCTCCTCGACGAACGCGGTCGTCACCTCGGTCGGGTACGGCGTGTAGCCCACCGTGTTTCGGCCGCGCAGCAACATCTGCAGACAGATGTTCGGCAGCGCGGCCCGCAGCGCGGCGAGCCGCTCCCACGGGTCCTCCGCGAGGAACCGCAGCGCGACGTCGTAGGTCGCGCCGCCCCAGCATTCGACCGACAACAGCTCGGGCGTCATCGCCGCGACGTGGGGCGCGACGGTCAGCAGGTCCTTGGTGCGCACCCGGGTGGCGAGCAGCGACTGGTGCGCGTCGCGGAAGGTCGTGTCGGTGACGCCCACCGCCCGCGACTCTCGCAGCCAGCGGGCGAAGCCGTCGGGGCCCAGCTCGTCGAGCTTCTGCTTCGACCCGGCCGGCGGCGTGCCCAGCTCGATCGCCGGCAGCTTCTTGCGCGGCTCGATGAGGTCGGGGCGCTCGCCGTGCGGCTTGTTGACCGTCACGTCCACCAGGTAGGACAGCAGCCGGGTGCCGCGGTCGCCGGAGCTGCGCGCGGTCAGCAGGTACGGCCGTTCCTCGATGAACGCCGTGGTGACGTTGCCGGCGATGAAATCCGGGTCGTCCAGCACGGCCTGCAGGAACGGGATGTTGGTCGCGACGCCGCGGATGCGGAACTCAGCGACCGCGCGCCGGGCCCGTGCGACGGCCGACCGGAAGTCCCGTGCCCGGCAGGACAGCTTCACCAGCATCGAGTCGAAGTGCGCGCTGACCTCGGTGCCCGGCGAGGTGGTGCCGCCGTCGAGGCGGACCCCCGCGCCGCCCGGCGAGCGGTAGGCGCCGATGATCCCGGTGTCCGGACGGAACCCGTTGGCCGGGTCCTCGGTCGTGATGCGGCACTGCAGCGCGGCGCCGCGCAACTGGATGTTGTCCTGGGCGAGGCCGAGGTCGTCGAGGGTCTCGCCGCTCGCGATGCGCAGCTGCGACTGGACCAGGTCGACGTCGGTGACCTCCTCGGTGACCGTGTGCTCGACCTGGATGCGCGGGTTCATCTCGATGAACACGTGCTTGCCGTCCTGGGAAAGCAGGAACTCGACGGTGCCGGCGTTGCGGTAGCCGATGTGCTTGGCGAAGCGCACCGCGTCCGCGCAGATCCGGTCGCGCAGCTCCGGGTCGAGGTTCGGCGCGGGCGCGATCTCGATGACCTTCTGGTGGCGGCGCTGCACCGAGCAGTCGCGCTCGAACAGGTGGATCACGTTGCCGGCGCCGTCCGCGAGGATCTGCACCTCGATGTGCCGCGGGTGGACGACGGCCTGCTCGAGGAACACGGTCGCGTCGCCGAACGCGGACTCGGCCTCGCGCATCGCGGCCTCGATCGACTCGCGCAGCGCCTTGGCCTCCAGCACGCGCCGCATGCCGCGCCCGCCACCGCCCGCGACCGCCTTCACGAACAGCGGGTAGCCCAGTTTCTCGCCGGCCGCGAGCAGCTCGTCCAGGTCGGCCGACGGCGCGGAGGACGTGAGCACGGGCAGCCCGGCCGCGCGGGCGGCCGCGATCGCGCGGGCCTTGTTGCCGGTCAGCTCGAGGATCTCGGTGTTCGGCCCGACGAACGTGATGCCGGCCTCTTCGCAGGCGCGGGCCAGCTCGGGGTTCTCCGAAAGGAAGCCGTAGCCCGGGTAGATCGCGTCGGCGTCGGCCTTGCGCGCGGCCTTGATGATCTCCTCGACGGACAGGTACGCGCGGACCGGATGACCCGCCTCGCCGATCTCGTAGGCCTCGTCGGCCTTCATCCGGTGCGCCGAGTTGCGGTCCTCGTGCGGGAACACGGCCACCGTGCCGGCGCCCAACTCGTAACCGGCGCGAAATGCCCGGATGGCGATCTCGCCGCGGTTGGCGACCAGGACCTTGCGGAACATGCCGTACCTCCAGTGAGGGGGTCGGGAACTCCGGGAAACGTTACCGGTCGTTCCCGCTCCTCGGGAGGACTGTTCCAGGTGACGGACGCCTCCTAGTCGGCCGGGAGGGTCATCTCCACCTTGGCCTGACCGCTCACCGTGTACGGGTAGTCGATACCGCCGTTCGTGCAGTTGAAACCCGCCGGAGCGGCCGTGAGCACCGCGGCGCCGAGGTCGGCCGGCACCTCGAACACCAGCACCTTCTCGGCGGCGAACTCCTCCATCGAGGAGTGCTTGTCCACGACCGGATAGGTGCCGCCGGCGCCGCCGCTCAGGCTGAACGCGGCGAACGGCACCGTGCACGCGGCCGCGTCGGGGTTCAGGTGCAGCGACCCGTCGCCGGTCGGCTCGTAGGTGACGACCAGCCACGCCTTGTCGTCGGCGGAGGGCACGTCACCCAGCTCCGCGGTGAAGTAGGTCAGCTCCGCGCGGGTGACGGCGACGACGTAAGAGCCGGCCTGGCCGTCCTCGTCGAGGATGGCGAGCTTGGCCGGGGTGAGGTTCTCGACGTAGACCGACGGGCTGTCCGGCGAGCGGTACAGGACGTCGGGCTGGTCGCCGGTGCGCTCGCCCTCGAGGAGGTCGAAGGTCTGCGCGAGGTCGGCGTACTTGAGCTCCAGCTCGACCTCGCGGCGGTCGTTGGGCACCGCGACCAGGTACTGGACGGTGGTGTCGTCGCCAGAGTCGTTCAGCGCGTACTCGAAGTCGGGCAGGCTGCGCTGGCGTCCGTCGACCGAGACGGTGGCGGTGACCTTCTGGCCCGCGTCGTCGGCGAAGGCCGTCACCCGGAGGCGGAACGCCAGGAGCGTCGAGTCCTCGCCGGCGCCGTACTGCGTGCCCTCGCCCGCGTCGATGACGTCGGCGGTGCCGAAGTCGAGCACCTCGAGCGCCGCGCCGTAGCTGCGCAGGCGACCGTCGTCCGGGGGCTGGAGGCGGGCGCCGTCGAGCTTGCCGGCCTTGACGACCTCGCCGTCGGACAGCTCCTCGCCGTCGAACGGCGCCCGACTGGTCGTCGTGGTCGCCTTCTTGCTGGGTTTCGAACCCGCCGACGGCGACCCTTGGGTGTCGCTGCCACACGCGGTGACCAACAGCCCGACCGCCGCCAGTAGTGCCAGTGCCCTCTTGCGCATGCCCCTGCCTTCCCCGGTCCGTTCGCCCTCCGACGCGCGCGGTGGGTTCACGGTTGCGCCATCCTTCCAGTTCATCGGCCGCTAGCCTCTGGTGCCGTGGATGATCTGGACCGGTGGACGAGGGTGCTGCCGCTGGGGGCCGGCGCGTTCGGGCAGGTGCACCTCGCATGGGACACGGCCACCCTGGAGTGGGTGGCGGTGAAACGCTTCACGGGCCAGGACGAGCTCGGCCTGCTCCGGTTCGTCATCGAGTCGCGGATCCGCGTCGAGCACCCCCATCTGGTGCGCACGCTGGCGTTCCGCCTCGTCGACGACCGGGCGTGGCTGGTGACGCAGCTGGCGCGGGGCGGGTCGGTGCGCCAGCTGATGCAGCGGTCCGGTCCCCTGCCGTGGGCATGGGTGGCCGAGGCCGTCGACCAGGTGCTGGACGCGCTGGTGGCACTGCACGCCACCGGAGTCGTGCACCGGGACCTCAAGCCGGCGAACCTGCTCCTGCGCGACGGCGGCGCCGCGGTCCACCCGCACCTGCTGGTGGGCGACTTCGGCATCGCGACGTGGCGGACCGTGTCCATGACGGGCATCGGCGCGGCGATCGGCACGCCCGGCTACCTCGCGCCGGAGTACCTCGACGGGCAGCAGCCCTCGCCGGCGACCGACCTGTTCGCGGTCGGGGTGCTGGCGGCGGAACTGCTCGCCGGGCGGCGGCTCGTGCACTACAGCAACTCGTCGCCGGACATCCCGGCCGACTGGAACCACACGCTGCCCCTGCCGGACGGGGTGCCGGCCCAGCTCGCGGCCGTCCTGCGGCGGATGGCGGAGCCGGACCCGCGGCGGCGGTACGCGGACTGCGCGCACGCGCGGGAGGCGTTGCTGGCCGCGGCCCCGCCGTCGGTGCGCGGCGACCTGACAGCGGTGACGCTGCCCGACCTCCTCGCGTCGGTGCCACCGGGGTGGACCGCCCACGGGCCGGAGGAGAACACGGTGTCGGTGTCGCAGGCGCCGGCCAGACCGTCCACACCACCCGCCGGCTCGCCGACGCCGATGCCGGCGCCCGAGCCGGCGACTGTCATAAGTTCACCCGAACCAGTGAAGGTCGCACCGCCGCGCACCGCGCCGAAGAAGAAACAGCGGACACCCCGGCGCCGCGGCAGGCGAGCAGTGCTACTGGTCGTCCTGCTCGTGTTGGCCGCCGGCACCGGAACGCTGTGGTGGGCCGCCACCCACCGGACGGTCACCGGGCAGGCCGCGTCGACGGGCGTGCCCGACCTCCCGAAGGGCGCCAGCCGCTGGACCCCCGTCCCGATCGAACCGTGCAGCAGGGCCGAACTCGGCCGCGAACGCGCCGACGGCACCGAACGCTGCCAACGCACTCCGGGCGCTGACGGCGGCGAGCACTGGGTCGAGGCGCCGTCGACCGGCTTCCCGAAGTCCGACCCGGCCGGCCCCTTCCCAGCCGAGCCGTGCACCGGCAAGGACGACACCGCCTACACCCCGGTCGGCGACCACGTCGTCTGCACGACCGGGGCGTGGCAGGTGATCACTTAGCTCGTGATTCTGATTGCTTGACGTCGTGCTGTGAAAGGCGCGTTGGGGTCACCCAACGTCCCGAACGCGCCTTTCGCGGCACGGCCGCCGCGGATGACGACGACCCACTGTCGCCCATTGCCACCAACGACCCACCTTCACGCGATCTACACGGAATCACTCATCTAGGGACCGGTGTACAGCAACCTGTTCGCGGTGCCCGGCGGCACGTTGCACAGCCGGCCCGTGGTCGCCGCCGCGACGAGCGCGGCCGACACGTCCGCGGCCGACGCCGTCGGGTGGTCCTGCAAGTACAGGCCGACCGCGCCCGCCACGTGCGGCGCGGACAGCGACGAGCCGGACAGCGTCGCGGTCGCGGTGTCGCCCGTGGACCACGGGCCGATGATGTTCACCCCGGGCGCGAACATGTCGACCACGGCGCCGCGGTTCGTGCTCGACGACAGGCAGTCGTTCGGTCCGCTCGCGCCGATCGTCAACGCCTCGACCACCCGCGCCGGCGAGAAGTTGCCCGCGTCGGTCGCGGAGCCGCCCGCCGCGACCGCGTAGCTCACGCCGGACGCGATCGAGTTCCGCACCGCCGTGTCGAGCGCGGTGTTCGGCGAGCCGCCGAGGCTGAGGTTCGCGACCGCGGGCTTCGCCGCGTTCGCGGTCACCCAGTCGATGCCGGCGATCACATCGGCCGTCGAGCCGGAGCCGTTGTCGTCGAGGACCTTCACCGGCACGATCTTGATCTTCTTGGCGACGCCGTACGTCGTGCCGCCGATGATGCCCGCGATGAACGTGCCGTGCCCGTTGCCGTCCCCGGCGTCGGTGTCGTCGCCGACGAAGTCGTAGCCGGGCAGCACCCGGCCGGCGAGATCCTGGTGTGTGCCGCGCACCCCGGTGTCGACGACGTACGCGGTCACGCTCTCGGCCTCGTTGGGATAGGTGTACTTCGAGTCGAGCGGCAGGTCGCGCTGGTCGATCCGGTCGAGCCCCCACGACGGCGGGTTGAGCTGCTCCCCCATCGCGTGCACGGGGGTGTCCGCGACCACACTGTCCACACCGGACTCACCGCGCAGCGCGGCAGCCTGTTTCTCGCTCAACCGTAAGGAGAAGCCGGACAGCACATTCTCGTACGTGTGTGTCACGGACGACGAGAAGCGGTCCGCGACGGACGCCGCCCGCGCGGCGACGCCCGCGTGCTGGTCGAGCACCACGATGTAGTCCGCATACCGCTGCGGCGCGGCGCCCGCCGGCGCCGCCGTCAGTCCGGCCGCGACGGTACCGAGCAGACACGCGACCCCCATCTTCGTCATCAGCCGTTTCCCGTTGCGCAGGTTCATACACACAGTCGTTAGTCGACTACGCAGACGTGAGCAAGGTTCACCAGTTGCCACCTAGCCGGTGGGGCTAGCCCCACCGCGCGTCCGGGGGCGCGCACCCGTGCGCCGGCACGCCACAGCCGAGACCATCAACCCGTTGCAGGACAAGGGGAAGGACGACAAGCCTGGGTGGGCACCGACAAGGCGATCGGCGAGTCCGGGCGCGCCACCAGCTGAAGTCCTCCGGCGAGGAGGACCTGCCGCGCTCGATCCCGGTGATGCGGTCCTACGACCGGCTGACCGCCGCGTTCCCCAGCGAGGGCACCAACCACGTGATCGCGGTCAAGGCCGAGGCGGCCAAGGCGGACCAGGTGCGGACGGAGCTGACCGAGCTGTCCGGCCGCACGCAGGACAACCCGCTGTTCGCGAACGTCGCGGCGCCGGTGATCGAGGTGTCGGCGGACCAGCGGGTCACCACGCTCGAGATCCCGACACCGGCGGTCGCCGGCACGGAGGACGGCGAACGTTCGCTCGCCGAGCTGCGGGACGCTTTAGTGCCGGCGACCGTCGGGACGGTGAGCGGCGCCGAGTACGCGGTCGGCGGCGACATCGCCGGCAACGCCGACTACACGGAGAACCTCGCGGACCGGATGCCGATCGTGATCGGGTTCGTGCTGCTGCTGACGTTCCTGATCATGGCGGTGACGTTCCGGTCGCTGGTCGTGGCACTGACCGCGCTGGTGCTGAACTCGCTGTCCGCGGCGGCCGCGTTCGGCACGCTCACGCTCGTGTTCCAGCACACCTGGGCGGAGGGGATCCTGGACTTCCACTCCAACGGGACGCTCGTCGCGTGGATCCCGCTGTTCCTCTTCGCGGTCCTGTTTGGACTGTCCATGGACTACCACGTGTTCGTGGTCAGCCGGATCCGCGAGGCGGCCCGGACGGGGGTGTCCACCAGGGAGGCGGTCGCGCACGGCATCAGCCGGTCGGCCGGTGTGGTCACCAGCGCGGCGTTCCTGATGGTGTCGGTGTTCGCGATCTTCGCGACGCTGAGCATGAACGAGATGAAGCAGATGGGGGTCGGGCTCGCGGTCGCGGTCCTCATCGACGCGATGATCATTCGGGTGCTGGTCCTGCCGTCGCTGATGGCTCTGCTCGGGAAGGCGAACTGGTGGCCCGGCCGAATCGACCGTGACGCTCCGACGCGGGCATCCCCTATTGATGATCACTCGACCGAGCAACTACCCGCCGTGGTAATGCCAGGTAGGTGATTTAGTCGGACCGAAGGCCATCCTGCCGCTCAGCGACGGCGGGGTGGCCTTCACCGGCTTATCACCCGCCTGCCGGAGTCCCTCCTTGGGGTGACCATCTAAAGTGTGGCAATGCCCTCAGGCGAGTCTGACGCGAACCTCCGCGTACCCCGTTTTGACACTGTTCTCCGCGGCTACAACCCGCGCCAGGTCAACGAGCGTGTCACGCGCCTCTCGTTCGACCTGAGCCACGTGACGAAGAGTCGCGATGAAGCGGTCGCCAAGGTGGCCGAGCTGACGAAGGCGCTGGGCAGCGCTCAGCAACAGCTGCTCGACTCCAAGGACCAGCTGCATCGCATCACCGTGAACCCGACGTCGACAGAGGCGATGTCGGAGCGCCAGCGGTTGATGTGGCAGCTCGCCGAGGAGGAGATCGCCGAGTTCAAGCGCGACGCCGACAACTACGACCGGTCGACGAGAGCCGACGCGGACGAGTACTCGCACTCGACCCGCGCCAAGGCCGACGCGCACGCCTCCGCCACCAGGGAGGAGGCCGACAACTACGCGACGCAGACGCGGCGCGAGTCCGACGAGCACGCGGCCGAGATCCGCTCGAACGCCGACGGGTACGTGGTCACCACGAAGACCGCCGCGGACGAGTACGCGGCCGGGGTGCGCACCGAGTCGCAGGCCTACGCCAAGGACCAGAAGGCAAAGCACGACGCGACGACCGCCGAGCTTGCCGAGCGGCGCAAGGGTCTCGAGGCGGAGTACGCGAAGAACCACGCGACGCTCGAGAACGAGTACGAGCAGCTCAGAGCCCGCAACGCGACCGAGCACGACCACCTGATGGCCGAGGCGCGGACGGAGATCGAGCGGGCCACGAAGGCCAACGAGACGCGCATCGCCCAGCTCGACGGCGAGGCGAAGCAGCGGCGTGAGCAGCGCGACGCCGAGGCCGCCAAGCAGCGGGAGCTGCTCGACGCGAAGGCCGCGGACAAGCGGGCGTCGCTGGAGCAAGAGACCGAGGTCGCCCTCAACGCCCGGCGCACCGAGCTGGAGCGCGAGCTGTCCGAGCGGGCGGGCGTCGCGAAGGACCGCGCCGCCAAGATCATCGGCGACGCGGAGCGCGAGGCCGTCAAGCTGCGCGAGACGATCGCCGCCGAGCGCGCCGACGCCGACCAGCGGGTGGCGCAGCGCGAGGCCGCCGCGAAGGACCGGGCGGTCAAGATCGTCGGCGCCGCGGAGGCCGAGGCGACCAAGCTCCGCGACACGGTCGCGACCGAGCAGGCCGAGGCCGAGAAGCACATCGCCGCACGTCAGCAGAACGCGCAGCAGCAGGCCGCCAAGATCATCGAGGACGCGAAGCGCCGCACCGACGAGGCGGAGCGCGCGCTGGCCGGGAAGAAGGCCGCGACCGAGAAGAACCTGGCCGAGCTCGAGACGATGGCGCAGCAGCAGGCGGAGAAGACGGTCGCCGACGCCGAGGCCCGCAGCACGGCGTCGGACAAGTCCATCACCGCCAAGCGTGCCCAGGCGGAGAAGGAGCTGTCGGAGCAGCAGGCCAACGCGAAGATCCGGGCCGCGAAGATCGTCGAGGACGCCGAGCAGCGGTTGGCGGAGGCCGCCGACCGGACCCGGCAGGCGGACGAGTTCGAGCGTCGCGTCTCCGAGCACGTGAACACCACGTTCTCGATCCTCGAGGACGCGAAGAAGCACTTCGCCGCGGTGACCAAGGCCGCCGCCGGTCAGCAGCCCGCACCCGCACCCGCGCCTCGACCCGTTCAGCAGAAGGCGCAGTTGAACGGCAAGTAGGGGATTCCCACTGAGCCCGTGAACCTCCGCTGGAGGTTCACGGGCTCAGTCATGTGTGGCTGTCAAGATCCCCTAATACGCTGACAAAGATCCCCCAATGTCCAAACAATGCAAACCCCCAACCCCCCATTAGCGTGCCCCGCGAATCCCCCACCGATATCGAAAGCGCGCCCCCGCACCCCTCAAGCCTTCTCCAGATACTCGGCCTTCGTGTCCGTCACCAAAGAAGCCACCAGGCTCGCCAACCCGGGGAAATCAGCCAAGTCCGGCGACGTCTCGATCAGCTCCTGAGCCTCCAGCCGGGCCTCGGCGATCAGCACCTCGTCCGACAGCAGCGACAGCAGCTTCAGCGCCGACCGCCGGCCGGACTGGGTGGCGCCGAGGATGTCGCCCTCGCGACGCATCTCCAGGTCGACCCGCGCCAGCTCGAAACCGTCCACAGTGGACGCCACCGCGTCAAGTCGCTCCCGGGTGGACGTACCGCCGGGAACCTCGGTCACCAGAAGGCAAACCCCCGCCGCCGTGCCCCGGCCGACCCGGCCGCGCAGCTGGTGCAGCTGGGACACTCCGAAGCGGTCCGCGTCCATGATGACCATGGCCGTCGCGTTCGGGACGTCCACGCCCACCTCGACGACCGTCGTCGCCACGACGACGTCCAGGTCGCCGGCCGCGAACGCCCGCATCACCGCGTCCTTCTCGTCCGCGGGCAGCCTGCCGTGCAGAACCGCCAGCCGTACGCCGCGCAGCGGACCCTCCGTCAGCATCTCCGCCACGTCGACCACCGCGAGCGGCGGCCGCCTGCTCTCGGAGCCGTCGTCGGGCGGCGGCTCGTCGACGTCCTCCGCAGACTGCTGTTCGCCGATGCGCGGGCACACCACGTAGGCCTGGTGGCCGGCCGCGACCTCCTCACGGATGCGCTGCCACGCGCGGTCCAGCCACGCCGGCTTCTCCGCGACCGGCACCACCGCCGTGCTGATCGGCTGCCGACCGGCCGGCAGCTCCCGCAGCGACGACGTCTCCAGGTCGCCGTAGACGGTCATGGCGACCGTCCTCGGGATCGGCGTCGCCGTCATGACCAGCACGTGCGGGCTCGCGTTCGCACCGGCCCGCGTGCGCAGCGCGTCCCGCTGCTCGACGCCGAACCGGTGCTGCTCGTCGACCACCACCAGCCCCAGGTCGGCGAACTGGACCTTGTCCTGGATCAGGGCGTGCGTGCCGACCACGATGCCGGCCGTGCCGCTGACGGCATCGAGCATGGCCTGCTTGCGTTGCGCCGCCGGCAGCGAACCCGTGAGCAGCGCGATCCTCGTGGCCTCCTCGGCGCCCCCCAGCTCGCCCGCCTGCGCCAGGTCGCCGAGCAGGTTCGCGAGCGACCGCGCGTGCTGCGCGGCGAGCACCTCGGTCGGCGCGAGCAGGGCCGCCTGCCGGCCGGCGTCGACGACCTGCAGCATCGCCCGCAGCGCGACCACCGTCTTGCCGCTGCCGACCTCGCCCTGCAGCAGCCGGTTCATCGGGTGCGCGACCTCGAGGTCGGCCGCGATCATCTCGCCGACCTCCTCCTGGCCCGCGGTGAGCGTGAACGGCAGCCGCTTGTCGAACGCGGCGCGCAGACCGTCGTCGCGGCGCGGGCACTCCGGGGCCGGGCGGGCGATCGCCGTGTGCCGCCGCTGGGCGAGCGCCAGCTGGACGGCCATCGCCTCGTCCCACTTCAGGCGATCCTTCGCGAACTGGACACCGGCCCAGTCGTTGGCGGTGTGGATCTTGCGCAACGCGTCGTCGTAGTCCTGGAAGCCGCGGCGCGCCCGCAGCTCCATGGGCATCGGGTCCTCGATCTCCTCGATCATCGACAACGCCTGCCGCACACACTTCGCGATCTGCCACGACTGGACCGACGCCGCGGCCGGGTACACCGGGATGAGGCCGATGAACTGGTCTATCGAGTCGTCGTCGGTCTCCTCGGTCAGCAGCTGGTAGTCGGGGTTGGTGAGCTGCAGCTTGTTGCGGTACATCGACACCTTGCCCGCGAACAGCGCGTTCGTGCCCGGCTGCAGTGCCTTCTTGTGCTGCGGCTGGTTGAAGAACGTGCAGTCCAGCGTGCGGTGGCCGTCGGTGATGACGACCTCGGTGAGCCAGCCGTGCTTCTGACGCATCCGCCGCTGGCTGAGCGACAGCACGCGCGCCATGACCGTGACGTGCTCGCCGATGTCGAGGCCGGCGATGTCGGTCAGCTGGCCGCGCTCGGCGTAGCGCCGGGGGAAGTAGCGGACGAGGTCGCTGACGGTGTGCAGGCCGAAGGCGCCGGCCAGGGCCTTGGCCGACTTGGCGCCTACCGCCGCTTCGAGTTTGCTGTCCATCGAGAGCATCGCGGCCGATTATGTCGTGCCGCACCGACAATCGTGGGACGGCCGCCCCTCAGCCCGCCCGTCAGCCCGCCTGTCAGCCCACGCGGAGGGCCTCGTCCAGCTCGGCGAGCAGCCGCGCCTTCGGCTTCGCGCCGACGAACGAGCGCACCGGCTCGCCGTCGCGGAACAGCAGCATGGTCGGCAGCCCCATGACGCCGTACCGCTGGCCGATCGCGGGGTTCTCGTCGTAGTTGAGCTTCACGATCGACAGCTCGCCGGCGCGCTCGCCCGCGATCTCGGCGAGCACCGGCGCGACCATGCGGCACGGACCGCACCACTGCGCCCAGAACTCCACCAGCACCGGCTTGTCGTTGGCCAGCACCCGCTCGTCGAACGTGTCCGTGGTGATCGACTCCATGTCCTACTCCCCTGTTCCGGTGTCCCTGCGGAGCACGGCGGCGGCCAGCTTGGCGCGCAGCTCGTCCCGCACGACGGTCAGCTGCGTCAGGTACGCGTCCACCTCGGCGATCTTGCGGCGGTACACGGCAAGCGTGTCCGGGCAGGCGTCGCCGTCCTCGTTGCCGGCGCGGAGACACTCGACGAAGGGCCGGGTGTCCTCGAGCGCGAAGCCGACCTCGCGGAGCTTCTGGATCTCCTGGACGACCCGCAGGTGCGACTCGTCGTAGTCGCGGTAGCCGTTGGTGCGGCGCGGGGCGTCGAGCAGCCCGCGCTCCTCGTAGTACCGCAGCGCCTTGGTGGTGGTGCCCGCGCTGTTCGCCAGCTCGCCGATCCGCATGTCACCGACTCTAAACATTCCCCCCGACAGCAACGCCAGCAGAAATTGTCGGTGCCCGGTGACATGCTCCCGTCATGAAGCCGCTACCCGAGGACCAGCTCTCGCTGAAGCTGTCCGCGCCGACGCGCGTCGACCCGCCGATGGTGGCCGACGAACGCGAGATGCTGGTCGCCTACCTGGACTTCCACCGCGAGACGATCGCGCTGAAGTGCGCGGGCGTCACCGCGCCGAAGCACTCCGAGGCGCTGGTGCCGCCGTCCGACCTGACGCTGCACGGTCTGGTCCGCCACCTCGCCGGCATCGAGCAGTGGTGGCTGCACATGCAGTTCGCCGGCGAGGAGCCGGAGCCGCTGTTCCCCGACCCCGCCGACGACTTCGGCGACCTGAGCGGCGACTTCGACGAGTCGCTCGCCCTGTGGCGGGCGCAGGTCGAGCACTCACGGGAGATCGTCGCCGCGGCGCCGTCGCTCGACGCGACCGGCACCACGATCCAGACCCGCCAACCGGTCTCGTTACGGCGGGTCCTGTTACTCATGATCTGCGACTACGCCCGCCACTGCGGGCACGCGGACCTGCTGCGCGAGCGGATCGACGGCTCCGTCGGCTGGTGACGGCACCGTTCACACACCCAGGGAGGTCTATTCGACACCGAGGATGAGCACGGCATCGGCCTGACCACCGTGGTAGACGACCAGCTCGGTCTCCGGGTGCTCGCGCGCCAGGTAGTCCTCGAGCTCCGCGGCCAGCTCGCCCGGCGCCTCGGCGCCGAGCAGGGCGGTGACCAGCTCGCCGCCCATCGTCAGCATGCGCTCGACAACGCCGCACGCGGCGCGGTCGAGGGCGTCCACGCCGGGCGGGCCGGGCTCGATCAGCATCACCTCGCCGTCGGCGAAGCCGAGCACGTCGCCGGCCGCGCAGGCGCCGATCCAGGTGATGCCGGCCTCCTTCGCCACCACGACCTCGCCACGGCGGGTCGCGGCGGCCGCCTCCGCCATGGCGACCACGTCGTCGCCCGCGCGGCGCCTCGGGTCGTGCACGGCCACAGCGGCCAGCACCTGCACGGGTGAGGCGCACGGCACGACGACGACGTCCTGGCCGGCGGCGACCGCGCGGATCGACGCCTCGTCGGCGGCCTCGATGAGACCGGTGTCGACGGGCAGCACGGTGACGTGCGCGGCCGCGGTGCCGGTGATGGCCTCGAGCAGGCGGTAGGCGGTCGTCTCGTCCTGCTCGCCGACGCCGAACACCGTGACACCCTCGCTGACCAGCAGGTCGGCGAACTCGGTGCTGCGGGACGGCACGACGACGGCGCGGTCCTTGGCGAAGCGGCTGGCCTCGGCGGAGGGCGCGTCGGCGAACCGGGCCACCCGGATCTGGCGTGGGCGCCCGGCGTCGATGCCGGCCTCGATGGCGCCGCCGATGTCGTTGCAGTGGACGTGCACGGTCCAGAGGCCGGCGCCGTCGCCGACGACCGACACGGAGTCGCCAAGGCCGACGAGCGTGTTGCGCAGGACGTCGACGGCGTCGCCGTTGGTGTGCGGCTTGCCGGCGGCCGGGTCGTCAACGTCCTCGAGCAGGTACATGACCTCGTACGCGAACGCGTCCGAGCCGGTCTCACGGGAGGTGTACAGGGAGTTCTCCGGTTGGCCCACCGGCGGGTGGGCGGCACGCTCGGCGTGCGCCCGCTGCGCGGCGGCGAGCGCGGCCGGCTGCTCGGTGACGACCGCGAGCAGGGCGTCTAACAGCACGACCACACCGCGCCCGCCCGCGTCGACCACACCGGCGTCGGCGAGGACGGCGAGCTGGCTCGGCGTCCGGTCCAGCGCGGCGGCGGCGGCGGTCGCCGCGGCGGTGGCGACGTCGTCGAGGGTGTCCGATGGCTCGTCCCGCGCCGCGGTCGCGGCCGCCTCGAGCACGGTGACCATGGTCCCCGGCACGGGGTCGGCCATCGCGGCGGTGGCGAGCTCGGCACCCCGGTCGAGCGCCGCGCGGAGCCCGGGCCCGAGCACGGCCTCGGCGTCGGCGAGCGAGTCGGCGAGCCCGCGGAGGAACTGGGAGGCGATGACGCCCGAGTTGCCCCGCGCGCCGGCGAGCGCGCCGCGCGCGAGCACGGTCAGCGCCGCGCCGGCGTCGGTTCGCGCCCTGGTCGGGGCCCGCAGGAGGGCGTCGAGCGCGGCGCGCATGGTGTGCAGCAGGTTCGACCCGGTGTCGCTGTCGGGCACCGGGTAGACGTTGATGCGGTCGATGGCCTCGCGGTGCGCGTCGAGGGACTGCACACAAGCCACGGCCCAGCGCCGAACCTGTGCGGCGTCGAGCGCCTGCAGCATCACGCCTCCACGTGCCGGATGAGATGGACATGCGGGAGACTAGTGGGCCGGTTTGGAAGGCCCCGGCGCGAGCCGTTACCCTGTGTTTGCCTGCTCGGCGTGAGCCGGGCCGTGAACTTGCTGGCCGCTCGGCCAGTTTCCATTGTGAGAAAGGAGTGCCTGACGTGGCTGCCGTCTGCGACGTCTGTGGCAAGGGGCCAGGCTTCGGCAAGTCGGTCTCGCACTCCCACCGGCGCACGAACCGCCGGTGGAACCCGAACATTCAGACCGTGCACGCGAAGATCGGCATTTCGCAGCGCAAGCGTCTGAACGTGTGCACCTCCTGCTTGAAGGCAGGCAAGGTCACCCGCGGGTAAGACCACAGCTGAACCGAACCTCGAACCGGGCCCTGGCACAGCCAGCGGCCCGGTTTGCTGTGTCCGGCTCAGCTCGCGTTGGTGATCCTGGCGAGCTCGCGGCGTAGCACCTCCGCGGGTCGCGGTCGGATGCGTTGCTGGACGATCGTGCCGAGGAGCCACGACAGGATCTCGTGTGCGAGCTCGTCCGCCTCGGGCACGGTCAGCACCTCGACCAGTAGCGCGTGCACCCTGTCCAGCATCACGGCGGCCGCGCCCAGCGAGTCGCGGCGGCTCGCGGCCACCCAGTACTCGAACCAGAGGAACGCCGCGTGCGGCAGCTCGGCGAAGGTCGCCAGGTACGCCTCGACCACCCGCCAGAGCCGCTCGGCGGGGGCGACGGCGTCGGCGACCCGGCGGAGGTTCGCGAGCATGGAGTCGACGTGGACCGCCATCGCCTCGTCGACGATCTCGTCGATGTCGTTGAAGTAGTAGTGGATGGCGCTCTTCGTGAGCGGGCTGGCGTCGGCGACCGCGCGTGCGGTGCACGCGGCGAGACCCTGCGTGGCCAGCACGTCCTTCGCCGCCGTGATGATCTGCTCCCGCTTGACGCGCTGGTTGTTACTGACCACGAACCGGAGCATAGCGATCACTTGCCTTGACTGGGATAAGTGTCCTAGATTCAGGACACGTGTCCCAACCACGAGAGGCCGACATGAGCCACCCGTTCGTCTTCATGGATCTGCGCACCACCGACCGCGACCGCTCACGCGCCTTCTACGGCGAGCTGTTCGGCTGGTCGGCGACCGAGTCCCTGTTCACCGGCGCCGACGGCCCCTGGGGTGGGCTGACACAGCTCGCGGCCGACGACGACCGCCGGCCGCAGTGGCTCCCCTACGTGCCGGTGACCGACCTCGACAAGGCGGTCACGCGCGCGGTCGAGCTGGGCGCGACGGTCACCCGGCCGCGCGTCGACCTGCCGCCCGGCGCGGCGGTGGTGATCGACGACCCCACCGGCGCGACCATCGTGCTGTGGGAGCCGAAGCTCCCCTGAGCTACAGGCCCCACACGATGACGCGCTCCGGATGGATCCGGATGATCTCCCGCGACATGCCCCGCATCGGCGGCTCGTGGTCGCGCAGCACCTCGGCCGTGCCGCGGATCTCCACGCCGCGGACCCGCCACGGCTGGAACGACTCGATGTCGTCCACGACGAAGGCCGCCTTGCTGCCCGCCTCGACGTTGCGGAACTTCTTGCTCGCGGCGAGGTTGTGACCGCCGATGTCGATCACGTCCAACGCGGCGTCGTAGTGGAAACCCACCGGGTTGACCTGCGGGGTGCCGTCCGGCGCCACCGTCGCCAGCCGGCCGAGGGGTTGCGACGACAGGTACTCGACCGCTTCGGTGCTGAGAGCCATGCCGCCATCGTGCGACCTCCAGTTAGCTTGAGGTCAAGGCAGCTTCCAGTCCACCGGCGCGGCGCCCTGCTTCTCGAGCAGCTCGTTCGCGCGGCTGAAGGGCCGCGACCCGAAGAAGCCGTTGTGCGCGGACAGCGGGCTGGGGTGCGCCGACTCGATGCAGGGCACCGGGTCGAGCAGGGGCTTGAGGTTCCTCGCGTTGCGACCCCACAGGATCGCGACCAGCGGGCCACCGCGGGCGGCCAGCGCCCGGATCGCCTGCTCGGTCACGTCCTCCCAACCCTTGCCCTGGTGGGAGTTCGGCTTGCCGGGCTGGACGGTGAGCGCCCTGTTGAGCAGGAGCACCCCGTTCTCCGTCCACCGCGACAGGTCGCCGTTCGTCGGCGCCGGGTGGTCGAGATCCTCGCAGTACTCCTTGTAGATGTTCACCAGACTCTTCGGCAGCGGGCGCACATCGGGCGCCACGGAGAAGCACAGGCCGATGGGGTGGCCGGGCGTCGGGTACGGGTCCTGCCCGACGATCAGCACCCGCACGTCCGCGAAGGGCTGCTTGAACGCCCGCAGCACGTTCTCGCCGGACGGCAGGTACTCCCGACCGGCGGCGATCTCCGCGCGCAGGAACTCACCCATGGCGGCGATCCGGGGAGCGGCGGGGGCGAGCGCTTCCGCCCACCCGGCCTCGACGATCTCGTGCAGCGGTTTGGCACTCACGGCACCGGACCCTATCCAACGGCTCAGTCGAGCCTGCGCAGCCCCGCCCGATACTCCGCGATATTGCTCACATACGCGGCGACGATGCCGGACACCATGTCGTCGGGCACCTCGTGACCAGGCCGAACCTTCGCCGGCACGCCAAGAGCCATCCGCCGTGCCGGCACGTGCCCGTTGTACGACAACACGGCGCCGGCCCCGAGCACGGCGCCGTCCTCGACGACGGAGCCGTTCAGCAACACCGAGCCGGACGCGATCATGCAGCGGTCGCCGACGGTCGCGCCCTCGATGTGCGCGTTGTGCCCGACCACGCAGTCGGCGCCGATCCGCGTCGGGTGCCACTGCGTGCAGTGGATCACCGTGCCGTCCTGCACGGACGTCCGCTCGCCGACCTCGATCGTGCCGGAGTCGCCGCGCAGCACGGCCTGGGGCCACACCGACGCGAACGCGTCGAGCGTCACCGCGCCGATCACCGTCGCGTCCGGGTGCACGTAGGCGTCCGGGTGGATCCTCGGCACGCGGTCGCCTAGGGCGTAGATGGGCACTCGGCCTCCAGGTTCTTCCCGAGGTGCACGCTCTCCTCCTCCTCGGCGTAGTAGCCGAAGCTCGGCACCTCCACATAGCCCGCCGACCGGTACAGCGCGATCGCCTCCGGTTGCCGGGTCCCGGTCTCCAGGATGAGCCTGCGGTACCCGGCGTCGAGCGCGGTCCGCTCCAACTCGGCGAGGACCGCCCGCGCGAGCCCCTTGCCGCGCGCACGCGGCGCGACGTACATCCGCTTCAGCTCGACGTCGCCACCGTGCACCCGCCAGCCGCCGCACGCCACCGGGTCGTCGTCGAGGTAGCAGACGAGGAAGAGCCCGTGCGGCGGCGCGAACTGCGCCGGGTCGACGGGGGTCTGGTCCTCGTCGCCGTAGCGGACCACGTACTCCTGCTGCACCTCGGCGATCAGGGCGACGGCGTCCGGGTGGTCGTAGGCAACGATGTCTATCCGCACGCGGCGATTCTGTCGCACGACCCCGCCGCGCGTCTTCACCGAAAATGCTGCCAGCCGGGGCCGCCCGCGTACGGCTTGCCGTCGACCGTCACGGCACTCCCCCTGGTCACCGTGCCGATCGTGCGCCAGCCCGCCGGCACCGCGGCCGGTTCGGGGAACGTCGCGGCCAGTGCGTGATCCTCACCACCGGTCAGCACCCAGTGCCTGGGGTCCGCGCCGAGCGCGGTGCCGACGTCGACGAGGCGCTGCGACACCTCGATCAGGTCGGTGCGCACGTCGACGGCCACAGTGGACTCCTCGACGATGTGCCCGAGGTCGGCGAGCAGCCCGTCCGAGACGTCGATCATCGCGGTCGCGCCGGCGAGCGCCGCCTGCGGACCGGCCGCGTACGGCGGCTCCGGCACCCGGTACGCGCCGACCACGTTCACCGGCGAGCGGAAACCGCGCCCCAGCACGGCGAGCCCGGCGGCCGACCAGCCGAGCCGGCCGCACACCGCGACCACGTCGCCAGGGCGGGCGCCACCCCTAGTGATCGGCTCGCGTCCCTGTAGATCACCCAATGCGGTGACCGAGATCACGATCTCGCTCGCGGTGACCACGTCGCCGCCGACGAGCCCGGCCCCGGCCGCCTCTGCCTCCTGCCACATGCCGGCGGCGAGCCCCTGCGCCACTTCGGACGTCGTGGTGCCCGGGCAGGCGAGGCCGACGAGCAGTGCGGTGGGCACCGCGCCCATCGCGGCGATGTCCGCCATGTTGACCGCGATCGCTTTGCGCCCAACGTGTTCCGGCGTCGACCAGTCGAGTCTGAAGTGGACTCCCTCGACGAGCACGTCGGTGCTCGCGACCACCCGGCCGTCCGCCGCGGTCACGACCGCGGCGTCGTCGCCGGGGCCGATCACCGTGGTGGCGGGTTGGACGCGACCCGCCGTCACCCGTCCGATCAGGCCGAACTCACCGACATCCGCGACCGTTTCCGGTGGATCATGAGCTGGGCCTCCTCTATTGTCGGCCACGACACCTCCGATAGTCGGATCCCCAAACGATCCTGAACTGCGGTACCTTTTGCTGCTCACGTTCCTACCTCTTGAGTCCAGCCAGACATGAAGGGGCACGCCGTGGTCCACGCATACATCCTGATCCAGACCGAGGTCGGCCAGGCCGCCGCGGTCGCCGCGGAGATCGCCAAGATCGCCGGCGTGACCACCGCGGAGGATGTCACCGGGCCGTACGACGTGATAGTCCGAGCCGAGGCGGACAACGTCGACCTGCTCGGCCAGCTCGTCGTCGCTCGCATCCAGAACGTCGACGGCATCACGAGAACCCTCACCTGCCCGGTGGTCCACCTCTGAGGCATGTTCTAGTTGGGCCGTGTCTGACAAGCCCGACCAACCGCTCTCCCGCGTGACGCTGGGCGTGGCCGTCGGCCTCGCCGCCGTGTTGGTGCTCGGCGTCATCGTGGCGAGTGTCGTGCTCGGCGGTGACCCCGACGAGCTGGCCACCGCGCCGACCACCACCGCGCCGGCCACCACCGCGCCGCCCCGCACCGGTCCGTACGCGCTGGTCGCGGTCGACGCGCCCGCGGCGACCCAGCCCGGCTGCACGAACCTGGCCGCCGCGCTGCCGAAAGAGCTGCCGAACAAGGGCGACGTGCTGAAGCGCCTGACGCTCGCCGAGCCGGCGCCACCCTCGGCCGCGGCGTGGGCCGGTGACCGGGGCGAGCCGGTCGTGCTGCGCTGCGGGCTGGCCGAACCGGCGGAACTGACGCCGACGGCGCAGCTGAAAGCAGTGTCCACGGTGAACTGGCTTCCGATCGAGGGCGCCGGCGCGATCACCTGGTACACGGTGGACCGTCCGGTCTATATCGCGGTGACGATCCCGACCGACACCGGCACCGGCACCATCCAGGAACTGTCGGAAACCATCGCCGCCACGGTGCCAGCTTCTTGAAACCCCGCTAACCGCAAGCGAAGCGAGCCAAAGTCACAACCACAAGTGAGGGCCCTAGTGAGCGGCCGCCGGCGTCTGGACTGACCGAGCAGCGGAAGGCCACGAGCGAAGCGAGTCGCCTGAGCAGCGCAGGGAGGGAAGACGCCGGGTCCAGGCCGCGATTGCGTGAGCGGAGCGAGCCAATGTCACAGCGAGCCAGTGTCACCTCACCGCAACCCGGTTCCTCTGGCGATCGCGGTGTCGATCAGTGTGGACAGCAGCGTCGGGTAGTCGACGCCGGTGACCGCCCACATCTTCGGGTAGGCCGAGGTCGGTGTGAAGCCGGGCATGGTGTTCAGCTCGTTGATGGTGAGCGTGCCGTCGGCGCCGACGAAGAAGTCGACGCGGGCGAGGCCCTGGCAGTCGAGCGCGCGGAACGCCTCGACCGCCATGGCGCGCAGGCGTTCGGTGACCGCGTCGTCGAGCTTCGCGGGGATGTCCAGCTCGGCCTTGTCGTCGAGGTACTTGGTCTCGAAGTCGTAGAAGTCGAGGTTCTCGTCGAGGATGCGGATCTCCGCGGGCAGCGACGCCTCGACGCGGCCGTCGGGGAACTCGAGCACGCCGCACTCGACCTCGCGGCCGACGAGCATGGCCTCGACGAGCACCTTGGGGTCGATCGCGCGGGCGGTGGCGATGGCGGCGTCGAGGTCGGCCCAGTCGGTGACCTTGGTGATGCCGGTGGACGAGCCCGCGCGGGCCGGCTTCACGAACACGGGCAGCCCGAGGCGGGCGCGCTGGTCGTCGGTCAGGGTCTCCTCGCCGCGATGCAGCGTCTCGCACGGGCCGACCGGCAGCCCGTCGGCGATGAGGAGCTTCTTGGTGAACTCCTTGTCCATGGCCACGGCGCTGGCGAGCACGCCGGCGCCGGCGTAGGGCAGGCCGACCATCTCGAGGAGGCCCTGGATGGTGCCGTCCTCGCCGTAAGCGCCGTGCAGGACCGGGAACACGACGTCGACGGCGGAGAGGATCTCGCCCTCGCGGCCGCGTTCGAGCACGACGAGGTTCGCGGCGGTCGGGTCGGCCGGCAGGGTCAGCGCGGTGCCGGACGTGATCGTCGGCATCGTCCTGCCCTCGATCGCGAGCGTCGCCGGGTCGGCGGGGCCGAGCACCCACGCGCCGCTCGGCGTGATGCCGACCGGCAGGACCTCGAAACGCTCCTGGTCGAGGTTCGCGAGCACGCTCGCCGCCGACACGCAGGACACGGAGTGCTCCGTGCTCTGCCCACCGAAGACGACTGCCACGCGGGTTCGCTCTTGGCTGGCCATGGCGCCCGACCCTACCCGTGCGCCTCGCCGGGGGAACCCACCAGCTCCACCAGCACCGGCAGGGCACGCAGCAGCTGTTCCCGTGAGCAGGCCGCATACCCCAGCGCCACGCCGAACCACCGCGCCCGGCCGACGTGGTGGCGGGCGAGCCCGTCGAGCAGCAGCCCGCGCTCCAGTGCCGCACGCAGCAGCTCCCGCTCCGCCTCCGCCGACCCGACCGGGACGACCACGTGCGCGCCCGCGTCGTCGCCGAGGACCCGGACTCCCCCGCGCACCAACGTGTCCACGACCAGGGTCCGGCGTTCGGACAGCTCGCGGCGCAGCCTGCGCAGGTGCCGGCCGAGGTCGCCGTTGCGGGCCAGCTCCACGACCACCAGCTGACCGGCCGGCGCGGGACCGCTGCCGGTCGCCTCGCGGTGGGCCAGCACCGCGGCGACGACCGGGGGCGGCGCGACCAGCCAGCCGATGCCGAGCGTCGGCGTGAGGATCTTGCTCGTGGTCCCCAGGTGCACCACAACGTCCGGCGCGAGGGCGGCGAGCAGCGGCAGCGGCGCGACGTCGTAACGCAGCTCGCCGTCGTAGTCGTCCTCGATGACCAGCCAGCCCTGGTCGCGGGCGCGCTCGACGAGCGCCACCCGCCGGGCGGCCGACATGCGCCCGCCGAGCGGGTACTGGTGCGCCGGGGAGCAGTACACGGCCCGTGCGGCCGCCGGGATCGCGTCGATCAGCAGCCCGTCCGCGTCGACGGTCGCGGGCACGACCCGCATGCCCGCGGCCCGCAGCGCGCCGACCGCGCGCTGGTACCCGGGCTCCTCGACGGCGACCACGTCACCGGGTCGCAGGACCGCCCGACTCAGCTCCGCCGCGGCCGAGCTGGTGCCGGCGGTCGCGAGCAGCACCTCGCTGTCGCCGACCCGCAAACCGCGGTGCCGCAACAGGTGCTCGGCGACCGCGGCCCGGTACTCGGGCAGGCCGGCGCGGTCGGGCCGGACCATCGGCGGCACGTGCGCGGCCGCCCGCCACGCCCGCCGCCACGCCGACTGCTCGATGCCGCCCGCCCACGGCGAGCCCGGTGTGAGGTCGACGGCGGTCTCGAGCACGGTGTCGCGGCGCGGCGGTTTCGGCGTCGCGCGCAGCGAGCCGGGCGGCGCGGTCGTGATGTAGGTGCCGGAGCCGTGCCGGCCGGCGATCCAGCCCTCGGCGTGCAGCTGCTCGTAGGCCGCCGCGGTCACCGTGCGGCTGACCGCCAGCTCACCGGCGAGCGCGCGGGTCGAGGGCAGCCGGTCGCCGCTGCGCAGCCGGCCGTCGCCGGCGGCCGCCCGCAGCTGCTCGGCGAGCTGCACGGCGAGCGGCGTCGGCGACTCGCGGTCGAGGGTCACCGGCAGCACCGGGGTCTCCGCCATGAAGTGGCCTTCCGGAATCGCGGGGTCGTGGCCCTTCAATGATGCCACTCGGCGCGTCACAGTGAACGGCGTGACCCTTTCTCCCACGCCACGCAGCACCATCCAACGCGGCAAGGACCGTGCCGTGACCGACCGCGCCGCACTGACCGCCGTGCTCGACGCCGGCCTGATCTGCCATCTCGCGTTCGTGACGCCGGACGGCGCGCCGGTCGTGATCCCCACGGGCTACGGCCACGAGGGCGACACCCTGTACGTGCACGGCTCGACGGGCGCGGCGAGCCTGCGCACCGGCGCGGGCGCCGAGGTGTGCGTGAACGTGACGCTGCTCGACGGCGTGATCTACAGCCGCGCCGTGTTCCACCACTCGGTGAACTACCGGTCCGCGACGGTCCACGGCCGCGCGACGCAGGTGACCGACCCGGACGCGAAGCTGCACGCGCTGCGGGTGATCACCGAGCACATCGCGCCCGGCTCGTGGGACCGCGCGCGTGGCCCGAGCCCGCAGGAGTTCGCGAAGACCGCGGTGCTGGCGCTCGACCTGACGGAGGCGGCCGTCAAGATCCGCACCGGCGGTCCCGGCGAGGAGCCGGACGACCTGACGCCGGAGCGGATCGGCCGCACGTGGGCCGGGGTCCTGCCACTGGTCCGGGGCTGGGGCACGCCGGAGCCGTGCGAGCACCTGCCCGCCGACGTGGCCGTGCCGGCCTACGTCAGCTCGCGTGGGCCTCAGGATGGTCCGCAATAACACTGCGCATCGTGCGGGTCGCGCGGTAGACGTGCAGGCTCACCGCGGGGTCCGGGCCCGCGTTGACGACCCGGTGCGCGTAGCCGGGGCCGAACACCCGCGACTGGCCGGGAGCGAGCACGTGCGTCACACCGCCGCGGCGCACGTGCTCGGTGAGCGTGCCGGACACGAGAGTGAACGCGCCGGACGCGGCGCCGTGGTCGTGCAGGGCGGTGTGCTGGCCGGGCAGCCAGCTCATCAGCCAGACCTCCTGCTCGGCGGTGGCGTCGACGAGGACCGCGAACCGCTTGTCCGGGTCGTAGCGCAGCAGGTGCGCCCACCGGGCGCGGTCCTCGGCGTAGGCGCGGGCGATCAGCGCGGGGTGGACGGTCGCGGCGACAGAGGTGGACGCGATGGTGTTGGCCGGCACGGCGAACATGGGCGGAGCCTTCTCGGGAGAGGTGCGAAGCGGACGCGGGTGACTCACCGGGAAGGACACAGCGCGCTGGCGACCCGGCGGAGCTGGATACAGCCCCGCCGACCGGTGTGCGCGCTCGAGAACATGAGGAAAGAAAACACCCCCGGCTCCGCGGGAGCAAACGGGTCCAGCAAGTGGGATCGTGTGACCCATCCGCGCGGGGCTCGGCTCCGAACTGCGATCGACGGACGAGAGCAGGTGGTCATGGGCGATCGGGTGCGGCGGGTGCGGGAAGCCCGCCAGGAGTCGGCCGGCAAGGTCGGCGCGGTCGGCGCGGAGTTGATGCAGCGGGTGGCACGCGGCGACGAGGCCGCGTTCGAGCAGCTGTACGACCTGTTGGTCGGCCCGGTGTTCGGGCTGGTGCGCCGGATCGTGCGCGATCCTGCGCAGTCCGAGGAGGTCGTGCAGGAGATCATGGTCGAGCTGTGGCGGTCCGCGGCCAGGTACTCGCCGGAGCGCGGCAGCGCGATGACGTGGGCGATGACGATAGCCCATCGCAGAGCCGTGGACCGGGTCCGGTCCGCGCAGGCCGCCGCCGACCGCGACGACACGGTGGGCCGGCGCGACATCGGCCGTCCGTTCGACGAGGTCGCCGAGCAGGTGACGACACGGCTGGAACAGGAGCAGGTGCGCCGCTGCCTGCGCACCCTCACCGAGCTGCAACGGGAGTCCGTGCTGCTCGCGTACTACGGCGGCCGCACGTACCGCGAGGTCGGCGACCTGCTCGACACCCCACTCGGGACGATCAAGACTCGGTTGCGGGACGGGCTCATCCGGCTGCGTGACTGCTTGGGGGTGGCGTGATGAGCGAGCTTGCGAGCGAATCAGTGTCACAGGGCGACCGCGAGCGGCGCCACGGAGCCTGCGAGGGGGCGTCTTGAGCCCGGACATCCACGCGCTGACGGGCGCGTACGCGTTGAACGCCGTGTCCGACGACGAGCGGGCCGAGTTCGAGCGGCACCTCGCCGACTGCGAGCCGTGCGCGCAGGAGGTCGCCGAGCTGCGGGAGACCGCGACGAGACTCGCGCTCGCGGCGGCCGAGGAGCCGCCCGCCGCGCTCAGGTCGAGGGTGCTCGGCCAGATCGGCACCGTTCGCCAACTGCCGCCGGAGACGACCGTGGTGCCGTTGCGGCGCAAGGACCGCAGGCCGCTCGCGCGGCGGCTGACGACGATGGCCGCCGCCGTGCTGCTGGTGGCCGCCGCCGCGCTCGGGGTGCTCGTGGTGCGGCAGAACCAGCAGCTCGACGACACCCGGGCGCAGGCCGCCGAGATGTCGGAGATCCTGCGGGCGGGCGACGCGCAGGTGGTGACGCTCGACGGCGGCGACGGGGGCGACGGGGGCGACGGGGGCCGGATCACCGTGGCGATGTCGCGGTCACTGGACCGGATGCTGCTGCTCGGCGACGACCTGCCGGACCCGCCGTCCGGGCACGACTTCCAGGTCTGGTCCGGGCACGACGGCACGATGGTGTCGGCCGGTCTCCTGACCCCCGACCACGGCGAGGCGTTGCTCGCGGTCAGGGGTTTCGGCGACGCGGACCAGATCGCGGTCACGGTCGAGCCGGACGGCGGCTCCGACCAGCCGACGAGCGCGCCCGTGCTGTCGGTGGACCTGCCGACCGCGTGACGGCACGGACGCCTTTCCCGCCTGGGGAAGGCGAGGCGTCCGTCAGCGTTCCGGCTTGGTCTTGCGGCCGATCAGCTCGCCGGCCATCTCCCTCGGGTCGAAGCCGTCGTGGCAGACCCGGTGCACGACCTCGGTGATGGGCATCTCCACGCCGTGGCGCAGCGCCAGCTCACGGATCGCCGAGCACGACTTCACGCCCTCGGCCACCTGGCCGTGCGCGGCGGCCTGCGCCTGCGCGACCGTGTCGCCCCGGCCGAGCCGCGCGCCGAAGGAACGGTTGCGCGACAGCGGCGACGAGCAGGTCGCCACCAGGTCGCCGAGTCCGGCGAGCCCGGCGAAGGTCATCGGGTCCGCGCCGAGCACCTGCCCGAGCCGGGCCGTCTCCGCGAGGCCGCGGGTGATCAGCGTGGCGAGCGTGTTGTCGCCGAAGCCGAGCCCGCCCGCCATGCCGCAGGACAGTGCGATCACGTTCTTGCACGCGCCGCCCAGCTCGACGCCGACGACGTCGGTCAGCGTGTAGGGCCGGAAGTAGCCGGTGGTGCACGCCTCCTGGACCACGACCGCGCGGTCGTGGTCGGTGCAGGCGATCACCGAGCCGGTCGGCTGCTCGTCGGCGATCTCCTTGGCGAGGTTCGGGCCGGACACCACGGCGACGTGGCTCTCCGGCACGTCGAGCACCTCGGTGATCACCTGGCTCATCCGCTTGAGGGTGCCCAGCTCGACGCCCTTCGCGAGGCTGACGAACGTCGCGGCGGAGTCCATCAGCCCGCGCCACGCGGTCAGGTTGTGCCGCAGGCTCTGGCTCGGCACCGCGAACACGATCGCGCTCGCGCCCGCCAGCGCGACCCTGGGGTCCGAAGTGGACCGCAGGCTCGCGGGCAGTGTGACACCGGGTAGGTAGTCCGGGTTCTCCCGGCGGCCGGCGATCGCCTCGGACACCTCGCGCCTGCGTGCCCACAGCGTCACGTCGCTGCCCGCGTCAGCGAGCACCTTCGCGAACGCGGTGCCCCACGAACCGGCGCCGAATACCGCGATCCGCATGTCAGCCGTCGGCATCCGACTCGGCGGCCGGCTTCTTCTTCTTCGCCTTGGACGGCACGAAGAACTCGGCCGGCGCCGGCTCGCCACGCAGCTTCGCGAGCTGGTCGCGGACGCCGACCATGAGGAAGTCGGTGACCTCGCGCAGGAGGTCGTTGTTGACCGTCCGGTCCCGGAACCCCGTGAGGTCGACGGGCGGCGACACGTCGACCGAGATCTTCTTGCGCGGGAACGGGCGGAACTTGCGCGTGTAGCCGTTGAGGATGTCGCTCGTGCCCCAGCGGGCCACGGTGAGCACCGGCACGTCGTGCTCGAGGCAGTCCAGCGCGAGGCGCGCGACGCCGGTGCGGGCCCGCATCGGCCAGCCGGTGGGGTCCTTGGTGATCGTGCCCTCCGGATAGATCACCACGAGCTTGCCGTTCTGCAGCGCCTCCCGCGCGGCGACGAGGCTGTCGGCCGCGCCGACGCTCTGCCGGTACACGGGGATGCTGCCGGCGCCGCGGATCATGTACTTGAACACCGGCATGCGGAACAGGCTCGCCTTCGCGAGGAACCGCGGCACCCGGCCGTTGCGGTGCACGAACACCGCGTCGACGGGCGGATCCAGGTGGGAGATGTGGTTCATCACCAGCAGGATGCCGCCGTCGTGGTGGATGTGCTCCGCGCCGGTCCACCTGGTCTTGCCGATCGCGGCGATGGGGTAGAAGAACACCGCCGTCACCCACACCCAGAACCCGGTCTTCTCGAATCGCGCCGGCACCTGTCCTCCTCGTCACTGTTTCCGGAGTGAGTATGCCCCGGTCGCGGCGCATCGCTCCGGAGTCCTGCACGATGGGCGTCGTGGAGCATGAAGTCGACGCGGTCGACCTGGTCGTCCCGGTCAAGACGCTGGAGCGGGCGAAGTCCCGGCTGCGCGGCGCCGTGCCGGCGCAGCGGCATGCCGAGCTGGTGCTCGCGCTGCTGCTCGACACCGTCACGGCGGCGGTCGCGGCCGCCGGTGTGCGCCGGGTGCTGGTGGTCTGCGAGGACGACCGGATCCCGGTCGCGTTGCGCGGCACCGGGGCCGAGTGCGTCGACGAGCGCGGCCTACCCGGTCTGAACGCCGCGCTGTCCTACGGCGCAGAGCTGCTGCGCGAGCCGGGCCGGATGGTCGGCGCGCTCCAGGCGGACCTGCCGGCGCTGCGCCCCGCCGACCTCACCGCCGCGGTCGCGGCGGCGGACGGGCGGCGCGCGTACTGCGCGGACCGGCCGGGCACCGGCACCACACTGTTGCTCGCCGCCCCCGGCGAGCCGCTGCGCCCCCGGTTCGGCCCCGGTTCCGCCGCCGCGCACGCGGCGAGCGACGCCACGCCGGTCGGCGCGGCACTGGCGTCCCTGCGGTGTGACGTCGACACCGAGGAGGATCTCGCGGTGGCCGCCGGTCTGGGGCTCGGCACACACAGCGCCACCGTGTTGGCACGCGAAGGAAAGTTCATCCTTCCGTTCGACCGCGGCAGCACCATTCGGCCGTAATTGCTGGACAATGGGGCTGTGAGTACCGAAACGAGCCCCGAGCAGAGTGACCTGACGAGCCCCCAGACGGACCTTGCCGGCCAGGAGGAGCAGGCCGCGCCGGAGCCGCGTGGGGTGCCGTCCGCGCCGCCGGCGGTCACGCCGGACACGACGGTCACCGACCTGCCGGACGACCGGTACCTCAACCGGGAGCTGTCCTGGCTGGACTTCAACGCGCGGGTGCTCGCGCTCGCCGAGGACGAGTCGCAGCCGCTGCTCGAGCGCGCCAAGTTCCTCGCGATCTTCTCGTCGAACCTCGACGAGTTCTACATGGTGCGGGTCGCCGGGCTGAAGCGTCGCGACGAGACCGGCCTGTCGGTGCGCAGCGCGGACGGGCTGACCCCGCGCGAGCAGTTGGCCTACATCTCCAAGCGCAACCAGGAGCTCGTCGAGCAGCACGCGGCCGCGTGGGAGAAGCGGATGCGCGCCAAGATCGCCGAGAAGGGCATCCGGATCGCGAAGTGGTCGGAGCTCTCCGACCTGCAGCGCGAGCGGCTGTCGAACTACTTCCGCGACCAGATCTTCCCGGTACTCACCCCGCTCGCCGTGGACCCGGCGCACCCGTTCCCCTACATCTCCGGGCTGTCACTCAACCTCGCGGTGACCGTGCGCGACCCGAACGGCGGCGGCGAGCGGTTCGCGCGCGTGAAGGTGCCGGACAACGTGTCCCGGCTGGTGCCGGTCGACCACCACGGCCGCGACGACCGTGGCGCCACGTTCCTCCCGCTCGAGGAACTGATCGCGGTGCACCTCAACGACCTGTTCGCCGGCATGCAGGTGACGGAGGTGCACGCGTTCCGCGTCACCCGCAACGCCGACCTCGAGGTCGAGGAGGACCAGGACGAGGATCTGTTGAAGGCGCTCGAACGTGAGCTGGCGCAGCGCCGGTTCGGGCCGCCGGTGCGGCTAGAGGTCGCCGACGACATGAGCGAGCACATGATGGAGCTGCTGCTGCGCGAGCTGGAGGTCGACCCGCACGACGTGGTCGTGGTGCCGGGACTGCTGGACCTGTCGTGCCTGTGGCAGCTGCACTCGGTGGACCGCCAGGACCTCAAGGACCCGCCGTTCGTGCCGGCGACGCACCCGGCGTTCGGCGAGCGGGAGACCCCGAAGAGCGTGTTCGCGACGCTGCGCGAGGGCGACGTGCTCGTGCACCACCCCTACGACTCGTTCTCCACGAGCGTGCAGCGGTTCATCGAGCAGGCGGCCGCGGACCCGAAGGTGCTCGCGATCAAGCAGACGCTGTACCGGACCTCCGGTGACTCCCCCATCGTCGACGCGCTGATCGACGCCGCCGAGGCGGGCAAGCAGGTCGTGGCGCTGGTGGAGATCAAGGCGCGGTTCGACGAGCAGGCGAACATCAAGTGGGCGCGGACGCTGGAGAAGGCGGGCGTGCACGTGGTGTACGGCATGGTCGGGTTGAAAACGCACTGCAAGACGGCGTTGGTGGTGCGACAGGAGGGGTCGGTCATCCGGCGCTACTGCCACATCGGCACCGGCAACTACAACCCGAAGACGGCGCGGCTGTACGAGGACGTCGGCCTGCTCACCGCGGAGCCGGCGATCGGCGCGGACCTCACGGACCTGTTCAACGTGCTGACCGGGTACGCGCGGCAGGACACCTACCGCAGCCTCCTCGTGGCGCCGTACGGGATCCGGCGCGGCATCGTCGAGCAGATCGAGAAGGAGATCGAGCACCTGCGTGCCGGGCGGCCGGCGGGGATCCGCATCAAAATCAACTCGTTGGTGGACGAGCAGGTCATCGACGCGCTGTACCGGGCGTCGCAGGCCGGCGTCGAGGTCGACATCGTGGTGCGCGGGATCTGCACGTTGAAGCCGGGCATCGAGGGGCTGTCGGACAACATCCACGTGCGGTCGATCCTCGGCCGGTTCCTCGAGCACTCAAGGGTGCTCCACTTCGTCGGGTCCGACGAGTACTGGATCGGCAGCGCGGACCTCATGCACCGCAACCTCGACCGGCGCGTCGAGGTCCAGGTGCGGATCACCGACCGGAAGCTGACGGGCCAGCTGGACGCGATGTTCGAGTCCGCGCTCGACCCCGCCACCCGCTGCTGGGTCCTGGCGCAGAACGGTGACTGGACGGCGTCGCCCGCGGACGGGTCGTCGGTCCGGGACCACCAGGCGCAGATGCTCGCCGGACACCGCGCGCTGGCATAGCCGATGGGTCGGGTGATCGCCGCGGCCGGCGCGGTGGTGTGGCGTTTCGCCGGCGCCGAGATCGAGGTCGTGCTGGTGCACCGGCCTCGGTACGACGACTGGAGCCTGCCGAAGGGAAAGCTCGACGCCGGTGAGTCCGTGCGGGCCGCGGCCGTCCGGGAGGTGGCGGAGGAGACCGGGGTTCGGGTCGCGCTCGGCCGTTTCCTCGGCGAGGTCCGGTATCGCGTGGAAGGCGACCACAAGGTCGTGGACTACTTCGCGGCCCACGCGGAGTCCGGCTCGTTCGCCCCGTCCGACGAGGTGGACGAGGTGCGCTGGCTGCCCGTGGCGCCGGCCCGCGCCATGCTCACGCACGAACACGACCGTCCTGTCCTCGACGAGTTCGCGGCGCTGCCGGCGGCGCTCACGCCGCTCCTGCTGGTGCGCCACGCGAAGGCGGGCAGCCGGGACGCGTGGCACGACGCGGACGAGCTGCGGCCACTGTCGAAGAACGGGCAGCGTCAGGTGCCGCCCGTGCGTGCGCTCGCCGCGCTGTTCGGGTCCGACCGCGTGCACTCCGCGCCGCACGTGCGGTGCGTCCAGACGGTCCAGCCGATCGCGGACGACCTCGGCGTCAAGGTGGCCGAGGAGGAGCTGCTGACGGAGAAGTCCTACCGCGGCGCGGAGACCGCGGCCCAGCGCCGGCTGCTCGAGATAGTCGCCGATGGCGGGGTGCCGGTGGTGTGCAGCCAGGGCGGGGTCATCCCGGACCTGGTGTCGCGCCTGGCCGCCGAAGCCGGGCTGGCGCTGGATCGCGTGGAGAGCAAGAAGGGCAGCGTGTGGGCCCTCTTCTTCGACCAGGGCCGGCTGGTCGCGGCGGACTACCTCGCCGTGCCGTAGCGCGTGTTTCGCACGTGTGTCCAGTGTGGCCGGTCCGGATCCGGTGCCTCCCAAGGGCTTCGCCGGAAGCCCCTGGCGTCAAAGAGAAGCAGAGTAGGCCCCATTTCGGGGCGGAAATTCACGTGGGGTGCGGGTGCCGGAATGGGGATCGAGCCGGTGCGGAAGATCGCCTTATCGGCCGAGCGATAACACCACTCAAGACCCGGCGCCGACCCTCGAGAACAACAATGCGCCGCCCGCCGAGGCCCGCGACCCGCCGGAACGTCGCCAAGAGCCGCACAGAGCCGCACAGAGCCGCCTGGCGCCGCCGGCCGCCCGAAGCCCTTGCCAGCCCCGAAGACTGGCCCACGGCCAGCACAGGGCCTGCGTAAGCCCCATTTCCCGCCTATGGCGCGGACCTTGCCGAACCTCTAGGCGCCCCAACGACAGCGCCCACCCGGCCTTGACCCGTCCGCCGGCCGCCCTCGAGCCGGCCAACAGTGTCGGACCTCGTCGCTAGGCTGGATACCGGGGGGCCGGCGGCCGCCCCAGACCCCCTTCGCAGCCACAGAAGTGCCAGCGTACGGGCGTTTTCATCCGCTGTGTCCGTAGGCGTGGAGCGTCCGGACATGCGGAAGGCCACCGCCCGGATCGGGTCGGTGGCCTTCCGCTTCGAGACTGGACTACTTCTTCTTCGCGGCCGTCGCCTTCTTGGCGGCCGGCTTGGCCGGCTTGGCAGCCGGGCGAGCCTTGGCGGTCGCCTTTGCCGGCGTGGCCTTCTTGACCGCCGTCGCCTTGGCCGGAGCGGCCTTCTTGGCGGTGGTGGCCTTGGCCGGAGCCTTGGCAGCCGTGGCCTTGGCGGCGGTGGTGCGCGCTGCCGGCTTCGCCGCCGCGGCCCGCGTGCGGGTCGTGGTGGCAGCGGCGCGGGACGCCGGCCGGGCAGCCGCGGTCCGCGTGGTCGCCGCGGCCGTGCGGGTCGTGGACGCCGTACGGCTGGCAGCCGAACGCGTCGTCGCGACCTTGGGCAGCTTCTTCGCGCCGCTCACCACGTCCTTGAACGTGGTGCCGGCACGGAAGGCGGGCACGTTGGTCTTCTTGACCTTCACCGTCTCGCCCGTACGCGGGTTGCGCGCGGTGCGGGCGGCACGCGCACGCTTCTCGAACACCCCGAAGCCGGTGATGTTCACCTTCTCGCCCTTGTTGACCGTGCGGACGATCACATCGACGAGACCATCGACCGCAGCGCCTGCGGCCTTCTTGTCGCCGAGGCGATCCGAGAGCGCCTCGATGAGTTGGGCCTTGTTCACCCTTCAGTCCTCCGTATGACCACACTTGCGTTCTCGGCCAATCCGGCCGACTTCTCGCCACCGTATGCCTAACCCGGCACAATTTCCACGCGACTCGCCCAAAATCCCCGCTAAGGGTGCCGGATTCTGTTGCGTGGCTGCCATTCGGCGGCTTCAGTGAGCGAGTGTAGAGATAGTGGTCGGCTTCCACTTCGGCCGCCCCTCCTCAAACGCCCCGATCACCTCTTCGTGGCGCAGTGTCAGGGCTATGTCATCGAGCCCTTCGAGCAGCCGCCAGCGGGTGTAGTCGTCGATCTGGAACACCGCGGAGAAGTCCTTGGCACGCACTGTCTTGTCCCGCAGGTCGACGGTCACCTCGGTGCCCGGCTCGGCCTCGAGGAGCTTCCACAGCAGCTCGACGTCGGACTGCGCGCACTCGGCCGCGACCAGCCCCTGCTTCCCCGCGTTGCCACGGAAGATGTCGGCGAACCGGGACGAGATGACCGCACGGAAGCCGTAGTCGGACAGGGCCCACACGGCGTGCTCCCGGGAGGAGCCGGTGCCGAAGTCGGGGCCTGCCACGAGGACGCTGCCCGCACGGAAGGGTGCCAGGTTGAGCACGAACTGGTCGTCTGCCCGCCAAGCTGAGAACAGTCCGTCCTCAAAACCGGTGCGACTCACCCGCTTGAGGTACACGGCAGGGATGATCTGGTCGGTGTCCACGTTGGACCGGCGCAGTGGCACGCCGACCCCGGTGTGTGAGCTGAACGCATCCATGGTCGATACCCCTTTCAGTGTCAACGAGAGCTTGATGGCGTAGCGCCAGTCAGGTCTTCTGGAGAGGACAGGGTGCCGCGCACGGCGGTCGCCGCGGCGACGAGCGGGGACACCAGGTGGGTCCGCCCACCCTTGCCCTGCCGGCCCTCGAAGTTGCGGTTCGATGTGGACGCGCTGCGCTCGCCGGGCGCGAGCTGGTCCGGGTTCATGCCGAGACACATGGAGCAGCCGGCCTGCCGCCACTCGGCGCCCGCGTCGAGGAACACCTCGTGCAGCCCCTCCGACTCGGCGGCCGCCCGGACCCGCATCGAACCCGGCACGACGAGCATCCGCACCCCGGCGGCGACCTTGCGGCCCCGCAACACGTCCGCGGCGGCTCGCAGGTCCTCGATCCGGCCGTTCGTGCACGAGCCGAGGAAGACCGTGTCCACGTGGATCTCCCGCAGCGGCGTGCCCGGCGTGAGGTTCATGTAAGTCAGCGCCTTCTCGGCGGCGACGCGCTCGTTCTCGTCCGCGATCTGCTCGGGGTCGGGAACCCGTTCGGACAGCGGCAAACCCTGACCGGGGTTCGTGCCCCACGTCACGTACGGGGTCAGCGTGCTCGCGTCGATGTGAACCTCGGCGTCGAACGTCGCGGCGTCGTCGGTGCGCAGCGCGCGCCACGACTCGACCGCATCGTCCCAGTCCTGGCCGGTCGGCGCGTGCGGCCGACCCTTCAGGTACGCGAACGTGGTGTCGTCCGGGGCGATCATGCCGGCGCGGGCGCCCGCCTCGATGGACATGTTGCACACGGTCATCCGCGCTTCCATCGACAGCTTCTCGATGGCGGCGCCGCGGTACTCGAGCACGTAGCCCTGCCCGCCGCCGGTGCCGATCCGCGCGATGACCGCGAGGATGACGTCCTTCGCCGTGACGCCGTCGCGCAGCTCCCCGTCCACGGTGATCGCCATCGTCTTGAACGGCCGCAGCGGCAACGTCTGCGTGGCGAGCACGTGCTCGACCTCGGACGTGCCGATGCCGAACGCGAGCGCGCCGAACGCGCCGTGCGTCGAGGTGTGGCTGTCACCGCACACCACCGTCATCCCGGGCTGCGTCAGGCCGAGCTGCGGCCCGACCACGTGCACGATGCCCTGCTCGGCGTCACCCATCGAGTGCAGCCGGACGCCGAACTCCGCGCAGTTCTTGCGGAGCGTGTCCACCTGCGTCTTGGAGACCGGGTCCGCGATCGGCAGCTCGATGTCGATCGTGGGGACGTTGTGGTCCTCCGTCGCGATGGTGAGGTCCGGCCGGCGCACGGGGCGACCGGACAGTCGCAGTCCGTCGAACGCCTGGGGGCTCGTCACCTCGTGGATGAGGTGGAGGTCGATGTACAGGAGGTCCGGTTCAGCGCCGGTGCCCTGCCGGACGACGTGTTGGCGCCAAACCTTTTCTGCGAGCGTCTTGCCCTGCTTGTCTGTCACGTCTTTCACCCATCGACTTCCGGGAAGTGGGTTCCCACGATCTGAAACACTGGACTTCCCATATAGCGGGAACATAATATCGAGACGTGGGACAGCATAGCGGCATCGGTGTACTGGACAAGGCAATGGCCGTGCTGCAGACGGTGGCCAAAGAGCCCTGCGGACTGGCCGAGCTGTGCACGCGAACGGGGCTCCCCCGTGCGACGGCGCACCGGCTCGCGGTCGGCCTCGAGGTGCATCGCCTGCTGCGCAGAGGAAGCGACGGACGGTGGCGGCCGGGCGCCGCGCTGGCCGAGCTCGCCGGCGGCGCGGTCGACCCGCTGCTCGACGCGGCGAGCTCGGTGCTGCCCCGGCTGCGGGACCGCACCGGTGAGAGCGTGCAGCTGTACCGAAGGGATGGCGTGCACCGGATCTGCATCTCCACGGCGGAGCCGCCGAGTGGCCTGCGCGACACCGTTCCGGTCGGCGCGCGGCTCCCGATGACGGCCGGCTCCGGCGCGAAGGTGCTTGCGGCGTGGACGGACCCGGCGACGCAACGGTCGCTGCTCGCGGAGGCGGTGTACGGCGAACGCGCGCTGCTCGAGGTGCGCAGGCGCGGCTGGGCGCAGAGCGTGGCGGAGCGGGAACCCGGTGTGGCAAGCGTGTCCGCGCCGGTGCGGGACGCGTCCGGCGCGGTCGTCGCGGCGGTGTCGGTGTCCGGCCCCATCGACCGCATGGGCCGGCGGCCCGGCGCACGGTGGGCCGCGGACCTCCTCGCGGCGGCGGACGCGCTGCAGTCCCGCCTCTGATCAACTAGTCCACAGTGATCGGTCTGTGTGGACGGTCGAGGTCGCCGGGTCGCGACGAGGACGACCCGATGCCATGAAGGACCCCTTCATGTCGTTGAGTGACATGAAGGGGTCCTTCATGGCGCTCACGGGGTCACCGCCGGCCGGACTTTCGCGCGGATCGGCCGCCCTTTGGTTCAGACAACGCGGCGGGACAGCACTTGGACAGCTCGGTCCCGGCAAGCTAACAATCGCGGAAAACCATCGACACAGGCGGTAGCGTCGAACTCACCCTGAGCTGAGGAGCACGCAGTGCCGAGCAGATCGCGTCTCGGGCCGTCGGAGGGCGACCATCTCCAGCGTTTCATCTCCGCATTGCGTCAGACGCCGATTCCCACCGCGCCGTCCCCGCACGACGGCTACCAGGAGGCGCTCGGGCTGAACCTGCTGGCACTGGGCCTGCGGCTGGAGCACGTCGACCGGATGAGCGAGTCGCTGACACTCGCCGACTCCACCCACATGGCCCGCTCGGTGAGCATCGACATCAACATGAACGTGCTGACCGCGGAGCAGAAGTGGGCCCTGCGCACCGATCCGAGCGGGGCCGCGGACCGGCCGGCGACCGTGTGGCTGCCGGTGTCGCGGCAGTCCCGGCTGGACCTCGCGCCGGTGGTGGTGCGCGACGCGGCGGGCAACGTGGTGCCGAGGACGACCCAGGTCGAGACGGCCCGCGCGCTGATACACGGGCTGTGCCGGGCGTTCCGCATGTTCCTCACGTCCGACCGGCGCACCGAGGACCCGGACGAGCTGCTGCACGGGATCCGGCACAGCCTCAACCGGTCCCGCTGGCTGATCGAGGCCACCATCGCCACCATGATCGCGAGCGGGCGCCAGCACGTCGCCCCGCCGCCGCGCACCGTCGGCACCGGCCGCGCGACCGACTCGGAAAGCATCCGGGACAAGGCGATCGCCGCTGTCGAGCAGCTGTTCGCGCCGGACAGCCCGTTCCTGCGGCTGCTCGACGTCGCGTCGTCGGAGTACCTGCTCGTGGTGGAGATGCCGACGCACAAGGCACAGTCGTTCCTGCGCTACGAGGCGCCCGTGATCCCGGCCCGGTCGCAGAACCTGCGAGCCCGCAACACGTTCCTTCGGTGGGCGACGTTCCGCCACGAGTTCACCGTGCGGTACTCCACGCTCATCCCCCGCGCGGTCAACTCCTACCACGTGACCGTCGAGGTGCCGCCCGAGATCCAGGTCCGCCGGTTCTTCCTCACGAGCGACGTCGACTCGCCGGCGTTGCGGTCACTGGTCGACGACATGCGCGCGGTGGCGGCGAGCTACGACAACCTGCGCCGGGTCGCGCCCAAGCTGCTCGAGCTGGAGCTGCAGGGCATCGCGTCCCGCCTCGCCGAGTTCGGCCGCCGTCGCCAGCGCGACCTCGAGTCGTTCATCGCCTACATCGACGGGCGGTACGCGACGTTCGCGGCCCGTCCGCCGCGGTGGCCGGACCGGCCGGAGCTGACCGCGCCCGGCACCGGCGACACCGGTCTCGGCGAGGACCGCCCGGTCGTCACGAGGCTCACCCGGTTCGCCAACCACTACGAGGCCGACCAGTTCCGCAAGCTCGCCGACGGGCAGGTCACCGGCGCGACGCTCGACCGGCTGGCGGCCGAGCTGGTCGAGTCGCAGGTCGACAAGGACGTGCACGTGGACAACGACCCGAGGGAGAACGCCGGCCACGCGCAGTGGCAGCGGCGGCCGTTCGGCGCCGACCCCCAGTCGGTCGAGCCGGTGACCTCGACCGTCTACATCGCACTCGTCGACGACCCGCCCTCGCTGGGGTCCAACGTGGCGAAGCTGCTGCTCGCGGTGCTGCTGCTGGTCGTCGGCTTCGGTGTCGTGCTGGAGCCGACGTTCTTCTCGCACGTCCCGATCCTCGGCGACCTCGGCGCGCAGTACCGGCCGGTGGTCTCCGGCGACGGGCCGATCTCCTCCGCCGACGCCATCGTGACCATGCTGCTGCTGGTGCCCGGTCTGCTGCTGTCGCGGCTGGAGATCCCGTCGAACAAGACCGTGCTCGGCCAGCTCCGCCTGTTCCCGCGCTATGTCGCGTACACGTCGGTGATCATCGCGGGGGCGCTCGCGCTGCTGGTCGCGTCCGGCCGCTCGGACCGGCTGCACGGGCCGTTCGTGTTCGGGATGGGCGCGCTGCTCCTGCTGTTCGTGCTCGTCGGGATCGACGGCGCCGGCAAGGCGGTCAAGCGACGGCGGCGGGTGCCGGTGAACCGGGTGAGCCCGGTCTGGCTCATCGCCGAGATCCGGCGTCGGCCGGTGCGGCGCTGGAAACGGTTCCGCGCCGAGTTCTCCACGATCGGCTCCGATGACCATGCCTAGCCCCGGCCTGCGGCACTCGGCGCTCGCGGCGGTCGCCGCGCGGGCCGCGAACTCCGGCAGCCCCGCGGTCCTCTTCGACATCACGCACATCGGCCCCGAGGCCGAGACGCCGCTCACCGACGTCGTCCCGCCGACCGCGCTGGACCGGTTCGCCACCGAGACACTCGCGTTCCACGTCGCGGGCGCGGGCTTCCAGGTGCACACGTGGACCCCGGACACGCCGAGCAGGCAGCAGGACGGCGTGTCCACCAACCGGATCGCCGTCCGTCCACACGAGACGAACGGGCACGGCCCGGCGCACGGCATGTTCAACGGCAGCGTGGTGATCAACCCGGACTTCCTCTACGACGCCGAGCACAGCGTCGAGATCCTCCTGACGCTCGGCTACGAGCCGTGGCGGCCGACCTACGCCGACTCGCTGATGATCATGTTGGCGTACCAGGGCATGACGGCCGCCGCCGCGACGAAAGAATCCGACGAAGGGGCCCCGGTGCTGTTCCTGCAGTCGCCGGTGGCGCCGTTCCGGGACCCGCCGCGACAGTTCCGGGTGGACGGCTCCGGCGAGGCGCCCCGGGTCGCCAACGGGATGGCGCTGCGGATGCTCGTCGGGCTCGAGCACGGCAACCAGGGCAAACGCATCGGGCTCATGTGCGACCTCGTCGCGCTCGCCACCGAGAACGGGTTCGGGCTGCAGGTGGCCGACCGGCGCTTCGGGCGCGTGCGCGGCGAGTGGTGGTCGGTGCTGCCGCTGGACGAGACGCGGTACGCGCAGCGGCGGAAGGAGCTGTTCGGCTGGGCGCCGGAGGGAGTGCCGAGCGCCGTGCAGCTGCTCACGTTCGTCGGCCCCGCGCGGCTCGGCTCCTCCGCCGCGATCGCCTCCGACCTGCTGGCACGCAACGTCGGCGTGCTCGCCGTGTCCGAGGCGTCCATGCAGGAGATCGCGTTCATCAACATGATGGTGCCGATCGCGCCGGCGCGGATCGGCCGGGCACGGCTGTCGAGCACCAGCCTGTCCGTCGCGGACGGGTTGGGGCAGACCGCGAGCGAGTGCGGGCTCACGCGGCGCCAGGCCGTCCGCGCCAAGAGCCGGATCCCGGGTTCGGCGGCCACCGACTACCGGGTGCTGCGCACCGGCCCGATGCGGCCGCCGATCAGGGAGTCGGCGGCCGCGGGCGGCTATCCGGTGTGGCTGTCGTGGGGCCTGCCGCTCGGCGACCACCACCGGCCCGACGTCGCCGAGCTGGTCGTCGCCCAGCTCCGCGCCGCGACCGACGTGGTGGCCGACGCCCGGATCGACTACTACCGCGCCCGTGTCCAGCCGGACGGCCGCGTCACCGGTCGTGCGAAGCTCGTGGTGTCGCTGGTGGACGGTCCGACCCCGGCCCGGATCCCCGCACTGTTGAGCGAACTGTGCCCGAGAGCCCAACGGGAGGCGGTGGCCCACCTGGTCGGCGACGACCTGCCGCTGAGCGCCATCCGGCTGCGACTCGCCTGGCGGGAGCGGTGGCTCGGACACTCGGTCACGATCGCCTGAGCCGCGCGGCGCGCGTCACTGAGTGGTCAAGGTCGGAAGTCTTTCGGGGGTTGATGTCGTGAAGGGCGCTTTCGAGACGTCGGCCCATGTCCTGAAGGACCCGTTCATGTCGTTGAGTGACATGAAGGGGTCCTTCAGGGCGTTAGCCGACGGCGAGACACCCCAGCACGCGTTCACGGAAGAGGTCGTACTGCGCACGGCACCGCCTCGGCGGTCCGGCCGGCCGGTGCACGACCTGCCCGCGGACGACGGTTTCCTCCGGCCGGAACTGCCCTCGGGTCAGGTCGACCTCCACCCCGGTCCCGAACCGGTTCCAGTAGTGCACGCCGGTCCGCTCGCCGTCGACCTCGACCTCGCCGAGCACCAGCTCGCCACCGAAAAGGTCGTGCAGCACCAGTGCGGTGACCCCACACTGCCCCCTGGCGGCGTTGTCGGGATGCCAGTCGGCGAGATCGACCGGGTCGCACGTGTCGGGGCCCCAGCTCGTCCGCACCGCACGCTCGATATCCGCGAGTGTCCACACAGCCATGACGAGCATCATGCCGGACGGTCACACTGACCCGATGACGACGGCGGAACGGGCCCTTCACCACCGCACCGAGCTGGCCTGCGGCGCGGCGGCGGCCGCTGGTGTGCCGGGCCGTTTCCAGGTCTGGGAGCGGGCGGAACTGATGGCCGTGTTGGCGTCGGCGCCCGAGTTGGGCTTCCTGTCGACCATCTCCGGGGTGACGCCGGAGACCGTGCCCGCTGTGCTGGAGCTTCTCGAATCGCCGGTCTGGCACGGTGTCCGGCCGACGGTGGTCGTCGCGGCGGGCACCGACACGTCGGCGCTGCCGGCGGCGGGCCTGGTGCGCACGGACGACCGCGGGCTGGCGATCCGACGGCTCGGCGACACCCACGCGCCGGTCGACGTCCGTGCGGCCGGCGCCGACTTCGCGACGCTTCTGTTGGCCGGCTACGAGGTCGACGGCCCGGTCGCCGCCTTCATCGAGGCGGAGACCCGACTCCCCGGGATGCGACGGTTCGTCGCGGTGGCGCGGGAGACGCCGATCGCCGCGGCGGCCATGACGATCCACGACGGCGTCGCCGTGCTCGGCGGCGCGTCGACCCTGCGCGCGCACCGCGGCGCCGGCGCCCAGTCGCGGTTGCTGCGACACCGCCTCCTGGTCGCCACCGAGGCAGGGTGCGAGCTGGCGGTCGCGACCGTCACACCTGACTCGGTGAGCGCGCGAAACCTGCGGCGCGCCGGTTTCGCCGTCCACCGCCGCGAGGCGTGGACACGGCCCTGAGCCCGGGCATACTGGCGCGGTGGCACGACTTCTGCTGCTCGTCGCAACTTTTCTGTTTGCTGTCACCGCGTGCGGTGACAGCGCGCGGGCGCCGAGCCTGCCGCAACGGGTTCGGCGGGTCGACCCCGGCCGCAGCCGCCTGTGTCGCGGGCGCGGCGAGCTGTCGTCGTGGCCGGCGGCAGACCGGACGTCGAGAACGAGCAGCTGGCCATGCTCATCGGGCGCGTTCGCGACGATCGCGGTGTCCCTACAGCAAACCGGCGAGCGCGCGTGCCGGCTGCGCGGCGAGGTGGACACCCGGCCGCACGACCGGGACGGCGACTGAGGATCGGCTACTCGCACAACGTCAACGAGGAGGTCGCGCGGCGCGTCACGATCGTGCTGCCCGGGCAGTCGGCGGATCTCCGGCTGCCTGGACCACGCTGTACTGCGTGCCGGCCGGCGGACTGGACGTGGTGATCACCCTGCCGGAGGACGGCGGCACACACTCAGTCGAGGTCCGTGCGGCTGGCCACACAGGCCTCGTTGCCCTCGGCGTCGGCGAGCACCCACCACGCCGGCGCGTGCCGGTCGGTCACCAGATGCCCGCCCGCGGCAAGGGCCGCGGCCACGCGGGCCTCGGCCTGGTCGTGCGGCACCCAGACGTCGAGGTGGATCCGGTTGCGCAGCGGGCGTGGCGCGTCCATCTGGTTGAAGTAGAAGACCGGCCAGCGCAGGTGCGGGTCGTACAGCTCCTCGTCGGGGGTGTCGGCGCGGGGCAGGTAGCCGAGGACGGCACGCCAGAACGGGAGCACGTCGGCGATGACGAGCGCGTCGATCGAGACCACGAGGTTCTGCACGACGGACGGGTCCGCCGGCGCGCCGAGCTCGCGCGCCACCGCGGAGATCCGCCCGGCCAGCTCAGTGTGCCGGGTACTCAGCCGGCCCGGGTCCGACAGGAACGTGAAGACGCGTACGGTCACGCCGTCGCGCCGGACGTCGACGGCGGGATGAAAGTCGTCGATCCCCTCCAGCGCACCGATCGCCTGCGCGAGCCGGGCCCCGGCCGCGAGCGAACCGGTGCGGAAGTGCGTGCACGCCGTCTGGCCGACGAGCCGCCAGTCCGCGCCGGCGGCGTCGTGGAACTCCCTCGGGGTGACCGTCACGTCGCGTCGTCTCCTCGTGCGAACTCGACCCGCATGACCACGCGCCGAAGGGTCGGGTGGCTGACCTCCTCGAACCCCGCGTCCTCGAAGACCTGGCGAGCGCCGACGTTCAACTCGCCCCACGTGACCTCCTTGCCCGGCTGCGTGATCATCGGGTAGGCCTCCAACGCTCGCGCGCCGCGCCCTCTCGCGTAGTCGATCGTGGCTCTGGCGAGCGGGTAGGTGAGGCCGCGTCCCCGGTAGCCCTTGCGGACCACGAAGCAGGTCACCGCCCAGACACCGTCGTCGTCCTTGTCCTCGTCGCGGCCGGTCCACGGGATGCGGGTGCCGCGCAACTTCGGGTAAGCGGTGCGCGGCTCGACCGCGACCCAGCCCGCCGGCGCACCGTCCACATAGGCCACCAGCCCGCTCGTGCTCGTGGCGGCGGGGTCGCCGCAGGCGGTCTGCTCCCGGAGCATCGCGGACCGCTCCTCCTGCGTGGAGTCGCGCCAGATCCAGCCGCGGACCTTGAGACGCTCGCAGTGGCAGCGGCCCGAGTAGTCGGCGGTGCCGAAGATCGCGATGAGGTCGTCCCAGGACGCCTCGTTGGCGGGAACGATGGTGAGCGGCACGGTGCCCTCGGTCATGCCGGCACGGTAGCGTCCATTCCGGACGTTCGGCTACCGGAACGGAGGGCGGTCATGCGACCCGACACCAGCCCCACCGCGCGGGTGCTCCTGACCCTCGAACTGCTTCAGGGCAGCCCGGGCATCACCGCGGACCGGCTCGCCGACAAGCTCGGCGTCACCGAGCGGGCCGCGCGACGCTACGTCGGCATCCTCCGCGAGGCCGGCATCCCGATCGAGGCCGTCCGCGGGCCGTACGGCGGCTACCGCCTCGGCCGCGGCCTGCGGCTCCCACCGCTGATGTTCAGCGCCGCGGAGGCGCTCGGCCTGGTCATGGCGGTCCTCGACGGCCACCACGACGCGGGCGATCCCACCGATCCGGTCGGCAGCGCGCTCGGCAAGCTCGTCCGGGCACTCCCGGAGCCGGTGGCCGCGCAGGCGGCAGCCGTCCGCCGCACCACGGCGCCCGCCCCCGACCGCGGCGCCGCCCGACCCGACCCCGCGACCACCGCCGCACTCGTGGACGCGTGCGCCGGCCGCCGGCGGGTGCGACTCGGCTACCGCTCCGAGGCCGGCTCGGACTGGAGCTTCGACGCCGACCCGTGGGCGGTCGTGGTGCGCCACGGCCGGTGGTACCTGCTGTGCCGGTCCGTGCCCAAGGACGCCGTGCGCGCGTACCGGATCGACCGGGTCCAGACGGTGGCGGTCCTCGACGACACCTTCGTGCCGCCCACCGACCTCGACCCGGTCGCCATGCTCGAGGAACACCTCGCGACCGGCTGGGAGTACGACGTCGAGGTCGTCATCGACGCGCCCGTCGACACCGTGGCGCGCTGTGTCCCCCGCGCGATCGGACGCCTCGAGCCGGTCGACGCCGCGACCACGCGTCTGGTCGGCAGCACCAGCAACCCGTTCTGGTACGCGGAACAGCTCGCGCTGATCCCGGCGCCGTACCGGATCGTGCACTGTCCCGCCGTCCGGGACGCCGCACGAGCCCTCGGGCAGCGACTGCTGGCAGCGGCCGAGAGTCCCAGTCCCTGAACGACAAACAGCCGGCGGGCCACACGCCCACCGGCTGTTTTCGTTTGCCGCTAACGGTCGGTCGTCATTGGAGCTGGCGGGCCTTGAGGTAGCGGCGCCATTTCTGTGTCGGCGTCTCCACGAGATGCCACGAGAGCTGGCCGAACGCATAGGCCAACGGCGCCGAGATGACAAACAGCACCCAGCCGTTGGTGACGCCGAGCGCGATGATGATCTGTTGCAGCGGCGCGCCCCAGAGGTAGAGGCCGTAGCTGCCGTACACCCACCGCGCGGCGCCTTCGAGCCGCTTGGGCCAGTGCGTGCCGAGCACGATCACGCCGTACCCGAGCGCGAGCGCCAGTAGCCACTTGTCCAGCGACACCAACCGGAACAGCGCGCCGTCGATACCCGCGGTCCCGCCAGGAACGCCAGCCGACTCCGACATGAACCCGAGGTGGATCAACAGCCATGCGGCGACGAGCGCCACCGCGTACCGCGGCCGGAACGCGATCTTGTGCCGGTAGGCGTGCAGGACCATCCCGACGGTGAACGCGATCAGGAACTTGACCAGGAACACCATCGGCGTGACGCCGATCTGGCCGCCGGAGTCGAACGCGCCGAGGGTGTCGTCGTACACCGCCTGGGTCACCATCAGGCCGGCGAGCAGCACCGGCAGGATCAGCTTGGGCAGGCCGATCGCGATAGCCAGGCCGACGACCAGCACGATGCCGTAGCCGATCAGCTCCATGGGCAGTGTCCACAGCGACGGGTTCAGCGACTCGAAGTGCGGGTTGTCCGCGAAGGCGCCGGGCAGCGGTCCCTGAAGCCAGAACGGGACGATGTTGACCAGGTAACCCCACGTCAGCCCAACGCCGAAGTAGGCGCCGAGCGACAGACTGCTGAAGATCGGGCCGATCACGAGAACCGAGACCGCCACCACCACCGCGAGCGGCGGCACGATCCGCAGAATTCGGCGGGCACTGAACCGCCACCAGGACGGGTCGCGGTCCCAGCTGTCATGGATCTGATACCCACTCATCGCGAAGACCGCCAGCAGTGCGAAGTCACCGACCCCGACGCCGAGGAACAACGGCGGGTGCATCGGGTTCAGCAGCCAGAAGGAGTGGCTGAAGATGACAATCAAGCTGCAGGTCACTCGTAACCAGGCAAAGCCGACATGGGAACGCGCGTATGACTCCTTGAGAAATGCTCGCCTTTTGAGCTGAGTTTCTTCTTTGATAGCCATCGTAAGCTCTAACCTTCCCTCCAGAGGTTCACTCAAATTATCCGGCGAATCCGGCCCACCCTCTAGGGAATGCGTCCTCGGCAGCCTGGGAATTTTACTGTTGCCGATTGCGCCATTCGAGTGAATGATATAAGTGAGAATCATTCGACACTCACTATCGGTTAGCGCCGGCCTCCCGAAATCAACACGACCTGGTCGAATCGATCAAATCGCGCGCATAACTGTCCAACTGCGGGATAATCGAACATCGCGTCCCGAACCTCACATCGCCGAACACGCGACGCCGAATATGTGTTGTGGCTCACCGATCGTCGATCAGCACACGGGAGTTGTCACAGCCGGGGCCGCCGCCTTGTCTTAAGGGGTGCGGGTACTCCTCAGCTACCCCGACAGGAGGCGAACTTCGTGGAGCGAGTGCGGCTGCACCAACAGATCGCGGGGACCGCTGCCGCCGCGACGCCCTTCGCGTCGATGCCGCGTGCCGGGATCACGTCGCGCGTCGGCACCGGGGCGCACCAGCGAGTTCGGCGCGAGCACGGGCGGCAGCGGTATCTTCTGGATGCCGTCGGGCCCGACGTGAAGCGCCCCAGGTTCCCGAGCTGGCGACAGGGGTGCACAGCGACATGACCGATCGTGAGGAACTGCTTGACGAGCTGCGGCCGGTCGCGTTCGCGATCGCCTACCGGATGCTCGGCAGCTCGTCCGAGGCCGAGGACGTGGTGCAGGAAACGCTGCTGCGGGTGCATCAGGCGCTTGATGCCGGCGAGCAGATCGCATCGCCGCGCGCGTTCGTCGCCACCGTGACCACCCGGCTGGCGATCAACGAGCTGCGCTCCGCGCGCGCCCGCCGCGAGCGCTATGTCGGCGAGTGGCTGCCGGAGCCGATCATCACCGACAGCCAGGATGATCCGGCTCGGCACGCCGAGACAGCCGACTCGCTGTCGGTGGCCATGCTGGTACTGCTGGAGAGCCTCTCGCCCGAGCAGCGGGCCGTGCTACTGCTGCACGATGTGTTCGCCTACGGGTATCCGGAGATCGCGACGATCGTCGGGAAGAGCGAGGACAACGTGCGCCAGCTCGCCACCCGCGCCAGACGCCACGTCAAGCAGCGCCGGCCTCGCTTCGAAACGACGCGCGAGCAGCGCGACGAGCTGGTACGACGGTTCTTCGCGGCCGCAGAGCAAGGCGATCTCGCCGGGCTCGAGGCGCTGCTCGCTCACGACGTGGAGCTGACCGGCGACGGCGGCGGCAAGGTTCCGGCGCTCGCGCGGTTGCTGCACGGGCGCAGCCGCGTCGCGCGCACGCTGATCAACGGGCTCCGCGTGATCGCTCGCCTTCCTGGAGTGTCGTGGCGCCCCCTCGAAGTCAACGGCGGCCCGGGAGCGCTCCTTCTCGACGGACAGCAGGCGCTGATCGGCGTGGTGGCGCTCGACATCGCCGACGGTCAGATCACCAGCATCAGCTCGATCGTCAACCCCGACAAGCTGACCCACCTCGGGCCGGTCGCCGACGTCAAGTCGCTACTGCGGTCCGCGACGTCGGTCGAGGCTCACGGGACCGATCCCCGGGCTCGTCCGAATTAAACCGTCGCCAATTCCAGACGGCCGTCGGCAGGAAAATGGGTTGGGCGGAATGATTGACGTAGGTGTCGCCGGGAGCGCCTCGACAACAAGGCAATCCAGAAAGGCAACAACCTATGCATTCTGCGCATTTCACTACGGAGACATCGTCGAACGGTGTCGTCGAACGCGACTTCACTGACGAGCACATCGAACGCCAGTCCGGTCTCGCGTTGTTCGACGCCTTCGCCTCCAAGGAAAAGACGTTGCACGCCAACGCCGGCAAGCACATAGAGGTGCCCAGGTTCGAGACCGACAGCGCGGTCCGGTTCTTCGCCCGACACCTCGGCCGGGCCGTCACGGCACCGGCCTGACGTGACGGTGCGGGCGACCGGCCACCAGTCGGTCGCCCGTACCCCGTGCTCGCCGGTGTGCCCGCTGAGCCGGCCGGCCTCCGTCGTTACGCTCGCGGGTGTGGCCGAACTGGACGACCTCATCGACGACCTCGCCCACTGGCGCACCAGCGACGACTATTACGACGCGGAGAGCGCCCGTGACCGGGCCATCCGCACCTTGGCCGCACGCGGGCCCGCGGTGGTGCCGGTACTGGTCGCACGGCTGGATGAGCTGCTGGCTGAACGCGCCCGGCACGAGGCAGCGGCCGCGGCTCTGAAGAGCGCCTGGGACACCTGGTACGCCCGCATGGATCAGGTCGGGGACGAGGCCGAGCGGCAGGGCCGCGTCGCGACCGAAGCGGACTTCCGGGCCGCCGAGATCGAGCAGCCACCCAGCCCCGACGAGGTGCGCGCTCATCGCGACCCGTACCAACTGCGGCAGGGCATCGTCCAGGCACTGCACCAGCTCGGCGACCAGCGGGCCGCCCCAGTGCTCGTCGCCGCCCTCGCCGACAGCGCGTGTGTCTGGTACGCGGCGCTGGCACTGCGGGACATCCGCGCAGAGAACCCGGTCGGGCCGCTCATGGACGGGCTCGTCCGCACCGCCCGCAACGGCACGATGACCGACGAGATTGCCGCGACCATCATCGGTTACGGCGTCTCCCCCGAGACGGTCGTGGCCCGGTTCACCGCCGAGCCGACCGCCCAGGGGCGGGTCAACCTGATGGAGCTGCTCGCCGACCTGGCCGCCGGGCAGGACGTTTCTGCGGAGGCGTTCCTGGCGGCTGCCGGCGATGAGCTGGCAGAGGTCCGCTGGGCAGCGACCGACGGGCTCGCGCGGGTGCCGAGGACCACCGAGACCGAGCACGCCCTGCTGCTGATGGCCCTGGATCCGGAGGAGTCCGTTCGGTGGCGGGCGATCTCGGCGCTCCGCCGCGTCCGTGGCGCGGGCGGCACAGCCATCGGCGGTTCTCGCTCCTTCCCACTCACCGAGGACCTGGTGCGGGAGGCCGTCGGCGTTCGCGACGGGCGGGTGCAAACCCGGGTACAGAGTCTGCTGACCGAGCTGGACGACCCCATGCCGGTGTTGCGTGCCCTCCACTCGCTGGCCGCCGGCGACGATCGGCGGGCCGGAGCCGCGCTGCTCGACGGCGAGGCGCTGTTCCGGCTGATGCTGCGTGACGGGACAGCGGCCGAGGCGAACGCCGTGTTCGAGTCGGTCGCCGGGCCGGCCGACGTGACGCGATTCGAGCAGTTCAAGGCGACACAGCCGAAGCAACGCAGGCGCTGGTTCCGCCGCCGTTGAGTCACCCGCCGCCCTTTCGAGACATCGCGATCGAGCTGGTTTCCCAGGTGAACCCGTCCGGGTCAGTGAAAGGCTCGGCAGCGCCGCCGACCGCGATCCGGTGCGATCCGGTGCCGTCGGGGGAAACGCCGGCGTCCTTGGCGAGGGCACGGCGCCGGTACAGCGCCAGCTTGACGGGGCTCGACCCGGTAGCGAACTCGACGTACATGCGGCCGAAGCTTTTCGCCACGGTGAGGCCTCGGTCGAGGTAGAACTGTTTGCTCGCGGCCACGTCGGTGACTCCCAGCAGGAGCACGATGTCGTCGAACCGCCGGCTGGCAGGGCCGGTGTCCTTCTTCGCCGAGGTCGCGACCTTCCAGATCGTCCCGTCCGGGGCTTGTACGACGCCGCCGTAGCCCCACAGCGATTTCGCGGCGGGTTTGAGCGCCGTCGCCCCGGCGTCGAGGGCGGCGTCGATCAGGGCGTTGACATCGGCCGGCTGGGACACTGTGAGTGACAGGGTGAACCCGCGGAAGCCGGTGGTCGGTTCCTGCGAGGCCCGCAGGCGTAGCCGGGTGTCCAACCTGAAGGCCGTGGTGTAGAAGCTTTCGGCGGCCGCGGGGTCGGCCACCTCGAGGGTGATGGTGTCGATGGAGGTCATGGCGGTAACGCTAGGCGCGGGCCGGTGACCAGCGCTTCTTGATTCCTGACCGGTCTTGAGACAGCGGCTCGCAGCTAATAGGACCGGTTACACGGAATAGCTGTTCCTCATATCCTTCGCGTGAGGCCGATTCGGAGGCCAGACTCTCCCTGATTCGTTGGTAAACGAACTTCATCTGAGCGGCCAGGTCGCCCGGAGATACCGGGTTGAAGTCCCTGTCAAGAGCCGCCGTACCCCGATAACCACAGAGTCTTGTCCACCTGAACACCCCTGGGAGTAGCCCATGGATTCTTGCTGGGACATCCAGTAATAGAAGAGATCGGTGCGCGTCGGCGCCGACGGGGGCCGCCGACGCGTCGGGGGTGACGAGCTGGCCGGTGACCGCGGCTACTCCCGCGGCACCGAGGCCGGTCATGAGGCGGCGGCGGCCTGCGTTGTTGCTTACGGCGTGAAGGATCGCCGCAAACAGCGACGCCTTAGTAGATCACGGCTGATAGAGCGTCAAGCATTGCTATGAAGGACCCCTTCAGGGCGTTGAGTGACATGAAGGGGTCCTTCATGGCATCGAGCCGATGGCTCGCGATGAAGGGCTCACGAGAGGTGGCGGCAGGTCACCGCGGTGGGGACCCGCCGGGCGACTGTTCGGGTCGCGATAAAGAGCTCGAGCAGCTTGACGCGTTCATCGAGGCCGCCGCGGTCAGTGGCGGGGGCCTGCTTCTGACCGGAGACGCCGGCGTCGGCAAGTCTGTGCTCCTCGACGCCGCCATGGCACGAGCGACAGCGACCGGCGCCCGGGTGGTGCGTGCCGCCGGTGTCGAGTTCGAGGCGGGCATGAGTTTCGCGGGGCTCCACCAGGTGGTCCATCCGCTCGCGGAAGATCTCCGTCGACTGGGCGACAGGTACCGTCGGGCGTTGGCGGTCGCGACCGGGCTCGACGACGGGGTTCCCGCGGACCAGTTGACCGTGTCGAACGCGCTGCTCGCCCTGCTCACGGAAGCCTCGCAGGTCGGGTGCACCCGACCGAGAACGGGCCGCAAATACCTGTCTCTTTCAAATACAGGTATTTGCGCAACAAACGCGTCGTATTCCCCCGAGAAGCTTCCAGAAACACGAACGGCGGCGCTGACCTGTGTCAACGCCGCCGTAGAGTGTTGTAGCCCCGACGGGATTTGAACCCGCGCTACCGCCTTGAGAGGGCGGCGTCCTAGGCCGCTAGACGACGGGGCCAGAACCAGAGCGAATTCTACCAGTGACGATTTCGTTCGCTCCGCTGGGGTACCAGGACTCGAACCTAGACTAACTGAACCAGAATCAGTCGTGCTGCCAATTACACCATACCCCAAGGACTCTGCTCGCCTTGCTCAGCAGCGCCGGGAGAGATGTTAGACCACGCCGCCCCGGCACCGGAAATCGACCCCGGCTCCTGCTGTGAGGTCCGGCGTACGGTACTCGCTGACTAGGAGTTCCGGCAGGTCAGAGAGGGTTTCGATGGTCTGGACGCCCGGCTCGGGGCGGACGGGCGCGGTGGCGCGGGACAGCCAGACGCCGTGGAGGCCGGCGTCGCGGGCGCCGATGGCGTCGGTGTCGAGGAGGTCGCCGACGTGGATGGTCTCCGACGGCGCGACACCCATGCGGGCGCACGCCGTGTGGAAGATCACCGGATCGGGTTTGGCGGCGCCGAGCTCGCCGGCGATGACGAGGGTGTCGAAGAATCTCGCGATGCCGAGGCCCGCGAGCTTGCCGCGCTGGTGCTGCCCGGAGGCGTTGGTGACGGCGGCCAGCTTGAGGCCGGCGGCACGCAGCCAGTCGAGGCACGGGATGGCGTCCTCGAACAGCTGCCACGTCGTCCTGAGCTGGGTGCAGCGCCGCTCCTCGAGCGTGGCGACCAGGTCGTCGTCCAGGAGGGCGCCGAGGTCGGCGAAGAACGCCTTCGTCCTGGCGCGGTGCATGGCGTCGTAGGGCAGCTCGCCGGACACGACCCTGGCGACGTGCTCGTCGGTCGTGCGCTGCCAGCGCGGCCACATGTCGTCGCGGCCGATGAGGTCGTACAAGGCCCGCTTCGCGGAGCTGGTGAAGTCCACGAGCGTGTCGTCGATGTCTAAGCAGACGGCCTGGATCCTCGGCGGCTCGTGCTCGGCCGCCAGCTCGGTCGAGCGGCGGTCGGAGGCAGCAGGAAGCGGCACGAGCCCAAAGGTCATCAGCAGAGATTAGGCCGCCCGGGGCACTCTCCGATTCGGCTATAGAGGTGATTGTTTGGACTCTGACACGATTAAGTCAGCACCACGTCAGCCGGGCCCGATTAGGCTGTATCGCTTTTTGTCAGCCCCGCGTTACTGCCGTGTCAGGAACGTGCCGCCCGGAGCCGCGACAGTGACCGCTCCCGGCCGAGCAGCTCGAGCGACTCGTACAGCGGCGGGGACACCGTGCGGCCGGTCGCGGCCACCCGGACCGGCGCGAACGCCTTGCGTGGCTTGAGCCCGAGCCCGTCGATCAGCGCTGCCTTCAGCGCCTCCTCGATCGCCGCCGTCGACCACTCGCCGACGCCCTCGAGCGCGGCGATGCTGGCGTCCAGGACGGGCGTCGCGTCGGGGCCGAGCGCCTTCGCGGCGGACTCCGGCTCCGGCGCGAACTCGTCCTCCGCGACGAACAGGAATCGCACCATCGTGACCGCGTCGGACAGCACGGTGACGCGTTCCTTCACCAGCGGCGCGATAGCCCGCAATGCGTCCTGCGCCGCGGCCGACGGGTTTTCCGGCAGGATTTTCGCCGACGCGAGATAAGGGATGACCCGCGTGACGAAATCCTCGTCGGAAAGCCGACGCATGTGCTCCGCGTTGATCGCCTCGGCCTTCTTCAGGTCGAACCGCGCGGGATTGGCGCTGACCTTGGTGATGTCGAACGCCGCGACCATTTCGTCCATCGTGAAGATGTCGCGGTCGTCCGCGATGGCCCAGCCGAGCAGCGCCAGATAGTTCAGCATGCCTTCCGGCAGGAACCCGCGTTCCCGGTAATGGAACAGGTTCGACTCTGGGTCGCGCTTGGACAGCTTCTTGTTGCCGTCGCCGCGCACGAGCGGCAGGTGCCCGAACAACGGCGTGAACGTGGTCACGCCGAGCCGCCGCAGCGCCTCGTACAACGCGATCTGCCTCGGCGTCGACGGCAGCAGGTCCTCGCCACGCAGGACGTGCGTGATGCCCATGAGCGCGTCGTCGACCGGGTTGGTGAGCGTGTACAGCGGCGCCCCGTTCGCCCGCACCAGCACCGGGTCCGGCACGCTGCCGACCTTGAACACGATCTCACCGCGCACCAGGTCGTCGAACGCGAGGTCGTGGTCGGGCATCCGCAGGCGCAGCACCGGCTCGCGGCCGTCGGCGCGGAACGCGGCCTTCTGCTCGTCGGTCAGCGACCGGTCGGCGTTGTCGTAGCCGAGCTTCGGGTCCTGGCCCGCGGCACGGCGGCGGGCCTCGACCTCCTCGTTGGAGGAGAACGACTCGTACAGCTCCCCCGCCGCGAGCAGCCGGCGCGCGAGGTCGGCGTAGATCTCGCCACGCGCGCTCTGCCGGTACGGCTCGTGCGGGCCGCCGACCTCGGGGCCCTCGTCCCAGTCGAGGTTCAGCCAGCGCAACGCGTCGAGCAGTGCGACGTAGCTCTCCTCGCTGTCGCGGGAGGCGTCCGTGTCCTCGATGCGGAACACGAGCTTGCCGCCGTTGTGCCGGGCGAACGCCCAGTTGAACAGGACGGTGCGGATGAGGCCGACGTGCGGCGCCCCGGTCGGCGACGGGCAGAAGCGGGCACGGTACGCGGCTGGCTCGAATGCAGTAGTCATGGCCCGGTCAGCGTATCCGTCTTGACGGCGCCGGCCGCCGGGTGCATCCTGGAGTTATTCAACAGGCAATGAAATTTGGAGGGCGACATGGCTGACACCGAACGGACCACGTGTCTCGTCGTCGGCGGCGGCCCTGCGGGGATGGTGCTCGGGCTGCTGCTCGCGAGGGGCGGCGTCGAGGTGACCGTGCTGGAGAAGCACGGCGACTTCCTGCGTGACTTCCGCGGTGACACGGTGCACCCGACCACGCTCGACCTGCTCGACGAGTTGGGACTCGGCGAGGAGTTCGCGAAGCTGCCGCAGAGCAGGCTGGAGCAGGCGCAGGTGCCCTTCGTCGGCGGGATGGCGCCGTTCGCGGACTTCACTCAGCTGCGCGGCAAGCACAACTACGTCGCGATGGTGCCGCAGTGGGACCTGCTGGACCTGCTCGCCGACGCGGCCAAGCAGGAGCCGACGTTCACGCTGCGGATGAACACCGAGGCCGTCGACCTGGTGCGGGAGCACGGACGGGTGGTCGGCGTCGAGTACCGGACCACCGACGGCGAGACCGGCGAGATCCGCGCGGACCTGACGGTCGCCGCCGACGGCCGCCGCTCGGTGCTGCGGTCGGCCGCCGATCTGACCATCCGGGACTGGCCGGCGCCGCTCGACGTGTGGTGGTTCCGGCTGCCGCGCCACGAGAGCGACCCGAGCGGCGCGGTCGGCATCGTGAGCAGGTCCCGCGCGATAGTCTTGTTGGACCGCAACGACTACTGGCAGTCCGCGACGCTGATCCGCAAGGGCTCGGATCCGGCGGCGCGCAGTCGGTCGGTGTCGGAGATGATCGCGAGCATCGCCGAGGTGGCGCCGTGGCTCGGCGACCGGGTCGACGCGGTGTCGTCGTGGGACGACGTGAAGCTGCTCGACGTCCGCGTCGACCGGCTGAGCCGCTGGTACCTCGACGGGCTGCTGTGTATCGGCGACGCCGCGCACGCCATGTCGCCGGTCGGCGGGGTGGGCATCAACCTGGCCGTGCAGGACGCGGTGGCGGCCGCCCGGCTGCTCGCGGCGCCGCTGCGGGAGGGCACGGTCACGACCCGCGACCTCGCCAAGGTGCAGCGGCGCAGGCTGCTGCCGACCGTGGTCGTCCAGGGCGCCCAGCGGCTCCTGCACGCGCGAGTGCTGCGCCCGGCCCTCGCGGGCGACATCGAGATCGCGCGCGCGACCAAGCCGCCGCTGCCGATGCGCGCCGCACAGCGGTTCCCGTGGCTCCGCCGAATCCCGGCCTACGTGGTAGGACGCGGCATCCGCCCGGAACACGCCCCAGACTTCGCCCGCCGCTAACCCCGCGAGTCGCAGTTTCAGAACCCGCGAGTCGCAGTTTCAGGACCACTGAGTTGCCGGTTCGCCTCTAACGCCGATAGGCACGAACCGACAACTCGGCATGTCTGAAACTGCGACTCACCGTGCCCGAAACTGCGACTCGCGGGGTGGTTGTGGACAACCGGGCCTTGCGTGTTCGGGATTGTCGGGGGTCGGCCGTAGGCTGGAAAACGGGGGCCGGAGGCCGGCCGTGTGTCAGCGGCGGGCTGGTTCTTGCAGGTGGCCGGGTGGGAGTTTGCGGCCGCAGAGGTAGAGCAACAGGTCCTGCGCGGCGCCGGTCACCGGTTCGCCGTCGCCGACCGTCCAGTCCAGGTCGGTGGCCGTCAGGCGGATGCCGGTGAGGTCGGTGCCGAAGAACGCGGCCCGCTCCGGCGTCAGCTCGACCAGCACGACCAGCAGGCGCTCGACAGGCACCACCCGGCCGAGACCCAACCCCACGGTGATGTCCAGCCCGTGGATCACGTCGTGGCACAGGGCATCCGCCAAACCGCCGCCCGGCGGCTGCCACGGGTGGTCGGCGTTGTCCACCAAGGCCGCGGCAAGCTCGGCAGCGGACAGGGCGGCGGCGTCCCGGCGGGCGTGTTCGTCGGCAAGGCGGTTGATCTCGGCCGGGGACTCGACGTCCTCGTCGAACCACGCCTGCTGCGCGCGGAACGGCCCGGTCACGTGCGCCACCACCTCCCGCACCCGCCAGCCCGCGCACAACGTCGGCTCGTCCCACCGCTCGACAAGCAGCTCTCCCAGCAGTTTCCCCAGGTCGCGGCGCTCTCCCGCGATCATCTCCGTCAGTTCGGTCATGCCAACCGACGAACGGGCCGCGCCCGGATCGACGCCCGGCTCAACATTCGATGACGTTCACCGCGAGGCCGCCGCGCGCGGTCTCCTTGTACTTGACCTTCATGTCGGCGCCGGTCTCGCGCATCGTCTTGATCACCTTGTCGAGGGTGACCACGTGGGTGCCGTCGCCGCGCAGGGACATCCGGGCCGCGTTGATCGCCTTCACCGACGCCATCGCGTTGCGTTCGATGCACGGGATCTGCACCAGCCCGCCGACGGGGTCGCAGGTCAGACCCAGGTTGTGCTCCATGCCGATCTCGGCGGCGTTCTCCACCTGCTCCGGCGTGCCGCCCATGACCTCGCACAGCGCGCCGGCCGCCATCGAGCACGCCGACCCGACCTCGCCCTGGCACCCGACCTCGGCGCCGGAGATCGACGCGGTCTCCTTGTAGATCACGCCGATGGCGCCGGCCGTCAGCAGGAACCGGACGACTCCCTCGGCGGTCGCGCCCGGCACGAACCGCGCGTAGTAGTGCAGCACCGCGGGGATGATGCCGGCCGCGCCGTTCGTCGGCGCGGTCACCACCCGCCCGCCGGACGCGTTCTCCTCGTTGACCGCGAGCGCGAACAGGTTCACCCAGTCCATGACGCGCAGCGGGTCGGTCGAGAACGAGTCCGAGGACAGGTGCTCGTACATCTCCCGCGCCCGCCGCCGCACCTTCAACCCGCCCGGCAGCGTCCCGTCCTGGGTGTACCCGCGCCGGACGCACTCCTGCATGACGTCCCAGAGGCCGGTGAGACCCGACCGCACCTCGTCAGCCGTCCGCCACGACGTCTCGTTCGCCAGCATGATCTCGCTCACCGGCAGACCCGTGAGCCGGCAGTGCGCGAGCAGCTCGTCGCCGGTGCGGAACGGGTACGCGACCTCGGTGTCGTCGACCTTGATCCGGTCGGCGCCCTGCGCTTCCTCGTCGACGACGAACCCGCCGCCGACCGAGTAGTAGGTCCGTGCGCGCAACGACCGGCCGCCGGTGTCGAACGCCTCGAACGTCATCCCGTTCGGGTGGAACGGCAGGCTGCGACGGCGGTGCAGCACCAGCGAGTCGTCGTCGAAGCCGACCCCGTGGCGACCCAGCAGCGTGAGCCGGCCGGTGGCACGGATCCGCGCGACCCGGTCGGCGACCGTGTCGACCTCGACGGTCTCCGGCTGCTCCCCCTCGAGTCCGAGCAGGACGGCGGGGCCGCTGCCGTGGCCGTGTCCGGTGGCGCCGAGCGAGCCGAACAGCTCGGCCTTCACGGACCCGACCTCGCCGAGCACCCCGTCCGCGTCGAGCCCGGTGACGAACGTCCGCGCCGCCCGCATCGGTCCGACGGTGTGCGAGCTGGACGGTCCGATGCCGACCGAGAACAGGTCGAACACGCTGATCGCCATGAGTTTTCCGTACCTCCTAGCCGAACTCGCTCGCCGCGTCGGCCAACCACGCGGCGAGGTACGGCGCGAACGACCCCCGTACCAGCACATGGTAGGTCGGCCGATCGTCGACCTGCTGGACAATCACCTGCGCGCGGGCCAGCAGCGTCTGCGCACACCGGCCCGGACCGAAGACGCTCGGGTGCAGATCGATCGACATGCCCTTCTCCAGCAGGTCACGGGCCCACGGCGCGGACAGCTCGAACGTAGTCCGGTTCGCCGAGACGTCCACCACAGACGCGAAGTCGGGGCCGACCGCGCGGTCGAGCAGCTCCTTCGCGCCGTCGCCGATGACCAGCCACTCGTCGGGCCCGAGCCACGCGACGGTGTGCGCGCCGGTCGCCACGGTGTTGGGCGCGGGCAGTGCGGCACCGAGCGCGTCTGCGATCCGGCCCGCGGCCGGCGAGCCGGGCGGGACCCGCAGGTTCACCATGGGGCGGAACCGCAGCTCGCGGATCGGCTCATCCGTCACGACGGGCTCCTTCCGGGTCGTAGAACACCGGCTCGGTGACCGTCGCGGCGATCACCCGGTCGCCCAGCGGCGCGTGCACGACCTGGCCGAGCAGGTCGCGGCCGCCCTTGAGCAGGGCCAACGCGAACGTGCGGCCGAGCGCGGCGCTGCGGTAGCTGGACGTGACGTGGCCGAGCATCGGCACCGGCGGGGTGAGCGGCACCCTGTCGGCGACGAGCTGGGCGCCTTCCGGCAGCAGCGCGTCCTTGTCGACCGGCAGGAGCCCGACAAGCTGTTCGCGGTCCGGCCGCGCGGTGTCCGGCCGGCGCAGCGAGCGTTTGCCGACGAAGTCCTTGCGCTTGGACACGATCCAGTCCATGCCGAGGTCGATGGGCGTGACCGTGCCGTCGGTGTCCTGCCCGATGATCGGGAACCCCTTCTCGGCACGCAGCACGTGCATGGTCTCGGTGCCGTACGGCGTGATCCCGTGCGGCTCCCCCGCCGCGTACAGCGCCTCCCACGTCGCCCGAGCGTCCCAGCCGGACACGTTGACCTCGTAGGCCAGCTCGCCGGAGAAGCTGATCCGCGCGATCCGCGCCGGCACCCCGGTGCGCAGCGTGGTGTCCACAAAGGTCATGAACCGCAGTTCCACGTCGGCGACGGCCGCGATCACCTTGCGGGACAGCGGACCGACGACCGCGATCGTCGACCACTGCTCGGTGACCGACGTGCAGTACACCCGCAGGTCCGGCCACTCGGTCTGCAGCCACTCCTCGAACCAGTCGAGCACGGCGGCCGCGTTGCCGGTGGTGGTCGTGGCGAGGTAGCGGTCCTCTGCGAGGCGCAGCACGACACCGTCGTCGAACACCATGCCGTCGGCCTTGCACAGCATCCCGTAGCGGGCGGAGCCGACCGGGAGCTTCGCGAACGCGTTGGTGTACATGCGGTTCAGGAACTCGGGTGCGTCCGGACCAACGATCTCGATCTTGCCGAGCGTGGACGCGTCCATCATGGCGACGCCCTCGCGGGCGGCCCGGCACTCGCGCAGGACGGCGGCCGTCATGTCCTCGCCGGCGCGCGGGTAGTACCACGGCCGCTTCCACTGGCCGACGTCCTCGAACCGCGCGCCGCGCTCGACGTGCCACGCGTGGACAGGGGTGACGCGGGCCGGGTCGTGGAGGTCGCCCCGGTCGCGGCCGGCGAGGAGCGCGAACGACACGGGCGTGTAGGGCGGGCGGAACGTGGTTGGGCTCGGGGTGACCCCGAGCGCCTCCGCGATCACGCCGAGGGTGTTGACCCCCGCGGTCTTGCCCTGGTCGTGCGCGGTGCCGATGGTCGTGTAGCGCTTGACGTGCTCGGCGGAGCGCAGGCCGGCGCCAGTCGCCCGCAGCACGTCGGCGACCGTCGCGTCGCGCTGCAGGTCGACGAAGTGCGTGTGCAACGTGCCGGCCGGCGACGGGATCGTCCACTGAGGATCGGCCGGGTCGACCTCGCCCGCCGCCGAACCCGCGGAGACGTTCGCCTGCCGGCTCGCTTCCGGCACGAACGCGGCGCGGCGCTCGTCGTACCGGAGGGTGCCGCCGGCCTGGCTGTGCAGGTGTACCGCGGGATTCCAGCCGCCGGACACCGCGATCAGGTCACAGTGGACGGTCGTGCCGTCGCTCAGCTGTGCCGCGGTCACCTCGGGATCGCCGTCGGCGCCGACGACCACGGCGCCGGCCCGCACCTCGCCGCCGAGCCCGCGCACCTCGGCCGCGACGGCGGGCGGCTGCGCGCGGGTGTCCGCGACCAGCACCTCGGCGCCGGCGCCGAGCAGGTCGAGCGCGGTGGCGTAGGCGCTGTCGTTGGTGGTGCACACGACGACCCGCCGGCCGGGCCGCACGGCGTACCGGTTCAGGTACGTGCGGACCGCGCCCGCCAGCATGATCCCCGGCCGGTCGTTGTCCGCGAACACCATTGGCCGCTCGTGCGCGCCGGTCGCGAGCACCACGTGTTTGGCCCGCACGTGCCACAGCCGCCCGCCGCCGGGCCGCCGCTGCGCGATCGTCAGGTAGTTGTGGTCGTAGTAGCCGAATACCGTGGCGCGCGTCAGCACCCGGATCCCGTCGGGGAGCTCCGGGACGGTCGCGTCCGGTGTGGACAGCAGCGACCCGCCGAGCTCTGGTTGCTCGTCGGCGATGATCACCCGGGCGCCGGACCGGCCGGCGGTTGCCGCTGCGGCGAGTCCGGCCGGTCCGCCCCCGACTATCAGCACATCGCAGTGCGCGTACTGCTTGTCGTACCGTCCCCGGTCCGGTTCGGCAAGTCGGCCTCGGCCGGACAGCGTCTCGGCGACCAGCCCGTCGACCAGCTCCACCGTGGTCGCCGGCGCCATCGCCTCGTCCCCGACCCGCACGAGCGCGTTCGGTTCCTCAACGCCGGCAGCGACAATCCCGCGCGATCGTCCCAAGTAGACACTCGGGCCGACCTGCCGCACTCCGGCCCCGAGCAGTGCCGAGGCGAGCGTGTCGCCGGGGTACCCCGTGCGGGTCACCCCGTCCACAGTGAACCGAACGGGCGTCGACCGGTCGATCCGGCCACCGGTCGGCAACCTCACAGCGCCTCCAGGAACTCGTGGGTCACCGTGTCCCGCACCGTGTTGAACCACCGCCGGCACCCGGCCGAGTGCACCCACCGCTCGGCGAACGGACCCTTGGGGTTGTCCCGGAAGAACAGGTACTCGGCCCATTCCGCGTCGGTCAGCGCGTCGGGGTCGGCCGGATAGGCCACGTGCGCCGCGCCGCCGTACCCGAACTCGACCTCGTCCCGCACGCCGCACCAGGGACAGCGAATCAGCAGCATGGCACTCCCCTAGTGCGCCACGGCCGCGGCGCCGTGCTCGTCGATCAGCGCGCCGCTCGTGAAACGGTCCAAACCGAACGGTCTGTTCAGCTCGTGCGGCGCGCCGGTGGCGATCGTGTGCGCGTACACCCAGCCGGAGGCCGGGGTCGCCTTGAACCCGCCGGTCCCCCAGCCGCAGTTGACATACAGCCCGTCGAGGGGCGTCGGCCCGATGACCGGCGACGCGTCCGGGGTCACGTCGACGATCCCGCCCCACGTCCGCAGCACGTGCGCCCGCCCGAAGATGGGGAACAGCTCCAGCGCGGCCGCGAGCTGCCGCTCGATCACATGCACCGACCCGCGCTGCCCGTAGGAGTTGAACGGGTCGATGCCCGCGCCCATCACCAGCTCGCCCTTGTGCGCCTGGCTGACGTAGACGTGCACGTGGTTCGACATGACCACGCACGGGTGGACCGGCTCCAGCAACTCGGACACCAGCGCCTGCAACGGGTGGCTCTGGATCGGCAGCCGCAGCCCGGCGAGTCCCGCGAGGACACTCGTGTGCCCGGCAGAGGCCAGCGCCACCGCGCCGGCGCGGATCGGGCCGAGGTTCGTGCGCACGCCGGTGATCCGGTCGCCGTCGCGGACGAACCCGGTGACCTCGCAGCCCTGGACGAGGTCCACGCCGAGCCGGTCCGCGCCCCGCGCGTACGCCCACGCCACGTGGTCGTGTTTCGCGATACCGGCGCGGGGCTGGAGCGTCGCGCCGAGCACCGGGTACCGCACGTCCGGTGACGTGTCGACGATCGGGCAGAACTCCTTGACCCCGTCCGGATCCAGCCACTCCGCGTCGACGCCGTTGAGCTGGTTGGCGTGCACGCGGCGCATGCCCTCGCGGACGTCGCCGAGGGTGTGCGCGAGGTTGAGCACGCCACGCTGGCTGAACAGGATGTCGTAGTCCAGCTCGACGGACAGGCCCTCCCACAGCTTCAGTGCGTGCTCGTAGATCGCCGCCGACTCGTCCAGCAGATAGTTGGATCGGATGATCGTGGTGTTGCGAGCCATGTTCCCGCCCGCGAGCCACCCCTTCTCCAGCACCGCCACGTTGGTGATGCCGTGGTTGCGGGCGAGGTAGTACGCGGTCGCGAGCCCGTGCCCGCCGGCGCCGACGATCACCACGTCGTACGACCACTTAGGACTCGGGTTGCGCCACAGCCAGTCCGGGTGCTCAACCGTCACCTGAACACCACCGTCCGGTTCCCGCGCCGTCATTCAGTCCCCCAGTTCGCGCCTGCGCCGGATCACGTACTCGGCCAACTCCTCGCGGATCGCGTCGTCGAGCGGCGGCTGCTCGTACTCCGCCAGCTTCTTCCGCGCGATGTCCCCGGCGCGCGCCGCCGTGTCCTTGGCGCCGTTGCGCATCCAGCGGTCGTAGTTGTCCGAACTGGACAGGAACGGCCGGTAGAAGCAGGTGCGGAACCGTTCGAGGGTGTGCGCCGCGCCGAGGAAGTGGCCGCCGTGGCCGACCTCGGCGTGCGCGCCGAACGCGAGCGACTCCTCGGTGAACTCCAGCGGCGTGAACTGCTGCCGCAGCATCTCCAGCACCTGCACGTCGATCACGAACTTCTCGTACGACGCGACCAGTCCGCCCTCGAGCCAGCCCGCGCTGTGCATCACCCAGTTGATGCCGGCGAGGAACGTCGGCAGCATCGTCATCAGGCCCTCGTACGCCGCCTGCGCGTCGGCCGTCTGGCTGGCCGTCAGCCCGCCGCCGGACCGCACGGGCAGCCCGAACCGGCGCGCGATCTGGCCGGTGCACAGCAGACCGATCGCGGACTCCGGCGTGCCGAAGCACGGTGAGCCGGACTGCATGTCGATGTTGGACAGGAACGACCCGAAGATCACCGGGCAGCCCGGCCGGACCAGCTGGGACAGGGCGATCCCGGACAGCGCCTCCGCCATCTGCTGCGCGAGCGTCGCGGGGATCGACACCGGCGACATGGCGCCCATGAGCAGGAACGGCGTCAGCACCACCGGCTGGTTCGCTTCGCTGTACTCGATCTGCGCCTCGAGCATCCGGTCGTCCCAGCGCAGCGGCGAGTTGCAGTTGATCAAAGAAATGGTGGCCGGCGTCTTCTCGATCTTGTCCCGGCCGCCGAAAAGGATCTCCGTCATGCGAATGGTGTCCCGCGCGTTGACCGCGGAGACGACGTTTCCCATATAGATCTTGTCGGTCAGCGTCTGCAACGCGTAGATCATGTCCAGATGTCGGGAGTCCAGCGGCGTGTCATTCGGTTCGCAGATCACCCCGCCCGCTGAGTCCAATGCAGTAAAGCTCTGCGCCAGACGGGTGAAGTTCTCGAAGTCCGCCATTGTGGCGTCCCTGCGGACGTCGCCCTCGCGGACGAACGGCGGCCCGTACACGCCGCCGAACGCCATGTGGTCACCGCCGATGTGCACGTTGTGCGCGGGGTTGCGCGCCTGCACGTCGAACTCCTTCGGCGCCTTGGTGACCTGCTCCAACAGGAAGTCGGGGTCGAAGCGGACATTGTTGTCCTCGACCTTTTGTCCGGCTTGCCGGAACAGTTCCAGCGCGCGGTCGGAAAGGAACTCGACGCCGATCTCCGAGACGATCCGGCGCCATCCGGAGTCGAGCACCGCCATCGCGTCGGCGGAAAGGATTTCGTAGTGCGGCATCTGGTTTCGGAACATCGCACTCCCTTGACGATCGGGCTCGCCGAATCCTACGCTCGTGTAATGGAACTTGGGTTCCATAATATGAAACTCTGATCCGTGGAGGACCCTTGACCGCGCCGGCGGGTAGTCAGGCAGTCGACCGGGCGGCGGCGTTGTTGGCGCTCGTCGTGGAGTCCGGTGAACCGCGCACGTTCACCTCGCTGGTGGACGAGTTGGGCCTCGCCAAGTCGACCACGTCCAGACTCCTGCAAGCGTTGGAGCGCAACCGGTTGGTGCGCCGCGACCGCGCCGGCCTGTTCCGCCCCGGTCCCCTGTTCGCGATCTACGCCGCCCAGCACGACACCACGCAGGACCTGCTCGACGTGTCCCAGCCGATGCTCGACGAGCTGGGCGAGTCCACCGGCGAGACCGTCAACCTCGCCGTGCCGCGCGGCGAGGAGGTCGTGCAGATCGCCCAGGTCGACTCCTCCTACCTGCTCAGCGCCACCAACTGGCTCGACGTGTCGGTGCCGCCGCACTGCTCCGCGCTCGGCAAGGTGTTCTACGCCTACCGGGCGATGCCGATGCCCGGCGAGCTGACCCCGCCGCCGTCCGGCAAGCCGCTGTCCCGCCGCGCGTTCGAGCACGACCTCGCGGAAACGTCCCGCCGCGGCTGGGCGATGGCGTGGGAAGAACTGGAAGAAGGGCTCGTCGCCGTCGCCGCGCCCGTGCACACCCGCGACGGCTCGGTCATCGCGGCGGTGTCCGTGTCCGGCCCGACGTCCCGGATCAGCAAGACCGCCGCGGCCCGCATCGGCGACCGGCTCGTCGCCGACACCCGGGCCATCTCCCGACAGCTCGGTCACAGACCAGGAAAGGGCAAGCCGTGAGTCCAGACGAGATCCTGAGATCCTTATACGACGAAACGCTCGTCGGGAACGCGCCCCGCGTGCTCGAGTTGACCAACCTCGGCCTCGAGACCGGCATGACGCCGGAGTCGATGCTGTTCGACGCGCTCATCCCGTCGCTCGAGGAGGTGGGCGCCCGCTTCGAGCGCGGCGACTTCTTCGTGCCGGAGATGCTCATCGCCGGCAAGGCCATGAGCGGCGCGCTCGAGATCCTGCGCCCGCTGCTCGCCGAGACCGGCGCCGCGTCCGTCGGCACCTTCCTCATGGGCACGGTGAAGGGCGACGTGCACGACATCGGCAAGAACCTCGTCAACATCATGTTGGAGGGCGCCGGCTTCCACGTCATCGACCTCGGCGTGCAGGTGGCGCCGGAGAAGTTCGTCAAGGCCATCGAGGAGCACAAGCCGGACGTGGTCGGCTTCTCCGCGTTCCTCACCACGACCATGCCGATGTTCAAGGCCAACATCAACGCGCTGGTGAAGGCGGGCCTGCGGGACAAGGTGATCGTCATGGTCGGTGGCGCGCCGGTCACCCAGGAGTACGCCGACGCGGTCGGCGCCGACGGCTACGCGGCCGACGCGTCCGCCGCGGTCAAGCGCGCCAAGGAACTCATCCAGCTGCGCCGCACCGCGGCCGCCGTCTGAGGAGCGTCATGGACACGGTGGTCTCGTCCGCGTCGAAGACCGTCACCATCGGGCCGGAGCAGCCGTTCTGCGTCATCGGCGAACGGATCAACCCGACTGGGCGGTCGAACTTCCAGGACCAGCTGCGGGCCGGTGACCTGTCCCGCATCGAGCTCGACGTGGCGCAGCAGGTCGCGGGCGGCGCGACGATGCTCGACGTCAACATGGGGGTGCCCCTCACCGACGAGGCCGAGCTGCTCGTCGCGGCCGTGAAGCTGATACAGGGCTGCACGGACCTGCCGCTGGTGATCGACTCGTCGGTGGTCGAGGCGCTCGAGGCCGCGCTGGAGGTGTACCAGGGCAAGGCGTTGGTCAACTCCGTCACCGGCGAGCAGGAGCGGCTCGACGAGATCCTCCCGCTGGTGCGCCGGTACGGGGCGGCGGTGATCGCGCTGCCCAACGAGGAGGACGAGATCCCCGACGACCCGCACAAGCGGCTCGAGATCACCCGCAAGATCCTCGACGTGGCCGTCGGCCAGTACGACATCCCGTTGGCCGACATCGTGATCGACCCGCTCGCCATGCCGATCGGCGCGGACACCACGCTGGTGAACAAGACGCTCGACACGATCGCGCTGATCCGCGAGGAGTTCGGCGTCAACATGATCCTCGGCGCGTCCAACGTGTCGTTCGGCATGCCGAACCGGCACGTGCTCGGCGCGACGTTCCTGCCGATGGCCATGCGCTGCGGGCTCACCTCGGCGATCATGGACTGCCGCACGCCTACCATGGTCGAGTCGGTCCGGGCCGCGGACCTGTTGCTGGGCAACGACGCGTGGGGCGGCAGCTGGATCGCCGCGCACCGCGCGAAGCTGCGAGCCGCCGCGGAAGCCACCGAAGCCGCCGCCACATGACCGACCGGGTGCGGATCTCCTTCGCCGACCGGGAGGTCCGGGTGCCGGCCGGCGTGACCGTGTTCGACGCGGCGAGCTGGAACGGCATCGCGATCGACTCGACGTGCGGCGGGCACGGCACGTGCCGCAAGTGCAAGGTCCGGGTCGACGGCGACGTCGCGGTGTCCACATCGGACCCTCGGGCGTTCTCGCGGGAGGAGCTGGCCGCGGGCTGGCGGCTCGCGTGCCTCGCCGCGGCCACGTCCGACCTCACGGTCGACGTGCCGCCGCTCGCCACCCGCCCGAAGGCGGCGACCGTCGGCGTCGGCCGGCAGGTGATCCTGCGCCCCGCCGTGCAGAAACGGTACGTGGAGCTGTCCGAGCCGACGCTGTCCGACCAGCAGTCGGACCTGGAGCGGCTGCTGGCCGCGCTCGACGACCTGGCACTGACCGTCGACCTGCTGGCCGTCCGGAACCTGCCGAAGGCACTGCGGGACAACGACTTCCGGGTGACCGCGGTGGTCGTCGACGATCGGCTCGTCGACGTCGAGCCGGGCGACACCAGCGCGACCAGGTTCGGCATCGCGTTCGACCTCGGCACCACGACCGCGGTCGCGACCCTGCTGGACCTGTCCACCGGCACCCCGGCCGCCGTGCGGTCGATGCTCAACGCGCAACAGCAGTTCGGCGCGGACGTGATCACCCGGATCAGCGCGACCATGCTCGACCCGGCGGCGCTCGGCCGGCTCACCGAGCGGGCGCACGAGACCCTTTCCGCGCTGGCGACCGAGGTGTGCGCGGACGCCGGGGTCGACCCGCGCACCGTGTACGAGATCGCGCTCGCCGGGAACGCGACCATGATCCAGCTCGCGCTCGGCATCGAGCCGGAACCCCTCGGCGTGGCGCCGTTCGTGATGGCGACCCGGTCGCTGCCGCGCGTGCTCGCCGCGGACCTCGGCGTGCCGGTGCACCCCGGCGCGCCCGCGTACACGTTCCCCGCGCTCGGCGCGTACGTCGGCGGCGACATCGTGGCCGGCATGCTCGCGTCCGGAATGGACCGTGACAAACGTTTGCGGCTCTTCGTGGACGTCGGCACGAACTGCGAGATCGTCCTCGGTGACGGTCAGCGGCTGCTCGCCACCGCCGCGCCGGCCGGGCCCGCGTTCGAGGGCGCCGCGATCCGGTGCGGTATGCGGGCCAGCGACGGCGCGATCGAGGTAGTCAAGATCACCGCGGATGACGTGACACTGCAGGTGATCGGCGACGCCGACCCGATCGGGCTGTGCGGGTCCGGGCTGGTCGACGCGGTCGCCGAGCTGGTCGCGATCGGACTGCTCGACTCGTCCGGCCGGCTGCTCGCGGCCGACCTGGCGCGGGAGAAGTTCCCCGGGCTCGCCGGCCGGCTGCGGGAGGTGAACGGCGAGCGGGTGTTCGTCCTGCACGACCAGCCACTGATCTACCTGTCGCAGCGGGACGTGCGGGAGCTGCAGTTCGCCAAGGCGGCCATCGCGACCGGCTGGCGGCTGCTGGTCGAGGAGCTGGGGGTGTCCGAACAGGACATCCAGCAGGTGCTGCTCGCCGGCTCGTTCGGAAGCTACCTGTCGCCCGCGAACGCGGTGCGGATCGGGCTGGTGCCCGACATTTCCGTGCTGCGGATCGTCAGCGCCGGCAACGTGGCCGGCGAGGGCGCGAAGATGACGTTGCTGTCGGTGCGGGAACGCGCCGGCGCGCGGGCGCTGCTGGAGGAGGTGCGTTACGTCGAGCTCTCCGATCGCGCGGACTTCAACGACCGGTTCATCGAGCAGCTCGCCTTCCCCGGCTGAGGTGGCGGTGGTGGCGTGCGGCGCGCTCGCGACACACGTCGCCGAGATCGCGGACCGGCGCGGGTGGGCCGTGCACGTCCATCCACTGCCGCCGTTGCTGCACAACCGGCCTGCTCTGATCGCGTCCGAAGTGGACGCGGCGCTCGACGAGCTGGCCGGGTACCCGCGCCGGGCCGTCGCGTACGCCGACTGCGGGACCTACGGCGCGCTGGACGCCCTGTGCGCGCGGCGCGGGGTGGCCCGCCTCGGCGGCGCGCACTGCTACGACGTGTTCGCCGGCGCCGCACGCATGACGGCCTTGTTCGAGGCCGAGCCCGGCACCTATGTACTGACCGACTTCCTCGTGCGGTCGTTCCGCCGCACGGTCGTCGCCGAGCTGGGTCTGGACCGGTACCCGGCACTGCGGGACGACTATTTCGGCCACTACCGGCGCGTGGTCTGGCTCGCGCAGCGGCCGACGCCGTCGTTGCGGGAACGGGCGACCGAGGCCGCGGCCGTGCTGGGGCTGCCGCTCGAGGTCGTGCCGGTCGGCGACGCCGGCCTTGAGCGTGAGCTGGCGCTGCTCATGGGTTGAGCAGCCGCTGCCGCCACCGCTCGGTCTCCGCGACCTGGTTGAACGTGAAGACGTGCAGCCCGGCGACATCCTCGTCGGGCACCCTGGCGAGCAGGCGCTCCGGCGAGTAGCCGGCCGTGAGCCGCGCGAACCACCTCGAGTGCCGCGCGAGGAACCGCGTCGACTCCCCCACCCCGATCTTGCCCGCCATCGCGAGCAGCTTCGCGCGCTCGACCGGCCCGGCGAGCCCGAGCTGGATCGGCAGCGTCACCCCGCGCCTGCGGACCCGCCGCGCCCACGCGTCGATCACCTTCGCGTCGAAGCACAGGTTGCTGACGATGTAGGTGGCATGGGCACGCTTGTCCCACATGGCCTGCACGACGATGTCGTCGTCGATCGCCGGGTGGCTCTCCGGGTAGCCGGTGATGCCGACGTGCCGGAAGGGCCGGCCGAGCGCGGTCAGCTCGACGAGCACGTCGAGCGCGCTGTGGTAGCGGCCGGCGGGCGGGTCGGCGTCGCCCGCCGGGACGAAGACGTCGTCGACACCGGCCTGCACGAGCCGGGCGACGATCTCCTTGAGGTGCACGTCGTCGGTGACCAGCCGGGCGGACAGGTGGGGCACCACCCGGTAGCCGTGGCCGGCCAGCCGTTCGGCCAGGTCAAGCGTGGGCGCGAGGCCCCTGTTCGGCGACGCCGTGACGGTGACGGTGACGTCCTTCGGCACGGACGCGACGACCTTGGCCTCGATCGTCGCCGTGGGGATGACCTCATACCGGACGCTTCGCAGTAGCTCGCGTTTGTTGCGCATCGCCAAACTCGATTCGTCATACGCAATAGAGCTGGGACGAGCGTAACCTCGCCGCGAGGCCCGGACAAGATGCGTTGCTGTTGGCGAGAGCGCTTATAGTTTCGTTATGAGCAACGAATCCGGCACCGGCTCGACGACCGGCGTCCAGTCGGTCGACCGGGCGATCAGCGTGCTGGAGATCCTGGCGCGACAGGGCGAGGCGGGCGTGAGCGAGGTGGCCGCCGAGATCGAGGTCCACAAGTCGACGGCGTTTCGGCTGCTCAACGCGCTGGAGACCCGGGGTCTCGTCGAGCAGGCCGAGGACCGGGGGAAATACCGGCTCGGGTTCGGCATCGTCCGGCTCGCCGGCGCGGTGTCCGGCGGCATGGACGTGACGCGGCACAGCAGGCCGGTGTGCGAGCGCCTGGCCCGCGAGCTCGGCGAGACCGTGAACATCGCGGTCGGCGAGTCGCACCACGTGGTGAACCTGGACCAGGTCCGCGGCCCGTCCGCGGTGACGGCGCACAACTGGGTCGGCAGGCTCACCCCGTTCCACGCCACCTCCAGCGGCAAGGTGCTGCTGGCGCACCGCAGCGAGAAGCGCCAGGCGGAGCTGCTCGCCACCGGCATGGAGCGGTTCACCCCCAACACCGTGACCACGCGCAAGGGCCTGACCCCGCACCTGGCCGCCGTGCACGACCGGGGTTACGCCATGGCCGTCGAGGAGTACGAGATCGGGCTGAACGCGATTGCCGCCCCGATCCGAGGCCAGGACGGCAAGGTGTTCGCCGCGGTGAGCGCGTCGGGCCCCGCGTACCGCCTCACCGAGCACCTCATGCACGAGCAGGCCCGCACACTCATGCAGGGCGCGGACGAGATCAGCCGCAGACTGGGCCACCTCGGCTGACGGTAACGCAGCGCGTCGGGCCGGGCTCTACCTGGTCGGGACCGACATCACGGCGAGTACCTCGAGATCAGCGGCTGCACCTTCGTCACCGCGTGAGGGCCTCGACCACGGCTCGCGCGGTGTCGGCCACCACCGCGTTGTCGTACCTCGCGTCCTTGTCCGGTTTGGTCGACAGCACCGAGATCACGATCGGCTCGCCGGACGGCGTCCAGGTGATCGCGACGTCGTTGGCCGAGCCGTAGTCCCCACTGCCCGTCTTGTCCGCCGTCTGCCAGTCCGGCGGCAGGCCCGCGCGGATCCGTTCGCCACCGGTCGTGTTCGCCAGGAGCCACGCCGTCAGCTGCTCCCGCTCCGGCTTGGCCAACGCGTCGCCGAGCACGAGCGCCTGGTAGCCGCCGCCGATGGCGGCCGGGGTGGTGGTGTCCCTTGGGTCGTCCGGGATCGCCGTGTTCAGCTCGGTCTCCCAGCGGTCCAGCCGGGTCCGCCGGTCCTTGATCGTCCGCGCGAACTCGGTCACCGCCGACGGGCCGCCAAGCTCCTTGAGCAGCAGGTTGCCCGCCGTGTTGTCGGACTTGGTGATCGCCGCCGCGCACAGCTCCGCGACCGTCATCCCGGTCGCGACCCGGGTGCTCGTCACCGGCGAGTTCGCGGCGAGGTCCGCCTCGGTGTAGGTGATCACCGTGTCGAAGTAGCCGGTGCTGAGCGGATGCTTGTACAGCAGCGCCGCGGCGGCGTAGGTCTTGAACGTGGACAGCATCGCGAACCGCTCGTCGTCCCGATAGGACAGCGTCCGTCCTGTGTGGACATTCGTCGCGTACACCCCGAGCCGAACCCCGTACCGGCGCTCCAGCTCCTCGAGCGGCGCCGTGCTCGGCGACGCCTCCTCGGTGGTCGACGTCCGCGTCGGCGCGGGTTCCGGCGCCGCCTGGGTGCAGCCGCCGACCAGCAGCGCGGCCAGCAGAATCCCGATCCCCTTGTTGATCCTCACGAGCCATACGGAAGCACAGTCGCACCGGACCACGCCAATACGACGACACCCGCCCGCCGACAGGTTTCGCTATCGGCGCAGGTCAGAGCCGTCGGGACCGGAGTTCGTTCTCCAGCCGCAGCCGGTGCGCGCGGGCCGGCGGCACGCGACGGGACCGGACCGCGGGCCCGGCTCAGCTCTTGGTGACCGAGGCGAGCCCGCCGGCCGCGACGAGCCGCTGGTACCGCTGCTTGTACTTGCCGTCCTGCTCCGCGGGCAGGTTCGTCAGCCGGTTGGCGGCGTCGAGGCGGACGTAACCGACCGCGTGCTCGGCGGCGTCCATGAAGATGACCAGCTTCTCGGCACGCATGTGCCACACGTCCATACCGCCCGGCTGCTGCGTCAGCTGCTCGACGAGCTTGTCGCCGTCCGGGGCGTTGATCACCACGTCGATGACCGACAGGTCGGCCTCGCGAACCCGGATGCGCATCTCGCCGTCCACCGACTGGCTCACCCACTCGGCGCTCAGCTCGGCGAACAACGCCTCCTGCGTCGCCGTCCGCAGGCGCTGGTCGGCGTCCTGGAACAGCTCCATCAGCTCCATCCGCAGCATCCCGTACGAGTCGGGGTCGTTGCGCAGCAGCCGCTCGGTCTCCCGGCGCACACCGGCCACGAACACCGGCTTCTTCGTCACGAGCTCCTTGTCGAGGTTCGCGATGTGGGTCTGGTGGGTGGTGTAGAAGTCGCGGAACGCCACGGACTTCTGCGCGTTCCGGGCGCGTTCCGCCTCGCCGACCAGTCCTTTCAGGACATCGAAGACCAGCTCGGCCTTCGCGGCCTTCGCGGCCGCGCCGAGCACCTTCTCCGAGAACACCTTCAGCAGCGCGGCGGCGAAGTCCGGCTTGGCCGACTTCTGCGTCTCGCTCTCCATGACCTCGTTGAACGAGTCGAGCGCCGCCTTCCACTGCCGCAGGATCGCCAGCTCGTAGTCAAGGATGCTGCCGGCGAGGTCGGTGTCCTCGAACTCCGACGAGTCCGCGGTGACGCCCACGACTCCGGCCGGCGCGGCGACCGCGGCCGGTGCGGCGGCGGCCCACTGGGCGCCGTCCCACTGCCACTGACCGTCCTCCGACAGCGCGCCGACCTGCACGGCGACGACGTGCTCCTCGACGGCGGCCACCCATTCCGCGCCGTCCCACCGCCACTGACCGTCCTCCGACAAGGCGCCGACGTCGACGACCGTGATGTCGGCCGTGGCTGGCTCGTCCACCCCGAGCGCGTGCCACGTGTACGGCCCGACCTGGTCCTCCTCGCTGATGCTGTTGGCGTCCTGGAACGCCCGCACCGCGGCGGCGAACTCCTCGTCGTAGATACCGGTCGGTTCGGAGTGCAGGTAACCGGCGACCTGCAACGCCGATCCGGCCCGCAACACCCAGTCCGAAGAAGAGTGTTGGTAGTTGTCCTTGTCGAGCACTGGTAATGACATGGCGTCACTCCCTCTTAGCTTCCACACGCACCTTGTGCAGACGGTAAAAGTGAGAGTTCACGAAGGGCAGCACCCAGGAGGGCGGCACTTCGGGCAGACGTCCGGTTGTGGTCGACCGGTGACGCCTACACCGCGGCGCCCAGAACCTTCTCGGAACGCGGCCTCCGAGTGCTGCCGGCCTGGTCGGAACCGCTCCACGCGGTCATCTCCCGACGCCACCCCGCCGCGACCCGCGAGGTCGTCGGCATTTCCGACCTGGCGGCCGGCGTCCTGCGCATGCCGTCCCGCAAGCACGACCCATCACTGCACGACGCCATCATCGCCGCGCTGCGCGCCGCCGGCGCGGCCCCGAGCCTGGGCCGCGCCGACGGGCACCACACAGGACACGGTCGTGGAGGTCGGCTCGGACCCCACAGCTGGGCGCTGCTGCCGGCCGACCAACTGGCGGAGATCGACTCCACCCGGGTGCGCGCCGTCCGCTCGACGCCCCCAATCGCGGTCACCGGCAACGTCGTCACCGTGGAGCACCACCCGACCGCCTCGGCCATGTGCCAGTTGACTGCAGTTCGCACCCACACTCGCACCCACCGACGGGCCGCGCCCTGGCGTAGGTCACAGATCAGCAACGTCGTCAATCCATATGGTCGACCGGGTGTCACGAACGACCCTCGCGTGACGACGAGGTGATCGTTAGAGACATGCGCCACGCATGAGCCCACCAGAGGAGCATCCAGATGCCAAACAATCGCGAATGGGCGATGCTTGCTTGGTTGTGCATCTTCGTTGCATGGGCAATCGTGAGTAAACCCGTCGATCGAGCCTCAAAGGCGTTTTCCGCGCGGCGTTGCACCCGGTAATCATAATACCGATACTCCTGCTACTTGGATGGATAAGTCTGGAGGTCTACCTCGGCTACAGGATAGGCCTCTGGAGAACAGACTTAACGACCGATTTTGTAATGTGGGCGCTGGTTTCAGGCTTTGTATCGTTCTTCAACTTTAACAGAGGGTCGACACAGCGACACTTCCTCCGTCGGAGCGTGATTCAAACACTCGGCGTCGCCGAAGTAATCCAATTCGCCACAAACATCTTTGTATTTAACTTCTGGACGGAGTTGATATTCGTTCCTACACTGTCTTTAATAGCCATACTAGCGATGGTTGCAGAGAAAGACGCTCGACATGAAAGCGTTAGAACGCTTCTCAATGGCGTACTCACGCTAATAGGCTTCGCATTGCTAGCTTTTTTCGTGCAACAATTGATCGCCGGCTGGAACGGAATGGATTGGCCGAGCATAGGCCGCAAGTTCGCGCTACCGGTCTGGCTCACAATAGCACTGACTCCATTTATATACACAGTAAGCATATGTGCAGGCCATGAAGGCACTTTCAAGCGAATGAACTGGAATTCCCGACCACAAAAGGCATCGATCCACACAAAGCTCGCCCTGGTAACTGGTTTGCACTTTAGGGCTCGCGAGATTGGATCATTTAACTCGCCGTGGACGGATAAATTAGCGTCCGAAAGCACATTCTCCGGTTCCCGACTAATCGTAAAGGAGTTTCGGGAGTCATTTGCAAATTCCGAACAGGCAGCCATTGAGAAGAAGGAACAATTACGCAGATACGCGGGTTCAGATGAAACGGACTCCGATGGACGCCGCCTCGACCGTCGGGAGTTTAAGGAAACAATGAGCGCACTGGACTGGCTTGCCACATGTCAAATGGGCTGGTATCGAAACGATGATCAAAATGAACAATACCGCGCAGATCTTCTTGAAATCCTTGGTACCTCTTTCATTGGCCGAGGCCTACCAGACGATCCTGACATCACATTGAGAATATCAAATGATGGCCAGGCATGGTATGCGTGGCGCCGCACCATGACCGGCTGGTGTTTCGCCATCGGCGCCGCAGGCCCGCCTTCGGACCAATGGAAGTACGATGGACCAGAGCCGCCTCACGGGTTTCCAGAGCCACATGGCCAATGGGCGCATTGGACACGCTCAGATGACATCGCTCCAAACTGGGACACCTGACTCTGACGGGACTAGCGCTATTACTTCGTCCCTACAAGGGCAACATTATCCCGCCGGGGGATGCATTCGTTGCGCGCAGGAGACCACTCTCGGCAGTGTGGAGATCACCAGCTCCTTGGGCCGAGCGAGCAAAGCACAGGGAAATCACGCTCCCGACATCGAAATCCCGATCGTAACGCTATGCAATCAGATCATTCATAGCTGGAATTGGGAGATATCGGCGAACGAAGCGGACGAATTCGACGAAATATACGTATCTTCAGGCCGCGATCGCAAACGATTTGTATATTTCCGATCGACAAGTTTGTAGAGCTAGCACGTGAGATCGGAAACGGAGACGTCACCCGAATAATAATTGGGCGAGATAACACAAGTGACGTGCGGTACACCTATAAAGGTACAGACGATATGCACTCGGTGCCTGAGTTATTTGCAACTCTCGATCATCCAACGCCGGGGCACGCTGGAGGGCACACGACCACCAACCGGTAATGACGACTACTCATGACCACCAGAACGGCACAGCTCCCGCCAGGTCAGCAACGCTAGCCATGATCCCACGGCGCGGCCGGAGCAATGTCCGGATGCAGTTTCACCAGCAAGTTGAGCCGCCGGGATATTGCTGGGCGTAGCGGTGGATGGCGGTGCATTCGCCGAAGTAGGACGAGTAATCGGAGAGCACCCCTAGCACACCATCAGCCGGCATCTCCGCATAGACGCCGGGAGCAAGCATGACGAACTCCGTGTCGTCGTTGTAGGCGACGTAGCGGTCGTCGATCTCATCTCGAGGGACAACCTTCGGGTACTCCCCGGTCGGCTCCGCGGGCTGCGTATCGGCGGATTCGGCAGTCGCGGTCACGGTCTCAGTGACCGTTTCAGCAGATTGTGTGACAGTGACCGTCGTCGGCGCAGCTTGCTCGCTGGACCCACTGCAGCCAGCAAGAACAGCAACCGTCACGGCGGCGGTAAGCAGAAGCATGGAACGCATGGTCTCTCCAGGTATCGAACCTCGCACCTACGTGCGTCGATCGAGCCAACTCGGCCGTTACACGCGACCACGCCAGGCTGACAGCAATCACCACCGATGACCGGGTACAGCGTCAGTGTCACAAAGCTCCGGCGCCGATCAGTAACAAGTTGGGAGTCCGCTGCGACACCGTCTGACATGAACATGCGGACGATTGCTGGATGCGCTCTGGTGGCCTGCATGTGCCTTGCAGGGTGCTCAGCCCGTTCCGTACCGGGAGAGGCCGCACCGCGTCGAGCACGGCCGGAGCAACATTAACCACGACCGAGGCAACGCCGCAGAGGAACGTCGCCTACGGGTCGATCACAGAGCTACGCGATGCGGTCGAAGCCGCCGGCCATAAATGCATTGGCTGGGCAGGTTCGCCCTAAAGCGGCGAACGCTGCTGAAATGGCGGACTGCGACTTTACTACCGTACTGATGACCTACGCGACCGAATATGCCAAACAGGCAAATATCGAATACTTTGAGCAAACGGGTGGCACATTGCTCATCGGGCAGCCACTGAGCAGGGTCGGCCGAAGATCGTGGACCTAACGTGGCACAACCCGAACTCTCCGGTGCTGGTCGAAGGTCCCGAGATTGTGCTCCGACCGGTGGGTATCCGCCACCTTCCCTTGGACGGCGAGAGGTGAAGCTGCTCTACCCGCTGTCCAGCCAGTGGCTACGACCTGAGAGCTGCGGCCAGCCACCCTGTGACGAGATCAGTGACCTCCGCCGCGCCTCGATCGCTGAGGTGGATGTGGTCGATGAGCAGTTCGCGGCTACCGCTGCGGGCGATGTCGTCCCAGCTGCGTCCGAGCACGTAGTGTTGGGTCGCAGCAGAGAGCGCCAGCGCGACGGTGAAGTCGTAGGGTGGGCGGTCGCCGCGCTGCCCGAGGACGTCGGCCATCCGTTCATACACCGGCACGTAGTCCACGTGGGTGTGCGTGGCTGTCTCTTTGATCGCGGCGTTGTACCCGGACAGCGTGCGGTTGATCGCGGCGTCTAGGTCTTCTCCGAGCGGCGGCAGGGACATCAGCGCGATCCGGGCGGTGCTGTGGGTCTTGATCCGCTCGACGATCGCGGCGAGGTTGTCCCGGTACTGATCCAGCGGCACGCCGTTGCGGACGTCGTTGGTGCCGACCAGGATCGTGACCGCGGCCGGGCGGCACGCCACGATGTCGGTGTCGACTCGGCCGCGTAAATCGGCGCTGGTGTTGCCGTTGATCCCGGCGTTGACGAACTCGTATCCCCGATGTCTGGCCTGCCGCGCAGCGCGCCGACCCAGTCACCGCCGAGCGTGCCCTGGGTGATGCTGGCGCCGGCGGCGACCACAACGGGGCGGGCGCCCGATGCGGCTCCGTTGCTGCAGGCCTCGGCGGGTGTGTTGCTCGGTGAGCGGAGGAAGGCGAGGTACCCGGCGGTGCCCGTCGCGCCCAGTAGGCCGGCGAGTAGCAGGCATACCGAAACGATGACGCGCTTCTTGGAGAAGATCCGCTTACTCACGATGACGTGCTCCCATCCGTGGTTGGTCAGTTGCCGATGGAGACGGTCGCCTGCACCGTGCGCTCGTCGGAAAGGCAGCGCAGGAGTTGAACGGCGAGGTCGGCGCGGGAAACCCGGTTCCCACCGCGCACGTTGTGGTTGATGGCGGTTCGGTACCTGCCGGTGCGCGGTCCCTTGGTGAGCATCGGTGGGCGGACGATCGTCCAGGCGAGTCCACTGGCGCGCACCAGTTCCTCCATCCGCCGCATGTCGGCGAAGGAGTGCTTGAGCACCCTGCCGAGGATCGGCTTGACCGCGAACCGGCTCACCGGTCCGTCCGCCTCGTCGATGTGCATGCCGCTGTTGCTGACCACGACGAGCCGCCGGGTGCCGTGTTCACGCATCGCGGCGACGATTGCGGCAGCGCTGTCGGTGCAGACGCTCGTCGGTGCCCTGCCGTCGCGCGAGCCCACCGCCGAGATGACGGCGTCGCAGCCGGCGACAGCCGCGGCGATCGCAGCCGGATCCATCAGGTTCGCCTGCAGCACGGTCAGATTCGGCCGATCGGCCGCGAGCCGCGCCGGGTTCCGCACGACGGCTATGACGTCGTGCCCGTCGGCGCAGGCTTGCTGAACGACGTGCGATCCGGTGCCGCCCGTGGCTCCGAAGATGGTGAGTTTCATCGCTGCTCCAATAGGTTGGTGAGTGCTCACTAACTACTATGCTTAGTGAGCACTCACCAACCAGTCAAGGAGGAGTGACCGTGGACACTCGGGATCGGATCGTCGCCGCCGCCGCAGAGGTCATGCGGACTCGCGGACTGGCCCGTGCGACCACCAAGGAGATCGCCAAGGCCGCTGGCTATTCCGAGGCGGCGCTGTACAAGCACTTTCGGGACAAGACGGATCTGTTTCTCGCGGTTCTCAGCGAACGTGGCCCCACTAACCTCGGTCCGGTGCTTGCCGGGCTGGCGGGACGGGTTGGCAAGGAACCGGTCCAGGACGTGCTGCGTGAGGTGGTGCGGGCGGCCGCGGACTTCTACGAGCAAGGCTTCCCGATGGCTGCCTCGCTGTTCTCCGAGCCGTCACTGCTCAACGCCCACCGCGCGGCGCTGCGGAGTCGGGGGGCCGGGCCGCAGTTCGTCGGCCGTGCACTCGCTAGCTACCTCACGGCGGAGCAAGACTTCGGCCGCGTCAGTAAGGACGTCGACCCGATGGCCGCGGCGGGGCTGCTCCTCGGCGCCTGCCTTGAGCGCGCGTTTCTCGGCCACTTCGTCGACGAAGCCGAGGAAAGGCCAAGTGTCGACGAGTTCGCCACCTCGCTGGTCGGCACTCTGCTCAACGGTCTCGCACCAGGATAGTCATGGAGCGTGGGCACGATGACGGACAAAGGGATATGCCATCACCTGGTACAGCGCTCCGACGAGGCGGACATCGCCAGGTCATTGTGCCCTGACACCGGCTAGCAACGGGATCAGAGTTCGTGCAACGCCACCATTGCCGATCCAGCCGGTACGCAACCGTCGCCCTGCCGCAGGTGGAGCGCGATGAACACGTGGGGCGCCACGTCGCGTAGTGCGGCTGTGCCTCCGTGGGCGATCAGGCTGCCTGGTCCGGTCTGCGGTCATGCGCGCGCTCGTGGCCGCCGAACAGCGTGCCGAATCGATGGGTGAGCGCGTCGGCGAGGGCGCTCGCGAAGATCGGTCAGCCCGCTAGGCCGCTGGTCAGCATGTGTTCGGTGCTCTAGGGAGGCGCTAGGTCTAGAGGGGCCAGGCGCTCGACCTAGAGCCCGCGACGGCTGGTGTCGGGAAGCCCCGGCCCAGCGCGTCACCCAACTCATGTCACGCGAGACCTCGACCCGCGCGGCGACGAAATCCGGGTCTCGGTGAACAGCGCGCGCCACTATGGTGGACCGATGGCGTCGGTCAAGCAGTTCCAAGTCACGTTCGACTGCGCAGAACCTGAGCGCGTCGCTCGTTTCTGGTGCGAGGTGTTGGGGTACGTCGTACCGCCGCCACCGGAGGGGTTCGCTACTTGGGACGATTTCGATCGCTCGCTGCCGCCTGAGCGTCAGGGTTCAGCGTTCGCCTGCATTGATCCCTCAGGTGTGGGCCCGCGACTGTTCTTCCCGCGTGTTCCCGAAGGCAAGGTCGTCAAGAATCGGCTGCATCTTTGCGTGCGGGTCGGCACCGGGCTCGTGGGTGAAGAGCGCCTCGCCACACTCGAGGCCGAGTGCGCACGACTCGTCGCGCTCGGCGCGGTACGCGAGCGACTACTGCTTGCCGATGGCGTCAACGAGTCGTGCATCGTGATGCAGGACATCGAGGGCAACGAGTTCTGCCTCGACTGAGGGGCTGACATTCGACGGCAGCAACGGCTCGATCTGCTCCCACTGCGCATCGGACAACGAACGGAACCGCGACGAACTCACCCCGCGATCATGCAACGCCCCCCACCGCGCATATGGGAGACACGCCCGGTTCGCCGGTCAGAGGGTGCACCCGGTTCGCGCAATGGGTGGGGTAGTGGGGCGGGTGGGGCTCGAACCCACGGCCAAACGATTATGAGTCGTCTGCTCTAACCGACTGAGCTACCGCCCCTGACGCTGGCGGGCGTGCCGCTCACCCCTCCCAGACGTCGGCATCGTACTCGGTCGGCGATCTTCCAGTCACGGCGCGGTCCAGCCCGCTAGCCATGTGTCCACTTGGGACAGTAGGTGCGCCTTCAACGCGGCGGGCGCGGCCGAGACGCGGATGCTGTCCGCCGCGAGCACGGCCAACTCCTGGTCCGTCAACCCGAGCGACTCCCGGCAGATCGTGTACTGCCCGGCCAACCCGACGCCGAACAGCAGCGGGTCGTCCGTGGCCAGGGCCACCGGGACACCCTCGAACAAGAACGTGCGCACCGGGATCGTGGACAGCGTGTGCACCCCGAACGGCGGATACGACGTCGGGCAGATCTCCATCGCCACCCCGCGCGACGCCAGCAGCTCCAGCACCCCCGGGTCCGACGCCGCCGCGGTGCCGTGGCCGATCCTGGACGCGCCGAGCAGCTCCACGCACGCGCGGACGTGCTCGGCGCCCGTGTAGAAGCCCGAGTGCGGCGCCGCCAGCAGCCCGGCCTCCTCGACGAGTTGGAACGCCGGCGTGAAGTCCGCCACCACGCCGGTTCGCTCGTCGTTCGACAGGCCGAAGCCGACCACGCCGTCGTCGGCGTACGACGCGGCCAGGCGGGCCAGCGTGAGCGCGTGCTCGGGTGATCGGGTCCAGCTCGACGCCACCAGCACGCCGACCGGGATGGGCGCGGCGGCCGCCCCGGCGAGGACCGCCTCCAGTGCCGGCCGCACACCGCCGAACACTGGTGCGTACGACGTCGGGTCGACCTGGATCTCCAGCCACGCGCAACCGTCGGCGGCGTCGTCGGCGGCTGCCTCGGCGATCACGCGGCGGACGTCGTCCTCGGTGCGGATGGTGGCGCGGGACGCGTCGTAGCGGGACTGGAAGTCGGTCCACGTGCCGGCTGTTGTCGGCAGGGGCGGGGGCACCTCGATGCCGTGCCGGGCGGCCAGCTCGACCAGCGTGGCGGGTCGCATCGCACCGGTCAGATGCAGGTGCAGGTGCGCCTTGGGGAGCCCCCGCACGTCACGCGCGGGGGCCCGCACCGGCTCAGGACTGGTGGTAGACGGGTTCACTCACGTTCCGTCGCCCGTTGCTCTGCGCCGCCGACGAGCTCCGGCGCGCGCCGAGCCCGGTCTTCTCCCCGATCTTCGCCCGCGCGACGCCCGCGGCGCCCTGCACAGCCGGATGATCGACGATCTTGCGGTAGGTGCGCACGATCTGGTCATAGCGCCCGCGGCCGGCTTTGGCCCCCAACACATATCCGACCGCGGCGCCCAGCACGAACGCCTTCATCTGTCATCGCCTCCCAGGGCTCGACCTGCACTCTCCTGCCATCCTCCCCCACTTCTGCGGCGGCTGCCGGGTAGCGCCGAACCCTATTCGAGCATGCGCTAGAGTTGGCCCTCGCCGGGCACGGACCGGCGGTCGATCCTCCATAGCTCAATTGGCAGAGCATTCGACTGTTAATCGAAGGGTTGCTGGTTCGAGTCCAGCTGGAGGAGCGTCGCCCCAGGTGAGACCACCTGGGGCTCTTTGCTGTCGTTGGCCAGCGCGCCGTACCCCCGCGACTGCAGCAGGTGCAGCCATTCGTGGGTCACCACACCCCGCACGTGCCGGCACGGCACCACCCGAGACACGGTCGCCGTCCGCGTCTCGAGGTCCACCCACGCGGCGCCGCGACCGTCAACGCCACGACGGTGAGCGCCGCGACGCCCAGTCTCCGCAGCCAGGGCCGGGTCAGCGCTTCTTGATCGCCACCAGCTGGTACTCCGTGGTCGGGGTCGGCGGGGTGGTGAAGCGGGCGTTGGGCAGGTACAGCCGATGCCCGAAGGACGCCACCGTCGTCGGGACGTCGAAGCGGGGGTCGGTCAGCCGGAACACGACGGTCGCTCGGGTGGCCGCGCGGTCGAGGTGCAGCACGGCGACCGTGTTCAACCGGTTCTGCACCGCGTACAGCGTGCGGCCCTCCAGCAACAGCCCGTCCCCGTTGACGAGCGGCTCCGCCAGCGCCACCTCGCGCGTCACCCCGTCGAACGACACCCGGAACAGCTTGCCCGTGTTCGACTGCACGACCAGCAACCCGCGGCCGTCCGGGGTGCCCGCGATCCCGTTCACGTTGAAGCCCGTCTGGTACACCAGCTCGCCGGTCAGCGGCACGGTGACCACGCGATCGCCGGTGAGCCGGTAGAGAACCGGGTTCACCGAGTCGGTGAACCACGCCGAGCCCGCCGCGAGGACCACGTCGTTCACGAACGCGGCGCCGGTCGCCAACTGGTGGCTCGCCAGGACACGGCCGGTGCGGGTGTCGATCACCCTTGCGTCGCCGGCCGCGCCACCGGCGACGTACAGCCGGCCGCGGTGGTCGGTCTTCATGCCGACCGACGGGGTGCCGGGGCCCTCGCTGACGATCCGGCCCCGGCCAGAGGCCAGGTCGACGCGGTAGATGGAGCCGTCGGCGAGCGAGCCGAGGTACGCGACCGGACCGGGGCCGATCGCGATGCCCTCCGGCTGGAAACCGGCCGGCAGGGCGACAGTCGAGGGAAACGCGGGGGTGGCGGACGCCACGGTCGGGGAGAGCACGAGCAGAGCGGCGAGAAGAACGCCTACGCGTCGGATCATCACCGAAGTCCTTCGCTGGGGAGCAGAGTCACCCGGACTTACGCATACCGGACGTCCCAGGTTCAGCGTCGAGCCGCAGCACGTCGATCGCCGCGTCGAGGAGCACCGCACGCAGCTCCGCCTCCGACACCTCGACGCCGTGCAGGTAGCTGGCCGACGTCAGCACGGCGCCGAGCACCTCCATCGCCGCGACGGCGCGCAACTGCTCCGCGACCGACGCCGACGGGCCCGCCAGCCACGTGTTCAGCCGGCGCCCCAGGTCGAGCATGTCGTCCCAGAGGGAGTCCGCGGCCGCGACCACGCCGGCCGGGTCACGTTCGAAGATCCCTGCCACGACACGGTTGCGCAGCAGCACGTCGAGACAGCGCTCGATCACCTGCCGCACGTTGACCGGCGTGTGCTCGAGGTCCTTGGTGTCGTCCGCGATCGCGCGCCAGCCGGTGATCACCGGATCCACGATGGCGATCAGCAGCGCCTGCTTGGACGAGTAGTGGTAGTACAGCGACGCCTTCGTCAGCCCCACCCGCTCGGCGATCTCGCGCAGGCTCGTCTGGTCGAAACCCTTGCGCGAGAACAGCTCCAGGGCAACCGCTCGAATCGTCTCGCGGGTGTCCCCGTCCATCCTGCGTTCCTCCTCAGCGGTTTCTCAGCGACCCCACGTTAGCGTTCCGCCAGCTGAGCCCCTCATTCGATCTTACCTACCGTGCGGCAGGTAGAGCCGTCTCGAATGGGGCGGGGAACATCTCCCAGGGGAGGAATTGATGTTCGAGCGATTGGGTCGATTCGTCGTCCACAATCCATGGAAGGTCATCGCGGGGTGGGTGCTCGTCACGATCGCGATCGTGTCGTTCGCGCCGACGCTCGCCGACGTGACCACCAGCGACCAGGCCAACTTCCTGCCGTCGGACTACGAGTCGGTGCAGGCGGGCCAGTTCGCTGAGCAGGCGTTCGGACGGGGCAACGACGCTAGCGCGACGATCGTGGTCAAACGGCAGGACAGCCAGGTGCTGAGCGGCGCGGACCAGACCGCGATCGGCGACCTCGGCAAGGATCTGGACGGCGCCGGCATCGAGCGGGTCGACGCCGTGCTGACCGGCGAGCAGTTCCTGTCGCCCAACAAGAAGGTGCAGCTGGTCAACGTCGGGCTCGAGGGGCTCGGCGACGACCCGAAGCTCGTCGACGCCATCAAGGAGATCCGCGACCGGACGAACGGACAGCTCGACGGCTCCGACCTGGAGTACGCGGTCACCGGCGACGTCGCGATGTTCGCGGACAACGCCGACGCGTTCGACACCGCGTTCCTGATCGTCGGCGCCGCCACGATCGTGCTGATCATCGGTCTGCTGCTGCTGATCTACCGAAGTCCGGCAGCGGCGTTCCTGCCGATCATCACCGTCGGTCTGGTCAGCGCCATCGCGCCGGGGTTGGTGGCGTGGCTCGCGCAGGCGTTCAACTTCCAGGTCGACCAGTCGGTCCAGATCGTCATGACGATCGTGCTGTACGGCGTCGGCACCGACTACATCGTGTTCCTGCTGTTCCGGTTCCGCGAGCGGCTGCGTGCCGGTGACGACCCGAAGACCGCGCTGGTGACCGCCGTCGCGCGGGTCGGCGAGGTCATCGCGTCGGCGGCGGCCGCCATCGTGATCGCGTTCAGTGCGCTGCTGCTCGCCGTGTTCGGCGGGTTCCGCAGCTTCGGACCCGGCCTGTCGATCGCGGTCGTGCTGATGGCCTTCGCCGCGGTCACGCTCGTCCCCGCGGTCATCTCACTGGTCGGCACGAAGGTGTTCTGGCCGTCGAAGTCGTGGCAGCGCACGCCGAAGAGCGGCGCGTTCCAGCGACTCGGCAAGTTCACCGGCCGGCGGCCCGGCGTGGTGGCGGTCGCGTCGGGTGGCGTGATGGTCGCGCTCGCGCTGGGCATGATCGGCTTCAACACCGACTACGACCAGACCGGTCAGCTGCCTGGCGACACCGAGTCCGCGCGCGGACTCGACTACATGCAGGACGGCTTCCCGTCCGGCGCGCTCAACCCGACCTCGGTGTACGTGCGGGCCGAGGGCGGGTCGCTCGACCAGGACGCGATGAACGCGTACGCCGTCGAGTTGGACAAGGTGCCCGGCGTCGGCGGCGTGATGCCGGGGCCGACCGGGCCGGCCACGATCAGCGAGGACGGCTCGCTCGCCAAGATCGACCTGCTGCTGGACTCGAGCCCGTACGCCAACGAGTCGCTCGACCTGGTCGAGGGTCCGTTGCGGGACGCCGCGCACGCGCGGGCGCCGGACGGCACCACCGCGTACGTGGGCGGCCTTACCTCAGCGTTCGCCGACATCCGGGACGCCAACACCCGCGACCTGTGGGTGATCTTCCCGGTCGCCGGCCTGCTCATCGCGCTCGTGCTCGGCCTCCTGCTGCGCAGTGTGGTCGCGCCGATCTACCTGATGCTCGCCGTGGTGCTGAACTTCTTCACCACCATGGGCGCGACGGTGCTGACGTTCCAGGGCATCGGCGACCGGCCGGGTGTGTCGTTCATGCTGCCGATGCTCGTGTACCTGTTCGTGGTGGCGATCGGCACGGACTACAACATCCTGATGATCGCCCGCCTTCGCGAGGAGGCGAAGCTGGGCAACGACCCGCGCACGGCCGCGGACCTCGCGGTCGAGCACGGCGGTCCGTCGGTCGGCGCGGCCGGGGTCATCCTGGCGGGCACGTTCGCGTCGATGCTGCTCGCCGGCATCTCCTTCCTGATGGAGATGGGTTTCGCGGTGTCGGTCGGCATCCTCATCGCGGCGTTCGTGATGTCGATGTTCCTGGTGCCGAGTGTGACCGCGCTGCTGGGCCACAAGGCCTGGTGGCCGGGACACGGGGACCAGCCGGCGACCCCGCCGAGCGAACGGCGCGACCCGGCGACCGTCGGCTCGTAAGGAGAGCGACGAGGCCCCCGAGTCCACGCGACTCGGGGGGCTGCGTTCGCGGTGCGCGACGAGGGCGCCGGACCGTGTGTCCTGCTGCTGCACGGCTTCCCGGACTCTTCGGCGCTGTGGCGGCACCAGGTCGACCCACCGGTCGCGGCCGGCTTCCGGGTGATCGCGCCGGCCACTGGCTGCCGCTGGACCAGCCGGCGACCGTCACCCGGCTGCTGCTGGACTTCCTGACGGTCAGGGAGTCCGGGCGACCGTGAAGACGCGGCGGAACGGGAACCACGTGGTGCCGTCCGCGCGCCGCAGGTAGGCGTCGCGCAGGCGGGGTGCCAGTGCGGCACGGAACTCCTGCCAGTCCGGCTCGGGCAGCGCGTCGCGGATCGGCCGCAGCGCGGTGCCGGTGACCCACTCCAGCACCGGGTCGTCGCCGGTCAGGCGCTGCAAGTAGGTGGTCTCCCACGCGTCGACCTCGCAGCCCGCGTCGGACAGGAGCGCCGCGTAGCCGGCCGGGTCGAGCACGGCGTCGTCCTCGCGCAGCACGACCGGCGCGAGCCGGTCCCGCCACTCCGGCGCTGCCGCCAGCTCGCGGATCCGCACGTGGGACGGCGCGCCGAAGTTGCCGGGCACCTGGAACGCGAGCCAGGCCCCGTGCGGCAGTTGCTTCACCCAGCGCGCCAGCAGCTCGTCGTGCCCGGACACCCACTGCAGCACGGCGTTCGACACGACCACATCGGTGTCCGGCGCCGGCGTCCAGTCCCGCACGTCCCCCACCGACGCGGCGATCCCCCGCTCCCGCGCGGCCGCCACCATCTCCGGCGACGAGTCCGAGGCCTCCACGGTCGCGCCCGGCCAGCGCGACACCAGCGTCTCGGTCAGGTTGCCGGGGCCGCAGCCGAGGTCGACGACCCGACGCGGCGCTTGCGACCCGACGCGGGCGACGAGGTCGAAGAACGGCCGCGAGCGGTGGTCGGCGAACGCCAGGTACTTCGACGGGTCCCACACAGGCGCCTCCCCGTAACCGTACGTCCGTACTGTTACGGTAGCGCCTCGCGGATCTTCTCGGCCACCTCCGAGGCCACCGACCGGACCGAGTCCTGGTCGGTGCCCGGATCGGCGCGCACCTGCAGCACGATCCCGTCCCGCCCCGGCACCTTGCGCTGCACGAACCACGCGCCGCCGCCGGGCAGCTCACGGTGGTGGCGCGACCGGATCGACCCGGTCACTCGCGCGTGCACGGCCTGCGGCAGCTTGCCCGGCTCGACCAGCGCGTGCCGGCGGGGCGCCCGGTCGGCGAGCAGCACCGCGTCGCCCGCCGCGCCGGTCTCGTCCGCCTCGATGACGACCAGCTCACCGTTCGCCCAGGTCACCTTGCTGATCAGGTGCCAACCGATCCGGCGCGCGCCGTCCTCGGCCGGCACCCACAACCCGAGCGACGTCGCGACGAGGTGACCACCGTCGCGGCACACGCACGCCGTGACGACGCTCTCCTCCTTGTCGAGCGTCCCGGCGAAGCCGGCCGGCGTCCCGTCGCCGACGATCCGGTCAAGAAGTTTGCGGAACACCTAGACCCCTCCCGCCGCCTGTTCGCCGAGGGCTTTGTAGTACTGCTCCAAGGCGACGAGGTCACCCCACAACGCGCGTGCCTCGTCCGGCTCCTCGATCGGCGACAGCCGCTGGAGCCTGGACTTGATGTCGGCGATCTGACCGGCCAGCAACTGCCGTTGGAGCGCGGCGAGCATCCCGGCGGCGTACCGGTCGATGTCGTTCTGCCGCGCCGGGATCGGCTCGACCGCGAGCTCCGTCACGAGGTTGCGCACCATGGCCGTCTCGCAGCCCTTGGCCACCGCGTCGAGCAGTTCGGCGCCGGCCAGCCCACTCGCCGTGCCACCCGCGCTGAGCACCGCACGGTGCAGCTCCGCGTACGCCGGATGCGTGAACACCTCGAGCGGCAGGGAGTCGTACACCGGGCCGGCGAACGCGGGCTCCTGCAGCGCGAGCTTGATCACCTCGCGCTGGACGTGCAGCTGCGGGTCGCGCGGGTTCGGCCGCGTCGGACCGTCGACCTCGACCGCGAGTGCGCCCTGGTTGGGGTCCGGCGGCGCCTGGCGACCCCGCCGGGCCGGCGCGGCCTGCCCGCCGCCCGCGGTCTCCCGCACACGGCGCACCACGGTCGCGGTGTCCTCCCAGCCGACCCAGCCGGCGAGCTGGCGCGCGTACTCGTCGCGCAGCGCCATCTCCTTGATCCGCGCGACCATCGGCACGGTCCGCCGCAGCGCCTCCACCCGTCCCTCGGCCGTCTCCAGGTTGTGCTCGGCGAGCTCGGACTTGATGGCGAACGAGAACAGCGGCTGGCGGCGGGCCACCAGGTCGCGGACCGCGACCTCGCCCTTGGACTGCCGCAGCTCGCACGGGTCCTGACCGTCCGGGGCGATCGCGACGAACGTCTGCGCGGCGAAGCGCTGGTCGTCGTCGAACGCCTTGAGCGCCGCCTTGCGGCCGGCCTCGTCGCCGTCGAACGTGAAGATCACCTCGCCGCGGAAGGCGTCGTCGTCGATCAGCAGGCGGCGCAGCACGGTGATGTGCTCGGTGCCGAACGCGGTGCCGCAGGACGCGACCGCGGTCAGCACGCCGGACGCGTGCATGGCCATCACGTCCGTGTAGCCCTCGACCACCACCACCTGGTGCCGGCGCGCGATCTCCCGCTTGGCCAGGTCCAGCCCGAACAGCACCTGCGACTTCTTGTAGATCGGGCTCTCGCTGGTGTTCAGGTACTTGGCCTGGATCTGGTCATCGTCGAACAGCCGCCGCGCGCCGAAGCCGACCACGTCGCCGCCGAGGTCCCGGATCGGCCACAGCAGCCTGCGGTGGAACCGGTCGATCGGCCCCTGCCGGCCCTCGCGGGACAACCCGGCCTTGATCAGCTCGCCCATCTCGAAGCCGCGGCCGAGCAGGTACTTGCTCAGTTTGTCCCAGCCGGCCGGCGCGTAGCCGCAGCCGAACGTCGCCGCGGCGGCCTCGTCGAAGCCGCGCTCGGCGAGGAACTCCCGCGCCGTCGCCGCGTCCGGGGTGCGCAGCTGCTCCGCGTAGAACTCCGCCGCCGCCTTGTGCGCGTCGACCAGCCGGGTGCGGGTGCCCTTGTCGCGCTGGCGGCTCGGCATGCCGCCCTCGTAGGTCAGCTGGACACCGCTGCGCTCGGCGAGCCGCTCGACCGACTCGACGAAGCTCAGGTGGTCGATCTTCATGAGGAACGCGATGACGTCGCCGCCCTCGCCGCACCCGAAGCAGTGGAACGTGCCGTGGGTGGGCCGCACGTTGAACGACGGCGTCTTCTCGTCGTGGAACGGGCACAGGCCCTTCAGCGCGCCGCCGCCCGCACGGCGCAGCGACACGTACTCACCGACGATGTCGTCGATCCGATTGCGGTCACGGACCGCCGCGATGTCGCTCTCCCGGATCCGTCCTGCCACGTTGTCCGAGTCTAGGCGGGAGACCGCGCACCCGGCCGGCAGGTCACTACGATGGCGGGTGTGACGGCATGAGCCGACTGACGAGGTCACCACATTGATTCGCGCGAATGCCTTGCACGCCGAACGGAGAGAGGCAGATGTGACGGTCAGCGACGATGTCCTCGCCAAGGAGTTCTCGACGCACCGCACCCATCTGATCGGGGTCGCGTACCGGCTGACCAGCACGGTGTCCGACGCCGAGGACGCGGTGCAGGAGGCGTGGCTGCGGCTGTCCGGGCTCAACGACCGCAAGCGCGCGGAGATCCGGGACCTGCGTGGCTGGCTCACCACGGTCGTCGGCCGGATCTGCCTTGACCGGCTGCGGTCGGCGGTCGCCCAGCGCGAGCGCTACGTCGGCCCTTGGCTGCCGGAACCCATCGTCACGCCGTACGGCGCGCCGGCGAGCGACGATCCACTCGAGACGGTCGTGCGGGACGAGCAGGTGCGGCTCGCCGCGCTGGTGGTGCTCGACAAGCTGACACCGGAGCAGCGGGTGGCCTTCGTGCTGCACGACGCGTTCTCGGTGCCGTTCGCGGAGATCGGCGAGATCCTCGGCGTCCCGGAGGCGACCGCGCGCCAGCACGCGTCGCGTGGCCGGCGGGCCGCCGCGGACTCCGAACCGCCCGCGCTCTCGGACATCGCGGAGCAGCACGCGATCGTGGAACGGCTGCTGACCGCCATCGTCCAGGGCGACCTCGACGACGTCGTCGCCCTGCTGCACCCGGACGCGGTGTTCATCGGCGACAGCAACGGCAAGGCCCGTACGGCCCGCCGCCACATCGTCGGCGCCGACAAGATCAGCCGGTTCCTGTTCGGGCTCGCCGAGGTCTACGGCGTGGACCGGCTCGCGTTCGGCGAGCCGGTGCTGGTCAACGGTGAGATCGGGGTGCTGATCCCGGACGTGCCCGCGGAGGGCGAGCGCTGGGAGATCACCCGGCGGGTGTCGGTGTTCGAGATCGCCGACGGCCGGGTGACCCGCATCTACGACATCGCGAACCCGGACAAGCTCACGCGCGTGTCGCGTTGACCTCGGACTCGGGCAGCCGGCACGCGTCGCCGGAGCTGAAGCCCTGGTCGCGGATGTCGAGCGCGCTGAACATCCTGGCGCGCATGTTCTCCAGGCCGATCTGGTAGGTCAGCTCGACCGCGCCCTGGTCGCCGAACTCGGCGCGCAGCTCGGCCACCTGCTCGTCGGTGACGCTCACCGGCGTGGCTGTCATCGCGTCGGCGTAGGCGACCGCGAGCCGCTCGGGTCGGGTGTAGGTCGGCGAGGTGCGGTAGTCGTCGATGTGCTTGAGCCGGTCGACGTCGAGACCCGCGTGGCGCGCCAGCATGGTGCCGAAGTCGACGCACCACGAGCAGCCGAGCTGCTGCGCGGTCCGGAAGACCGCGAGGTCCCGGACGTTCGCCGGCAGGGTCTTGCTGGCCTTCTCCGCGGCCATCTCGTGGCGGGCCGCGGTCATGAACAGCTTGCGGTGTCGGGCCAGCACGGTGAACGGCTCCGGCACGACGCGGTAGCGGCGCTTCGCGATCCAGTAGCCGACGCGGACCAGCAGGCCGGCGTCCTTCGTTGCCACCCCTGGGATTCTGGGCATTGTCTCCTCCTCGTTCACGGTCTGGACGAGGCAGCGCCCGCCGATGTGACAAGGTCGCGGAGCTAGGCGGGATCGACCACCCTGGCGAGGAAATAGACGACGCCGGTCTTCTGGTGGCGGACCACGAGCAGGAACGGCCGGTCCACGTTCAGTTGGACCGGTTTGCCCGTCGGCAGGGACAGGAGCCGCATCATGACCGCGGTGGCGGCGGCGCCCTCGAGGCCCTGCTCGTCGAGCTTGAGCACCGACTCGTGCAGCACGGCCTGGACCGCCAGCTCGCTCGCGCTGATACCGCTGAGGTCGGCGTCGCGGCTGAACACCGTGCGGACGCCGAGCTGGTTGAGCGGCGGCGTCAGCTCGGCCTGCATGCCGACGTCGATCTTCGGCAGTCGCAGCTCGACCTGCTGGTTCCTCGGCGCGTCGAGGAGGTCGGCGAGCAGGTCGGCGTCCAGGTCGGTCTCCGCCGTCGCGAGGTCGCCGTCCGGCAGCAGCACGACCGCCTCGACCCCGCCGATCGCGGGCAGGGCGACGACCTGCCAGCCGTCCGTCGCCGCGTAGCCGATGCGTTCGAACAGCTCCATGGTCGGCACGTCCTTCGTGCCGCCCGGCGTGTGGAACGGGCGCGGTGTCGTGGCGTCCGCGGTGAACCGGTGCCGCCACGCGCACTTCAGGTACAGGGCGTTGACCAGCGCCGACACCGTGTCGTCGCGGATCGCGTCGGGCGGCAGCAGCTCCGGGATCAGGTCCCTGGTGGTCTTCGCGACGTCGACGTTGATCATCTCGCGGGCCTGCTCCGGGTTCGCGGCGAACGGCGCCTCCCGAACCTTGCCGCTGGACCACCGGCCGAGCTCGTCGACGAACGGCGCCAGGACCTCGACCGCCGCGTCGGTCCACAGCGTGTTGGCGACCGCGATGACCGGCTCGTCCTCGTTGTCGCGGTGCGGTTCGAGCACGCCGGCACGGCTGAGCACCGCGCCCAACGCGGCGAGGTCACCGTCCTTGTCGCCGACCAGCAGCACGGCCAGTTCGTCGCGCGTCATGCCACGCGCGCCCTGGGCGACGAGCCCCAGCGCGCTGGCGACGGAGAACGGCGACCAGCAGGCGTTCGCGTGTGGATCGGGCGCGGTGACCCGGTGCAGGGCAAGCGTGTACGCGAGATGCGTCAAGAGGCTCCTTCTTACCGACGCGGGTCGGGCAGGGCGATCATCGTGGGCGCTTGGGGCTGGGGTAACTCCCCCGCGTCCGACCTCGGGCCGAGTGGTTTCGGGCGCCGCGGCTCGCGCACGCCCGCCGAGCCGTCGTTGCCGTCATCGTCGTCGAGCCTGGGATCGAAGTCGCGGGAACCGGTGGCCGGCACCGACGGTCGCTTCGACCGCCGGGAGACGCCACGCCGGCCACGCCCGCCGTTGGGTCGTCTGTCAGTCATGACTCGAGTGTGCCACGTCACTCCGACACTTTCCGGCGCTCGACGAACGCCCTGTGCCAACTGACCGCCTGCGCGTCGGTCAAGGAGGCGACCTGGTCGATCACCACTCGCAGCCGACCCGCGTCGTCGCCTGCCGCGTGCCAGGCCGGCACGAACGCGGGCTCCAGCGCGTCCGGCCCCCGCGCGGTGAGGTCGGCGACCAGCTCCATGATCAGCTCGCGCTGACGGGCCTGGAGCCCGAGGCGCTGCGGGTCGCTCATCACGTACCGCAGCGCCACCGCCTTCAGCAGCGCGTGCTCGGCGGCCACCTGCGGCGGAACGACCAGGTCGGCCGAGTACCTGGTCAGCGCGCCGTCGCCGTGCGTCGACCGGGTCGCGGTGACCGCGGCGGAGACGAACCGGCCGACGAGCTCGCTGGTCAGCCGCTTCAGCGCGACCTGGGCGGTGAGCGAGCCGTCGTACTCGGCGGCCGTCAGGTCGGCGACCACGGGCAGCCGGAGCAGCTCGCGGGCGGCGTCCTCGAGCCCCGACACCGGCTCGGCGCTGAAGTACTTCGCCGCGATGCCGGCGACGACCGCGCGCTCGGCCGGGTCGGTCAGCTCGCGCACGGCGATGCGGCCGGCGCGCACCCCGTCCTCGACGTCGTGCACCGAGTAGGCGACGTCGTCGGCCCAGTCCATGACTTGCGCCTCGATGCAGCAGCGGGCCGGCGGCGCGCCCTCGCGGAGCCAGTCGAACACCGGGCGGTCGTCGTCGTAGACACCGAACTTGACGGTGCCCGCGACGCGCGGCCACGGGTACTTCGTGGCCGCGTCCAGAGAGGCCCGGGTGAGGTTGAGGCCGTGCTCGGTGTCGTCGCCGAGGATCTTCGGCTCGAGCCGGGTGAGGATGCGCAGGGTCTGCGCGTTGCCCTCGAAACCGCCGCAGGACTGTGCGACCTGGTCGAGCGCGCGCTCGCCGTTGTGCCCGAACGGCGGGTGCCCGATGTCGTGCGCGAGGCCCGCGGTGTCGACGACGTCCGGGTCGGAGCCGAGCTCCTCCGCGATGCCCCTGCCGATCTGGGCGACCTCGAGCGAGTGGGTGAGGCGGGTCCTCGGGACACCGCTGACCTCCGAGCCCTCGCCGGGGCCGACCACCTGCGTCTTTCCGGCGAGCCTGCGCAGCGCGGCGGAGTGCAGGACCCGCGCGCGGTCGCGGGAGAAGGGGCTGCGGCGCGACGGCCAGGCATCGGGCAGCACCGCGCCCTTGGCCTGCTCCGGGAACAGGCGAGCCTTGTCGTGCTCGGCGTACCCCGTGGTCATGCGGGGAGGTTACTTGTCAGCCCCGACATCTTCTGTGATGCCGATGCCGTCTGCGGGGGCGCGAGTGGCGCGGTAGTACAGCAGCGCCGCGGTCTCGTACATGATGTAGCGAACCTGGGTCTGCCTGGTCTGGACGATCGGGCCGCTGTGGGTCGGCGAGGTCCACGCGTCGAGGCCGACGTCGGCCGCCATGGTCCGCGCGCGCAGCGAGTGCCACGGGTCGCTCACGATGACCACGGAACGCCAGCCGCGGGAGTGGATCTCGCTGGCGGCCGCCTCGAGGCTGCCGAGGGTGTCGTTGCCCTCGCCGATCGGGATGACGTGGTCCTCCGGCACCCCGTGCTCGGTGAGCCAGCGGACGCCGGCGGACGCCTCGGTGTAGGTGTCGCCGGGCTGGTTCCCGCCGGTGGTGACGATGTAGGGGGCGACGCCCTCGTCGTAAAGGGTCTTGGCGTGCTTGAGGCGAGCCTCGAGAACCTTGGACGGAGTGCCGGCGTACTGGGCGGCGCCGAGCACGAGGACCACGTCGGCCGTCGTGCGGTCGTCGCCTCTCGCGACCTGCCACACCCGGAACCCGGTGCCGCCGACCACGAGCGCGCCGACCAGCAGAACGCCCAGCACGAGGCGGCGCAGGAACCGGCGCACCGGTCTCGGCTCTTCGGTCACCCGTCCGATCCTTCCAGAAACGAAAACCGCAAACCGCAGACGCTACCCCCGACCACCGACAATGCCGGTGCTACGACACTCCGCCGACCGACAGTTGTCCACAACGGCCGAGTTGTCCACATGACGATCTTCACGCCCGCCATGTGTCGGCGCGGTGGGCTTTGCTTGGCCGCATGAACGACAACCGCGCTCTGCTGGACCTCGACGTCATCCCCCGGATGTTCACCCACCACGTCGCCTCGGCGACCGAACTGATCGCGTTGGGCATCACCGGACACGCCATCCACGAGCGATGTCGCGTCGGCGGGCCGTGGCAGCGCCTCGAACCGGGCCTGGTCCTGCTGGACGACAAACCGCCGAGCCGCGTCCAGCGCATCCAGGCGGCACTCACCGTCGCCGGTCCGGACGCGGTGTTGACCGGGGTCGACGCGCTGGCGCTGCACGGCATGTCGGCCGCACGGCTCGACGGCCCGGTCCATCTGCTGGTGCCGCCGCGCCGACAACCCAGGCTGGTGGACGGCGTGCTCTTCGAACGCACCCACCAGCTACCGGAACCACTCCACCGCTCCGGCTTCCCGGTGGCCCCGCTCCCCAGGGCGACGATCGACACCTGCCGCCGCGCCAAGGCCGCCGAACACGTGCGCGCGCTGCTGGCCGAGGCGATCACCCGAGGCCGCCTGACCCCGGCGACACTGCGCGACGAACTGGACCGCTGCGGCGCGCGCGGCACCGCGCTACCGAGACGCATGCTGGCCGAGATCGACGATAACGTCCGCTCGGTGGCGCAGGGCTGGGCCAAGCGGCTGGTCCAACGATCCGGCCTGCCGACCCCACGCTGGCGGGTCCCGATCACCTCTCCGAACGGGTCACACGTGGCGACGGCAGACGCCTGGTGGGACGAGGTGGGCCTGGCGTGGGAGGTCGACTCGTACGCGTTCGACCTGTCGCCGGCCGACTGTGCGGCGGCGCTGAGACGGGCGGCCCGCCTGACCGTGAGCGGGATCCTGGTGGTCCACACCCCGCCGGCGCAGCTGCGAGACGAACCCTCAGCGGTGGCGGACCTGCTGCGAAGCGCCCACGAACAGGCGGCGGCCCGCCCGCGCCCGCCGGTGATCGCCGCATGAACCAGCCGGTGCTGACGAACCGGGCGGCGGCCACCCGCCTGAGAGCGCTGATGGCCCAACTGTCCGAAGACCCGAAACCACTGGAGACCCGCCTGATCAGACGGATACGGCCCACCGCGGCGGAGCGCAGGCTCCTGTCACTCCCCTGCCCGGCAACCGAAATGGAGGCAACGCCCGAAGAACGAGCGGCATGACCCCGAATCCCCACCGGCCCACCATGCAACTCAACCCCGGAAAGGAACCGTCACAACCAGCCGCGCTCCTCAGCGAACCGGGCGGCCTCAGCGCGAGTCCGCGCCTCGGTCTTCCCGATCGCCGACGACAGGTGATTCCGCACCGTCCCTTGCGAAAGAAACAAGATCCGGGCCACGTCGGCGATCGTGCCGCCCGAACTGGCCACCCGGAGCACGTCCCGTTCCCGATCGGTCAGCGGACTCTGCCCGGTGGCCAGCGACTCGGCGGCCAGCGCCGGGTCGACCACCCGCAACCCGGCGTGCACCCGCCGGACCGCGTCGACCAGTTGTTCCGGCGGCGCGTCCTTGACGACGAACCCGACGGCCCCCGCCGCCATGGCCCGGCTCAGGTAGCCCGGCCGCCCGAACGTCGTGCACACGACGATCCGACAGGAAGGCAACTCCCGATGCAGCTCACCCGCCGCGGTGATCCCGTCCTTGCCGGGCATCTGCACGTCGAGCAGCGCGACGTCCGGCTTCGACTCCCGTGCCGCCGGCAGCACCTCCTCGCCAGAACTGACCTGCGCCACCACCTCGATGTCGGCCTCCAGCCCGAGCATCGCGGCGAGCGCGCCGCGCACCAGCGCCTGGTCGTCGGCGAGCAGCACCCGGATCACGCGTTGACCACGGCCCGCACGACGAACCCGCCCGCCGGCGCCGGGCCCGCGGACAGCGACCCGCCCACCTTGGCGAGCCGCTCGGTGAGTCCGGCGAGGCCATGACCGGCCGTCCCCGACCCGTCGCAGCCGCCACCGTCGTCGCGGACCTCGATCCACGACTGGCCGAGCCGCACCTCGCACCGTTGCGCGCCGGAGTGCCGGATCACGTTCGTGACCCCTTCGCGGAGCACGTACGCGAACGGCTCCTGCAGCTCGGCCGGCACGTCGTCGACCGCGTGCGGCAGGTCGGCCGTGATCTCCGCCGCCTGCAGCGCCGCCCGCGCGCCGACGAGCTCCGCCGGCAGCGACGCCGTCCGATAGCCGGACACGGTGGCGCGCACCTCGGACAGCGCGGTCCGCGACAGGTGCTCGACGTCGCGCAGCTCATCGATGACGCGCCTGCCATCGCCGGAGCTCTCGAGAATGCGTCTCGCCAGCCCCGCCTTCACGGTGATGGTGGTGAGACTGTGGCCGAGCACATCGTGCAGATCCCTTGCCATCCGCGCGCGCTCCTCCGCGACGGCGAGCGCGCCGATCTCGTCCCTGGCCGCGCGCAGCTCCGCGTTCGAGATGATCACCCGGCGGGTGCCGAACAGGGCGATGGTGAGCACCACGAGGATCGACGCGGAGTTGAGGTCGGGGGCGCCGTCTGCGATCGCGGTGCCGATCAGCAGTGTCGTGGTGACACCGAGCCCGATGATCAGTCCGAACATCGGCGGCATCTGGATCAGCGCCACCGCGATCACGTAGGTCATGTACACGAGGTCGTCGGGGCCGAGGATCGCGGCGAGCGTGACCCCGCAGCCCAGCATCACGACGACGGCGACGATCCGAACCCACCGGGGGTACCAGTTGTCGGGCACCGCGATCGCCAGGTAGATCGCCGCGTACACCACCACGACCGCGACGACGACGAACCGCACCACCCCCCGGTGCGGTTCGTCGAAGACCTGGCTCACCGGAGCGACCAGGTACAACAGGAACAGCACCGGGAACAGGACACCCGCGATCCGCCCGGCCCTGGTGGGTGGCCCGGAGCGCTCCTCCGGCCACGACCACCCGTCTCGTTTCCGCTGTTCCGCCACGTCGCTCACCGTACGACTCCTCAGCCGATCACACCCGCGCGCTGTCCCGGCGGTACCGCCGGACGACCGCGAGGCCGAGCGCCGCCGTCCAGATGGCGAGCACCAGAACGGCCTGGCCGAGGTTCACCGACAGGTCGGCGGTCACCGCGCCGCGGCCGACCTGGCCGAGCCAGTAGGAGGGCAGGATGTGCGCGACGTTCAGCAGCCAGCTCGGCATGGTGTCGACCGGGATGAAGATGCCGCCCAGCAGGCTCATCGCCATCATGGTCAGGCTCATGATCGGCTGGATGCTGTCGGGCGTGCCGACCTGGCCGATGAGCAACCCGATCAGGACGAACGGGATGACGGCGAGCCAGATGCCGATGGTGACCCGCAGCCAGCCGCCCGCGTCCAGTGACACTCCCTCGACGACCGCGCCGATCAGGGGCACGAGCACGATCGCGGGCAGGGCGAGCAGCATCCCGGTGATGCCCTTGGCCGACAGGTAGCCGGAGCCGGACAGCGGGGTGAGCCGTAGCTGCCGCTGCCAGCCGAGTGACCGTTCGACGGCGACGCGGCCGCCGGCGAACAGCGCGGCGGACAGGGCACCGAAGGCGGTCATGTTGACCATCAGCACGCCGACGACCGCCTTGTCGCCGTTCGCGAAGATCCCGACGTAGAGGAGGAACAGCAGGACCGGGAACGCGATCGAGAAGATCAGGAAACGAGTGCTCCGCATGGTGCGGCGCACCTCGAGCATCAGGTAGCCGAAGCTCATGACAGGTCAGCCCCGTTCGGGTTGTCGCTCGTGAGGGAGAGGAAGGCGCCTTCGAGACCCATCGCGGACACCTCGATGTCGTGTGCCTGCGGGTAGGTGACGAGCAGCGCGCGAAGCGTCGCGTCGGAGTCGTTGGTGGAGATGGCCGTCCTGGTGGCCCGAACCTCCACTTCGGACACTCCGGGCAGTGCGCCGAGCGCCGTCTCGGACGCGCCGGGCACGGCGGCGCGGATGACCCGCCCGGACACCAGCGACGTCACCTCGGCGACGGAACCGTCCGCCACGATCCGCCCGGCGCGCATGAGCACCACGCGGTCGGCGTAGTTCTCCGCCTCCTCGAGGTAGTGGGTGGCGAACAGGACTGTGCGTCCGGTGTCGGAGAAGCCGTGCATGGACTTCCAGAAATCGCGGCGGCTCTGGACGTCCATGGCCGCGGTCGGCTCGTCGAGCACGAGCAGGTCGGGGTCGCTCACCAGGGCGACCGCGAACCGCACGCGCTGCTTCTGGCCGCCGGAGAGCTTGTTGCAGCGGCGGCCGGCCAGGTCCTCGATGCCGCTGCGGCGCAGCGCCTCCGAGACCGGCATCGGCTTGCGGTGCAGCGAGGCGACCATGCCGACGGTCTCGGCGACGGTCGCGTCGTCGAGCAGGGCGCCGCCCTGCAGCATCGCGCCGATCGACCCGGTGGCGACCGCCTCGTGCGGGCTCGCGCCGAAGACGGTGACGGCGCCGGTGTCTGGCCGGGTGAGGCCGAGCAGCATGTCGACGGTGGTCGACTTGCCGGCGCCGTTCGGGCCGAGCAGCGCGACCACCTCGCCGGGGGCGATCACCAGGTCGACGCCGGCGACCGCGTGGACCTCGCCGTAGCTCTTGCGGAGGCTAGTCAGCATGACGGCGGCGCCCGAGGACGTCCGGCTGCCGGTCTCGGAGATCTGTGTCTTGTTCACGGGTACAACGATGCGGCGAACGCGGCCGGGAAACGCAGGCCGAGCGTCACCGCCTCACCGTGACAAGTGTCAGGGGTCAGCAGCCGAGCAGCTGGCCGCCGAGGTAGGCCTCGAGCTTGTCGAACGAGACCCGCTCCTGGGCCATGGTGTCGCGCTCCCGCACGGTGACCGCGTGGTCGGAGAGGGAGTCGAAGTCGACGGTGACGCAGAACGGGGTGCCGATCTCATCCTGCCTGCGGTAGCGGCGGCCGATGGCGCCCGCGTCGTCGAAGTCGGTGTTCCAGTGCTGGCGCAACGCGGCGGCGACCTCGCGTGCCTTCGGCGTGAGGTCGGGGTTGCGCGACAGCGGCAGCACCGCGACCTTCACCGGTGCGAGGCGCCGGTGCAGGCTGAGCACCGCGCGCTTGTCGACGCCGCCCTTGGCGTTGGGCGCCTCGTCCTCGCGGTAGGCGTCGAGCAGGAACGCCATCAGCGGACGGCCGACGCCGGCCGCCGGTTCGATGACGAACGGGCGGAAGCGCGAGTTCGTCGCCTGGTCGAAGTAGGACAGGTCGACGCCGGAGTGGTTGGTGTGCGTGGTGAGGTCGAAGTCGGTGCGGTTGGCGATGCCTTCCAGCTCGCCCCACTCCTGGCCGCCGAACCGGAACCGGTACTCGATGTCGACGGTGCGCTTGGCGTAGTGGGCCAGCTTCTCCTGCGGGTGCTCGTAGAGCCGCAGGTTGTCCGCCTTGATGCCGAGGTCGGTGTACCAGCGCATGCGCTGGTCGATCCAGTACTGGTGCCACTCCTCGTCGCTGCCCGGCTCGACGAAGAACTCCATCTCCATCTGCTCGAACTCGCGGGTGCGGAAGATGAAGTTGCCCGGCGTGATCTCGTTGCGAAACGACTTGCCGATCTGGCCGATGCCGAACGGCGGCTTGCGTCGCGAGGTGGTCAGCACGTTGAGGAAGTTCACGAAGATGCCCTGCGCGGTCTCCGGCCGCAGGTAGTGCATGCCCTCCTCGGACTCGACCGCGCCGAGGTGGGTCTTCAGCATCATGTTGAACTCGCGCGGCGCGGTGTACCGGCCGCGGACCCCGCAGTGCGGGCACGGCACCGTCGACAGGTCGTCCTCGCCGACGGCCGTGCCGCTGCGGGCCGTGTACTCCTCGGCGAGCTGGTCGGCGCGGAACCGCTTGTGGCACTCGGTGCACTCGACAAGCGGGTCGTGGAACGCGGACACGTGGCCGGACGCGGTCCACACCTGCTTCGGCAGGATCACCGACGAGTCGATGCCGACGACGTCCTCGCGGCGCTGCACCATCGTGCGCCACCACTCGCGCTTGATGTTGTCCTTGAGCTCGACGCCGAGCGGACCGTAGTCCCACGCGGAGCGGGTACCGCCGTAGATCTCCCCGCACGGGTAGACGAAGCCTCTGCGCTTGCACAGGCTGACGACGGTGTCGACGAGATCGGCGGGCATGCTCGCACTCCAACTGTCACGCGCTCGCTGCCATGGCGTTCAATGGCGGCTGACGGGGCGCGGTCGACCAAAAGGGTAGCCGGATCCCGACCGCCACGAACGGGTGACAATCGCCCTCCGAACACGGTGCCAGCGTTGCTGGCTGTAACCGAAATACGTCCGCGAGGAGGATGGGTGCTCGGGAAGCGCTCGATGAAGGCGCAACTGATCGAAGGCGACGGCCCGCTGTCCCGGGTGCCGCCTCTGGTGGTGTTCGTCGTGGTCACGGCCGTGTTCGTCGCCGGGGTCCTGGTGCGCGGGGTGCCCGGCGCGCTGCTGCTCGGCCTGCTCGCGGCCGGAGTCGCGGTGCTGCTCGCAGTGACCTGGCCGGCGCTCGCACCGGGGCAGCGGTTCGGCCGGGTGCTCGTGCTGGGCGTGCTCGTGGCCATCGCGGTGTCGGTTGTGCTGGTGAAATAGCATCTGCGCCTAGGATGTTGAACACGGTAAC